>WNFU01006594.1_pt1 | contig 43215 bp, 45 predicted proteins | sample 5400121 | NCBI WGS metagenome assembly WNFU01 (sample SAMN13153360, study PRJNA577476) | soil metagenome | isolation source: 100 cm soil or saprolite under grassland replicate 1 | place: USA:California | collected 2016-06-15
TTCTTCACTCCTTACATAACGATCAGCTATTTGGGTAACATGGATAAGACCGGTGAAATCTGTATCCTCTAAGCGGCAAAAAACTCCATATTTTTGTGGAGGTGTTATTCCTATCTTAAACCCATAACCAACAACCCGACACTTAACTATATCACCAACTTTAAATTCAAAATCATTATTCAACACTTTTAGATTTTCCAACTCCTTTTTTTAGATATAAAACCTATAATAATTCACACGAACTTTAAAACAAACGGTTCTAAAACAGCCTTTTTTATTCTTTAAATTAAAATTATCTTCAACTGATCAAAACTACCGCTACTATTCATTATTTTTGACTAGGGAAGAAGTTTTAAAAGAGAGACGTGTTCTTTCCGGTAAATTGATTGTTTTCCCTAGTAAAGAGCTATATCATCCTTGTTTAGCAGGAATTGTTTTTTGTGAAAGAACCCCTAATCCGGGGAAGTAAACTGATTTTTTTTCTCCGGAAAGGAGAGAATCTTTTACGAGTGCGACAAATCTTCCCGCCATCTTCGAAATAGTAGCTTTTTTAATTCTCGTTTCAAATCCCTCTTCTTCTAAAGTTTCCTCTATAGACCTCATTACTATATTTTTTACGTTTAATCTTTTCATATCCATTTAACTTATTTTTTTTATGTATTCCATTTTGATACTTATTAAATAAAAACTATATAACCCTCGTCCAATAATCTTATCAAAAAATCCAAACTTCAAACCGACTTTATTTTAAAAAATAAAAAGAACAAAAAAGACCTCTAACAAGCTTCTGTTATAACAAATACCCAAATAAAACAACAGAGAATAACAATTTTTAAAAAAAGGACTCTCGGGATATAAAAGAAAAATGGAAAAAGAAAAAGGGATAATTCAACTCTATATAGGAGAAGGAAAAGGAAAGACTAGTGCTTTAAACGGAAGTGTGATCCGAATGCTTGGCTGGGGAAAAAAAGTGTATTACACAAGATTTCTTAAAAATCTCCCAACCGGAGAAATGATTTTTTTTAAGACAAAGTGGAATCCTAGTAATCCTAACAAAAAAAATATCAAAATAGACAGCTTTTATAAAAGTTCGGCAAAATTTTTTTGAGATATGAATACTGTTGAACAAAAAGTTCTTAAAAAAGAGGTAGAAGAAGGATTCAAGAAAATAATTTTAAAATCTCAAACAGATGAATACGATTTGATAGTTATTGATGAGTTGTTCGGATGCCTTCAAAATAATCTCATTCAGGAAAAAGATATATTGGACTTAATCAAAAAAAAGAAAAACACCACAAACTTAATCATCACCGGTCGTTTTGCGCCTATCTCGGTAAAACTGAAAGCAGATTTAATTACTAACTTTCAGAAAGAAAAACATTATTTTGATAAAAAAATTAAAAACCCTCCTCGAAAAGGGATTGAATTTTAGAAAGTTTTTAATGATTGTATATTTCTTTTTCCAAATAATTTTTATTAGCCAATTTATTAATCGCTAAAAATATTTACTATAATATTTTTCTTTACGAACTCGACTATCCTTAAAGGTTTAGTTGAAGGAATACCAATGTTCACAGCCCTTAAATACCCATTTTTGACAAAAAAGACAATTGGTGCCGGAAGAGAGGTGGGTTTTTTTTCCAATTCTCCATCTCCAGAAATTCTCTTGAAATATTTATTCCTCTTTCTATCACTTTCTTGGTAAAGGAAAAGATAAATCTTCTTTACAAAAGCCGCTGAACTATATTTTTTTTTTCACTCTTCTTCGTCTTTATTATAGACATAAGGTAAGTAGTAAAAGTCAAAAGTTATTTCCTTTTTCTCAAGTTTATCTATTTCTGATTGTCAATCAACAAAAAATTCATTATAAAAATATTCTTCAACTGTTCTACTTTTCAACACTGAAGAAAAGCTGACGCAAATGTCACAATTTTTACTTCCTAATACTCCTACAAATGATCTTTTATCCTCTATCGATCGGAAAAATTGACCCTGAATTCCAAAGGGGAATTTTAGATCCATCGAAAAAGAGAGAGAGGTAAAAATTAAAATTAACGAAAGCAATAAACTAGCGGCCGTTAAAATAAAAAATCTTGTTTTTTTTTTCTCTTTTTTTTCCATCTATTCTGGAACTAACCCTTTCTTGTTCGATAAAATCAACCCTTTGATAAAAGAAAAATTATTTAAAACTTTCTTTTTTAACCATTCTTTACCTGTTAAGAGATTTTTTTTAATCTCTTCATCACTAATTATTTTTTTATTTACCCCTTTTCTTATTTTCTCTAATTCTAAATTAACCACCTCGCTTACTAGCTTTTTAAATTCTGAATAGGATAAATTTTCACACTTTTTCTCTACAACACTTATTGCCTGATGGGAAAAAATTGATAGAAGATATAATAAATTACTCACGCCCGGCTTCTTGGCTGGGTGAAAATAAATTCTGCCCTCGTTATCAGTTACTGATTTTGTAATCTTCTCGTTTACTTCGTCGAATGTATCAGTCAAATAAATTACATCACCTTTCAAAGTACTGGTTTTAGACATTTTTTGGCGTGGATTTCTAAGGCCATATATTTTTTTCTTCTTAAAATCGGGATTCTCCATAATCCTAATATCAGTAATTAGGTTATTCGTCTTTTTACCACTTAATTCAGACATAAGATGGAGCTTTTTTAAAATCCTCCGGCAAAGCTCTAAGTGTTGTAATTGGTCTTTGCCGACAATAACCTCGTCGGCTCCTAAAACAATAATATCAGCTGCCATTAATAAAGGATAAAGAAGAATCGGCAGAACCGAAGATTTTTTAAGCAATTTCTTTTTTTTCTCCTTAAATTGGTTCATCTCTTTTAACCGAGAAAAAGAAGTTAAACCCGCAAATAAATAGGCTGAATAAACTATTTCTTTAATGTCGGATTGTAAAACTATAAAAGTATTAGAAAGTTGAAGGGAAAGAAATATACGAATTAGTTTCAAAGAATTAAAAAAAATATTCCCCTTTTGAGCAGAATAACTCAAAGCGTGAAGATCGGCAATTAAAATAATTAATTTTCATTTTTCCCGCCTTTTTTCTAGAATTCTTAAAGAACTAAGTAAAAGAGAATAGTTACCAATCGTTGGATCTGCGCTTGGGGTAATACCAAAAATTATTATCCTTTCCTCCCTTTTTTTTTGTTCCATTCTTTTGATTTTTCTTAACTAGAAAATAGTTTACTTTCCTTTATATCGTAATCCAAACAAAAAACAAAAAAACACCTCGAGTTTTCATTATACCCAATAATTTAAAAACTGAGGCGGATTACAAAAAGTAATATAGAAAAATAAAAATTTTTTTTCTACTTCTTAAACAAGTTTTAGCAATCTAAAATTTGAAAAATATAAAAACCTTTTCAAAGAGAAAATTAAAGAAAATCTTTTTCAAATTAAAATCTTATACTTTTGTTAACAAAGTTTAAAAAAAGAAAAAAAAGGGGGGCTCTTTTTTAGTGACATAAAACAACCATGTTTTCAATTATTTACTAAATCTTTCTTTTGCGAACTAAATTTAGGTTTATTCTTTTCCTTAAATTATAATCTTTCCTCAAGAAATAACCGCGATAAATTCTTTTTGACGTCATCAAAAAGAAAAAAAAAATTCATTATTGTTTATAGGAGTCTTTAAACTGCCATGGATAACATTCCTTTTAAAACTTAAAAAAAGTAATAAAAATGGAAATTAAAATAATTAGTATCCTTTTCTTTTTTATTAGCTCTATTTTTTCAAATTCCTTTCAAACTTTTTTGCTTAATGAGAACAAACTTTTAATCAGGAAGAAAATTACCTCTGAAAATTCACTAAACCCTTGACGAAATTTTCTAACCCGGATGATATCAGTAATTACTTTACCGGCACGAATAGAAAGGGAATAAGTGTTGTAATAAAAAAGGATTCTTTTATCTTTAATAAAGATAATTTTCCCGAAGGAAAAACCTATTACCTTCTACTACTAATTACTAGTTACTACTAATCACTAATTACTACTAATTACTAATTACTACTAATTACTAGTTACTACTAATTACTAGTTACTACTAGTTACTAGTTACTACTAATTACTGGTTACTACTAGTTACTAGTTACTACTAATTACTGGTTACTACTAATTACTGGTTACTACTAATTACTGGTTACTACTAGTTACTAGTTACTACTAATTACTGGTTACTACTAATTACTGGTTAATACTAATCCCTCACTAATTCCACTAAATAACTATTCGTAAATAAGCACCGGGGGGGATGCCCCCCCTCCACAAAAGAGAATTTGTAAAAAATCTTTTTAATTAAGGATAGTTAGTTTTTTAAGGAAAACATCTGTTAAATAAGAAACTCTTGTTGAGAAAAACTGTTTAAAAAAAGAGGCTTAAAAGACATGAGATAAAAAGAAATATAGGTGGATAAATAAGGTGAAAAAAAGAGTTGAGTTATTGGTTTGGCTCATAAATTTGTTTTAGGATAAGTTTTTAGGATGAGTGTGAGTAGGATAGTTGGATAGTTATAGCGGCTATGCCTATAAAAAAGAAAAATAAATAGGTATAGCCGCCGTTAGTTGGACAAATTAAAAATCTAATTTTTTATCCGATAAATTTGTTTATCGAGCTAAAAACGATTAATAAAACCTATGATTGATAAATGAATATTTATGATTTACAGGAAGTATTTAATAAGATTTTAACCATATTTATATCGCTGAATAGTTAGGTTTAATTTAGAAATTCTGATTAAGTGGTTTGGATTTCTTATTACTACTTTTATTAAATATAATTAATACAAAAAAAGTTTAACAAAGAAATATTTAACCTGAATTTAATAAAGGTGAACAGAATGAGTTAAGAAGAGATATTCAAAAGATAAATAAAATACGTTCTTGTTTTTCAAAACTTTATAATTTCTAGGAATCTGAAGACTAAAAATTTGATTTCTTTCCATTTTTATCTAATATTAATATTTTTTAAGGTCAGTGATATTCTAATAATATTTTTCTGTTTTTCTAAAGTTTCGCCTGTAGACTTATATTCTTAAGATCAATTTGGTGTTAGAATGTAAGAAAAGTTTCTTACAAAAAAAATGAACAGCCTAACAGTACTTCTTACTATATCCATTTTAATAAGTGCCTCGATTATTTCAGGAATCTGCTTTTTTTATTACTATATTTCCTCAAGAGAAAAAGAACAAATTATCCCTTCGAGCTTTTCTATTTTAGTAGAGGATACTATTCAAACAATAGAAGATTTTATTAATTTGATTACAACTAAAAGAAGTAATTTCATTACCTCGTATGTGATTTATTTACTATTCTATATATCAATTGGTAATTGGTTAGAATTATTTTTCCTTCCTTCTCCGTTTTCTTTTTTTGAAATAACATTTTCATTGGCATTAGTTACCTTTTTTGGCTCTTGGTTTTTTTCGATTAGAAAAAATAAACTTAAGATTTTTTTAAAATTTCTAAATCCAATTGCTTTGATTACTCATATATTACCCTTTTTTTTTCTCGCGGTTCGTCTATTTTTAAATGTCATTTTTGGAGTTGTAGGAAGACTAGTTCTTAATTTTCTTTTACTTATTCTTTTAAGTAATCTTTCTCCTTTTTTTTCTTTATCGCTTCCATTTTTTGTTTTTTTTAGTTTGATATTAAAAATATATTTTGATCTTTTTGACGGTTTTCTGCAAGCTTTGATTTTTTCTCTTTTAACTCTTGTATTTTGAGAGATAGAAAGAAGATAATTTTTTTTTTTTTTAAAAAAAGAAGAGGTAATTTTTCAGAACCAATCTTTATCCAGGTAGAATTTTTTTTATCTAAAATTTTTCTCTTATAAAATTCAGGATAGAAGTGATATTATCATTTTTTAAAAGGAACGATTTACCAATTTTTTGAATCATATTTTTTTCAAAAGGGTTACTAGTTAAAAAAATTCATTTTCTTCTTTTGCTAACTTTTTTTAAAAAAAAAATCTTCTCTTTAATATTTTTTGAGAAGAAGATTTTTTTAACTTTTTCTTTTTTTTTTGCTAACTTTAAACGATTACTTATTACTTTTTCACTCTCTCCTGATAAAATTCAAACTTCTAACTGTTCTGGAATTTTGTTAAGGATTGTAATATTCTTTGATAGAGGAGGCTGAAAAAAAATTAGAGAAATGATTATTGATTCTTGTTTTTTAAAAACCCCAAGGTGATAAACGTTAGAGATTAACAAAGAAATGATTTTTATTTTGAGTCTATTATTTATTTTTTTAATAAACGAGAGGATTTGCCTTTTTCCTCTTCCAGAGAAATTTATCTTTTCGACAAAAAAAGTTTCTTTTTCAACTAATCCGGATATTCCATATCCTTTTTTTTCACGAAACCCTTTAACCTTTTGGAGGTTTAATGTTGGGTTTTTATTTTTTATCAGATTACTAATTGTTGTGTTTAACGGATAGTCAGAATAGTTTGTCAAAGAAAAAAAAGCTGATAAATAATCTTTATTCAAATGAAATATTTTAATATTAGTAACATTATTTATCGAGGTAAGAGAATTGTTAAAATCAAAAATAATCGTCTTTTTTTTTTTCTTATTTTCCATGTTTTTATTTTAATTAATTTTTTGTTGAACGTGAAATATTTATTTTTTTAGAGATTTAAAAAATAAGAAAAGGAACAAAAAATGGAACTATTATATCAATCTTTGTTTTTACAATTAAGTGATTCAGGAATAAAATATATTTGTGCTGTAGTAGTAATGATGATTTTAACAGTTACTACTATAATGGCAGGATTAGCAGCAATTTATAGTATCAAGGCTATAGCGAGAAATCCTGAAATTACTAAAAGTATTTGAGCTTTTTTTCTTCAAGTTTTCGCTTTAATTGAAATTAACACCTTTATAGCAGTGGTTGTAGCAATTATTTTTTTATTTTTTGTTTAAAATTAAAAAAATATCCAAAAAAAATATGGATTGGTTAAAAGAATTATCCGGTTATATTGGTAAAGTAGACTGATTAGTTATGCTAGTTCATTTTTTTGCTAGCTCAATTATTATTTGAATAATTTGGAAATTTCTCCTTCTTCCGGTGAGAAGGAATATTTTAAGACGAAAGAATTATATTCGTAATGAAATAAAAAAATCTACCGATATCTCAGAAATTTTGGTAAAAAAAAAGGATGATTTCGACTTGTTTATCAAAAATAAAGAAAAAGAGATGGTAGAAAAAAGAAAAGAGATTGAGTATGAATTTCTTATTATTAGAGAAAAAATAATAAAAAAGGCTTTTGGTGATGCGAAGAAAATTTACGAAGAGGCTGAAAAAGAAAGAAAAAAGAGAGAATTTGAATTTAAAAAAGATCAAAGAAAGATGTTGGCTACTCTCTCTTTTTTCTTAATTCAAAAAACACTAAGAAAAGGGATTAAAGAAAATAATCTTTTGGATAATTTAGAAAAAGAATATGAAAAAGAGTTAAAAAGTCTACTAGAAAAGGGTTTATAGATAATTTATACCTCTTTTCTTTAAATTATTTTTTTTCTTTACAAATCTTCTTTAATAATTCCTATCGAGTCTTCTGATAAACTTTTCTTAAAATTCAAGATACTTCCTACTCCTAATTGTCCTATTAAAACAGTTATTACTATTAATAATTTACCGAAGGGTGGATAGTCTATTAGTTTTTTTCCTAAAGAAAGACCCACACAACTATAACAAGAGGTTATATTAAAAAATGATTCAAAAAACGTAAGGTCCGAATCAAAAGAGATAATTGTTGAAATAACAACAATTAAAGTTAAGGATGAAAGGGTAGAGAATAAAAAAAAAAGTTGACTCTTGTTCGAGATGAGTTTATTAAATATTATTAAATGTTTTTTTTCTTGAATAAAGTTTTTTAAACCTAAGAAAGATATTATTAAAGATGGTACTTTTACTCCTCCTCCTGTTGAAGACGGACAAACCCCTATAAACATAAGAATAGTTTGGATAACCAAAGAGAGAGGGTGAAAATTTTCTGAATAGATAATTGAAAAACCAGAAGTTCGTGTTGAAAGGGTTGAAAAAAAAATTTCCCAAAAACTGTTAAAGAATCCTATTTTTCGAAAAAAGTATTGATTAGTCTCTTTAAATGAATATCAATATTCAATAAATAAAATTGATAAAAATCCAATAAGGCTTATCACCAAGGTTCCTAAGATACAAATTTTAAAATAGGTTGAAAAAAAATGTTTTTGGGAGGAGATTTTTTTTTTAAAATAAAGAAACATTTCGTAAATAACCGGAAACCCCATCCCTCCTACTAAAGATCCTAAGAGTAAAAGAGAACAAAAAAGATAATGATGAGAATAATTTATTAAAGAATTTTTTCCTAAAATGTCAAATCCGGCATTATTTGTTGCTGCAACAGAATGGAAGATTGCTGCTCATACAGAAGGAAAGAAGTGGTGAAAGTATATTTTGTCTTTTAAGAAATTAAAATAAATTAAAGGGAAGATAAAAAAAGCTAGAATTATTTGAAAAACTATCAAGATTATTCCTGATATTTTAATTATTTGAATTATATTTTCTGAATCTTTCCCACCCCTCTCTTTAGATAGATATGTACGGTAAGATGACTCTAAATCTATAATCCGAAGTGTTTTTAGTAGAAAAATAGTAACAGTCATAAATCCTATTCCTTTTAAGAATATTAGGGTTAAGACTATCAGTTGACCGAAAAAAGTTAAATCTTCTTTTATATTAATTGTTAAAAGTTTAATATGCGAAAAAGCTCCAAAAGAAATGAAAAAAATTTTTTTAAAGTTGTAGAAATCTTTATTATTTGTTAAAGAAATAGGAAGAGAAAGAAGGATGGTGAACAACAATATTGTTAGTAGATAAAAAAGAATAGTTTTTTGATATATGTTTACCTTTTCTGTCAGAAGATTTATTAGATTACTGATTTTTGAGATTAGTTTTCTCACGTCTTATCGGTTTTTTTATTTTGAACTTCTTTAAATATCTTATTGTGCCCCTTTTACCTGATCGAAGAAATTTTTTAGATTACTCGTGTTTATAATGGTTCCGTAACATACTATTAAATCCCCTTCTTTTAAAAGAAAAAGTTTATCGTTTTTTAAGCTGATTATTTTTTCTTTTCTGAAAATTGCTAATATTTTTACTTCAAAATCCTGCTCAATTTTATCTTTGAATAATTCAAAAACACCTTTTTTAAAAAAAGGTATACTTATCAAACTTAAACAATCTTTTTGGGAAATTAAGAAGAAGTTTGAAGGGAGATTCAGGGTTAGTTTTCAAGCTATTTTTTTCCCTTCTGTCTTCTCAAGTAGAATTAGTTTTTTTAATCCTAATTTTTTTAAAATATATTCTTGGAAATCATCAAAAACCTTCACTGTAATATATCTAATTCTTCAACTACTTAAAATTCCGCTGATCAGAACGGAGTCTTTGATATTTGATTCTAGAGCAATGAAAACATTCTCAAAATTTCTTATTCCAGTTTTTTCTAAATCAAAAGGTCTAGTTGCGTCAATAACAAAAGAGGAAAAAACTAAATGGGAAACACGTCGAATCCTTGATTCATTCTTATCAATTGCCATTACATTTTTATTTAAAGAAACTAGGTTTTTTACTACTTCTCTTCCCAGGTTTCCTATTCCTATAACGCAATAATCTTTACTCATTTTACTATTGTTCTCCTTATTATTTTAGGGGGTTTTAAAAAGATTTTTTTTCAATATTTATGATTATACTTTGGTGACAATTTTATCGAAAATTTTCTTAATTTTATCTTTTAACAAATCAACCTCTTCAGAGGAGAATTTTACCTTTTTAGAAAAAAAAAACTTTCAAGATATTAAGTTTATTAATCTAGGTCTTTTTTTTATATTGGTTTGATATTTTTCGATAATTTTTGGAAATTTATCTATAAAATCATTTAATTCTTCGGAGGAAGGGATTTTTTTTACTTTTTTCTTTCTAGTTTTAACAGTCTTAGTTCTTTCTTTTTCTTTTTTTGTTTTAAATAATTTTAGGTAATTTTTAAGATATTTTTTTTCCGATAAAAAAATGAAAAACTCCTTCTTTGAGTCTTTGTTTAATTTTTTTTTAGATATTACCTCAAACATCTCTGTTAACAGAATTTGTTTTTCTTTTTCTATAAGTGCTAGAACAACGGATATTTTTAAAGAAAAAAGAGAAGAATATTCTAAAGCTCTTTTGATTATTTGAGAAGAAGATTTTTTTCTAAAAATTTTAGGCAAAACAAACGGAGGTAAATTTTCTTCACGGATAAAAAAGTAATTGCTTCTCTTTTTTTTTATTCTTGTTTTGATTATTTGTTGTATTTTTGGAACAAAAGTTGCGGTGAAATATTCTTGATTTTTTTTTGTTTCAACTTTTTTTTTATGAGATTTTAATTCGATTTGAATTGCTTTTTTAGCGTATTTGAACGAGTTGAGATTTTTTATCTCTGTCATTATTAAAAAATCTTCTTCTCTTGAATTTGAAGGAGAAATAGAAATATTTAAATCAAATCTAAATTCTCCCTCTTCCATTCGGCCTAAAGAAATTGATTCCAACTTTACTATTAAATGTAAAATTTTTAAAAAATTTATAAAAGTTTCAATATCTCTTTCTTCTTTGATTAAAAAAGGATAAGAAACAATTTCAACCAAAGATTCTCCACACCGGTTAAAATCAATCATCCATTTATAATTTTTATCCTTTACTCGTTTTCCACTATCTTCTTCGAGTTGGATTTGTTTAATTAAAGGAGAAGTATTATTTGCCTGATGGTTAGTATTTTTCTCTTCAACCTTTTGTTTTCCTAAAGGATTGAAAAATTGAGTAATCTGGAACCCTTTTGGTAAATCAGGAAAATAATAGTGTTTTCTATCAAAAGAAATAAAATCAGCCGGCTTTAACCCAAGGATATTTATTAATTTGCTAGCTTTTTTAACTGCTGTCTTGTTTACCCTGGACGGTAGAACCCCTACTAATCCAAGATCTATCGGGTTTATATTTTTATTTGGCTCCCTTTTAGTTGAAGGAGAGGGGGAGAATAATTTGCTCTTCGTTTTTAGTTTACAGTGAATTTCGGCACCAATCTTTATTTCAAAGTTTTTCATAAGCATGATTTTTAAAATTACTTGTTTTTTCTACCATTTTTCCGATTTTAAAAATGTTATTTTCCTGAAAAAAAAACCCATTTATACAAAGGGAGAAAGGGGTATTTTTTTGGTAAGCAAAAGGGATTGTTAAAGAGGGAATTCCGGTAATATTTGCAATTTTTAATAGTGTTTTTATTTCTGTTTTATCCTTATTCAAAAAAGAGAGAGCTTTTTCTTTAAAAAAATCTTTATCACCATTAACCTTTAGAGGGGGGTTGCTTGTTGGAAAGACAAAGGCTGTTATTTTTTTTTTAAGAAAAAGTTCGTTGAATCATCTTTTTATTTTTTCGAGAAGGTAATAGTTTTTTATTTGAAATTTTTCTTCTTCTTCTTGCTGGATTAAAAAAGCGCCTATTAGATACCTTTTTCTTGTTTTTTTTGTGAGGTATTTTTTTCTATTCATTCTTATGGTATGATCAATTTTTTTTAGTTTTTCGGTTTTTCCAAAATGAAGTCCAGTGAGATTTGCTTGATTACTTAAGGTTTCGGGATACACTTTAGTTAAGTAAGCAATTTCAATTAATCTTAAAATTTTATTTGGAATTTTTATTTTTTCAATTTCTATTTTTTCTTTGTTAGCTTTAAAAAAATCTTTTTCCATAAAGGTATTAAAATTTTTTTTTATTCTTTTATCTACTTTTAAATTGGATAAGGATACTAGCGCGATTTTAAATTTTGATTTTCTTGTCTTTATTTTCAGTTTTTTCTTAATTTGATGATTTAATATTGTTAGGTTATCTTTTAAATCCTTTTTATTCAATACTTTGAAGACTTTTTTTAAACAATCTATTTGGTTGGTAAAAATTCCTATCGAATCAAGTAAAGGGGATAAAGGAAGAAGACCAAACCTTGATATTGAACCTAAAGTTGGTTTAAAACCAATGACTCCGCAATTGCTAGCCGGAAGCCTTACGGAATCCCCTGTGTCGCTTCCAAGAGAAAAATGGGCTAATCCTGTCGAGACGACAACTGCTGATCCGCTAGAAGATCCTCCTGGCTCTCAACTTGGATTTATAGGATTTTTTACTCTTTTAAAATAAGAATTAGTTCCCTTTTCTCCCAACCCGAACTCGTCCAAGTTACACTTTCCAAGAATTATCCCCCCGGCTTTTTTGATTAGTTTACAGCAAGTAGAGTCGAAAGGGGAATAATAATCAATAAGCAGTTTGGACCCTGCGGTTGTGGGCAAATCGTCGGAAACAATGTTGTCTTTGACAAAAGTCAAGCTCCCCCAGAGGGGTTTATTTTTTTTATCCCACTTCTTTTCCTTGTTTAAAGATTTACTTAGAATCTCTTGGGCAAATTCTAAAGGGTGATAATTAATAAGAAAGTTATTCTTTTGATTACTTTTCTCGAGATTTGAATAATATTTTTGGAGAAAAAGATCTAAATTTATTTTTCTTAACTCGAGGTGTTTTTGAAAATTACTTAAAATATTCTCTTGAGAGGAACGTTTTTTATAAATATCACAAGTTTTATCTTTCATTTTAATTACCAAAAAACTTTTCTTTTTGAATCCTATAGATAAACTCAGCTTGATCCATACCGTTTACCCTTTTGTCTCCTATTTTTTTAAATGTTATAGTTGAGTTTTTCTCTTCTTTTTTTCCTATTGTTATTATGTAGCTAGAATTAAGTTTGAAGGCTTTTTTTACTTTCTTTTCCATTCCGATATTTCTAACATCTAGAATGCTTCTGAATTGGTTGTCGACTAGCCTTTGATAAATTTTTGTAGTGTAATCACTGCTACTTTTGGTTACGGACAACACGTAAGTTTGAATCGGAGAGAGTCAAAAAGGAATATTTCCCTGTTGTTGTTCTAGTATTGTGGCGATTAATCTCTCTAGGGTTCCGCAAACACTGTGGTGAATAATAATAATTTTTTTTTTTTTATCTTTCGTCACCAAAGAATATAACTTTGGATCTATTTGAATGGTAGCTAGAGTAGTGAGGACCGAGTGGCTATTTAGAATTTCAAAGTCTATTTTCGGTCCGTAAAAAGCTGCTTCTCCTTCTCTTTTTTTAAAGGGTATTTTATTAATAATAAGTAATTCATTTAATATTTTTTCTAATTCATTCCACTCTTGATCTTTTAAAATTGAAAACTTTTTCCCTTTTCCTTTTACAGAAAGAGTTATTTGGTGGATTTTAATCGAGAATTTTTCAAGAGTTTTGATAGTGAAATTAAGAACATTGTTTAATTCTTTCATTAGTAGCGTTTTGTCTTGTTCTAAATTTATGAAAATGTGGGAATCAACCAAATTCATTATTCTCACTCTTTCTAAACCGCTCAGTGATCCTGATGGCTCGTTTCGTCCGAGTAATGCTATTTCTCCGAATTTAGCCGGAGTTCCCTTTGGGAGAATTTTTTGTTTAAAAAGTTGTTGATGAAGAAGAATATGTTGAGGGCAACTCATTGGACGAAATTGAAGATTTTCTTTTTTTAATTTCATTTCGGTAAACATCATGTTTTGGTAGAACTCTCGATGCTTCGTTGTTTTTAAAAGTTCTGCGTCTACTAAAATTGGAGTATTTACTAAAAAATAACCGTTTTTTTTTAGTTGTTCTTCAAGATAGTTTTTAAGAGCATTTTTTAAAATTAAACCCTTTTCTAACCAAACTATCATTCCTGGCCGGTTCACTTTAAGAGTATTTAGAAAAAGCTCCGTTCTTCTATTTACTTCTCTGTGATCGATGGGTATTTTGTTATTTTTTTCAAACTTATCCCTCTTTTCGTTATAAGTCATTGCTTTCTTTTTTTTGCCGGAAAAAGAAAATAAATATAATCGTTATTAATGTTAACATTTTTAATAAAAAAAACGAAGTAAACAAGGTGCTATTTATTAGTCCTTTTATTTTGTATCCTGAATAAGAGCTTATGGCTGCCATAATTCTTACTAGAGTTTTTGTCTTTTCTGCTTTTAGTTTCAATAAAAAGATACAGAAGGGGACAAAGGAAAAAAAACTGAACATAATTACAGGGAGTAGAGTGAGAAAAATTTTGAATATACCTATTCTTAAAATAAAAAAGAGAATTCACGTGTCGCTCCAAAAATTTTTTTTGGATTGAATTTTGTTCGTGATTAAAGAGTGGATGGACGAGGGGATATATCTCTTTTCAGCTTCGAAGGTTATGTTGTCTAAAATTGTATTAGTATTTTCAGGATGAGATCCTAGATTTCATTTAGCATTTATTCTCCCGGAGATAATTTTTTTAAAATTCGGACTACACCTTTTAACAATTATGCTCGGTGTATTAAATCTAAAATCTTCAAAAGATTCAATTTTAAAAAAGAGGTTTTCGGGTCTTTTGTGCGACATTGTTTTTTTGAGAACAAGCTCACCTTTGTCTATCATTTTTTCAAAGAGTGATTTTCTATTTTTATTTGCGACGATATCACTAATTAAATCTTCCTTCTGATAATCATAATTAGGTATTAAAAATATTCCTTCTTGATCTTTTAAACTTTTGTTATTTCTGTTTCCAGGGATATTTAGTATCAGATTTGATAATTTTGGTACTAATTTATTTTCAGAAGTTAGAGGAGGAAATCTTATTTCTGAAAATGAATCAAATTCATCCGGTAGCCTAAATGTTTGGTAATGTGTGACTAATTGGTTGTTTTGAATAGTTTCTAAAGATTCTTTTCAGGTTCCTATGATTTTATTTTTTTTTCTATCAATAAGTTGTCAGGAGTCTTTTGGGATTTTTTCTTTGCCGTTTCTGTAAAATAGTTCTTTTGAAAATAATTTAACTTCTGGAATTTTAAAAACTTTTCCCTTCTTTGATCAGGGGAATAAACGTTCAAATTCTTTGTTAGCTATTATCTCGTTTACTCTTGTTTTATTCACAGGGGTGTTTTCGGGAACTAGCACGAGTGTTTTATAGTTTTCTCCTTGTCCCCCTGTTTTTGAAAAGTCGTTTTCTATTGGTTGAATATTTTTAGTGAACATTCCAAATCCCACCTCTTCTTTTTTGTCAACAGTAATTGTGTAGAAGGAGGTAGAGATCATTTTTGGATTGGTAAATTCGCTAAGGATCTCGCCCGAGGAGCCTCTAGGGAAGATGGAAGATAAAATATTCTGAGGATTGCAGATTATATTTTTTTTGCTTAGAGATTCTATTAATTCACACGTTATTCTTAATAAACGTTGATTGCGTGGATCTTTCTTTAAAAAAGATTCGAAAAATTTTCCCCAAAAAATTCTATTTTTAAGCCATTCTATTTCTTTTAGAATAGTTTTCAGATTCATTCATTTGTCTGATTTGAATTTTTTAATAATCAAGTTGATTATATTTTCTACTTCTTTACTTTTTTTGAATATAGGATCTAAATTTTGTTCTAGGTTTTTTTTTAAATTTTCAAAGGAGTGCATATTTATTGATTGGAAAGTGCTTATTTTTTTTCAATTTTCATCCACCTTTTCTTTTATCTCTACTCCTTTTTTGGAAGAAATTATTGAATTATTTATAAATGGGAAGAACGTATCCCGTTCTTCTTCAGAATAAGGAGAGTTATGTATTTCCCGGCTTATTCCTAACTGATCTGAAAGATTGTTTGTTGAACCTAGTGAAAAGATCAGATAACTCCCATTATTATTGGAATAAATAGCCTCGGTTATAGAAATATTTATAGTAATGATGATGAAAAAAATTGACATAAGAAAAAAAAGAGGGGTGTTCACTAAAAAAAGCGAAATGAAATCTCCTCAGAAAATTTTTGTTCATAAGTATGCAAATTTTAGACTTTTTTTTTTCATTTTGTATGTAATGATTCAAAAAAACGTTTGCTTTTTTTTTTATTTCTGATATTCATTTATGGTTATTAATCTCAAAAAATTTTTAAAATAAAGACGATTGTTTTATTTTTTGGATATATTTTTTAAGCTGACTATCTTATTTCGATAAGAGCTTGGTTTTTCATATTGGAGAGTATTTTTTTAAATTCTTTACTCGTTCTTTCCATGGTCTCCTGGGGAAATTCTAAAAATATTTCTTCAGAGTTATTTGAGATATTTGCATCTCCGAAAACTTTTGACAACTGAGAACAAAGTGAGATAACATTTTCAGAGCTAAAAGGTGATATTTGATATTTGTTATGCCGACCGGTGATGGTGGAAATAGTTTTGAGGAAAACCATCCGATCAGATATTTTATCCTTCACCAGGGTTTGTTTTATTTTTCTTTTTTGTCTATCAGTTGAAAATATTTTTTTTTCCTGCTCAAAATTAGAGACAATTCTTTTTGCTTCCTCTTCTATTTTTTTTGTTTCTGGATGTAAGACCATTTTTCTTTTTTCTCTTTCTTTTTTTATATCTTTTTTATATACTTACTCTTTTATTTTTTGTTTTTGTTACACTTTCCCATTTCTTAATCAAGTGATTATTCATCGGGTGGTTTTTAGTTAAAAAGATTTTTACTTTTCATTTTTAATTTTCGTTACTTTTTGATCGTTCATCTTTTTTGTACATTCACCGCTTATTATAGCTGTTAGCTTGTAAAAAATATTTTTACAAGGCGAACCAGTTTGGTTTCATGTTTTTGAATTTCACGAAGCGGAGCTTTCTTTAAAAAATTAATAGAGTTTAGAAACCGCTCGTGAAAGATTATTTCTTTTATAAATCAATTTTTTTCTTCTTTTTCGTTTTGTATTTTATGATTTATTCTACCAAGTTTGGTTTTTTTGGATAAAAAAACGATTGTCTTAGGCTTGTTTTTGGTAAATATCGTTTTTGAGAAGAACATTTGTTCGATTAACGAATTAGAACTCATACTGATCAACTTAATGTTTTTTTTTTTTAAAACAAAATTAGCATATTTTATCTCTTCTGGTTTGAGCGCGTTTTTCCAAATTTTTTGATCGGAGTTTTTATCTAGAAGTAATATCTCTAGTTCTTTCCCTTTGGCCCTTGGTCTTTGAACCTCTTTTTCGATTTGCCAACACGTTTCGATCACGTCAATTATTTCTTTAATTTTTTTTTTTGGCGTTTTCTGAATATTTTCTTTGACTATTCTTTGTAGTGTTTTTTTAATCAGGTTTCGTGAAGTGATTAACAAGGAGTCTTTTTCTAATAGTTTTATTGTCCCCTCTTTTTTGAACTGTTGATAAATCTCTTCTGTTAAGAATGGCAAGAATGGATGAAGCAGCGAAATTGTGAAAAGGAATAAAAGCTGGGTGAATTCTGTGTTCTGTTTTTCTAAGCTTTTGTATATTTTTATCATTTCAAGATAACGAGAACAAAAAAAGTTACGAAAAAAATTTTTAATTTTTTTGATTCTTAAATGAAGGTCATATTCTGTATTTCTCTTTAGCTCTTTTTCTAGTTTGTTGAACTTATCGAGAGTTAATTTTCTATTAGCTACCCAAATATTTTTTTCGATATGATCGGAGCTGGCGTATTCTTGGCTACATTCTTTTTGACTTTTGATGAATATTTTAATCAAATTAAACACATTTTGTACTTTGATTTTGAGCCGTTCACCTTTTTTTATTTGTTCTTCTGAAAAGATTAGATCAGAACTAATCTTCGAGGCTGAAACCAGGTAGTATCTTAGATTATCAGCTCCATATTTCTTAATTATTATGCTCGGATCTACCCCGTTCCCTTTAGTCTTGGACATCTTTTTTCCATATTTGTCTAGCACCAAGCCGTGAAAAAGAATTTTTTTAAAGGGTAATTCTTTAGAAAAAGGAGTACACATCATTAACATTCTTGCGACCCAAAAAAAAATGATGTCCGAAGCCGTGACAAGAAGATCAAACGGGTATAATTTTTTGAATTTTTTTTTGTCTTTGGACCACCCCGCCGCGGTTAACGGATAAAGGCTGCTGGTAAATCAGGTATCAAGAACGTCTTTTGTTCTACTCTTTTTTTCTGCTCGCCTGTCAGGAATTAAGACTCCTAATTTTATTTGTCTCGATATACACCAATCTTCCATTTTTTCTAGATGTTTTTGAAGCTGTGCTCGGTATTTTGGCTGAGGGGTGATTACGGGTAAGTTGTAGAAATTTTTATCCCCCCTTCCCTGTTTGATTAATGATTTACAATGTAGGAAATATTGCTGGGAAATTCGAAATTCTATCGGATTACCAGATTTTTCTGAATAAGGAACTTTGGAGTTAATTGTCTCTACTCTTTGAATTAAGTTATTTTTTTCAAAAAGGCTAATTACTTTCTTTCTGCACTCTTCTTTTCTTAAACCGCTGAATAGTCCACAAAGCTTTGTCATGTAACCTTGTTTATTAATCGCTATCGGAGCTTTTAGATTTAGCTTTTGTTTCGCTTTTCAATCGAAGGGGCTATGTCCTGGAGTACATTTGGTGATTCCGGTACCGAATTCAGGGTCAACTTCTTTAAGGGGATAAATTTTCAATTCTTTTTTAGTCAGGGGATTGAGATAAGTGAACTTTAACATTTTTTGGTGCTGGATTATTTCTGGACTGACAAGAAGAGCGCTGTCGGCAAAAATTGTTTCAGGTCTTGTAGTTGCTACCAATAGGTAGTCGATATGTTCTTTGCTCACTTCTTTTGTCTTTTTAACAATATACTTAATGAAATAAAGGTTCTTTTTTTCATTTTTTGTCTCAACTTCAATGTCCGCTAAGGACGTCTGGAAATTTTCGTCCCAATTTATTAAACGTTTACTTTTAAAAATTGTTCCCTGCTTTTGAAGTTCTTCAAAAACGTGAGTAGAAATTTTTTTTGATAGAGGCCCAAGGGTAAAAGCTTCAAGCTCTTTATTAATCAGTATCCCCATATCCCGTCATTGTTTTCGGATTTTTTTTTTGAAATATCTTCTTCTATTTCTAAACTCCTCAAAGTATTCTTTTTTTGTCAGTTTTTTTTTATGTGCTAAGCTTTGAATGATTTTAAGATGGGTTGCGATCCCGGCGTGGTCTGTCCCCGGAACCCACGTGGTGTGAAATCCGTTTATTATTTTTTCTCGAACAATAATATCAGGAATCACTGAATCTAATGCGTGTCCAAGGTGGAGTTCACCGGTAATGTTAGGAGGAGGAAGAAGGACGGAAAATTTCTTTTTATTTTTTTTATTTTTCTCTTTTTGGAAATCCCAAAGAGACATAATTTCATTCATGAAAGAAGGCATTTTCTTTGTGTCTATTTTATCAAATCATTGGTAAATTTGAATTGCGTAGATATTTTTCTAAAAAAATTCTTAAACCAGTGATCTAAAGACGGATTTTTTTCTTTTTTTCAACGGATAAACATGATTTTTATCAACGTTTGTTTTTCTATAGAAATTATTGTCCGGGGAGTAATGCCTTTTGTTTTTTTTTCTTTAGACTTTTTCATTTTTACTATTTTTTCTTTTTTTTCAAGCCCAAGACTAACTTTTGCATCAGGATAATTATTTTTTTTCGGGGGATAAATTAATTGGTTCTCTTTTGTATTTTTTTTATTTTTCTTCAAATACTCTTTTTCTGCGCGATTATAGGTTTTGTCGCCCTGAGCAACAAAAATTGTTAGTTTTTTGTTTAGACGGATTAATGCCCGGATAAAAACTAGAACAAGATTATTAGTCAAAACACTTTTGCCTCCGAAGAGAAAAAATATCGCGTTTAGTCTACTGGCTGTATCATGCTTTTTGTTTTTGAGCAACCGGTAAATCGTTTTTACCAATTTTTCTGCTAAATCTTTTTTTTGTATTTCTGTAGCTTCAAAATTTTCAAGCTCCAACTTATTTTTCCTTTGAAAAACAGCAATTGTTACCTTTTCACTTCAAGTGTCGATTAGGAGATTTAATTCTCTGTCTTTTTTTTTGTTCTCTCTCATCATTGTGAAAATGGAGTATTTAGTTGCAGAACTGAGTTTTTCAAAAAGAAGTATACTACTTTTTCCTCTTCTAGAATTTTATTTAGTTTTTTGAGGAATCGTTGGTTAGAATCATTGCACTCAATTACTAGTACATTCTTACCTCTGTACAAAGGCAAGATATCTTTTAGACAGAATATGAAGGTAGGACGTCGGAAAAGGTCGGCATGAAAAAAAAAAGAGGGTATTTTTTTGTTTTTTATTCTTCTTAATTTATGGATTCGAAGAAGCTCGAAGGTAGGTGAAGCAATCCTGTCCTTCGGATCGTCTAGCAAGCTGGTGAAGATTTGTGATGCTAATAAGGTTTTTCCTGATCCCGGGGGGCCAATGAAGAACACTTGGTTAAAATTGTCAGGTTGAACATTTTTTGTATACCCGAAAACTGCAGGATGCTAAGAATGTTGATTATTATTCAGATATACCATTGGCTAGTCTTAGCTCTCACCATTAAGATTTGGGCGATCATCCCTAGGGGAAGATGGAGAAAATCAATTATTAGAAGCACGGAATTATAACTCCGGTATTTAAAAGCAAGAGGGGCGGATAGGAAAATTAGGCCTATGCTAATTAAAAAGACAGGCCATTGGGCCGGGTTGACAAAAGGGCGGTAAAAAGGAGATGGTCTCTCTTTCTTTTTTTCTTTTCATTTGAAATAGCCGATAATCTGGGATGGCGAATAAAAAAAAAGATAAAGAGTGGCGGTAAAAATATTTTTACTCAAAAAAGAAAATATCCCATACGTAATACAAAGTAATCCTCCTAGCCAGAATGTTTTCAAATCGAAGTTTGCCGCTAATCAAAGAGTTAAAATATCAAGGGTCACAACTGTAATTTCAAGTGCTTTTTGTATTATTTTCTGATGATTATCAAAATTAGCCCTTGGATTGGTTTTGAATTGAAGTAGATGATTATCAAAAAATATTCAGTTGCTTACAACTATTCCGCTTATAAGAACTATGAGAAGATTGAGAATTATTTTTCTTTTGATTTTAAAAATCATTAATATTTTTTTAATGTCTTTATTTTATTTCGGTTCTATCTTTTTATTTCTTAATCCATCAGGGCTGTTCTTAAAAGTCAAGGAACTTATGAGTTCGAAAGAATATCCTTGTATCCTTTACGTTGTCTATTCCGCAAATAAACATTAGTAATCTTTCAAACCCTATTCCGCAACCCGCGGTGAAGGCGTATCCGTATTTTCTTATTTCAGCATATCATTTAAGTTCTTTCGAGATGTTTTTTGGCAAAGTTGATATTCGCTTTTTTAATTTGTAGTAAGAGTCTTCCCGCTCTCCTCCTCCGGCTATCTCTCCACAATCTCTAGCTATTAGATCAAATTTTCGGACTTTGTTAATAGCCGGGTTATTCTTTTTTTTATCTATCTTGGCATAAAAATGATCTGAACGATCAGGAAAATGCGTTAGGAAAAGCATAAGACTATTGGTCCTTTTTAATAATTCTTGTTCTTCAGAAAATGTGAATTCTCTTTTTTCCCCTAATGAGCCTTTTTGCGGAGAGATGCCAAGAATTTTATTTGCCTTTTTCCAAGTAATGATGGGAATTTTTTTTATTGTTGCCAATTCTTGGAGTCTATCATTGTTTTCGTTTTTATTCGAGATTATTTGTTGAATTAATTTTAATTCCAAGGGATATTTTTTGATAAGGAATTTTATTGCTGATCGTACTAGTTTATCGGTTAGGGCTATAATCTGCTTTAATGTTAGGAATACCCCTTCTATTTCTACCATTTTTAATTCTGCGAGATGACGAGGAGTATTTGATTTTTCGGCTCTAAAGACGGAAGATATACAATAAACTCTTCCGAGTGATTGAGAGAGGGCTTCTAGGTGAAGCTGCGAACTGACGGTTAAACAGACCCTTTTTTTGAAGAAGGTTTTTGACGATAAATAAAAGGGTTTTACTGTATTTTCTGATATACCTTTTACTATTATCGGAGGGGTAACAGAGAGAAATTTTTGCCGTTCTAATCAGTTCCGCATGAATGTTTCTAAGGAGGAACTGATACGAAGGATTGAGTTGAATAGTCGTGTTCTTGCTCGTAAATGGCTGATCAGACGCAAATATTCTAATGAGTGTTTTTTTTTTTGGATAGGAGAAGGGGTAATATTTTTTTGAAGGGGCCGAATTTGGCTAACTAGCAGCTCGAGTGTTTTTTTGTATTTATCTTTTTCTTTCTTTTCTCGGCTGGTTACCCGCGCCTCTATAAGAACCGGTTGATTTGGTTCTAGAATTTTAGCTTTTATAAAAGAAGATTTGTTGTGCTGTTTAAAGATTGCCTGAATCCCTTCTACGCACCTTCAACCCCAGAGAGAAAAAATAATGATGCTTTTAAAAATCTTTTTGTTTTTTATTATTGCCCCAACGACTATTTTTTTCCCTATATTTTTTTTTAACCATTCATTTTGGTTGCACAAAGGGGTTCATTTGATGTTTGTCTCGTCCTTCTTTTTAATTAGTGTAAAAGCTGGAGAGGATTTGTGTTTAGAAAGATTTTTTTGTTGGTCCAATATCACTTTTTTGGTTTTTGTAAGTTTTTTTTAGTTCTGTGCCGATCGGAATAATTTGATTTTTTAACAGCGGTTCTAATGATAGGATGATAAGAAATGCTTTTTATCTAACTAACTGGGTCTAACGGGTTGTTTGAAGAATTGGCTTCTGTTTAGCGGTTAGCTAATAAGGAATTCTATCTTTTTTATTATCTTTTCTTCGAGATTATATTTGGTGATTGCTGCGAGTAATTTGATCCTTTTTCTTGGGATAATTATTTCAAGAAATTTTGGCTTTACTATTCTCCCTCGTTCTTTTTCTTTAGTGTTCTCTTTAGATTGTTTTTTTTTAGGTTCAACTAATGATATGGTATCTCCGATTTTTAGAATTGATCCAGGATTATTATTGATGAATGAATTTACCTTTATTTTTCCGTGTGAAATAAGTTGTCGCGCCCCCTTTCGGCTTTTCACTATTCCCCCTTCGTATACAAGGTTATCCAACCTTAATCCGAGTGAATTAAGGGCAACATCAAGTCTCCCTTTGCTGGAACGCAATATTCTTTTTAATGTCTTCGTTGAAACGCCGAACAGATATTTAATTGAATTTAACTCGAACAGTTTTTTTTTGTAAGCAGAGAATCCTCTTGCTCTCCTTTTAGTTTTGTAGCTAACTCCTTCTTGTTCTTTTTTTCTTTTTGTTTTTGTCAGCGCATTCTCGTTTCCGAAGACGGGAATTGAGAACGTTTTTGCTTTTTTTACTCTTTTTAATCTATGATACAACATATTTTTGTTCTTGCTTTTCTTTTATGGATCCTGATTTTTTCTCACATTTACTTGTTAATACTCTTTTAGATGCTAATTTTTCGTTTGCTGAATTATACCATTCTTGTGATGTTTTCTATTTTTAATTCCTCGGAGGGTTTACTTTTCTTAGTTTCTTGTTTCTTTTCCAAACAAACTCCAGTCGATAACTTATGAGTGAGTTTATTTAGATTTTTCACAATTGAAGTTAAGCTTATATTGGTTTATAACTTCAACCATTGGTTTATAATTTAAGCTGAATCAGGGCGGGGGGACGGCCAAGGTTAATATAATGATGAATCGAATCGATCTGGATTTAAAAGGAAAGCGAGGTAAAGTATTTACGCTTCCGCTGACGGTTTTAGCTGGTTCTAAAAATAATTCTTCTCTGGTTGCCTGCCGGGAATATGTCAGGATTGCTAAGAATAAGGGTTTACCTTTCATTTTCTTAATTAGTGATTCGAAATTTGGTTTGTTACTAACTTTTATCTTGCTCTCTGAATCAAAAAAAGTAAAACCAATTGTCGGAATCCGTCTAGAACTGTCATTTTCACCTTCCAAACCAGCACTAATAGTTCTGCTATTGCCCCGCAATCTCCTTGCCTTTTTTTCTCTGAATAGGTTCGTGAATCTTTTTTCAACTAAAGTCAATTTTCAAGATTTGTTCACAGCTAATTGACTCCCGTTGGGTAATTTTTTTTTGATAGTTGAATTGAGCAAAAAAGAAATAGAAAAAGAGATTTTAGTAAATTCTTTAAAGGGCTTGGCCCGATCAAAAAAGTGGGGATTTGGGATAGGATGTAGTCGATATTCAGGAAAACTATGAAATCATTTTTATAAGAGATCAGAAGGGGTTTTGTTAGCTTGGGAATGAATAAGATGTTTTTCCCCGCTTGAGAGAAAAGGTTTAGACTTACTCTCGAAATATAAGGAAGAAATATTTTATCCGGACCACTCCAGAATTCTCTTTGATTTAAACAATCTTCTTTTGGGGAAGAATTCTCCTGGAATATCCTTATTGGAATTTATCTGTTCGGATTGAGAATGACGGGAAATTCACCAACAATCAGTCGAAAAGATAGCCAATTGAACGGATTTGTCTACCGGTTCTTTTTCGAGCGATTTTGTTTCGACATTAAGGGATAGTATCATATCTTCTCCCCGGCGAAGAGAATTTGGATCTCGCAAGCGACACGTTGCTAAACTCACTAAACTTATTGATTTAAGAAAGATTATTTCTTCCTCTTTCGGCAAATTCGTTACTGAAAATAACTTCACTACCGAAATGTTAAAGAGGTATTCTAAACGATTAGAGAGAGAATTAAGATTGTTATCCTTTGTTCCTAAGGCGGTCGATTTGCTTATCGAAACGTTCAATCTGCTTAAAATTGCGAAAGACCAAGGTGCAAAAATAATCGGTTGCCGGGGAAGCGCTGTGAGTAGCTTGATTGTTTATCTCTTAGGTCTTAGTTACGTAGATCCGGTAGCCTTCCGTTTAATGCCGGAGAGATTTTTTTACTTTGGGAAGCTTTTTTCTCTTGATATAGATATAGATATTCCGACAGGTTCAAGAGAAAATATTTTGTCAAAAGTTAACAAGAATCATTTAGTGGAACTGGTGAGAATAAGGAAGTTGCGTCTACAAGATTTAATGCAGAAGTTAGGAGTTAATCTTGAAAAGTTACTTAATTTAATTTTTCAAAAAAAACTCTCTTCCGAAGAAGAGTCGGGAAAGAGAGATGAAAAATTCGTTGCTCGAATTTTACCTCTGATTTTGAACAGGATAAGAGAAATTTTTTTTGTAGAAGAATTAAGTCCGGTTTCTTTTCTTCTAATTTCTGATTTGGAGATTTTATTTTTTTCTCATAGGTCTCTTAATAATTCCCGCTTGTCTGCGCCGTCCTTAGCTCTTCCTGAAAAAAAAAAAGTTCAAAATAGGAGAGCTTTACTTATTGATCGACGGATGGAGAGATTTTTTCTTCAAATTTTTCCCAAAATGGATATTTTATCTTCTCGAAAGCTTGATTTTTTTCAAAGTTGTCTAACAGAGATAGAAAGGGAGACAAAAATAGGTGTAAATCTGAAGAATATTCCTCTTGATGACCCTGGAGTTCTTGGAATGTTCAAAAAAGGGAAGAATATGACAGGTATTTTCCAGTTTGATACGGATAATTTTCGAAGTATTTGTAATATTTTTTCTCCTGAACGCTTTGAAGATCTCGTTTTAATAAATGCTTTTGCGCGCCCAGGAGCAAGGCCTCGTTTAAAAAGGTATCTTTTTGAAAAAAATGATGCCAAGGGGGGGTCGGAAGAAGTTATTTTTCTGACTAAATTTTTTCCATCTTTAAAAGAAACCCTTGGTCAAATCGTTTTTGAAGAGCAACTCTTATCTCTTCTTCATCATGATCTGGAATTAGATTGGTTTTTTGTTTGCAGATTTCTCAAATGACGAAAAAAAGGTGTAGGCAGCAGCGTTTCTTCTTTTCGTCATATTTTATTTAAACAGATCACAAGAAGAGCGGTTAAGATGCAACAAAAATCCGATTCCTTTCCCCTTTTTTTCAAGCAAGTGATTTGAAGAGAGCTTGTTGAAAAAGAAATTTTACATTTGAGAAAATATCTTTTTAATCGCGCGCATGCTATTGCTTATTCCATTCTAAGTTATTGGTTTGCTTATTTAAAGTTTTATTTTCCCCGAATCTTTTTCAATCTTCTTTTTGAGAGAAAAATGATTGCTCCCTCTCCTCTGATTTTTGAAGAATTAAGCAAAAATTTCGGGTTTTGTCTTCGTGGGCCAAGAATTAATTGTCCACATAGTTTAGGGGCTAATCCCCGCTGTACTTCCGATAGAGTCTTAATTCTTCCCCTACCTGCTATCGGAGTAAGAGTTTCTCTGGTAGGAAGAATCACGGAAGCAATGAATAAACGAGGAAAATTTGTGGACATTTTTGATTTTTGCCGACGGATAATTTTGTTTAAAGATGATTTTCCGGATTTTGCCCGAATGGTTTTTGGAGGATTTTTTGATCCAGTGTTTAAAGGTAGGGAGGCATTGATTTTTAACTTTTCTCGCCTTCAAGCTTTTTCGGAAATCTGCGCGAATGATTCCTTTTTTCCTCTTCCTTCTTTGATAACATTTATTTTTCCAAATAAGTTTAAGGGAATAATGAAGGAGATTGAAAATAAGATTCTGCTCAATATTCTAACTTCGGATGATTTAAAGAAAATCATTTTTAGGTTGAAGCGGAGCTATTTTAATTCCGCCTTAGATTAGATTTTTCTTTGTTTGCTGTATTAGGCTTTTTTTCAAAAAAAATAAAAGAGAATGTTAGAGAAAAACATTTTTTTTGAGCTGTGGTATAATTTTTCTGCGATCCTCCCGGATTTAACAGTATTTATTTTTTGGTAGTCTTTGGAAAAAAGGTTCAGTTTGTTCTAGAAAATGGCTGAATTCTGATAATTCTGTCTTCCTTTCGTGGAGGGTTATTTGTTTGGTTTGACCAAAATCGCCCTCAAAACCAAAAAAACACGTTGTTGTTGGTATGTTGTCATTTTTTTTCTGCACGTCGTTACCTGAAGATTAGCAATTAGTGTTACATGTATGGTAAGTACCAAGGATATTAAATTTAGCTCCAGCAGCGAGACGGTTACAAGAGGATCCTTCTCCGGAAAAAATTCGAGAGTTGTTAATAATTTTCCCTCGTCTGATGCTTACTCCGAAACGATTAGCCATAGGCGCGTATTTATCGAAAAGTTCTTTGCCGTGAATAAATCAACACTTGTTGGTCTACTGCGATGAGGAGATGTTTTTACTTGCCCAGCGGGGCGACCGGATTTGATGTCTTTTTTTCCCTCTGTTTTTATTTCTCGAGTGGAATCGAGACGCTTTTTTAAAGCTAGTAGACGGACTAACAGATTATCTGAAGAGAGAAAAAATCTTGTGATTCTGTCCGAGGAGGCAGTTCTTCAGGCAATAAAGGAAGCTGCGCTTCTTTTGGCTTCTTCGGCTGTAGCCTCTAGAAATCTTGTGGTAGTTTCCGGAAAGTCTAAAAAGAATGTGGGAATAACAAGAGTTTTAGCGAAGAAATACGGCTTCTCATTCATTGATTCAAGATGGATTCCAGGGACTATAACAAATTACAAGGAAATAAGAACAGGGTTGATTAGATTTGTTAATTCTTTCGATCGTAGATTTTTTCTAAATGAACCTTTAGAGTTGGATGAGGAGACGGTAAACAAATCATTAAAGGATGATGTTTTAAGGTTGGAAAAGATCGCAGTAAAAAAAGTAGATGCTCCAGCAGAAGAAATGTATCGGTTTCGTAAGTTGTCCTACTTAGTACGTAATTTTCCCTCTGATTCAAAGAAGAAGCTTGTTAGAAGGTATGCTGATCTATATCGTAAATTTCATGGTATTTTATCTTTACATCTGCCCCCTTCTTTCATTTTGTTTCTTTCTCCGATGAATAACAAAAACGCACTTGTTGAGGCTAGTAACTCAAAAGTACCTGTTGTTTTGCTTTTGCATCCCGGCTTCTCTTTTTTTGGAAATCCTGTAGTTGTAGGGGGTAATCTCTATACAGAAAAGTCTGTGATGTTAATATCTTCCATGATTCTGGAACCTTTTTTTTATCTTCTGGATAAAGAAGCTGGAAGGGATCTGGAAAATACAAAAAAAAAATGGTTGTTGGCTAATTTATTTTTAAAGGTTGAAAAAAGTATGGATAAAAAGATTGAAGAAGGAGAAAAACTGAATTAGAAAAAATGTTGTCACTGGAAATTGTCGGAGAAGGAAATAAAAAAAAGCTTGCAAATAAGTGTGTTCTGTTACGGGTAGATTGAAATGTTCCTTTAAAGAAATCTCCCGGGGGATATTTGATGGTGGCCGATGATACTAAAATTGTTTCTTCGATTGGAATTTTGAGACTGTTACGTTCAGTAACTTCGAAAATTGTAATTCTTACTCATCTCGGTAGACCTGAGACCTCTGAATCTGATCTTAGTACGAAAGTCATAGTGGACTATTTCAACAAAAAATATTCGCCGTTACGAATGAAATTTTTTAATTTTACTGAGACTTCTGAGCACAATTTTGTGAACAAGGAAGTGGAAAGGCTTGACAAAATTGGTGATTTTGATTTTTATATGGTTGAAAATACCCGTTTTTTTGGTAGCCGTGAGTTAAAGAATGATTTAAGTCTCGCTCAGCATTTTCTTGCTTTTTCTGATGTTCTTATTTTTGAAGCGTTTGCCGTTATTCATCGGAGTCATGCTTCAGTAGTCGGGATCATCAAGTTGGCGAAGGAAATATTTCTCGGTCCGGCGTTTAATTTGGAACGAAAACATCTTGATAAAATTAAATTTGCTCCCACTCGACCTTTTATAAGTTTGATTGGCGGAGCCAAATGTTCCGATAAAACCAGATTGTTAACGCACATGATGAAAATTTGTGATTATCTTCTTGTTGGTGGTGGGATCGCGAATACGTTTTTGAAAATTTCCGGGATTTTTGTAGGAAATAGTCTGGTTGAGAAGGATCCAGAAATTATAGATGAGCTTTCTGAACTGTTTAAGAAAAATAAAAAGAAGATAATTCTTCCCCTGGACGGCATAGTTCTAAATAGAAAAAGTGGAAATGTAAGGACTGTTGTTTATAGCGAAGATAATCTAAATAAAGATGAAGAAATATTAGATATCGGTTTGGATACCGTGAAAAGTTTCAAATATCTCATTTTTTTAGCTTCTACAATATTTTGAAATGGCCCCTTAGGTAAGTTTGAAGACAAAAGATTTAGCAAAGGAACCTTCATGGTGGCTAAACTTATCGCGTCAAACAATGAGGCTTATACGCTTGTAGGCGGCGGAGAAAGTGCGTACGCGATCAATATTTTGAAATTGCAGAAAAGTTTTAATTACGTAGCTTCCGGAGGGGGGGCGTCTCTTGCCTATCTAACTCCTAAACTTCTTCCGGCGATTAAGGCTTTGGAAGAAAAAAAAAGAACAGGGAATTAATTTTTGTTGTTTTATATATCTATAAAGGAAGATTTGCCTAAGAAGAACTATGTTAAAAGTAAGATAATGTTGGATAAAAATAACGTAGACGGTGCGGGTAAAAAAGAATTCTTTGAAAAAGAGAGTTACATCACCCAACCTGCTCCAAAGACGAGGATAGGGAAGAGAAAAAGACGAATAATGGGGAATAATGTTGTAGCTTCTTTTTTTGCTTCAGGAAAGAGAAAAACAGCGTCTAGCAGGGTCAGCATTTATCTTGTTGATAAACCTTTAGAGATATCTTTATCAGAGAGAATTTTAACTAATAATCCCTTTTTACTCAAATCCCCTGAGATGGAAGATATCCTTCTGCCTCTGCGGTTGAGCGGTAAGTTCAACTTTTTTTTAGTTAAAATTAACGTTTCCGGGGGAGGCTGACATGCCCAGGCGGATGCAACCCGTCTCGCTTTAGCCCGTGCATTAGTTGCATTTTCTAGAGATCTCAAAAGGACTTTTAATAAATTTATGCTTCTCCGTCAGGATATCAGGAAAAAAGAGGCTAAGAAAGTCGGATATCGAGCAGCAAGAAAAAAAGAGCAGTTTAGTAAAAGGTAGGATAGGTGTAGCTGTTTGTTGGTTGATTAGTTAGTTACAATTTCCTTTCGGCAGGAGTTTTATGAATTAAAGGAATTTATAAGAGTGGTTCGGTAGCTCAGTTGGTAGAGCGTTCGCCTGAAGAGCGAAAGGTCAGTAGTTCGATTCTACTTCGAACCGCCATTAGTAGTAATTTTCCTTTTCTTTTATGATCATCCTTGAGCTCTTGTTTTCAAGAAAGTATTTTTTGCTGAGTTTTAATTTGACTGTTCTTTTTGTGTTTAGTTGTCGAATAATTTCTCGATTAATACGGCTCTTTTCTGGAATAATTTTTAATTTCTTCAGTTTTTGGGTCATTTCGTAAAGAATTATCTTTAGAATGTTGGGAGAATTTATTTGGACTAGGGGCGAATTTAAAACAAAAATATAGTGAAGTGGCTGCCTATCTGAATTTTTCTTGTAAGAAGAGAGTATGAAATTTTTTGCTAAAAAACGTTTTATCTTTAGGGCGTTGTTGTCAATTCTCATCATTAACAGTATTATCTCTGTAATTCTCTTGTCTAAATTGTTAAGTTGGATTCTTATTCGGTTCCGGAAGTAAATTGGTTCGGAATTGGTGTGGTCAGTAGCAAATTTAATTTTTTTCCTGTGACAATAATTAATTATTTTTTCTTTTGTTCAGTCCAAAAGGGGACGGAGTAATTGTATTTTTTTTATCGTTGTTTTCTTCGGCAGGCCATAAACTTCTGGAAGTATATTCCTTTGTTTTTGCATTAGATATGTTTCTAGATTATCGTTTAAATTGTGTCCTAGTAAGATTTTTATTCTTTTTTGCCGAGCTTCTATTCTTATGAGCTCGTTAGCGATAGTTGTTAGTGTTCTGAGTCTGATGTCTCTTCAAAGTTGTTCGCGGTTACGGTTTGTGAGCTGATATATTTTTGGATTGTAGTCATTTATTAGTAGTTTGATCTCTCTCTTTTTGCAAAACATCCTGACTAACTTTTCGTCTTCGTTACTATTTTCGCGAGAATGATAATTTATATGAACTGCTAGTAATTTACTTTTTCTTCTTCACAAAATATCAAGAAGGGCCAAACTATCGGCGCCTCCAGACACTCCGACGATGAATAACTTATCTTCGCTTTTCATTTTCTTTTATCTTTAGGAACGACAATTCAGTGCTTTGGCGATCTGTTGTATGCCGAATCCTTTTTATGGTTATAATTTTCCTCGTCTGTTAATCGTATTCTGAATTAGGAAAAGTTTCCTACAGTGTTTTTTTATTTTTTATACACCGAAAAGAATGAAAAGATATTTTGAAAAATTTTAAAAAGTAGAAAAAAATGAATTTAAAAGATCGAAATTCGAAATAGGAACGACGAAGTTATAAGAGTGATAGTAAGAAAAAAGGTTAGAGTAGAGGTAATAATTTTAAAATGTGAAAAAGTTGGTTAGATAAAACAAAATCCGTTTTTTCTTTCCTTAGCTTTGAGGAAAAGGAAAAAAAAAAGAATTGAACGATAGTTAATAAGATAGTCGCCTTTGGTCCGGTAATCAAAAAAATGACCGACGAAGAATTAAAGCGGCAGAGCTTTTTCCTCAGAAGAGAATTTCAAAGCGGCCGTCTGAACGAAGAAGAGTTAATGGTAAGAGCTTTCGCTGTTGCCCGGGAGGGAGCGCGGCGGACAATTGGGTTGTATCCCTTTCCTGTTCAGTTGTTAGGTGCTGTTTTTCTAACCAAATCAGCGGTAATTGAAATGAAGACTGGGGAGGGGAAAAGTTTGGTGGCAGTTATGCCAGTTTACTTCAACTATCTTCGGAAAAAGAACACCCAGGTAATTACAGTTAATGAGTATCTCGCGGAAAGAGATGCCAATTGAAATGGACCGGTGTATGAATTTTTAGGGATGAAAGTAGGTTACGTCCTTGGCAGAATGGAAAGGGACGAAAAAAGAAATATGTATTCTGCTGATGTAGTTTATCTGACTAGTTCTCAATCTGCTTTTGACTATATGATCGATAATATGGTGTGGTCTTTAGCCGATAAGATGCAAACGAAAGGTCTTAATCATGCAATTGTCGACGAGGGGGATTCCGTATTAATCGATGAATCAAGGACTCCGAATATTATCTCTGGATCTTCAGATCGTTTATCACACAATTATCTTAAAGCTGATAAGATAGTAAAACTACTTTCATCTGAAGATTTTAAATTAGATAAAGAGGATAAACAAGTTTTTCTAACTCCGGCAGGAATTGCTCGCGTGGAAACAGAGTTTGGGATAGACAATTTATTTTCTGCTGATAATGCGATTTATTTTCATGTCATTCAGAATTCTTTAAGAGCGGTAAAGCTTTTGAAAAAAGATGTTGACTATATTGTCTCTTACGACTTTGAGAAAAAAGCAAAAAAAATTGTTTTAATTGATAAGTTCACAGGCAGAATTCTTCCTAATCGTTCTTATAGTAACGGTCTTCAGCAGGCGGTGCAGGCCAAAGAAGGGGTGGAAATTGAACCTGAAACAGTAATTAGGGCAAGTACTACCTATCAGAATTACTTTCGCTTATTCAAACATCTTTCTGCAATGACGGGAACCGCTAAAACAGAAGAAAAAGAATTTTATGAAATATATCGTTTGAAAACCTTTGTTATTCCTACTAATAAACCAATGATTAGAACAGATGACGCGGACGTAATTTGTATTAATAAAGCTTATAAATTAGAATCTTTAGCCGAAAAAGTAAAAAAGTACCATTCTAAAGGACAGCCAGTATTAATTGGGACAGTGTCAATAGAATCATCAGAGGAAGTAGCGGCGGCATTAAGGAAAGTAGGTATTTTTAAATTTGAATTGTTAAATGCTAAAAATCATAAACGAGAGGCCGAGATAGTTAAGTTTGCCGGCCAAAAAGGAATAATAACCATTGCGACGAACATGGCCGGTCGGGGAACAGATATTGTTTTAGGTCCTGGTATAGCCGAACTAGGAGGGTTAGTAGTTTTTGGTACTGAAAGGAATGAAGCACGAAGAATAGATAATCAGCTGAGAGGGAGAAGTGGTCGCCAAGGGGATCCTGGCTACTCACGTTTTTTTGTTTCTTTTGAAGATGAGCTTCCTTCACGTTTCGCAGGTGATACGTTAAAGAGATTTATTTCTCGTTTTTTCATGAAGGATACAAAAATTGTTTCTCCTTCTATTTCTCGATCTTTTGATAGTATGCAAGAGAGAATGGAAGCGATTAATTTTGATATCAGAAAAAATTTGCTTGGGGTGGATAAAAGTATTCGTTTTTTTTCTTCCGGAGCGGAGTTGGGAAGAGAAAAGAAAAAATTGGTGGAGATTATGACCACCGAGGTTCACGCAACTTACCTGAAGGCTGCGGACCTTCAGGAGAGCGCTAAAAAAAATAGTCAACTAAAGTTAACGAGGTTTGAAAAAGTCCTGTTTTTAAGTGTATTAGATGATTTATGAGTTTTTCATCTCAATACCATGGAATGGTTAAAATCAGTTATTCATCTCCGTGGCTATGCCCAAGTTAAACCGGTTCACGCTTTTACAATAGAGGGATTAGCTATTTTTAATCTATTAAAGTTGGAAATTAATCGTTCGGCGGCTGTTAAATTTTTTGCTTTTGTCTGAGGGCTTGCTTCGAAAAAAAAGGAAACGGAAGGAGAACAAGAGTATTTTTTGTTACAACATTAGGGCAGGAAAAAATGGTAAGACATTATAATTAGGTTGTTTTACCTCTTGCTTTTTTCCGCGAAATTAAGTTAAGATTAAGTCATTTTTTGGTTATTTCAGTTTGTTATCTTGGGGGTTAAAAATTTACCGTTACCTTTGCGAGAAGAAGCTAAAGAAAATTGATGAAGGATAATAACGAAAGGAATCATTATATAGGAAGTTCGTCCAAAAAAAGCTCTGGACAAACGGAGAAGCTTAGAAAAATTGATAGCGAGATTAAGGAAAAGGAGGTTCTGCTCGTTTCCGAGGAGGGAAAGAGGTATGGAAAATTATCTCTTTCTATAGCACAGGCAATTGCAAGAAAGCAAAAGAAAAATGTGATGCAGATTAATGTAATTGATGGATTGCCGGTGGTAAAAATACTTGACTACAACCGCTATTTATTTAAAAAAAGAAAAAAAGAGAAAAAGAAAGGGAAGGATAAAGCGGGTAAAGCTAAAGAAATCAGAGTTATTCAATTTGCAAGTAAAATTGATGATAGGGATAAGTTAATAAAGAGTAGTAAGGCGGTAAAAATTCTTTTAGAAGACAATCAGCTAAGATTATCTGTCTTTGCCCGTGGCAGACAACCCGGAACGGACCGAAGAAAATGGTGGAAAAAAATGGTTGAGGATTTTGAAAATTTCGTTAATGCGTCTTTGCAGGATAGAGGTGGAGGAAAAATTTTGGTTAGAATGTCTAGTTCAGAACGTCCTCGGTGAGTTAGTTTTGTTTATGCTTTAAGAAATAAATCCAAACAAAAAGCAGCTTTGTCAAAAGATGTTGCTCAGAAGGTTGTTGGTGGTAAAGATAGAGAAAATGAGAATTACAGTCGCGGTTCGAAGAAGAGCTAAAAAAAAGAAGCTTTTAAAAAAAGTTAAAGGCTATTATGGTACTAAACATGTCAGTTTCCGTAGTGCAAAAGAACAATGGATGAAAGGGTTAAGTTATTCTTATCGTGACCGTAAAGTCAGAGGAAGACAGTTTAGAAAAAAGTGAATTTCAGAAATTGCTGTTGAATTACGTAAATTTGGAAAAAAATATTCGATTTTTATCAACGAACTTAGTTCTGCCAGCTTGCCTGTTAGGATTAATAGAAGGGGTTTAGCCGGGATGCTTGAACAGTCTGATACTGCTTTCTTTAGGGCTATTTATGAGTTAGTGATTAAGAATAAAAAGGTGGCGGAGGGTGATAAATTTGGTGTGAAAGCGTAACGAGTCGAGAAGCAGACCTTTCATATTTTGGAATAGAGCTGAAATTATTCCCTGGTTCGGGGCGGACGACTTTAAGCGTTTTAAGCTTCTTCAGAATAGGTTGGTCGAAACCGTTACCCCGCTTCCACTTCGGAAAAAGAAGGGGTCATCCTCCCTTTTACGTTATCTCTCTGTCTTTCTTGTTGCTGAAATAGGGGAATTAATAAATGAAATTCCAAGTTTGAAGCGTTGAAAATTTGAATTAACCATTGGAAACCATGTCGGTATCCATGAAGAAATAGTTGATGTTCTTCATTTCATGCTTAATTTAGCAATTGTACTTGATTATCAGGAAGATGATTTTAATCTTGCGAGCTCTCTTTGGTCTTCCCGAAGGGCGGTTGGAAAAAAAATTTGAGGAATTAATTATACGACGAATGATGGGGAAGATTTGATTTTTTTAATTTTTGAGAAAATGATTTCTTTGGTAATAGGTTTTTTAACAGGGTTTACGTCTAGTAGTAGTCAGACAAGACTAAATTTTAGCTTGCTATGAGCATTATTCTTCCTGCTTTGTGATATTTTAGAAGTCCAATTACCTTTGTTGTCTAAAATGTATGTGGTAAAGTGAAATTTTAACTCTCTCAGAGCTCTGATAAGATTAAGGCGGTACAAAAGTAAACAAATCTTTATGTCAAAAAAGGAGCAGTAGAAAAGTGGATTACGAAAAAAGAAAGCTTTTTTTACGCAATTATTATTTCTGACATAGAGAAATTAAGTCATGTAGCAGTCTTGAGGAACTTTTCTTGGTCAAAAGAAAATTCTTTGAAGATGTCTTCTATAATCAAACTGACAAATCCCGTCGTCGCCCATCATATCTAACTTTAAGAGATTTTTTTCTGATGATTTTAGATAGCAAAGCGGATGAGGAAAAGAAGATGTTCGGAATTATGGCTAATTCCTTAAAGAAGATTTTTGTGAAATATTATTCACTTCGGAGGCTAAGCTTTTTTCTTTCCCGGTCTGTCAGGATTCTCAAAAAATCATCTTTTTTTTTCAGGGATAAAACACGTTGTGTCCCCGGGAAGTTGCATCCTTTACACTTTACTAAAGCGAAAATACTTTCTTGATTAGTAAAGAGAGGATTAATCAAATTGAAGAGTATCGAGGTAGACGATTGGAAAAATAATTTTCAGCTGTTGAACATCTCTCGCGAACACGAAGCATGGGGTGTGAAAGATACTTTCTGAATAGAGAAAGAAAAAAGGTTGTTAAGAACTCACGCGACCAACGTCACCGCTAGGATTTTGAAATTGTTGGCAACTAGTTTATCTCCTTCTTTTTTGGCTGCCTGTCTCCCGTTAGGTTTTTTTAATCTTGGGGAGGTATTTAGACGAGATGTCGAAAGTAGTTCTCATCTGTTGCAGTTTAATCAGTTGGATTTAGTTATCCTCGGAAAAAAAGAGAGCATTTCTTCGGCGTTTCTTTTTTCGTTTTTGAAAACTTTTTTTTTAGAAGTCTTTGGAATTAATGAACAAAAAATTGTCTTTCGTCGCAGTTATTTTCCCTTTACGAGACCTTCTTTCGAAGTTGATTTAAAGTGTTTTTGTGGTGAAAATTTGTTCAGCAGTCATCCTCTTAGGCAAAAAAGATGTTCTTTTTGTAAGGGGACTGGTTTTATAGAAGTTGCGGGATGTGGAATGATAAGGGATGTAGTTTTTAAAAAAGTTGGTTTCAATCAACCTTTCCGGGAAGAACTTTCAGCGATTGCTGTCGGCCTTGGAATTGAAAGAGTTTTGTCCTTTGTCCTAAAACTACAAGATATTCGTTTATTTTATTCTTCTCCTCCACTAGATAGTAACTAAATTCTCGTCCATCATTTTTACTACAACAATTTTCTGATCGGTGTTAGAATCTCAGTATGAGTAGTAAGCAAAATAAAATAATAGATCCGGGGTTCTTCAGGCTGTTAGCGGATATGTGGGGCCCCCTTGGCGAAAGCGCTCTTTTTCCCCTTTCCAAATCTTCAGATTTTAGATATTCCTCGCTACTCTTTCGCCGTCTAGGATTTTTGGGATTTGAGATTGATAGGACGAAGAAGGAAGAAATTTGTTCATTTTTAAATGAATTTTTGTCAGCTGTTAAATATAAATCGAATAAAAGGGTAGTAACTGAGTGAAAAGACTTGTTTTTAGATTTGTCTTTAACTGATTTTTTTTTATCTTTGGAAAAATCAATTGATCTTTCTTCTGATTGGTCGTTAGTTGAACTTTTTTATGAAATTTTCTGACCTGAAATTTTTTTTCTTAATTCTGAATTTTTTGAGTTCTCCTACTTTGAAAAATGGGTGCAGATTTTTGTAAACAAGATTGTTCGAAAACATCGAGAAAATTTAGTCAAAAGCGATAAAAAACTGAATTTTTGATTTTCTAAATCCTTTCTGAAAAATCCGGATCAAGCCTCGAGTCTTTTTAGTTTTTCGAAGGGGGATTTAGTTAGGAAGAATGAGAAAAAGTTAATTGGATATGTTTTTTTTTCCTCTCTTCTGTGATGGGTTGACTTTAAAAATCCAAAAGATAAAAGTGATGGAATTACAATATTTCGGGATTGTGCTAATCAGATTATTAGAATCAGTAACGAGTTAGGTAAAAGGTTTGGTATTATTGTTGCGTTTCTAATAATGTTTTTTGGACCCGTTGTCACTCTGCAAAAACTTGTTTATTTATCTTCTGTTCCGGACTCCGAAAAAAAAAGACTACTTTTAAATCATCTAGAAAATGAGTTAGGTGCACGATTCTCACCAAGTTTTGCCCGCTGGCTCACTCTGAGGATTTTTTATTTTCTTTCCGTTTCTTCTGAGATTTTTAAATCACCGATAGTAATTAAACCAATTTCTGGATTTGGATTGATCAGGGCTGGTTTAAGTAATCCCCGCAACTTTATACTTCTTAATCCTATAGCTGTTTTATTCAAAAAAAATCGATTGAACACACTTGGCCAGAAGTTATGTAAACCTTATTCTTGATTTATTACTATTATATCTCAATTTATTGCGGGATTGTATTTTTCTGCAGCTGCTAATCATTCGCTTTTTAAAATTAATTGTCAGTTTATCAAGAATTTTTCCCTTGAAGAAAATGAGAGGTTTGAGGATCGCCTACAGGCGGCACTGGCCAACTTTAGTGATGGTTATTTTGTGCAATCAAGTGAAGAATCTAGGAATTTATTCGCTAGTCTCAAATTTAATAGGAAACAAGTAATTTCAAAAACTGCTCCTTTGCTTTCTTCTGATATTCTTATAAAGGTTATTAGCAGACTTACTTCTTTTTCTTTGACAAGAGGATTTAGTGAAATAGCTGTTTCTTGTTTGACTAGTAGTTCGGTAAAAAAGCTTTCAAGATTTGTTTTCCTCGGAGAAAAAGCTTTTATGGATAATTATGAAACTCCCGAGATTATTAATCCGATAAGTACGGCGTTCAACTCTTTTACCTATTCTTTGTCAGTCTCTCTGTTTACTTCACTCGCCCGTTTTCCCTCTGATTTGTTTTCCATAACTTTCGGAAAATATTTTAGTCGCGGAAAGGTTTGGGATAATAAAAGTAAGAATTTAGTAGATTCTTTTACGCTTACTGCTTCTTACCCTTCCCGAGGGAAAACCGACGCTGAGTTAAATAGGTTTATCACTGGAAATATTTATTCTTTCAGGACTATTTTTTGGAATGTCTTTAAAGTAAATATTTTAGATAAGCTTTTGGATTTCTCTTTCCCTGTGAAGCGTAGGCTTATCAAGGGTGTTTTAGCAGAGCAGTTGTTCGATCCCGCTTCTTTTTTTTTAGAAAAGAATTCATCAATTAAAGTCGAGTTTGCAATGACTAATTTTATTTTTTCTGATTTTGTTGGATCGACCCTTGAATTTAGGTTTATAGATTTTGGTCATAATTTACCCTTTTTATTAGACTCTTGGTCTGATTATCCCGCTGCTAATTCCTGGTCTCCTCTTTCTTCTGATCACGGTCTTCTTGAAAGAGATTTGACTGTATCTTTTCCAATGACTATTTTGGGCGAAAAAATAGTTTCTGTCGAGTTACTCGAGGGCATTCTTTCAAAAAAATTATCTCTTCTTGTAGATGGCGTTACTTTGCTTCCTTTAGTTGAAAAAAGTAAATATAATCTCGAAGGGAAGGAGTTAGTCACGGTCGGTCTTCGATTTGTTTATTCAAGAACCAGGCTGGATAGTTCGCTTCTAAAACAAAAAATAGATCTCTGGCTGGAACACCTTAGCGGATAGTTGTGTGTATAAAAAAAGTGAATGATCTTTGTTCAATTTTTTACATTTTTTTTTGTTCTTTCGGGAAACAGAAAATAGAAATAGCAAGAAAGTAGGTTGAGGGATGATGATATTTGTTTTGTTGTTTGAATTTTTATTCAAAATTCCGAATGCGGGAACATAACATGAATATTTTTAATCTCACGAAGACAGAGGGAAGAAGGAAATATTTTCTGGATTTTGCTAAACCTCTTCTTTCAGTAATATATTTTTCTATACCAGCGATGCTTGGCACCCTTGTAGTTTCTAGTTATGAAATTATTGATAAGCTAATTGCCACTCATGTAGGAGTGATGTTATGATTAAAAACAAGTGGATTAGATACCGTTATTTCTTTTGGTAAGGCCCAATCAATTATTAACACTGTTATGGGTTATTCTGCTGCTATTTATTCAGGTTTAGCAGCCTTCTCTTTTTTTATATCTTTAGGAACTGGTGTACATTTCGCTATTAATTGCGGAGCTCGAAGGTATGAAAAAGCTCGGTATTTTTTTTTCAATGGTTTATTTCTTAGTTTTTTTCTTTCTTTGATTAGCATCGTAGTTTTTAATTTAATTTTAAGACCGATTATTAATTATGAAGTCAATGCTTCCAATTTGGGCGGCGAGCTCGATTCGCAGGTAGTAAGACAAATAGTCTTTCATTACACTTTTGCCTATTCGCAAATTTTTGTATTTTTATCTCCGTTACTTTATGTAAGCAATTTTTTTCTCTCTATTTTTCGTGCGGAGGGAAAAACCTATTTGTCGACTATGATAATTCTTATTAGTTTGGCGTTGAATATTCTGTTAGATTTTTTTTTTCTTGGCCGTCTCGGAACAGGCCTTCTTGGGACTGCTTATGCAACCGGAATTGCCTGAATATTCTCTATCATAATTTCGATTTTAAATATTCGTTCATTCAGAGCAGATTCGCCGATGAAAATAGCATTCCGACATTTTAGGTTAGATAAGGATATCATTTTTTCGATTTTAACGATGGGAATTACATCTCTAGTTCAGAATATGTTTGTTTTTACTTTGTCGATTTTAGCAATCAATAGATTAAGTAATCTTCCTTTTGGTACAAGTTTTGAGCCTCCGATAGGGATAAGAATTTATTCGGCTATTTTTCCATGAGTTATTCTTTTAAATTCTCCTCTTATCGGTTTGACTCAAGCAGCTAGACCCTTGGTGAGTTGAAATTATGGTAGAGAGAACTATCATCGGGCTTTCGAGATTATCAAAGCTGCGTTTTTATTTCTACTAGCATTCTCTTTTTTTAGTCAACTTATTGTCTTTTTTTTCAGGGATGATATGTTGATGATTTACATGGGAAAATCAAAAGAGGCAAGCGAGATTATTCAAAGATACTCCTTTTTGCTTATCTATCAATTCTTATCTTTTCCCTTATCATCTTTTTATTTTATCTCGGTAATTCTTTTCCAATCTGTCAACCGTCCATTTATCTCTTTTTTCTGTAGTGTCTTAAGAGGATTTATCTTTCCGATTGTCGCGATTGAAGCTGGTTTTTTTTTTGCGTGTTCGTTCCAGTCTCCTGTTTTATTTTATCTTTCTCTTGGGGTTATTGACTTGTGCACACTTCCCGTTTTTTTACTTTTTTTATTGCTCGCTTATCGTTATTTCAATAAAAGCCAAGAAAAGATTTTAAAAGTTTTGTAGAAATGTCTCAACTAACAGGTCTAAAAAAATTTAATCTAAAATCATTATTGCCACCGCATTCTTTAAGGCGGATAAAAAATCTTGCTTTTTTAGGCGCGGTAGATGAAGTTAGCTTTATCCTTTGTCTTTATTTTCAAAATATATTTATTTTTGCTCCGAGATTTATGGGGATATCTGATTCAGAATATTTTAGACTCCAAGAAGTATATGGTGCAGCAAGCATTGTCTGTGTGTGGCCGGGCGGATGGTTGTCTGACAGGGTTGAGAATGGGTTATTAGTAAGAATTTCGCTTATTCTTTCCGGAATCGCAGGAATAATGTTCTCGATTTTTTCTTCTCCAGTATTTTCCTTTTTTGTTTCAGGGAATTATTTTTTTTTCTATGCTCCTCTTTATGTGCTTTGAGGGGTATCGACTTCAGGGCTTCTTTGAGCTTCGTTGTGAAAATTGGTGGCCCGTCAGGCAAGTTCAAAAAACTAACTGGCCAAGCAAATAGTGTTCAAGGATTTTTCAACGGTATTTTTGGTCTGATTACGTTAATTTTTTGTTCATTGGCTTATTATTTGGTATCTCAACTAGTTTCTCCGCGATGAGGATTTTCAGCTTTAGTTTTCCCTTTAGGGATTTCTCCTCTATGTCTTAGTTTTTTTTTACGTCGATTTATTAAACCTCTTTCGCGAGGCCCGATCAGGCTTCGTTATCGACTGGAAATTAGTAGTTTTAAACATTGATTTAGCAACCCGCGGTTTTTTCTTAATTTTGTGCTTTTTGCTATTACAGCAACAGCGCTGTATTCATTTAAAATTTCCTTTGGGGTATTTAACTATTACTTATCCAATAATTTATTTTTTCCGACTATGGTAGTTTTACTATTGGGACTTTTAAGAACATATTTTTTTCGATTTTTCATCGCTCCCTTTGCCGGAAGGTTTGGAGCAAGATCGGGATCGGCTACGAAATTTTTGAGTGTTTTTCTTTTTTTAGCTGGTCTATTCACCGGCCTGATTGTTTTTCTGCCCTATCTATTTGTTTCCTTTGAAAGAGGTTTTTTGCTTTCCTTTACACAATTTGAGTTTTATTTTAGGACTTTTGGTTCAAATCCTATCCTCTTTTCGATTGTTTCGTTGTTCTATTTATTATTAGGTATAGTTACCTGATCATTAGTGGTTATCAGATGATCTCCGATTAGCGAGTTAGGTACTCCTGACCATCTTTATGGGAGTACGGTGGGCCTGGCAAGTTTTTTTGTGTTGTCAGCTAATATATGACTTTTTGAAATTTTTCACTTTATTCAAAGCCAAAACGAGCGGTTAATAGTTGATTCTAACGGAATAATAGCTATTGTTGTCACCTTTCGGGGAACCGTTTTAATTGCTTTGGTGTTAATAACTATTGCTTTTGTCGGGGCAACTGCCTCTTTTGTCTTATCTTTGATCAAACGAAAAGGATTAACCCTGCATTTAAAGAAAATGTCCGTTAATTTTACTAAGGTTGTACTTGAATAAAAAGATGAAAAAGAGAATAAGGAGTAGAGATGATTTTGTAGTTTTAGGAATTGAATCAACTTGTGACGACAGCGGAATAGCTCTGGCTACTAAGAATAGGATTATTTTTAACCGAAGGCTTAGTTCGATTGAATTTTTTAAAAAATTTTTTGGAATTGTTCCTTTAATTGCTGCTCGTTATCAGGTGATAAATCTTACCTACTTACTTTCTATTTTTTTGAACTTTTTTAATAATCAGTCTGAGGGATTGAAAAAAAAAAAAATAGTGGTTGCTTACGCAGACCGGCCTGGTCTCATCAGTTCCTTACTAATTGGGAGAGTTTTTGCGCAAGTCGTGTTTAGAGAACTAAAAGGTCTGGCTCTAATACCGGTAGACCATGTAGTTTCACATCTTTATGCTTCTTTACTGGATTCAAAAGGTAAGATTAAACCGAATAGCTGGATTTTTCCAATTTTGTCTCTTGTGGTAAGCGGTGGGCACACTAGTTTATATTTTGCTTCTAACCATAAAGATTTTCAAAGAATTGGCTCTACTTTGGATGACGCAGCTGGTGAATGTTTGGATAAAGTTGGTCGCGCGTTAGGATTTCCCTATCCGGGTGGGCCTACAATAGAGCGGCATGCAAAATCTGCTCAGAGCAGAGTTCGGAATAGATTGATTAAAGATTCTCTTTTTCGTAAATCTCCGTTTGACTTCAGTTTTAGTGGTTTAAAATCAGCCGCCTTTCGCCATATTGCTCAAGAATCCGGGAAATTAGATAAAAATGAATTTTGTTTTTCTTTTCAGGAGGAGATTTTTGAAATAATTGAGGCACGGTTACTCGCAGCCACCAAAGCCTTTTCGCCAGCTTCCCTCGTTTTCGGAGGCGGGGTTTGTGCAAATTCCTTCTTAAAAAACAGA
>WNFU01001049.1_pt1 | contig 43212 bp, 42 predicted proteins | sample 5400121 | NCBI WGS metagenome assembly WNFU01 (sample SAMN13153360, study PRJNA577476) | soil metagenome | isolation source: 100 cm soil or saprolite under grassland replicate 1 | place: USA:California | collected 2016-06-15
GATCGTGCCGATGGTGGTGACGATCGCCAGCGCGGCGGCCTGGCCGATCTCGAAGCGGCGGAACGCCTGCAGGTACAGGAAGTAGGGCAGGTTGGTGGTGGCCTGGCCCGGGCCGCCCTGGGTGATGATGAAGATCGAGTCGAAGGTCTGCACGATGAAGATCGAGCCGAGCAGCACGCACAGCTCCATGTAGGTGCGCAGGTGCGGCACGGTGAGGTGGCGGAAGATCTGCCAGCTCCCGGCGCCGTCGACGCGGGCGGCCTCGAGGATGTCGGTCGACTGGCTCTGCAGGCCAGAGAGCAGGATGATCATCATGAACGGCGTCCACTGCCACACCGCCACCGTGATGACCGTCGGCATCGGGAACTTGCTGGCCCAGTCCAGCGTGCCGACGCCGAACGGCTTGAGCACGAAGTTCACGATGCCGAACACCGGGTGGAACATGGTGGTCTTCCACAGCAGCGCGCCGGCGGTCGGCATGATCAGGAACGGTGAGATGAGCAGGGTCCTCACCACCGCCCTGCCGCGGAACCTCTGGTCGAGCATGATCGCCAGGACCAGGCCGATGGCCAGGGAGAAGAGCACCGCCGACGCGGTGAAGCCGATGGTGTTGACGACGGCGGTGCGAAAGCCGGTCTGGCTGAAGACCGACCCGTAGTTGGACAGGCCGACGAAGTGTCGGGTGCCCGGCCTGAGCAGGTTCCACGATTGCAGGCTGTACCAGATGGTGATCACGAACGGGATCTGGGTGACCAGGATCGTGTAGATCATGGCCGGCAGGATCAGGGAGCGGCGCGCCCAGCGGTTGCGGCGTTCCACCGCCGCCTTGGCCGCACGCTCCCTGAGCGCGACCGCACGCTTCCTGGCGCGATCTTCGGTGACGGTCACGGCGCCTCCAATCCAGCGACGATGGCCCTGCGACCGGGGAGTCCTGCCGTCACCCCTTCTTGTAGCCGGCCTCCTTGGCCACCTGTTCGGCCTGCTTCTGGCCCTTCTCGAGGGCCTGGTCGACCGTCTGCCTACCGGCGATGGCGGCGGAGATCTCCTGGGAGACCGCCGTCCCAAGCGACTGGAACTCGGGAATGCCGACGTACTGGACGCCCGTGTAGGGCCGCGGCTGCGTCCCGGCGTTGTTGACGTCGGCCTGGTCGATCGCCTTGACGGTGAGGTCGGCGAAGGCGGCCGCCGCCTTCTTGTACTCCGGGATCTGGTAGGTCGACAGGCGACTGCCCGGAGGCACCCGCGCCCAGCCGAGCTGCTCGCCGACGAGCTTGATGTACTCCTTCGAGGTGGCCCACGACATGAACTTCCAGGCGGCGTCCTTGTTCTTGGAGGTCGACGGCATCGCCAGCGACCAGGCCCAGAGCCAGCCAGACCACTTGGTGTCCTTGACCGGCGCCGGCGCGTAGCCGTTCTTGCCGACCACCTTGCTGTTCTTGGGGTCCTCGAGCAGGCTGGCCGCCACGGTCGCGTCGTACCACATCGCCGCGTGGCCCTGGCTGTAGGCCGTGAGGCACTCGGTGAAGCCGGAGTTGGGCGCGCCCGGCTCGCCGGCGTCCTTGACGAGGTTGACGTAGAACTGCGTGGCCTGCTTGAACGGCGCCTCGGTGAGCTGCGCGTTCCAGCTCGCGTCGTACCAGCGGCCGCCGAAGGTGTTGACCACGGTGTTGAGCGGCGCGAACAGCTCGCCCCAGCCGGGCAGGCCGCGCAGGCAGATGCCGGACTGGTTCTTCTTCGGGTTGTTGAGCTTGCGGGCGAACTGCGCCACCTGGTCCCAGGTGGGCTGCGCGGGCATCTTCAGGCCGGCCTGGTCGAAGAGGTCCTTGCGGTACATGAGGAAGGAGGACTCGCCGTAGAAGGGCACCGCGTAGAGGCTGTCGTTGTAGGACAGCGCCTTGGAGACCGTTGGGATCAGGTCGTTCACGTCGTAGGCGGAGTCCTTCTGGGTGTAGGGCCCGAGGTTCTCGATCCAGCCGTTCTTGGCCCACTGCGGCGCCTCGAAGGTACCGATCGTGACGACGTCGTACTGCCCGCCCTTGGTGGCGATGTCCTGGGTCACCCGGTCCCGCAGCTCGTTCTCGGGCAGGACCACGAACTTGACCTTGGTGCCCGGGTTCTCCTTCTCGAAGGTGCTGGACAGCTTCTGGATGTCCTGCATCTGGGGGTTGGCGACGGTCGCCACGGTGATGGTCCCGCCTCCCGCGGAGCCACCGCCACCGCCACCGCCACCGCCGCCGCCAGCGCCCGAGCAGGCGCTGACGACCAGGGCAAGAACGAGCGGAAGCGCCAGGGGGATCCTGCGCCAAGCGCCCACGGCAACGCGATCTCGCATCGACCCACCTCCTGGGTGGAGCACCCCTCGACATCGGGGCGAAACGTCAGAGTCGGCGATCGGGAGGCTTGCTTGCTCATATGAGCGCTATTAAGCTCGTTTGTACGTGTCATTGAACGGCTGGTCCGTTGCCGCTGTCAAGAGCGCGTGAGAGTATGAGCAGCCTGTGTGCTCAAACGTGCGAGGCATGAACCTGCGAGGTCTGAATGGTCGACGCCGCTGCTGACACGGTCGGCCCGGCCGAGCTGGTCCGGCTCGCCGCGGTGGCCCGCCGCTTCTACATCGACCGCCGCTCCAAGCTGGAGATCGCGGAGGAGTTCGGGCTCAGCCGCTTCAAGGTCGCACGGCTCCTCGACCACGCGCTCGCCCGCGGCATCGTCCGCATCGAGGTGGGCGTGCCCGCGCGGATCGACGCCGAGCTCTCCGAGGCGGTCAGGAGCGCCTGCCGGCTGCGCCACGCGATCGTGGTCGACACGCCGGAGCACCCCGAGACGGACCTGCGCGCCCACCTCGCGCGGGTCGCCGCCGACCTGCTCACCGAGACGGTCGTCGAGGGGGACATCCTCGGGCTCGGCTACGGCCGCACCATCACGGTCATGACCGAGGCGCTCACCCGGCTCGCCCCCTGCACGGTGGTGCAGCTCTCCGGCGCGCTCCTCGGCGTCAACGTGCAGGAGAACACCATCGAGCTGGTCCGCCGGGTGGCCACGGTGTCGGGGGGACCGGCCTTCCCGATCTACACGCCGCAGGTCCTGCCCGACTTCGCCACCGCCGAGGCGCTGCGGCGCCAGCCCCAGGTCGCGGAGGCGGGACGGCGCTGGAACCAGCTCACCAAGGCGGTGGTGGCGATCGGCTCCTGGGACCCGCCGCACTCGCAGCTCTACCTGGCCCTCAGCCAGCGCGAGCGTGACGCGCTGCGGGCACGGGGAGCGTGCGCCGAGATCTGCGCCAACCTGCTCGACCCCGAGGGCCAGCCGGTCGCGACCGACTTCACCGACCGCTGCATCACCATCACCGCGGCGCAGCTGCGCACGGTCGACGAGGTGATCGCGGTCGGCGGCGGGCACGACAAGGTCGCGGCCCTGCGGGCGGTGCTGCGGGGCGGCTACGCGACCAGCCTGATCACGGACGTGATCGTCGCGCGGGCGCTGCTCGAGCAGCCGCCCGGCGTTGCGGCCTGACGAGTGTCACCGGGGGCTACCGCTCGGCCCTGCGTGGCCACCCGTTGCCTGGGCACCGGCCTCGCTCTCGAGCCCCCCGGACCCCCTGTTCACCGGGGGGCTACCGCTCGGCCCTGCGTGGCCACCCGTTGCCTGGGCTCCGGCCTCGCTCTCGAGCCCCCCGGACCCCCCGCGCCGCTCATGCGCGGCGCTGGGCAGGGGCGCCGTCGAGGTCGTCGGGGAGGTCCAGCCAGACCTCGGCGCCGCCGTCACGGTTCTCCGCGTGCGCCACGCCCCCGTGGGCGCGGGCGATCACGTCGACGATCGCGAGCCCGAGCCCCGCGCCGGGGCCCGGCCGCGCCGGGTCGCCACGGCTGAAGGGGTCGAACGCGTGGGCGACGAACTCGGGTGAGAACCCCGGACCCTGGTCGCGGACGCGCAGCTCGACCCGGCCGTCGCCGCGGGCCGCCCGCACCGTGATGTGGCCGCGGCCGTGCCGCAGGGCGTTCTCGACCAGGTTCCCGAGCGCCTGCTCGGCGCGCAGGCGGTCGACGAACAGAACCAGCCGGTCGTCGCTGCGGACCTCGAGGCGGCGGCCGGCCATGGCGGCGCGCCGGCCGTAGCGCGCCTGCACGTCGGCGAGCAGCTCGACCGCCTCCAGCTGCTGCCGCTGCACCGGCAGCACGCCATTCTCGGAACGCGCCAGAACCAGCAGGTCCTCGGCGAGGTGGGAGAGCCGCTCGGTCTCCTCCGCCGCCGAGCGCAGCGCCTGCTCGAGCTCTTCGGGCGTGCGCTTGCGCCACAGCGCCAGCTCCAGCTCGGTCCGCAGCGCCGCCAGCGGGGTGCGCAGCTCATGGCTGGCGTCGGAGACGAAGCGCCGCTCGCGGGCGAGCGCCGTCTCCAAGCGCCCGAGCATGGTGTTGAGCGTCGCCCCGAGCCGGGCCACCTCGTCGCGCGCGGGCGGCAGCGGCAGCCGCCGACCGGGCTCGGCGGCCGAGACCGCCTCCGCCTCGCGGCGCATCGACTCCACCGGCCGCAGCGCCGCCGTCGCCAGTCCGTAGGCGGCCAGCGACGACAGCAGCAGCGCCAGCGGCCCGCCGATGAGGAGCTGCGTCACCAGGCTCTCGAGCGCGTCCCCACGCACTTCCAAGGAGGTGCCGACCACCACCACGAAGCGCTGCCCACCTCGTGCCACCACTGGCGTCGCCAGCAGCCTCGCAGGGTCGTCCGAGCCGGGGAGCCGGCGCTGCGGGACCACCACCGTGGTGCTGGCCGCGCGGGCCGCCTCGGCCTCGTCGAGCAGGCGGTAGGCGCCGATCTGGGGCGGGCTGTCGACCACCGTGCCGCCCTCGTCGAGCACCTGCACGAGGTTCTGCCCCTGCTGGTCGAGCCGGTTGCGCCCCTGGTCCCACGGCCCGGGGCCGGCCTGGCGGACCAGGGCGACGACGTCGCCGGCGCGGGCCCGCAGGCTCTGGTCGATGGTGCGGTCGAGCGCCGCGCCGACACGCGCGTAGAGGAACAGCCCGGTGGCGGAGAGGACCGCGGTCATCACCGCCACGAAGGTGAGCAGCAGCCGCAGGCGGATCGGCAGGCGTGCCAGCACCCGTGGGGCCCTCATCCGCCGCCGTCCTGGCGCAGCCGGTAGCCGGCTCCCCTGACCGTCTCGATCGAGTGGCGCCCGAACGGGCGGTCGATCTTCGCCCGCAGGTAGCGGACGTAGACGTCGACCACGTTGGAGCGGTTCTCGTAGCCGTAGTCCCAGGCGTGGTCGAGCAGGTCGAGGCGGGAGAGGACCTGGCCTGGCCGGCGCATGAACGTCTCGAGCAGCGCGAACTCCTTGGCCGACAGCTCCACCTCGGTGCCGCCGCGCCACACCTGCCGCGTCGCCGGGTCCAGCCGCAGCGGCCCCACCGCCAGCACGGTGGGACGCTCGGCCGGTCCCCGCCGGGTCAGCGCCCGCAGCCGGGCGAGCAGCTCGGCGAAGGAGAACGGCTTGGTCAGGTAGTCGTCGGCGCCGCTGTCGAGGCCGGCGACACGGTCCTCGACGCCGTCACGTGCGGTCAGCATCAGCACGGGGGACCAGACGCCGTTCTCGCGCAGCTCGCGGCAGAGGTCGAAGCCGTCGAGGTCGGGCAGCATCACGTCCAGGACGATGGCGTCGTAGGGCGTCGCCTGCGCCATCCAGAGGGCGTCCTCCCCCGTCCGGGCGACGTCGGCGGCGTAGCCCTCCTCGACCAGACCCCGCCGCACCAGCGCCGCCATCTTCAGCTCGTCCTCAACGACCAGCGCGCGCACGATCCCTCCCCCCGTTCGGTTTCGCGCAATCCGGACAACAGGACCGGGTGTGTCACAAGCCTAGACACCCCACGTGAAAGCGCAATGCACACCAGCCTCGCTGCCTCTCATCAGCATCTCATCCCTGGTGCATACGGTGCCGCGAGCCGTACCCCCTTACGGTCCCCCCCAGTTCCGCCAGTTCCACCCAGTAAGGAGGCCTTGTGCGCCGTGCAAGCCTTGCCCTCATGACCCTGCTCATCGCCGCCGCCGTGTCCGGGTGCGGCGGCGGCTCCAAGGCGCCGACGCCGAGCGTCGGCGGCGCCGAGCAGGCTCCCGTGGACGCGCGCTCGAAGACCGTCGCGATCCCCCGCGGCAGCGAGCCCGTGCACCTCGACCCGTCGACCTTCACCAGCCAGATCGACAACCCCTACTGGCCGATGAGGCCAGGCAACCACTGGACCTTCCGCGAGACCGACGGCCACGGCGCCGACAAGCGCGTCAACATCACCGTCACCGACAAGACCAGGAACATCATGGGCATCGAGGCCAGGGTCGTCCACGACGTCCTGACCGAGGACGGCCAGGTGGCGGAGGACACCTACGACTGGTACGCCCAGGACGCCGACGGCAACGTCTGGTACCTGGGCGAGGACACCAAGGAGTTCGAGAACGGCAAGGTGAAGACGACCGAGGGGTCGTGGGAGGCTGGGGTCAAGGGCGCCCAGCCGGGCGTCGCGGTGCCCGCCAAGCCGAGCCCCGGCATGGCCTACCGGCAGGAGTACCTCAAGGGCGAGGCCGAGGACAAGGCCACGGTGCTCAGCGTCGACGGCAAGGGCAAGGTGCCCAACGGCCCCTTCGACCACGCGCTGCTGACCAAGGACTTCACCCCGCTCGAGCCGGAGGTGGTCGAGCACAAGTACTACGTGCAAGGGGTCGGGCCGGTGCTGGCCATCACCGTCTCGGGCGGCGCGGACCGGGAGGAGCTGCTCCGCTTCGAGCTGGTGCGCTGAGCGCGGCCGAGTGAGACGGGCGCTGAGGGCGCGTGCCGCCGACTCGCGCGTCCTCAGCCCCCTCCAGGCCGGGGCTCAGGGCGTGGCCGGCGGCTGCTCGCCGGTGTCGCCGGCCAGCACCCGGCTCAGGTCGAACAGCAGCGGCTGCTCGAGCTGCTCGTAGGTGCAGGACTCCGGGGTGCGGTCCGGGCGCCAGCGCCGGAACTGGGCGGTGTGGCGGAAGCGGCGACCCTCCATATGGTCGTAGGCCACCTCCACCACCAGCTTGGGGGCAAGCGGCTCCCAGGACAGGTCCTTCTTGGCGTTCCAGCGCGACGGCTGGCCTCCGGGGATCCGCTGGGCGCCGTAGCCGCCGAGCCAGGGGTGCGGGTCGCCGGCCTCGAGCCGGTAGGGGGCGAGCTCGTCGAGCAGCTCGCGGCGGCGCTCCATCGGGAACGAGGCGGAGACGCCGACGTGCTGCAGCCGGTCACCGTCGTAGATGCCGAGCAGCAGGGAGCCGACCACCGGCCCCTTCTTGTGCCAGCGGAACCCGGCCACCACGCAGTCGGCGGTGCGCTCGTGCTTGACCTTGAACATGACCCGCTGGTCGGGCAGGTAGTGCACGTCGCGCGGCTTGGCGATGACGCCGTCGAGGCCGGCGCCCTCGAACACCCGGAACCAGCGCTGGGCAAGCCGCTCGGAGTCGGTCGACACGGTGAGGTGGATCGGCGGCTCGACGCCGGCGACCGCCTCGGCGAGGGCGGCCCGGCGCTCGGCGAAAGGACGCTCCATCAGGGAGTCGTCGCCAAGGGCGAGCAGGTCGAAGGCGATGAACGAGGCCGGCGTCTCGCGGGCCAGCAGGTTCACCCGCGTGGCGGCCGGGTGGATGCGCTGCTGCAGCGCCTCGAAGTCGAGCCGCTCGCCCTGGCGCACCACCACCTCGCCGTCGACCACGCAGCGCGGCGGGAGCTGGGCGCGCGCCGCCTCGACGATCTCTGGGAGGTAGCGGGTCATCGGGCGCTCGTTGCGGCTGCCCAGCTCGACCTCGTCGCCGTCACGGAAGACGATGGTGCGGAAGCCGTCCCATTTCGGCTCGTAGATCATGCCCGAGGGCAGGATCGACACCGACTTGGCCAGCATCGGCCGCACGTGCGGCATCACGGGCAGGTCCATGCCATGAAGCTAGCACCACTGTCGCAAGTCGCTGCCGAGCCCGTGGTCGCCCTGCCTGCGGGGCATCCGGCCATTCTGCCGCCGCCCCACTGGCGCGACCAATGGCCCGTCCGGAGGATCCCGGCGGGCGGGTCAGAGCTGGTTCTGGTCGTTGAACAGCTCGGAGACGCTGGCGTCCTCGAAGACCGCGCGGATGGCGTCGGCCAGGATGGCGGCGATCGACAGGACCACGATCTTGTCGAGCCGCTTCTCCTCGGGCAGGGGCAGCGTGTTGGTGACCACGACCTCGTCGATGGGGGCGTTCTTGAGGCGGTCGATCGCCGGGCCGGAGAAGACACCGTGGGTGGCCGCGGCGGTGACGCGCTCGGCGCCCTGGGCGAGCAGCACCTCGGCGCCCTGCACCACCGTGCCGGCGGTGTCGATCATGTCGTCGACGATCACGCAGTGGCGGCCGTCGACCTCGCCGACCACCTCGCGCATGTGGACCTGGTTGGGCGTCTCGCGGCTGCGGCGCTTGTGCAGGAAGGCGAGCGAGCTGTGGAGCACCGCCGCGAACTTCTCGGCGGTCTTCACCCGCCCGGCGTCGGGTGCCACGATCACCAGCTCGCCGTGGTAGCTCGAGCGGATGTAGTCGGCCAGCGGGGGCAGGGCGGTGAGGTGGTCGACCGGACCGTCGAAGAAGCCCTGGATCTGCCCGGAGTGCAGGTCCATGGTGATGATCCGGTTGGCCCCCGCGGCCTGGAACAGGTCGGCGGTCAGGCGGGCGGTGATCGGCTCGCGCGAGCGCCCCTTGCGGTCCTGACGGGCGTAGCCGTAGAAGGGCACCACCGCGCTGATGCGCTTGGCCGAGGCGCGCTTGAGCGCGTCGATCATGATGAGCTGCTCCATGATGCGCTCGTTGACCGGCTCGGCGTGGGTCTGGATGACGAAGGCGTCGGTGCCCCTGACGCTCTCCTGGAAGCGCGCGTAGATCTCGCCGTTGGCGAAGTCGCGCAGGTCGACCGAGCCGCATTCGATGCCGAGCTTGGCGGCCACCTCGTGGGCCAGCGGCCGGTTGGCCCGGCCCGAGAACAGCATCAGGTGCCTGCGGCCGAGAGTCTCGACCATCTTGGGGGTCCCGCCCTCACTCACTGCCCGCCTCCCGGCTCGACGGAGGGTCGATCGGCTTCGCTTGGTCCTCCGCGGCGCGCCCCTGCGCCTGCAGCTTCCGCTGCCGCCGCCGGGCGCCGTACCCCTCGACCGTGCGCTGCTCGGCCCGCTCGATGGCGAGCGCATCGGCCGGCACGTCCCTGGTGATGGTGGAGCCGGCGGCGGTCTGCGCCCCCTGTCCGACTTCCAGCGGGGCCACCAGCATGGTATCCGATCCGATGAAGGCGCCGTCCCCGACGGTGATGTGGTGCTTGGCGACGCCGTCGTAGTTGACGAACACGGTGCCGGCGCCGACGTTCACCCCGGCGCCGATGTCGGCGTCGCCGACGTAGGTCAGGTGCGGCACCTTGGAGCCGGGGCCGACGCGGGACTGCTTCACCTCCACGTAGGTGCCGACCTTGCTGCCGGGGGCCAGGTCGGCACCGGGACGCAGGTAGGCGAACGGGCCCACCAGCGCGCCGGCGCCGACGTGCGCCCGCACGGCGACCGCCTGGGTGACCTGCGCCCCGTCGTCGACGGTGCAGTCGCTGAGGCGGACGTTCGGGCCGATGCTGCAACGGGCGCCGACGCGGGTCCCCGCCTCGAGGAAGGTGAGCGGCGCGAGCACCGTGTCCTGCCCCACCTCCACGTCGACGTCCACGTAGGTGGTGGCCGGGTCGACCACGGTCACCCCGGCGGTCATCAGCGCCTCGAGCATGCGGCGGCGCAGCGCCGCGCCGGCCGCGGCGAGCTCGACGCGGTCGTTGACCCCGCGGACCTCGTCCTCGGCGCCGCGGCAGGTGGCGACCCTCCCGCCGGCCGCGAGCACCAGCGGCACCAGGTCGGGCAGGTAGCACTCGCCCTGGTCGTTGTCGGCCTCCAGCTTGGCGAGGCCGTCGAGGACGCCGCGCCGGAACACGTACAGGCCGGCGTTGACCTCGTCGATGGCGCGCTGCTCCACGGTGGCGTCGCGCTGCTCGACCACGCCGAGCAGCGCGCCGTCCGCGGCCCGCAGGACGCGCCCGTAGCCCGTCGGGTCGCGCATCTTGCAGGTCAGGAAGGTGGCGTCAACGCCGAGCTCGCGGTGGGTCGCCAGCAGCTGCTCCAGCGTGGCCAGGGTGAGCAGCGGCGCGTCGCCGTAGAGGACCAGCACGTCGCCCTCTGCCGGCAGCACCGGCAGGGCGGCCGCCACGGCGTCGCCGGTGCCGCGCAGCTCGCGCTGGACGGCGAAGGCGACCGGCCCGAGGCTGAAGCCCTCCACCGCCTCGCGCACCTCGTCGCTGCCGCGCCCGACCACCACCACGGTGCTGTCGGCCCGCAGCCCCGCCGCCGCCGCGAGCACGTGCCACAGCAGCGCCCGCCCTGCCACCTTGTGCAGCGGCTTCGGCGTCGAGGAGTGGAAGCGCTTGCCCTCCCCCGCCGCCAGCACCACAACGCTGAGGCTCATTTCTCCCCCCGCTCCTCAGGTCGGCGATCCGCTGGGCGGCGAGGACTCGAACCTCGACCTGACAGCTCCAAAGGCTGCCGTGCTGCCATTACACCACCGCCCACTGTGCTCGGCTGGCATCGTATCGGACCCCCCTGGCGTCCGCTTCGGGATGATCGCGGACCACTGCTCAGCCGAACGTGACCCCGGGCACCGGGCTGCGGGCGATCTCGACCCGCGCGAACGCCGGGTGGACCGCGCGGGCGACCTTGCCGGCGTGCTCCTCGTCGCGGCACAGGCCGAGCAGGGTGGGGCCGCTGCCGCTCATCACCGCGCCGAGCGCGCCGGCCTCGAGCAGCCGCTGCTTGCCGGTCGCCAGGCACGGCAGCAGGTCGAACGCGGCCGGCTCCAGGTCGTTGGCGAGCAGTGCGCCGAGTTGCACCAGCTCGCCCCCTGCCAGGGCGGCGAGCAGCGCGTCCGGCCAGCGGTCCTCGAGCGGGCGGGCCAGCCCCAGCTCGTCGAAGCGCCGGTAGACCGAGTCGGTGGCCAGCTCCTCGGCGTCGATGCCGATCACCCACCAGAGCGACCCCTTCACCGGGATATCGGTCAGGCGGTCGCCGCGGCCGCTCCCGAGCCGGCTGCCACCGTTGAGGCAGAACGGCACGTCCGCGCCGACCTCGGCCGCCATGGTGAACAGGTTGACAGCCGGCAGGCGCAGCCCCCAGAGGCGGTCGAGGGCGAGCAGGGCGGCAGCCCCGTCGGCGCTGCCGCCGCCCAGCCCGGACGCCACCGGGATGCCCTTGCGCAGCCGGAAGCGGGCGCCAGGCAGGTCGCGCGAGCGGCGCGCGAGCTCCCTGGCGGCGACCAGCACCAGGTTGCTCTCGTCGGGCGGCAGCGCCTCGCCCTCGACCTCGAGCCCGAGGCCCTCGGCGGTGAGCAGGACCTCCATCTCGTCCCACAGCCCGACCGCCTGCATGATCGTGGCCACCTCGTGGTAGCCGTCGTCCCGGGTCGGTCCCACCAGCAGGGCGAGGTTGATCTTGGCGGCTGCGCGCACGTTCAGGCGGGTCGGCGCCCCGGTCGGCTGGGACAACAGGCTCCTCCTCCAACGGCCGTCGACCGCATCGTCGAGCCCAGAGGGCTTGGCATGGTAGCCACGCCTCCGCGCCGGTAGCAACAGGCATTCCACGCGAACTGCCTGATCGAACCTGGTCAGAGACCGTGGCCAGCCCAGCCACACTAACGCCGTCTGGAAGCCGGGTCGACGTGGCGCGCCAGGGCGGCGAAGGCGGGCACGTCGAGGCGCTCGGCGCGCAGGCCGAGGTCGACACCGGCGGCGCGGCCGAGGGCCTCGACCTCGGCGGCGCCGAGGCCGAGGGTGCGCAGGGCGTTGCGCAGGGTCTTGCGGCGCTGCGAGAAGGCGGCGTCGACCACCCGGGCGACCTCCGCGTAGCCGATGCCGGCAAGGGCGGGGTGCGGCCGGCGGGTCACGCCGACCAGCACCGAGTCGACGTGCGGCTCGGGGATGAACACGTGGCGGCTCACCGGCGCGAGCACGCGCGCCTCGGCCAGGGCGGCCAGCTTCGCGCTCGGCGCGCCGTAGGCGGGGCTGGCCGGCGGGGCGGCGAGCCGCTCGCCCACCTCCCGCTGCACCATCACGGTCAGGTGCAGCAGCGCCGGCAGCTCCGCGAGCACGCGCAGCACCAGCGGCGTCGCGATGCCGTAGGGGAGGTTGGCCACCAGCCGGCGCGCGTCGGGGGCGAACGCGCCGAGCTCGGCGCGGAGTGCGTCGGCGACCAGCACGGTCACGCCAGGGTCGTCGCCGAGCACCTCGGCGAGCGCGGGGATGAGGCGCTCGTCGGCCTCGACCGCCGCCACCCGCACGCCGGCGGCACGCAGCGCCAGGGTCAGGCTGCCGAGCCCGGGGCCGACCTCGAGCACGGTCTCCCCCGCCTCGACCCCGGCCAGGCGCACCACCTTGCGGGCGGTGTTCGGGTCGGCCAGGTAGTTCTGCCCCAGCGAGCGCAGCGGGCGCAGCCCGTGCGCCGCCAGCAGGGCGTTGATCCGCGGCGGCGTCAGCAGCGCCTGCGCGCCCATGCCCGCTCAGCCGTCCAGCGGCGGCAGCCGGAAGGCGTGGCTGGCGGTAGCGCTGGTGACCCTGGCGACCTCCTCGACCGTGACGCCGTGCACGGCCGCGACGGTGGCGGCGGTGACCGCAACCCTGCCCGGCCGGTTGGGCTCGCCACGGTACGGATGCGGGGTCAGGAACGGGCTGTCGGTCTCGAGCACCATGCGGTCGAGCGGCACCGCCGCGCACGCCTCGCGTTGGCCCGGCGCGTTGCGGAAGGTGACGGTGCCGGAGAAGGAGACCAGCCAGCCGGCGTCGACCACGCGCGCGGCCTGCTCGGCGTCGCCGGTGAAGCAGTGGAACACCACCCGCTGCGGCGGCCCGGTCGTCTCCAGCACGCCGACCACGTCCTCGAAGGCGTCGCGGCAGTGCACCACCAGCGCCTTGTCGAGCTCGCGGGCGAGGCGGACGTGGGCCGCGAAGGCGGCGCGCTGCTGGTCCCGCGGCGAGCGGTCGCGGTAGTAGTCCAGGCCGGTCTCACCGGCGGCCACCACCTCCTCGCGCTCGAGCAGCCGCCGCAGCTCGTCGAGCACGGCGCCGCTGACCTGGGAGGCGTCGTGCGGGTGCACGCCGGCGGTGGCCGACAGCGGCGCCAGCCTGGCGGCGTCGTCGGCCGCTTGGCGGCTGGACGGCAGGTCGATGCCGACGTCGACCAGGCGGGCGACGCCTTCGGAGCGGGCCTGCGCCAGCAGCTCGTCCGCCGACCCGTCGAGCAGGTGGAGGTGGCAGTGGGTGTCGACCAGCATGGCGCCACGAGGATAGCTGGACAGCAAGGCGGGCGCCGGGCAGGATCGTCGTCCCGCTCCGAGCCCCGGGAACAGAAGGTGATGCATGCCAAGCGATACGGCCTTCCTCGACGCCACCGCCCAGGCCGAGCTGGTCCGCAGCGGCCAGGCCAGTCCGCTGGAGCTGGTCGACGCGGCGATCGCGCGCGTCGAGCGGCTCGACGGCACGCTCAACGCGGTGGTCACGCCGCTGTTCGAGCGTGCCCGCGAGGCCGCCGCGGGCGACCTGCCCGACGGGCCCTTTCGCGGTGTGCCGTTCCTGCTCAAGGACCTGGCGACGCTCACGGCCGGCGAGCCGTACCACGCCGGCGTCAAGGCGGCGCGCCAGGCCGGCTACGTCGCCGACCACGACGCGGAGCTGACCAGGCGCTTCCGCGCCGCCGGGCTGGTCTGGCTCGGCAAGACCAGCACCTCGGAGCTGGGGCTGCTGCCGACGACGGAGGCGGAGGCCTACGGCCCGACCCGCAACCCCTGGGACACCAGCCGCTCCGCCGGCGGGTCGAGCGGCGGCTCCGGGGCGGCCGTCGCCGCCGGCCTGGTGCCGCTGGCCAGCGCGTCCGACGGCGGTGGCTCGATCCGCATCCCGGCGAGCGAGTGCGGCCTCGTCGGCCTGAAGCCGTCCCGCGGCCGCGTGCCGCTGTGGCCGGACCTCGCCGAGGCCTGGGGCGGGATGGTGTCCAGCCTGGCGGTGTCCCGCTCGGTGCGCGACACCGCGGCGGTGCTCGACGCGGTCGCGGGCCCCTGCCCCGGCGACCTGCACACCCCGCCGCCCCCGGCGCGGCCGTACCTGCAGGAGGTCGGCGCCTCGCCGGGGGCGCTGCGGGTGGGCGTGCTGACCACCGCGCCCGACGGGGCCACGCCGACCGACCCGGAGTGCGCGGCGGCGGCCGAGGCGGCCGGGCGCCTGCTGGAGTCGGTCGGGCACCGCGTCGAGCAGGCCCACCCGGCGGCGCTTGCCGACCCTGAGCTGGTCACCGCGTTCCTGCCGTGCTACGGCACCTGGACGGCCGCGGAGCTCGACTACTGGGGGCGCTGGCTGGGCCGTCCGCTGACCGCGGACGACGTGGAGGTCTCGACCTGGGCGGTGGCGGAGATGGGCAGGCAGGTGAGCGCCACCCAGTACCTGGCAGGCCTGTGGGCGCTGCACCGCTACTCGGCCGCGGTGCAGTCCTGGTGGGCGGAGGGCTGGGACCTGCTGCTCACCCCGACGATCGCCGAGCCGCCGCCGATCCTCGGCCAGTTCACCTCCCCGCCCGAGAACCCGTTGCAGGCGGTCTTCCGCTCCAGCGCGCTGGTCGCGTTCACCATCCCGTTCAACATCACCGGCCAGCCGGCGGTCAGCCTGCCGCTCGGCTGGACGGCCACGGGCCTGCCGCTCGGCGTGCAGCTGGTGGCCGCCTACGGCCGCGAGGACCTGCTGCTGCGGGTGGCCGCCCAGCTCGAGGCGGCCGCACCCTGGGCCGACCGCCGCCCCCCGGTGCACGCCTGACGGCAGCGCCCAGGGTCAGTGCGGCGGGGCGCCGGCGGCGCGTGCCCGGCGGGCGGCGGCGACCACCGTGTCGAAGAAGGTCTTCTTGCCGCGGGTGTAGGAGGCCCGGTCGTCGCGGAAGCGGGCGGCGAGGCCGCGCTTGAGCCTGGCGTACTCGTCGGCGGCCTCCGGGTGGGCGCGCAGGTAGTCGCGGAACAGCAGGTGCTCGTCGAACATGCGGCTGGAGCGCTCCACCATGTGGACGTGGTGGGTGTGGGGCGAGCCCTTGTAGAAGTAGCGCTGGTCGGGCACGTCGGTCTCGACCTCGGGCGCGTAGCTGTAGCCGAGGCCGATCAGGGCGGCGACCGCCTGCCCCGAGCGCTCGATGTCGTCGACCCCGACCAGGATGTCGATCACCGGCTTGGCTGGCAGCCCTGGCACCGCGGTGGAGCCGATGTGCTCGATCACCACGTCGCCGTCGCCGAGCGCGGCGGCGATGCGCTCGCGCTCCTCGACGAAGCGGCGCGGCCAGACCGGGTCGTACTCGGCCACCTCGACCGGCTGGGCCGCCTGGGTCACGATCGGCCCGCCGCCCGTCGCCCGGCCGGCCCGCCGGCGGGCCGGCCCTCCGCGTCCAGCCGCGGGAACAGCCCGCCGAGCCGCTCCACCCGCGCCCCCGCGGGCAGCCCGCCCCAGCCAAGCGCCTCGGGCAGCCTGGCCTCGCGCAGCTCGCCCGGCGCCCCCACCGCCGCCCAGATGCGCGGCGCCGCCTTGGTCAGCCACGGCGAGGCGAGCAGGGCGATGATGCGCAGCGCCTCCGCGCCGGTGTAGAGCACGGTGTCGAGCGCGCGGTCGTCGCCGGCCTTGGCCAGGTCCCACGGCTTGCGCTCGGAGAGGTAGCCGTTGGCGCTGGCGACCAGGCGCCAAATGGCGGCAAGGGCGCGCTCGAAGGCGAGCTCGCCGTCGATGGCGGCGTGAGCGTCGGCGTAGGCGCCCTCGGCCGCCCGCCGCACCGCCTCTTCGGCCGGGCCGGGCTCGCCGGCGCCGGGCAGCGCCCCGTCCCGGTAGCGCTCCACCATCGCGGTCACCCGGCTGGCCAGGTTGCCGAGGCCGTTGGCCAGGTCGGCGTTGTAGCGCTCGACCATCGCCTCCCAGGAGAAGTTGCCGTCCTGGCCGAAGGCGACCTCGCGCTGGAAGAAGTAGCGGAAGGCGTCCGAGCCGAACGGCCGCACCAGGTCCTCCGGGGCGATCCCGGTGAGCTTGGTCTTGCTCATCTTCTCCCCGCCCACCAGCAGCCACCCGTGGGCCTGGACGGTGCGCGGCACCGGCAGGCCGGCGGCCATCAGGATGGCCGGCCAGATGACCGCGTGGAAGCGGAGGATGTCCTTGCCGACGAAGTGGTAGTCGGCCGGCCAGACGCGTTCGAAGCGCTCCATGTCGGCGTCCCAGCCGGCGGCGGTGGTGTAGTTCTGCAGTGCGTCGATCCAGACGTAGATGACGTGCGAGGGGTCCCAGGGGACGGGGACGCCCCACTCGAAGCTGGAACGCGAGATCGACAGGTCCTGCAGCCCCTGCTCGACGAAGGAGCGGACCTCGTGCAGCCGCGCCTCGGGGCGCACGAACTCCGGGTGCTCCCGGTACAGCTCCAGCAGCTGGTCGGCGTACTTGGAGAGGCGGAAGAAGTAGTTCTCCTCGCGCACCATGTCCACCGGCGTCCCGTGGATCGGGCAGTTCCCGTCGACCAGCTCCTCCGGCGCGTAGAACTGCTCGCAGGCGACGCAGTAGAGGCCCTCGTAGGCGTCGAGGTAGACGTCGCCCTGCTCGTAGAGGCGCTGCCAGAGGTGCTGCACCGGCACCTCGTGGCGCTTCTCGGTGGTGCGGATGAAGTCGTCGTAGCCGATCTCGAGCGAGGCCCAGGCCGCCTTCCAGCGCTCCACGATCTGGTCGGTCCACGCCTTCGGCTCAAGGCCCCTGGCCTCGGCCGCACGGGCGACCTTCTGGCCGTGCTCGTCGGTCCCGGTGAGGAAGAACACCCGCTCACCGTGGGCGCGCCGCCAGCGGGCGAGCACGTCGGCGGCCACGGTGGTGTAGGCGTGCCCGATGTGCGGCTCGTCGTTGATGTAGTAGATCGGCGTGGTGATGTAGGTGGTGTCCTTCACGGCAGCGTCACGGCCCCCAGGGTGGTGTCAAGGCTCTGGAGGCTAGCCAATCAGGGCAATGAGCGTCCACCACGTTCATCCCGCCGCGTCGCCCGGGCCCCTCGAAGCTATCGAGCCGGTCAGCCGTCCTTGGCGCCGCCGGCACGGGCGTCGAGCACCGCCTGGTACACCGCCCGGCGCGGGGCGCCACTGGCGCGGGCCACCGCGCCGACCGCGTCGCGCGTGCTGCTGCCATCGGCGACCAGGCGGGCGACCTCGGCGGCGAGCGCGGCGGAGTCCGGACCGGCCGGCTCGGGGGCGCCGGCGACCACCACGGTGAGCTCGCCCCTCGGACCCTGGGCGGCGAGGCGCTCGCGCAGCTCGGCGACGGTGCCGCGGAGCACCTGCTCGTGGAGCTTGGTCAGCTCGCGGGTGATCGCGGCCGGCCGCTGCGGCCCGAACGCCCCGGCCATGGCGGCCAGGGTCGCGAGCACCCGGTGGGGCGCCTCGAAGAAGACCATCGTGCGGGGCTCGCCGGCCAGCTCCGCCAGGCGCCGCTCGCGCGGCCCCGCCTTGCGGGGCAGGAAGCCCTCGAAGCAGAAGCGGTCGGTGGGCAGGCCGCTGAGCACCAGGGCGGCCAGCACCGCGCTGGGGCCAGGCACCACCTCGACCGGCAGGCCGCGGGCCACGCACGCCTGGATCAGGTCGTGGCCGGGGTCGGAGATGCCCGGCATGCCGGCGTCGCTGATCAGCGCCACCCGCCGGCCGGCCGCGACCTCCTCGGCCAGCGCGGCGGCGCGGGCGCGCTCGTTGCCCTCGTGGTAGCTGACCGTGCGGGCGTGCACGCCGAGGTGGTTGAGCAGCTTGGCCGCCTCCCTGGTGTCCTCGCAGGCCACCACGTCCGCCTCGGCCAGGGCGCTGGCCAGGCGCGGCGGCGCGTCCCCGAGGTTGCCGATCGGGGTACCGCAGACCACCAGCCGCCCCCCGGCCTCGTGCCGCTCCCGCTCGCTCATGCCTCCTAGCTTGGCACGTCCCCGGACCACGGGGAGGCGGACCCGCCCTTGGCACCGTGGATCACGCCAAGCCTGCCCGAGGCGCGAGCAGGGACGACATGGCGTCACCATCGACGATGCGGTCACGGCCTGCCGCCTTGGCGGCGTACAGGGCGCGGTCGGCGCGGGCGACCAGCTCGTCGGAGATCTCCTGGCCGTCCCAGCAGGCCAGGCCGGCGGAGAAGGTCTGCTCCTGGGGCGAGACCGCGCGCATCCGCTGGAGCACCTCGGCGGCCTGCTCCACGGTGGCGTCCGGCAGGAGCAGGGCGAACTCCTCCCCGCCGTAGCGGCACAGCAGGTCGGTGCCGCGCAGGGTCGCCGCCCAGGCCGCGGTGGCGCTCTTGAGCAGGCGGTCGCCGGCCTGGTGGCCGTGGCCGTCGTTGAAGTCCTTGAAGTGGTCGAGGTCGAGCAGCGCCACCGAGAGCGGCACGCCGTCGCGCCGCGCGCGGTCCATCGCCACCGGCAGCTCGCCGTCCCAGGCGCGGCGGTTGGGGATGCCGGTCAGCGCGTCGTGCTGCGCCAGGCTGGCCAGTTGCTCGGCCTGCTCCTCCACCTGCCGGACCAGTCCGACGATGCGCAGCACCACCAGCAGGAACAGCAGCATCGAGGCGCTGCCGATGGCGATCCCGTCGATCTTGTGACGCGCCAGCACGCTCTGCGACACCAGCAGCACCGGGGCGATCAGGGAGGCGCCGGCGAGCAGCACCAGCCGCCGCCAGCTCAGCCGCCTGGTCGGCTCGGCCACCGGCTGCGTCAGCTCCGCCATGGACGGGTGCAGCCCGGCGGCGCCGAACAAGACGAAGCCGAGCAACCAGATCACGTCGACCAGGCTCCCCTGCACGTAGCTGCCGTACTGCAGCAGCAGGGCGTAGATGGTGTCGTAGACGAGCCACAGCACGATCGCGCCGGCGAGCAGGCGCAGGACGCCGAGGCGCGCGCCCAGCCCAGCCAGGAGCCGCACCACCAGCGCCAGGAACAGCACGTCCCAGACCGGGTAGGCGAGCGCGACCAGCCGGCCGAGCCAGGTGAGGTCGCCGCTGCTGGCGGTCGGCTCCATCAGGAAGACCCAGGACAACAGGCCGAAGCCGCTGGCGACGATGGTTGCGTCGATCCAGGCGACCCGGTCCTTGCCGGCCGTGCGGGCGCGCACCAGCAGGACCATGCCGAGGCCGATCAGCGGGCAGCCGGCGAGGTAGGCGGCGTCCGCCAGCGACGGGAACGGGGTGGCGGCATGGAGCACCCGGTCGTACAGCGCGTAGACGAGGTCGCCTGCGGTGACGAACAGCAGCCCGGCGGCCAGCACCACCCACAGCGCCGGGCGTCGTGGCCGGTGCAGCCAGACCCCGACGAGCAGCGCGGCCACGGTGCACAGCTCGATAGCGAGGGTCGCGGCCGTCTGCCACCAGTTGTGGGGCAGGGCCAGGCAGCCGACGACGGCGGCGATCCCGGCCGCCAGGTAAACCCACCAGGCTTTCGTTCGCATGCCGTCTCATCGGCAGGCGCCGTGCTCGGTTGACCAATTGCGACGCCAGAACCTGGAAAGGCGCCGCGGATCAGGCGGAGGAGCGCTGTCCCGCCAGGCAGCTGGTGCACAGCCCCGAGATCGGGTGGTGGGTGAAGTCGGGGCGGAAGCCGTGCTCGCCCTCGACCGAGCGTTCGAGCTGCTGCAGCACGGCCTGGGACACCTCCTGCTCCTTGCCGCAGGCGCTGCAGGTCAGGTGGGCATGGGTGTCGCTGCTCACCTGGTGGTAGCCGAGGCCGTGCTCGAGGTGCACGTGCGCGAGCGCGCCGAGCTCCTCCAGCCGTTCCAGCGTCCGGTAGACGGTGGAGGCGCTGACGCCGGGCACCCGCGCCTGGACGTGGTCGATCACGTTCGACGGCAGCAGGTACCCGGAGGTGCCCATGATCTCCTCGACGATCGCGATGCGCTGCGGGGTCATGCGCATGCCCCGGGAGCGCAGCAGCTCGATCGCCGTCTGCGTGGTGGTCGCCATGCCACCAGTCTACCAATGCAACTGCATCGAGTTGCAACCAACCGCACGAGATGCTGCGATTAATTATCTGGTGCATGGCATTCCAGTTGCGGGCGATTGCAGAGGCAAGGGCTTCGGCGTCCGTGCGGTGCGCGCCCGCTTCGAGGCGTACAAGCACAAGACCATGGCGACCCTGCGCAAGGACGGGTCGCCACGGATCAGTGGCATGGAGGCGTCGTTCTCCGACGGTGAGCTCTGGCTCGGCACGATGTCCGGCTCGCGCAAGGCGCTGGACCTGCGCCGCGACCCACGGCTGGCGCTCCACAGCGCAACCAACGACGCCGAGATGGCAGCGGGCGACGCCAAGATCGCGGGCACCGCGGTCGAGGTGTCCGACCACCGCTTCCGCGTCGACCTGACCGAGGTGGTGCTGACCAGCCTGGGCGGCGACCCACCCGACCACCTGGTGATCGAGAGCTGGCAGCAGGGCAAGGGCTAGCGCCGCGTCGAGCGGCGCTAGCCAAGCCGGCTGCACGGTACGCTGGCCCCGCACGAGGCAGCGAGTCGCTGCCCGAGGACCTCCTCGGCGTCGACCGAAAGGGGCCGGCGATGGACCAGTCAGCTGGCGTGCCCGCCGGCACCACCGCGTCGGACCAGATCAGCCGCGAGGAGCTGCAGCTCGCCACGCGCAACCACGGCATGCCGCTGGAGGCGCTGCGCTGGCCGGTCACCCCGGTCGGCCTGCACTACCTGCTGGTCCACTACGACATCCCGGCCGTCGAGGAGGCCGGCTGGCGGCTGCTGCTCGACGGCCGCGTCGAGCGGCCCCGCACGCTCACGCTCGAGGAGCTGCGCGCCCGGCCGGCGGTCACCCGACCGGTGACGCTGGAGTGCGCCGGCAACGGCCGCGCCCGGCTGTCGCCCCGGGCGATCAGCCAGCCCTGGCTGCTCGAGGCGGTCGGCACCGCCGAATGGACCGGCACGCCGCTGGCCCCCCTGCTGCAGGAGGCTGGCGTCGCCGGCGACGCCGTCGAGGTGGTGTTCAGCGGGCTCGACCGCGGCGTCGAGGGCGGCGTCGAGCAGCGCTACCAGCGCAGCCTGGCGCTCGACGAGGCACTCCGGGAGGAGGTGCTGCTCGCCTGGGCGGTCAACGGGCAGCCGCTGCCGCCCCAGCACGGCTTCCCGCTGCGCCTGCTGGTGCCCGGCTGGTACGGCATGACCAGCGTGAAGTGGCTCGAGCGGATCACCGTGAGCGCCGAGCCGTTCGAGGGCTACCAGCAGGCCAGCGCCTACCGCTGGCGCCACGCACCAGACGAGCCAGGCGAGCCGGTCACCCGGATCGTGCCGCGATCGCTGATGCTGCCGCCGGGCATCCCCGACTTCCTCACCCGCCACCGCTTCCTGCCGCTCGCGCCCGTCCGGCTCGAAGGGCGGGCCTGGTCGGGCTGGGGCCCGGTGGTGCGGGTCGAGGTCTCGACCGACGGCGGCCGCACCTGGGCCGCCGCCGAGCTGGCCGACCCGCCCGCACCCTACGCCTGGCATGCCTGGTCGTACGAGTGGCAGCCGCCCGCACCGGGCGACTACGAGCTGTGCTGCCGCGCCGCGGACGCGACCGGCAGGCAGCAGCCCACCCAGCCACGATGGAACCTCGGCGGCTACGCCGACAACGACGTCCACCGCATCGCCGTCACGGTCACGCCGACCCCTCCGGACCGCTGACCGTGACCAAGCTCACCGGCGCTCCGCTGCTCGTGCGCTACGAACCGGGCGGGGCGCCAGGTTCGGCCGGGACCTTGCGGAGGAACCGCTCCAGCACCTCCGCGAGCTCGTCGAAGCGGATCGGCTTGGCGACGTGGCCGTCCATCCCCGCGTCGAGGCAGCGCCGCCGGTCGCTCTCCAGCGCCGAGGCGGTCAGCGCGATGATCGGCAGCCGCGGGTCCACGGGCCCGGCCTGGCGGATCGCCAGGGTCGCCTCGAACCCGTCCATGACCGGCATCTGGCAGTCCATCAGCACCGCGTCGTAGTGGCCGGTCATCACGGCCGCCACGGCGGCCTGGCCGTCACCGACCACGTCGACGGCGTAGCCCAGCCGCTGCAGCATCAGGCACGCGACGCGCTGGTTCACCTCGTTGTCCTCGGCCAGCAGCACCCGGCCGCGGTGCTCGCCGTCTCCAGCCGCCTCCCGGCCGCTCGGCCGCGGGATGGCTGCCGTCCTGCCCGCGGCCTCCTCGGCCAGGACGGAGCCGAGCACGTCGTAGAGCTGCGACTGGCGGACCGGCTTGGTGAGCTGCGCGTCGCTGCCGGCGTCGCGCGCCTCCGCCGCCTCGCCCGGGCGTGCCGACGAGGTCAGCAGCACGACCCGCAGCGCGGCCAGGGTCGCGTTCCCCCGGACCTCCCTGAGCAGGTCGAGGCCGTCGCGGCCCGGCATGTTGCGGTCCACCAGCGCCAGCAGGAACGGGTCGGCGGTTCGCGCCGCGCGCTGCAGCACGCGCAGCGCCTCGTCGGCACCGGCGACGGCCTCGGGCCGCAGGCGCCATGCCTCCAGGGTGCGGGTGAGCACCACCCGGCTGGTCTCGTGGTCGTCGACGACCAGGACCCGCAGCCCGGCGAGGTCCTCGCGCGGCGCCGGCGGCTGGCCCGACACGCCGGGCGCTCGCTCGAACGGGATCGTGAACGAGAAGGTCGACCCGGCGCCCGGCTGGCTGTCGACCGCGATGCGGCCGCCCATGAGCCCGACCAGCCGCTGGGAGATGGCCAGGCCGAGGCCGGTCCCACCGAAGCGGCGGGTGGTGGACGCGTCCGCCTGCGAGAACGCGTCGAACAGCGCCTCCTGTGCCTCCGGCGCGACGCCGATGCCGGTGTCGCGCACCTCGAAGCCCACCTCGAGCCTGCCGTTGTCGCGGCCGGCCGCCGTGGCACGCAGCACCACCTCGCCGGCGTCGGTGAACTTCACCGCGTTGCCCGCCAGGTTCACGAGTACCTGGCGCAGCCGGGCGGGGTCGCCGAGGAGCACCGACGGGACCTCTGCGTCGACTTGGCTGACCAGGGCGACGCCCTTGCCCTCGGCGGTCGCGGCGAGGAGCTGCGCCACGTCCTCGACCACCGAGCGGACCTCGAGCTCGGTTCGCTCCAGCTCGAGCCACCCGGCTTCGACCTTGGAGAAGTCGAGGATGTCGTCGATCACCGCGAGCAGCGCCTCGGCCGAGCGCGCCGCCGTGTCGGCGTACTCCCGCTGCTCGTCGTCGAGCTCGGTGCCGAGCAGCAGCGCGGTCATCCCCACCACGCCGTTCATCGGCGTGCGGATCTCGTGGCTCATGTTGGCCAGGAACTCCGATTTCATCCTCGACGCCCGGTCGGCCTCGTCGCGCGCGGCCCCGAGCGCGACCTCGCCGCGCCACTGGCGCCGCTGGACCCGGACCAGCAGGAGGATGCCGCACAGGACGATCACGCCCAACGGGATCGCGACCGCCAGCATGGTGGCGCGGATCGCGTCGACGCCGCCGTAGGCCTCGGCGCGCGGGACCGCGGCGAACACCGTCCACCCCAGCGGGGCGACCTGTTGCCGCACCACCAGCGTGGCCTCCCCGGCAAGGTCGACGTCGGCGAGCTGCCCAGCCGGGAAGGACGCCACCTTGCCGATGGGCTGCCCGGCGACGGGGTTGAGGCCGGGCGGGCGGCCCCCGGGCGCGGCCAGCAGCTTGCCACGCTGGTCGGCGGCCCACAGGTCGACGCCCTGCACGGCGGCGACGCTGTCGGCGAGGGTCTGCACGGCGTCGAGGCGGACGCCGGCGACCAGGATCGCCAGCGGCCTGCCCGGCGCCCGCCGGTGGGGACTCGAGGCGCGGACGTAGGTCGCGATCGTGACGACCAGCGGATGGCCCTTCTGCGCCGACTCGAACGCCTCGGAGACGTACGTCCGCCCGCCGCCGGCGACCAGCCCCTTGTACCAGTCCCGGGTGCTGAAGTTCCTGCCGATCAGCTCCGGCGATCCCGGAATCCCCCGCAGGACACCGTTGAGGTCGACCAGACCCGAGCCTGCCAGCCCATCTCGTGACGCCAACAGCGCTTCGAGCTGCCGCTCGATCTCGGCGTCATCGAACCGGGCCGGGTCTCCGCCCGCCACGGCACGTACCAGCCGCGGCCTGGTGGCATCGGCCTCCACCAGCGTGGTGAACCCCGCGAGCTGCTCGGCCAGCAGCGAGGCCGACAGCGCCGTGGTCAGGCGCAGCCGCGCCGCGACCTCACCGCGCACGGCATCCTGGGCTCGCGCCGTCGTCAACCTCGCGAGCAGCACCAAGGGGAGCAGCGCCACCAGCGCCGCCACCAGGCCGAGCTGGACGCTGCGGCGCGCCAGTCGAAGCCGCTTGCCATCCGTTGCCGGCCCGCTGTCCGCCATCCACCGTCCCCACCGCTCGCGAGGCTGGCACCGCCAACCGGCCAACCCTCCCAAGCTGTATCGAGCCGGCGGACCAGTTGCTTGACCCCGACGTCGGCCTCGGTGAGCGTCAGCGAACCTCGAGCGGCGCGGCGCGCGTTGGCGAGGGCCTTCTCGGCGACACCGCGCCGGACTACCCGGCACGCCTGGCCGGCATCGCGCTCAACGCCCACGCCACCGTGCTGGGCTACCTCGTCGCCGCCGCCAGGTCACAGGACTGACGAGACCCTCATGCGCGGCCCGGGAGCTAGTGTCGCTTGGGAAACCTGGCGACACCTGTGCCCGAAGCGCGCGGAGCGCTTGGCGGCTTGCCGCCCGACCTGATCTTCATGTGCAGGTGGTAGAGCGGGTGCTCTCGACGGGTCGGCAGCCGTCGCGGCCTGTCCTCCGAGCGGGCGTCGACCCGGTCGTTGACCGCGATGGTGATGAACACCAGCCCTACTCCCGCCAGGAGCAAGGTGAACAGCACAACCCCTACAACGCCCATAGCGCCCGTCACCGTCCTCGGCTCCGCGGCCGGACCTGGCATCCGCCCGCGCACCGCTCGATCGACACAGCGGACCCGGCCGTCAGGCCCGCCCGCCCAGAGTAGGGCCATTGCCCACAGCCTGCCGTCGAACCTCGGGTTGCTCGTACCCGATGACCCATCATGCCGAGCTCACCGATGCGCATCACCACGCCTCCCTCGTGCATCCGGGGCTCGAGCAGCGGAGCGGTAGCCCCGGACCCCTTGACCTTCCAGCCGACGGGAAGGTCTATGGTGACCTGGACGACGCCGACCCGCCAAGGAAGTCATGACCACAGCAACCAAGCGGCCGCTGGTCGAGGTGCTCTCCATCGAGGGTTGCCCGCGGTACCCAGCGGCGCTGACCCTGGTCGAGCGGGTCCGAGCCGACCTCGGCATCGACGCCGAGGTCCGCACCAGCACGATCGCCGACCAACAGGCCGCCGAACAGGCCAAGTTCCTCGGCTCCCCAACCATCCGCGTCGACGGGCACGACATCGAACCCGACGCCGAGCGGCGCAATGGGTACGCGCACGCCTGCCGGCTGTACCGCACCGCGGGCGGGCAACCCGACGAGCAATGGTTGCGGGCGGCCCTCCTGGCAGCGGGAAGGAGCCAGCGATGAGCGACGCGAGCGGCCGACCGCAGCCGTCCGCCAGGTGGCTGGACCGCCGCGGCGCCACCGTCCTGCTGCTGGTCGCCGTGCTGGTGGTCGCCCTGCTGGCCGGCTGGCTGCGCTTCTTCGCACCTCGCCAGGCCCCCAAAGGGGTCACCATGACCGACCTGAGCGGGGTCGCCGACCTGCAGGCCAGGTTCAACGCCGACCACGGCGTCACCCGCCTGGTGGTGATCTTCTCCCCCACCTGAACCGAGTGCCGCCACGGCGCCGGTCTGGTGCAGTCCGAGATCCTCTCCGCACATCCCAACGCCAAGCTCAAGGTGTACGCCATCTGGGCGAACAAGCTGTTCGGCGACCGCCGCGACCGCTGGGACGCAGCCGGGCTGACCGACCGGCGGGTGACCCACCTGTGGGACGGCCCGGACGTCTCCGGCGGCTGGCTGGCCGGCAACGTCAGCGGCTACACGGGCGGCGACTGGGACACCTACCTGCTGTTCGGCCCCGACGCCACCTGGGACGCCCACCCCCGCCCCCTGCTCGCCAGCGGCGGACCGGTCGACGTCGAGATCGACAACCTCAAAGCGACCATCGCACCGCTGCTGACCAGGTGACCCGAGACCTCAACCATGGGTCGGGTCAGCCAGACCGACTCGCTCCGCGCGGTCGAGCCACGACCTCGTAGTGGCTGGCCGTCAGGTCGCGCTCGACCAGGAAGCGCTCGTCCTCGGGATAGAAGACCGCCTGCTCGTAGTCGTCGCCGGCGAAGGCCTTGACGGCCTCGAGCGACTCCCAGAGCGTGAACATCACGAACTCGGTGCGCTGGCCGACCTCACGCCGGAGCGTCCAGACGCCGTGGTTGCCGGGCGTGGCCGCGTACTCCGCGACCCCGGTCTCCTTCAGGTAGCTGACGTACGCGTCGCCGTCTTCGCTGCGGACGGCACCCTTCCAGATGCGAGCGATCATCCTCGTTCCCCTGTCGACGGTCTCGGACGGCCTGGGTTCCGCCCTCCCGCTTCGTGGTCCAGCCTGATCCTTCGCGCGCGTCTGGCGGCGGTGACGGCTGGCCGGGCGTCGCTAGGCCTTGGGTCCGCCCTGGGCGACGCTCTCGACGCACACCTGGATGGTATGGCAAGGGCTCGACCAGCTTGCACCGGCACAATGGTAAGTCTAGACTTACGTTAGTGGACACTTACGGAGTTGCCGGTCTGGGCCTGCTCGGTGACCCGACCAGACGCGCGATCTTCGAGCTGCTGGCCAGGCGCCCGAGCTCGGTGGGCGAGCTGGCCCAGCAACTCCCGATCAGCCGGCCGGCGGTGTCCCAGCACCTTCGCGTGCTGAAGGAGGGCGGCCTGGTGGTCAGTCGACCCGAAGGCACGCGCCGGGTCTACCGGATCAACCCGGACGGAGTGACCGCCCTGCGCGCCTACCTGGACCGCATCTGGGAGGAGGCACTCACGGCTTTTCAAAAGGCCGCCGAGGCGGCCGGAGTCGACCCCGAACAGGAGGATGGATGAGCAGCGCACCCACGATCCCGGCGATCCACGGAACGGTCACCGTCGGCGTGCCCGTCGAACGGGCGTTCAGCGTCTTCACCGATTCGTTCCACACCTGGTGGCCGGCCCAGTACCACATCGGCGAGGCAGACATGGCCACGGCCATCCTGGAGCCGCGCGAGGGCGGACGGTGGTACGAACGAGGCGTCGACGGCAGCGAGTGCGACTGGGGCCGGGTGCTGGCCTGGGACCCACCGCGCCGCCTGGTCGTCACCTGGCAGATCAACGGCGAATGGCAGTACGACCCCGACCCCGAGCACGCCAGCGAGATCGAGGTGCGGTTCACCGCCGACGGACCCGACCAGACCCTGGTCGAGCTGGAACACCGACTCCTCGACCGGCTCGTCGGCGGCCAGGCGATCCACGACGCGATCGCCGTCCAGGGCGGCGGTTGGACCAGCCTCCTGGAGCTCTTCGCCAAGGCAGCCATCAACCAGGAGTGACCGGGTCCACCCGACAACCCAACCCCGGACGGATCCTCCAGCCGCTGGCCAGCTCCAACCGTCCGTTGGCGTCCCTGCTGATTCCAGGTCCGCTCCCGTCGGGCACCCATGCTGGCGGGGTTGACATCTACTACAGCACTGTCGAAGATCGTCGCGCCCCTAGCTTCTACAAACTTGTAGAAGGTGATGCGGTGACGCGGCTCTCCAGCTGGCTCCTTCGACACAAACGGATCGTTCTGCTGTCCTGGCTCGTCGTGTTCGCGGGCGGCGTCGCGCTCACGCCCACGGTCAACCAGCGCATGTCGACCAACTTCTCCGTGCCCGGCCAGCCGGGCTACCAGGCCAACCTGGCGATCGCGGAGACCTATGGCAGCGGCGGGCACGCCCACCCGACGGTGGCCGTGGTCACGCTGCCGCCGGGCACCACCGTCGACAGCCCCGGCATCAGGGATCACCTGCGGCGAGCGTTCGAATCGTTCGCCCGCGACCCCGACGCGCGGGTGGCGTCGTACGCGGCCGGCGACCGCCGCTTCGTCTCCGCCGACCGGCGGACGACCTATGCGCTGGTGTTCGGCGGCGACCACGGCGACGACCCCACTCGGGCGGTCGCGGCGCTGCCGCCCGGCACCACCGTCAGGGTCACCGGGATCGACCAGCTCAGCAGCCACGGCAGCGAGTCGCCAGGCGCCGAGGTGGTGAACCTGACCCTGATCGGTGCGGTGGGCGCGCTAGCGGTGCTGGTGTTCGTGTTCGGCTCGTTGCTGGCGCTTGCCCCGCTGCTGGTCGCCGCCGTCGCCATCCTGGCGACGCTCCTGCTGGTCGGCCTGCTCACCGTCGTGACCGACGTGAACCTGATCGTGGAGTACCTGGTCGCGCTGATCGGGCTCGGCGTGGCGATCGACTACTCGCTGCTGCTGGTGACCCGCTGGCGCGAGGAGCGCGCCAACGGCCACGCGGGCGCCGTTGCGGTCCACCGGGCGATGGCGACCGCCGGCCGCTCGGTCCTGCTCAGCGGCACCACCGTGGCCATCGGCCTGCTGTCGCTGGTGGTCCTACCCGTGCCGTTCCTGCGTAGCGTCGGCTTCGCCGGCATGCTGATCCCGCTCGTCAGCGCGCTGGTCACCCTCACGCTGCTACCCGTGCTGCTGGCCGGCGCCGGACCCCGGCTCGACTGGCCCCGCACGCGGTTGCGCAGGGAGGCGGCCTCCAGCCGCGCCTGGACCGCCTGGGCACGCGGCGTCGTGCGTGCCCGCTGGGCAGCCACCGTCATCTCGGTCGCGGCGCTGGCCGTCCTCGGTGTCTTCGCGCTGGACATCCAGGTCGGCGAGGCCCGGGCCGGGTCCCTGGCCTCGACCGGCCCCGCCGCCGACGGCCTGGTGCGCCTGCGCGAGGCCGGCGTGCCGTCGGGCGTGCTCACGCCGATCGAGGTGCTGGTGCCGTCCGGCAACGATCCCCGCGCCGTGGCGGCCCGCCTGGCGGGCGTGCCCGGCGTGTGGACCGCGGTCGCGCCGGATGGCCCCGCCTGGCGGCGGCGCGGCACCGCGCTGGTCCAGGTGCAGCCGCTCGCCGAGCCCGGCACCCGGGCGGGCCAGCAGACCATCCGGCGAGTCCGCGCGGCCGTGGCGCAGGTGGCGCCCGGGGGGCAGGTCGGCGGCGTCGGCGCGGAGGATCTCGATTTCGCCGCCGCGGTCTACGGCCGCTTCCCGCTGATGGTCGCGGTCATCGCGGCGATCACCCTGGTGCTGCTGGCCCGGGCGTTCCGGTCGCTGCTGCTCGCCGCCAAGGCCGTCGTGGTCGACCTGCTCTCGATCGGCGCGGTCCTCGGCGCGGTCGTGGTGGTGTGGCAGCAGGGCCACGGCTCCCACGCCATCGCGGGGATCCCGGGGACCGGGGCGCTGGACGGGTTCGTGCCGCTGTTCGTGTTCGCGTTCCTGTTCGGGCTGTCCATGGACTACGAGGTGTTCCTGCTGGCCCGCATGCGCGAGGCCTACGACCGCACCGGCACCACCGCCCAGGCCGTGGTCGAGGGCGTGGGCCGCACCGGGCGGCTGGTGACCAGCGCCGCGCTGATCCTGTTCCTGGCCTTTGCCTCGCTGGCCGGGGCACGAGACACCGTCACCAAGATCTTCGCGACCGCGCTCGGCGCGGGGATCCTTCTGGACGCCACCGTAGTCCGCTCGTTGCTGGTGCCCGCCCTGGTGTCCCTGCTCGGCCGCTGGAACTGGTGGCTGCCCGGCTGGGCTGCACGGCCGTTGCGGGTCGCCCCCTCCGGCGCGCCTGCCGAGCCGGCCACCGGCGACCCGCTCCTCCGCGCGGCACGGGAGCCGGGCGGGGGTTGACAGGCTCCTACAGCAGCGTAGAAGGTGCCGGCATGGTTGCCAGGCGACAGGTCGCAGGCCGACAGCTCGGCGCGCTCGAGGCCGAGGTCATGGGCCTCATCTGGGACCATGGCGACTGGGTGGCGGTCAACGACATCCGCCCCGCCCTCCGCGGCCGCGCGCGCGCCTACACCACCGTCATGACCATCGTGACCCGCCTGTGCGACAAGGGGCTGCTGGAGCGGCGCCGGCAAGGACGCGGGTTCGTGTACCGGCCGGTCCTCACCAGGGAGGCGCTCGCCGCCCGGACCCTCCACGACGTGCTGGCCAGCACCGACGACCCGCACGCGGTCCTGGCCCACTTCGTCAGGGACCTGCAGGCCTCACCGGAGCTGCTCGCCCGCCTGCAGGCGCTGGCGGCGGGCACGCGAGCGGCCGATACCGGTGCAGGCGACCCGCGATGAGCCTGGTCGCGGACGTCCAGTTCGGCGCGCCCATCATGCTGCTGCTGCTGAGCCCCTGGCTCGCCGCCCGACTGTTCGACGGCCGCGCCCCGACGCGGACCGTGGCCACCTTCCACCTGCTGGCCCTGCTCGGCATGGCGGCGCTGCCGCTGCTGCTGCTGGCCTGCACGGCCCTGATCCGGCCCGGCGAGCTCGCGGCCCTGGCCAACCCCCACGTCATCAGGGCCGCCCAGTTGGCCATCCTTGCCCTGGGGGCCGTCTATCCCCTGCGGGTCGCGCGGGCCGCGGTCCGCGCGAGCCGCGCGACGGCCCGGCTGGCCGCCCAGACCACCATGACCGCCACCGAGACGCTGCCGGTGCCCGGCGGCCCAGCCGGCTACGTGCTGGCCGCCGACCGGCCGGTCGCCTACGCCCTCGGCGGCCGCGCCGAGCGGGTGGTCGTCTCACAGGGCCTGCTGGCGCTGCTCGACCACCAGGAGCGCGACGCCGTGGTCGCCCACGAGCAGGCCCACGTCCGCCTCCACCACCACCGGCTGCTCTGCTTCGCCCAGGTCGTCGCCGCCGCGCTCGGCAAGGCAGCCCCCACGGCCGGGCGGGCGCACGCGTCGCTCGAACGAGAGCTGGAAGCGATCGCCGACGAGGCCGCGGCGAGGACCGTGGACGACCGCCGGGTTGTCGCCCGCGCCTTGGCGAAGGCCGCCCTCGCGACCCCAGCCAACGGTCCGGTCACCGGCTTCGGCGGCGAACGCGACCTCGCCTACCGGATCCAGCGGCTGACCGCCGACCAGCCCGGCGAAGAGCGACGCGCCGTCGCGATCGTCGCGGTCGGGCTGCTCTCCGTGAGCCTGGTGCTGACCATCGGGCTCGTGCTCCCGTCATCCGGGGTCGCCGTGACCGTGCCCGCGTACGCGCTCGGCCTCACCGGCGTCGGCTGGCTGGCATGCCGAGCCGTCGCCCCGGTCACGCCTCGCGCGAAGCCGGCGCCGACCGCACGCTGACGTCGACCGCAGGCCGTCCACAGCCCAGCCCCAGGTGCGCGGAGCAACCGCCGCCCTACGGCGTCGTCCAGCAGCGGGGTCGCGGTCCCTCCCGCCTCGGCCGTGCCGGTGCTGGTCGCCTGGGCCGCCGGCGCCGGAGGGCTGGCCGCCCTTGCGTGGCGCCGGGTCGTCGCCCGCTGAGCAAGGATCGGGTCAGGCGTGTTGCCGGCGGCCCACGGCGCGGCAGGCGGGGACCTCGAGCCGTCCGCGGCCGTACCACTCGCTGGCGAGGTCGCGCATGAGCAGGGCGCTGTCGAGCACCGCGGTCCCCGGCGGGAAGCGCCGCGGGTCGTCGAAGAAGCTCGACGTGACGGCCTCGGTACGAGCAGGCTCGATCCGCCAGCCGAGGGTGCGCAGCTCGACACCGTCATAGACGCCAGGCCGACGAGTGACCGACCAGCCCAGCGAACCCTGCTCGAAGAACTCGGAGGCGGCGCCGAGCGACCCGAACACCGAGTCACGCGGCAGGTCGTCGGCCAGCGCCGCCGCGACGCCCACGTTCACAACGCCGTCCAGGCTGGCCATGGCGACCTCGTAGCGGTCGCCGGCTTCCTCGACACGGAAGCTGGCACGCTGGTGGACGCCGGGAAACAGGCGCCCGCCGGCAAGCGTGGTCAGACGCGAGGAGGTGTCGCGCCGGGGGACGAAGACGCCGTGCGCCACGCCCTGGTCGGTATCCCACTGCACCGCGATCCGGTGCGCGGCATTCTCCGTAGTGAACCCGACACGGCCGGGTGCGGCGGACGGTCGCAGGCCGCTCAGGCGGATCAGGCAGATCCCCGCGACGGCCCAGCCACCCAGGGTCACCGGCCGGAACGGCTCGGGCAGCAACCGGGCGACAACCTCCGCCTCCACGCGGTAGTTCACCAGCAGCCGGCGCTCGATCGTCGCCGTCATCACCGGGACCCGCATCATGCCTCCGTTCGTCGTCGGGTCGGCCAGCGCCTTGAACACCTCACCGTCATCTGCCATGTTAGCTATATAGCCACAGTTCTAAATTCCCTGCAAGGCCACGTACCGGCCGGAACAGAGGCAGGGCGGCAGGACGACGAGCACAGGGAGGGATGACACATGGCTCAGCGGTCGGCAGGCCGGATGCGGATGATCGGATTGATCGGCGGGATGAGCTGGGAGTCGTCGGCCGAGTACTACCGGCTCGCCAACGAGCTGGTCCGAGACCGGCTCGGCGGCTTCCACTCGGCACGCTGCCTGCTGTACTCGCTCGACTTCGCCGAGATCGAACGGCTGCAGCAGCAGGCAAGCTGGGACGAGGCGGCGACGGCGCTGGCCGACGCCGCCGGGTCGCTCGAGCGAGCCGGCGCCGAGCTGCTGGTGCTGTGCACCAACACGATGCACAAGGTGGCCGATGCCGTCGAGCGCGCGACGCCGCTGCCGCTGCTGCACATCGCCGACGCCACCGCCGCAGCGGTCGGGCGGGGCGGCGTGGACCGTGTCGGGCTGCTCGGCACCAGGTTCACGATGGAGCAGGCGTTCCTGCGCGAGCGGCTCGAGCAGGCCGGCCTCGAGGTGCTCCTCCCCGACGCCGCCGACCGCGAGCTGGTGCATCGCGTCATCTACGACGAGCTGGTGGTGGGAACCATCCGGGAGGCCTCGCGCCAGCGCTACCGCGAGGTCATCGCCCGGCTGGTCGACCGCGGCGCTCAGGGCGTGATCCTGGGCTGCACCGAGATCGAGCTGCTGATCGGCGAGCACGACGTGCCCGTGCCGGTGTTCCCCACCACCCGCCTGCACATCCAGGCGGCGGTCGACGCCGCCCTTACCTGACGCTGGCGCATGCAATGCAGCGGCTACCCCACTCGGCCGTCGGGAGGATCAGGCAGCGGGCGCTACGCCGCGGCGGGTCTACCTACGCGGTGGCGGGTGCCAGTGGCTGGACCTGGAGGCTCCTGCAGGTGGCGAACCCGAGCTTCACGACCAGGGAGCCCTGCCCTCGGGGCAGGGTCACGCGGATGCGCGACCCCCCGACGGTGCTGTCGCACACGTCGGAGACGCCGAGCGCGAACTGCGCCGCAGCCCCCGGCCGCAGGGTCACCACCGACCCGTCCGGCCTGGCGGGCCCGGAGACGAACAGGGGTTGTCCAAAGGCATCGAGCAGCCGCACCTCGGGGCTGCCCTTGACCGTGCAGGTCCTGGCCGAGGCGTTGCGCAGCCGGACCGTGTACCAGATCGTACCCGCGGCGCCTTCGTTGCCCTGGTCGGATCCGCGCAGCGCCGAGGCGGCGCAGCGACCGGTCGCGGGCCGGTCGACCGGCGGGCCGGTGGTCGGCGGCGGCGTGTCAGGAGGCTTGGGGGCCGGGGTCGTCGGCTTGGGCGTGGGGGCGGGGGGCGGGGCGGTCGCCGGCGTTTCGGGCGCCGCTGCTGGGTGGGGAGCGGTGGCGTGGGCCGTGCAGCCGGTGACGGCAACGGCGGCGACGAACAGGACGATGGTGAGGATCCTGGCTGGTCGCATGGCGACCTCTCTTTGCTGAAGCACGACCGTGTGGGTCCGGAGCATCAGCGTGGCGTGCGCCGGTCACGGCATGGCGCCGGGCGAGCCTCGCGGCAACGCCGAAAAGGACTCGACCCGGTCGCAATTGTCGATCGGACCGTGTTCAGCCTGCAGGAGGCACGCCATGCTCACGGCCTGCCGAGAGACGCCGAGCACGCTCGCTGCCCGTCGTGATCGCACCGGTTCGTGGCTTGGGTCACGGGTGGGTGGCGCCCTCGTGGCCGCGGTGCTCGGGGCGCTCGAGCTGGAAGGTGGAGTGCTCGACGTCGAAATGGCCGGACAGGCAGGCGCCGAGCCGGTCCAGCACCGCCGGTGGCGCGGCCGCCTCCTCGACCACCACGTGGACCGAGAGCACCGGCATGCCGCTGGTGATCGTCCAGGCGTGCAGGTCGTGGCAGTCGACCACCCCGGGGGTCTCGCGGATGTGACGGCGCACCTCGTCCAGGTCCAGCCCCTTGGGGGTGGCCTCCAGCAGCACGTCGACCGCCTCGCGCAGCAGCCCCCAGGTGCGCGGCAGGATCAGCAGGCCGATCAGGGCCGACGCGACCGGGTCGGCCGCCTCGAACCCGGTCAGGCCGATCACCGCGGCGGCCAGGATCACCGCCGCAGAGCCGAGCAGGTCCCCGAGCACCTCCAGGTAGGCGCCGCGCAGGTTCAGGCTCTCCGCCTGCCCCCGGCGCAGCAGCCACATCGAGGCCGCGTTGGCGACCAGGCCGAGCACCGCGACGGCGAGCATCAGCCCGCTCGCCACCTCTGGTGGCTGCCGCAACCGCCGCCACGCCTCCAGCAGCACCCAACCGGCCACCCCGAACAGCAGCACCGCGTTGACCACGGCGGCCAGGATCTCCACCCGGTAGTAGCCGAAGGTCCGCACCATGCTGGCCGGCCGGCCGGCGAACCAGATCGCCAGCAGCGCCAGGCCGATCCCGGCCACGTCGGTGAGCAGGTGCCCGGCGTCGGCCAGCAGCGCCAGGCTCCCGCTGACCAGGCCGCCGACCACCTCGACCACGAAGATGCCGAGCGTCAGCACGAAGACCGCGGCCAGGCGACCACGGTGGGCGCCGGCGGCGCTGTGGGTATGCCCCATCAACCCGCCAGCACCGTCCCGACCCGGCCAGGCTGCTCCAGGGCACGGGCGGCCGGCCCGCCGAGCAGGGTGGCGCACTGGTCCAGGGCGCCGGGGGCGAGCTGGTAGTAGGAGTAGGTGCCGCGGCGCTGGCGGGCGAGCAGGCCGGCGTCGACGAGCTGCTTGAGGTGGTAGGAGACCGCGGGCTGCTTGAGCCCGAGCGAGTCGACCAAGTCGCAGACGCACAACGGCTCGCTGGCGCGGGCCAGCAGGTTGAGGATCCTGACCCGGTGGCGGTCTGCCAGGGCCTTGAAGACCCGCTCGAGCTGGGCGGCCTGGGCGTCCGACAGGGTCGGCCAGGCCAGCGGCGTGCAGCTGGCCAGGGCGGGTGCCGGTCGTTGGGCGAGTTCCTGCGGCATGGTCTCGGTCAGTGTATCGAAGAATCTTGATGAATGGACCGAGGCTTGGCATACTGCTTCCTAGAGACATCGAAGTTTGTCGATGAATGGAGCGCCTGATGCAGCAGTCCAACGGCAAGCCGGTCATGACGAACGTCCCGGCCGCAGCGCTGCCGGTCGTGGTGGTCGGCGCCGGCCCGGTCGGCCTGGCCGCGGCCGCCCACCTGCTCGAGCGCGGCCTGGACCCGCTGGTCATCGAGGCCGGCGAGGTCGGTGCGGGCGTGGCGAGCTGGGCCCACGTGCGGGTGTTCTCTCCTTGGCGGCACAACCTCGACGCCGCAGCCGTGCGGCTGCTCGCCCGTACGGGGTGGGTCGCGCCCGACCCCGGCGCCTACCCGACCGGCGCGGAGCTGCGCGAGCGCTACCTGCTGCCGCTGGCCGCCACGCCCGAGCTCGCCCCACGGCTGCGGCTCGGCACCCGGGTCGTGGCGATCACCCGCCACGGGCGCGACAAGATGAAGGACGCCGGCCGCCAGCAGGCCCCCTTCGAGCTGGTCGTCGACCGCGACGGCCGCCAGGAGCGGCTGCTGGCGAGCGCGGTCGTCGACGCCAGCGGCACCGTGGGCACGCCCAACCCGCTGGGCGCCTCCGGCATCCCCGCGCCCGGCGAGGCACGGCTCGCCGCCGCCGGGCGCCTCGCCTACGGCATGCCGAACGTGCTCGCCCAGCCCGAGCGCTACACAGGCCGGCGGGTGCTGGTGGTCGGCAGCGGGCACTCGGCCATGCAGGTCCTCGGCGACCTCGTCCGGCTCCGGGAGCAGGCCCCGGCGACCGAGCTCACCTGGGCGGTCCGCGGGGCCGACCTCTACCACGGCGACGGCGACGACCCCCTCCCCGCCCGGGCCGCGCTGGGCGCCAGGGTCGAGCGGCTGGTCACGGCCGGGGCGGTCCGCCTGGCCACCGGCGTCGAGGTCGAGGAGCTGCGCCCGACCGCCGACGGGATCCTGGTCGCCCACCGGACCGGGTGGCTGGGCCCAGTCGACCAGGTGGTCGCCGCGACCGGCTTCCGGCCCGACCTCACCCCGCTCGCCGAGCTGCGGCTGGGGCTGGACCCGGCGGTCGAGGCGCCCAACGCGCTGGCGCCGCTGATCGACCCCAACGTCCACTCCTGCAACACCGTCCCACCGCACGGCGCGCTCGAGCTGGCCCACCCCGAGCCCGGCTTCTACCTGGCCGGCATGAAGAGCTACGGCCGCGCGCCGACGTTCCTGATGCTGACCGGCTACGAGCAGGTCCGCTCGATCGCCGCCGCCCTCGCCGGCGACCTCGAAGCCGCCAGGCGCGTGGAGCTCGTCCTGCCCGCCGGCGGCGCCTGCAGCACCGACCGTGGCACTGCGGACGCCTCCTGCCCGGTGCCCGAGCCATCCGGCACGGCCGCGCCGGCGTGCTGCGGCCCGGAGATCGTGCCCCTCGGTGGGCGACCAGCCGGGACCACCGTGGCCTCCTGAGGTCTGGGCACCGGCCGCGACGCGGCGAGACCGGCAACGACCTGGTGCTTGACACGCGCCGGCCCGTTATAGCAATCTCCATCTATATAAATCGCTGTTGATGAGAGTCGGTGGGCCGGTGACACGGCGGACGATGCCACCGCGGCCGGGCGTGGACGCCGGCGCGGACCAGGTCGCGGCGCGGCTCGCGGCGCTGGCCGACCCGGTGCGCCTGCGGCTGCTGGGCCTGCTCGCCCGGGGCGACTGCCCGGTCGGGACGCTCGCCGCCGCGCTGGGACTCAGCCAGCCGCTCGTCTCCTTCCACCTCAAGGTGCTGCGCCAGGCCGGCATCGTCGAGGCCGAACGTGCCGGGCTGTTCACCTACCACCGCCTGCGGCCCGCGGCCGTGGCCGGACTGTTCGACGAGCTGACCGGCCTGCTTGCCCACGGCCGGCCCGCGCCGCCCCAGCCAGGGGATCAGGCCGCGACGGTAGTGTTTGCCGACGCCCTCGACGCCGCCTGCGCGCCGATGGCGGCCGGGTTCTTCAACGCCCTCGCCCCGCCGGGGCTGCGCGCCGAATCGGCCGGCACTGCCCCGGACGCGCGGGTCGACCCGCTGGCCGTCGAGGCGATGGCCGAGGCCGGCATCGACCTGGCCGAGGCACGGCCCGAGCGGCTCACCGGGGAGCTGGCCGCTGGTGCCGGACTGCTGGTCACCCTTGCCGGCATCCACGACCTACCGGAGGTGGAGGCGCCCTGGCAGGACTGGCCGGTCCCCGACCCGGCCGGCACGACCCTGGGGCAGACCCGGCAGGTCCGCGACGAGCTGCGCGAGCGGGTAGTCACCCTGCTCGCCGAGCTGGACGACCCCGCCCCCGAGCTGGAGCTCAGCGCCGGGGAGCGCGCCGCCGCGCACCGGGCGCTGGCCCGCCTTGCCGGCCCGTACACCAGGCTGCTCAGCGCCCAGCGGGTCGAGCGGGTCGTCCACGAGGAGCTGCTGCGCCTCCGCGGCGTCCATACGCGGCGGTTCCTGGACCTGCTGACCGAACGGCACGCCCGCGAGCGGCTGCGCGCCCTCGCCCAGGCCGAGGGGCGGCTGGCCAAGACCGTCCCCGAGGTCCTGTTCGTCTGTGTGCGCAACGCCGCCCGCAGCCAACTCGCCGCCGCGGTGGCCGAGCAGGCCGGCGCCGGCCGCGTCCACGCCTGGTCGGCGGGCAGCCAGCCCGGCGAGGCGATCCAGCCGGAAGTGGCCACGGCCCTCGCCGAGATCGGCGTCGACCCCAGCGCCTGCGCGCCCAAGCCCTGGACCACCGAGCTGGTCCGCGCCGCCGACGTGGTCGTCACCATGGGCTGCGGCGACGCCTGCCCCTACGTGCCAGGCGTCCGCTACCTCGACTGGGACGTCCCCGACCCCGCCGGGCGACCACTCGACGAAGTCCGCGCCCTGCGCGAGCAGCTCCGCGGCCGCGTCGAGGAACTCATCGCCCAGCTCACCAGGCCAGCCCCCGCGGTCCGCGACCAAGCGTCGAGCGGGCCAGGCCCGTGAGCATTGCCGCTCGCCGCCCAGGCATGGCAGCGGCACGGCCCTGCCGTCCCGGCACCCGAGCCAGTCCGCATCGTCCCCAGCAACGCCCGCACTCGTAGGAGGCACGCACATGGATGGCAAGCTCGACGACGTCAGCCGGACCGCCTTTGGCCCCTCGATCCTGCGGCTGGCCCAAGAGTTCCACGGCATCTACTCCCGCGAGACCATCGACCGCTACGTCGACGAGTCCATCTCGCGCCTGTCCGGCGCCCGCATCTCCGACTTCCTGCCGCTGTTCGTGGAGCGGTCGCCAACGGTCGCGTGCACGTCCGCTCGGCGGGCAGCACCCCCGCCGACCAGATCAACCGGGCGGTCGTCGAGGCCATGTTCGAGCTGGGCATCGACCTGTCGTTGGAGTTCCCCAAGCCGCTGACCGACGAGGTGGTCCGCGCCGCCGACGCGGTGGTCACCATGGGCTGCGGGGATGCCTGCCCGATCTACCCGGGCAAGCGCTACCTGGACTGGGAGGTCGACGACCCGGCGGGCAAGACGGTCGAGCAGGTCCGCGTCATCCGCGACGAGATCGACCGGCGCGTCCGGCAGCTCCTGGCCGAACTGGTCCCCGCCTCGACCTGAGCCACGCCATCCCCAAACGTGACGAGTGGCAGAGGACGGCGGGAGCGTCCCGCCGTCGCGCGAGCCTGCTGGGGGATCACGGCCGGGGACCGGTCGGGGGCGCCGGCCGGGCGCGCTCGACGGCCAGCGCCCGCCGCCAGCGGCCGCGGAGCACGGCGACGCCGACCAGCGCGTCGAGCACCAGCACCCCCAGCTCAGAAAGCTGAACACCTGGACCTGGGCGGCGGTCGGCTCCGGCACCCGGCCCAGCTCGATCATCAGCCATTGCACCGGCGTCGCGGTCAGCAGCAGCGTCAGCCAGACCGCGATGCCCCTGGACGCGTCCCACAGCCCGTGCAGCAGCGCGACGAGCACGTACCAGCCGAGCACCGCGCCGGTCAGTCGCAGCCGGCCTCTGCTCGCCGCGGCCGCGAACAGCGCGCCACCGACGATCGCGGTCCACGACCCGTACCCGACCGGGGTCAGCACCCCGCGGAGGATCTCCGTCTGGACCAGGCTCTCCAGCGACAGCCCCTGCATGGTGAACATCGCGTTGAACGCGTAGCCGGCCGTCTCCAGGGCGGCGAACCCGAAGCCGACGGCGGCGCCGAAGACGATGCCGTCGCGCATGGTGTAGCGCGGCAACCGCCAGGCGACCAGGCCCCAGGGCGGCGAGCTTTGCGGCCTCCTCGATCAGCCCGACGCCGACGTAGGTGCGGTGGGTGTTCGTTGACCTAAAAGGGCCTTTGGGTGTTGGCTTGACCCGGGTGTGCGGTCGGCCTGGCTGTGATGTGCGTTCTTGCCGGCCGCTGCGGCTCGTGGCACCGGCCACTGGCGCTGACTGTCGGGCCGGTGGCATAGCGTGGGGGCATGGAGCTTGGGCACAAGCGCGCGCTGGTGACCGGCGGGGCGGTGGGTATTGGCGGGGCGGTCGCGCGGCGGCTGGCCGCCGAGGGCGCCCAGGTGCTGATCGCTGACATTGATGCCGAGGCCGGCCGGGCGACGGCGGGCGAGCTGGGTGCCTGGTTCGTCGGCGCCGAACCTCAGACGTAGGCGCGTGCCCTCAGGCCCTGCGGGAGCACAATCTCATCGGCGACCGAGAGCAGCGAGATGCATGCATGCCCGACAACGTGAGCGATTCCGCCTACACCACCCGTCCGCTCACTGCGGATACGTGGGATGACTTCGCCAAGCTCGTGGAGGCGAACAACGGCGTCTGGGGCGGCTGCTGGTGTATGGGATTTCATCCTGAGGGGCTCGGCAAGGAGCACTCTGCGTCCCAGAACCGCGATGCCAAGCAGGCACACGTGCGCCAGGGGACGGTTCACCAGGTCCTCGTGTATGACGGCCAGGAATGTGTGGGCTGGTGCCAGTACGGCTCGCCGGCAGAACTGCCCAACATCAAGAACCTCAAGGCCTACAACGCCGAGCTGACCGATCTACCGGATTGGCGGATCGGCTGCATCTTCACTGGCAAGAGCCACCGCCGCAAGGGGGTCGCACGGGCGGCGGTGACCGCCGCGCTGGCTGCGATCGAGGAAGCGGGCGGCGGGCTCGTCGAGGCATACCCTGAACAGGTCGAGGGTCGAGAACCACAGCGCGGCGCCTACTTCCACACCGGCACGGAGAACTTGTTCGAGGAGCTCGGTTTCGAACGCGACCGGCGGATCGCCAAGTGGCGCTGGGTGATGCGTCGGCACATTCAGGGTGCTGTCGGCAGGTAGCGTCCGATCATGCCGCTGATCGCGCCGCCCTGCCGACGTGCGGGCGTCGGGTGTGTGCGTGTTCGAACTGAAGCAGGATGTCCCGATGAGCCGGGACCGTGGTCGAGCAGGTACGGGCCGGCTTGGCTGGCAACAGCGGGCTTGGAGCTGATGGCGGCGTCACCAGAGCGAGCAGACCGACAGGCCGGCGTGGCGCAGGAACGAGTAGGCCAGGTGCGGGGTGCGGCGCACCCGGTCGATGCCGCGGTGGGCCTGGTCGACCACCTCGCCCAGCGTCGCCGTGGTGAGGTTGGCCAGCTCGACGGCCTTGAGGCTGGACCACAGGCCCTCGACCGCCTTTGAGCTCTGGTGCGTAGGCGGGCAGACGTTCGACCACCAGCCACGACCGCTGCGTGCGGATCCAGTCGCGCATGGTGGTACTGCGGTGCGACGGCAGCCCGTCCCATAGCAGCGTCGCCTTCTCCCCACCGAGGAACCGGCGCAGCCCTTGGAGGACCTCGATCAGGCTGTCGGTGTCGTAGTTGCCCGCCCGGACGTGGAAGGCGAGCTGCGCGCCGCCGCCGCGGACGCCGTAGCACAACGCGGCGGCCATGGAGGCTTTCTTCCAGTTGAACGGGTGCGTCAGTGTGGGCGGGCGGCCTTTGGGCGCCCAGGTGCGGCGCACGTTGGGGGTCAGGCTGAGCGCGCTTTCGTCGAAGAAGACCAGGCAGGCTCTGCGCCGTTGGGCGTTTGCTTGATCCGCGGCCAGTCCTGCTTGACCCACCGGTCGATGGCGTCCTGGTCGCGTTCGGCCGCGCGACGCGCCGGCCGCTGCACCGTCCAGCCAAGCCGGTGGCGCAGCAGCGCCCACACATGGGCCGGATGGTGGCGCACCCCGGTCAGCCGCTCGATCACCACCGCAATCCGCTCCAACGTCCACAGCTCGCCGACAAACCCGTTGGCCGTGGCGCCCTTGAGCAGCACCTGCTCGACCTCGGCGAGCTGCTGGTCAGACAGCCGGGGTGCCGGGCCGCCGGGGCCGCGGCTTCGCAGCCCATCGGTACCACTGGCCTTGAGGCAGCGATGCCAGACGCTGACGGCTTGGGCGGAGACGCCAAGCTGGCGGGCGACCTCGGCCTGGCGGACGCCGGCGGCAAACAGCTCGGCGGCGCGCAGCCGGCGGGCCTCGAGCTGGTCGCGGTGTCGTTGTGCCGCAGGGCGGCGAGGAACGGTTGGCATCCCCGGATCCTCACCCACCAAGCAGCCCCAGCTCCAACCAGGCCCGCGCGACCTCAACCAGACACCCAAGCGCCTTTTAAGAGGGCCGGAAGGCCGCTCCTTGGACCTGCGGCGAATCGCCGGCATCACCCCTGACCTGGGCGTCTGGTTACCGCTGTTGTCCGTTGGTGACCCCCGGTTGCCGATCGTTCGCGGCCCCAGTGCGGCCCAGGCGAGGGCACGCGGAGGGCATGGTCGGCGAGCACGACGTAGCTCGGAGCCTGCCGGCGATGGTCGCCAGCTCGGGCGAAGGTGAGGCCCGTCCACGGTCCACACGAGCCTCGTTGGCAAGTCTCCCGAAGGGAGCGCGGCAGCTCGGCGCTCAGCTCAGAAGGCTCCCCAGACGCCGGAACGGCGGTAGCCGACGAGCATGGCCAGCCCGATGGCGAGCTGGGCTAGGCCGATGAGCCCCTGGAACACGACGTACCAAGTTGGGACGTTCGTGGACAGGACGTGGGTGAGTTGCAAGATCGCCACCGGCACGCGCAGCACCCCTGCCAGGAAGGCGAGCAGGATCAGCCAGAAGATCCAGCGTGATCGCCGCACGACGCCGACTGCCAGCAGTGCGATGAAGGCAACGAGCGCGAGCAGGAAGACGGTCCCCGCCCACTGCGGCCAGCTCGGCGGAAGCCTGAGCGCTTGGTCGTAGACGTCGGGGGCGGCGGCGCGAATCACGGCCAGGCTCGCCAACACCATTATGAAGAAGCCGAGAACCAGGGCCTGCGTCCGATTGACGATGGCGCACCTCCGAGCGCAACGACGGACCGCGGGCCTGAACCTGCGGTCAGCTCCGCCCCGCGGTCGTTGTGCTCAGGAGGATGCCGCGCGCTCCCGGATCGCCCGCTCGACCGCGCTGGGCAGCGTGGTCTCGAAGTCGATCAGCTTGGCCCACTCCGGCGTGACCGCGATGCGCGCCATCTGCTTGTACAGAGAGCGGACCTCGGCCTCGAAGGCGCCCCACTGGTCCTCCGGGGTCCCCTTCCGGGAAGCGGCCAGGTACTCGGGCACCACCCCGTCGACGATCTCCACACTGGCGCTCCCGCGCACCAGCAGGATGTGCCACGGCGGCTCGGCGGTGTCGATGGTCAACGCCACCTTCGGGTTGGCGACCAGCGCCTTGACCTTCGCGGCGTAGGACACGCTGGCGAGCACCAACTCGGCGCCGTTCCAGTAGAAGCCGATCGGCACCACCCGCGGAAACCCGTCGAGCCCGTTGTAGGCCAGCCGC
>WNFU01004219.1_pt1 | contig 43166 bp, 37 predicted proteins | sample 5400121 | NCBI WGS metagenome assembly WNFU01 (sample SAMN13153360, study PRJNA577476) | soil metagenome | isolation source: 100 cm soil or saprolite under grassland replicate 1 | place: USA:California | collected 2016-06-15
AAGGCCGTCGAGAACTTGCCGAAATCCCGCGTTGCAATAGCATTTTCAAGATCGGTGATTGTGCCGGTGATGATGGCGTCGATCATTTCGCCAACCGGAATATTTTGATAGCGCGGAACGAGGTCCTGCACGTCGGAGAACACTTCCTTGAGTTCGCCCAATTGGTATTCGGCGAGCTCCCAGTTGCGTGCCTCGCCGGCGAGCCAGAGTTTGGCGTGGTCGGTTTGGATCCTTCCCATAAAGTCACCAAGACCAGGCAGATAGGTCTTAGGAAGGTCCTGGCTCGGCGCTGACGCTTGCGGGGACTGCTGCGGGGTTGACGGGGTTTGGCTTCTGGCGGCGACAGCAAAAGCCGCGACCAATGCAAGACTGAGCACGATTGTGAGCTGTTTGTGGGTCATGTGTCGACGCCTGATTGACAAGAGCTTCGTTGCTACTCAACAAAAACTGCCGTGCATAGAATTGCGGTTGCTCGAAAAGTGCACGCTTTGAGTCTCATTTGAATTACTCCAAGTCCAAACTGACTTTCCTCGCTCGGACTCTTGTTGCGAATTATCATCGCCGCCGCAAATAAAAAAGCTGGACCACCTGCAGCTATGCGGTCGGGTTCGCTTGACCACAACCATCGTTGCTTCGTTTTTGCCAAAATGCGCCGCGCGACCTCGCCCTCATGCTGAGGAGCATCGCAGCGCGACGCGCGCGCAGGGTGCTTCTACCGGCGAAGCGCGCTGCGATGCGCTGCGCGCCTCCTCAGGATGAGGACGATTACGGCTACAACAGGCCGGGCGCGAAAGTGTCGGGGGTGTGCGAAAAAGGACAAACTCATCGAATATGAAGGCGGGCCGCACGGCGTCTGCACCACCGAGAAAGACCGGATCAGCGCCGATTCACTGAGCTTTCTGAAATCCCAAGCGAGCCTTCCGGACCTCGGGACCTTGATCGCGGACGGGTCCTTAGGTCACACATTATATATAGAGGGATATATAGAGGGGTCCTAACTCCTGTCAGAGACTGAGCCAGACCGTCATGCCCGGCTCAAGACCGGCGCCTCACGCGAAGCTTGCGTTCCCCTGATCGCTCACCGATCAGCGCCTCGATCGGGATGGCGGACGGCGCCGCCGGGAAGATCGTGCCGCTATTTATCCACGCCAAGCACTGTTTCAACCGCATTCATGACCAGTGTTTGAGGATTTTGCAGACAATATCTTTCCATCGTTTTCGTATCTGCCAGAAGCTTTTGCATATCGACGAGTGTGTTACCGCGCTTACCGTGATAATAACCGCTTAGCCAGATTGCGACGTTTTGAGGAGTGGTAATTTTGTAACCGGCGAACTGCTCACATGTGATCTTTGCAACGTCCAGCATGACCTGCGCCCGAGCCGCTGGAATCGCATCGAAGGCGAATATCAACGCAGATACGATACCGACAAGTCTAATCATGACTTTCTCCTTCTCCACTTGGTACGATCCGCTCAGCGTGTGAACCAAACGGTCATCCCGGGCTCAAATTTGGCCACATCGGCTTGGGGATCGAGACGCAGGCGCAGCGTATTGCGGTCGTAATCACCGACCGCACGCTCGGCCTGCCAAGTCGCAAATGGCCCCAGCGGCAGGAGCTCGGTGACGAGCGCCGGGGTCGTTTCGCTCGTACCGATCCTTCCCACCTCGACTATCATTCCCACCCTGATGCCGCGCAGGAAATCTTCCCGCGCGTTGAAGGACAGCCATTGCTTGCCGGTCTCTGCGATCGTGAGCACCGGCTGGCCGGCAAGGATGTTCTCGCCCACCTCGGCAACGATCACGCTGACGACACCGTCGGCCGGCGCCCGCAGGATCGTCTTCTCCAGCCGCCGCTCGAGCACGGCAAGCGCGGCCGCCGCTGCCTTGACCTGCGCATCGGCGATGGCGCGCTCCTCTTTGGTCGGACCGGCCACCGCCGCGGCATGGTTGGCCTCCGCCTCGGCGACGTCAGCGCGGGCGGCCGCCGCGTCGTTCTCGGTCTGGTCGAGCGCCTGCTGCGTGGCAGTATCGCTGCGCGCCAGATACGTGGTGCGGGCGAGCTGCTGCTCTGCATATTCCAGTCGCGATTTTGCCTTGGCGATCTCGGCGATATCCGCCGACGCCCGCCGCGACCAGGATGACGCCGAGCGCGATGATGCGTGTGCGCCTGCGGCTAGCCATGCACCAGCCTCCGCTTGACGAGAAACGCCGAAATCACCGCGAGCGTGAAATAGATGATGGCCAGGCACCACAGGCCGCGCCAGTCGTGCGCCACCTCCCATAGGCTTGCGCCCAGCTGATCGACGCGGACGATGCCGTCGATGGCGAAATCCGAAGGGAATATGGAGGACGCGGCAAGGAGCGTCTTGGGTATGCCTTCGCGCGGCCAGGAAAAGCCCGCCAGGAAAAACTGCGGAAGGCTCGTACCGAGGACGATGAGCGTCGGGGACTCCGGGTGCTTGAACCAGGCGCCCAGGGTCTGGCCCATGAAGCTGGTCGCAAGGATGAAGACGGCCCCCAACGCGAAGAATTGCAGGGGGTCGCCGAGCACGGAAAAGCCGTAGGAGCGTGGCAGCACGAGGAAGTAGAGCGCGAGCGCCGGCAAATAGATGGTCAGGTGCGCGATGCCGCGGCCGAGCACGCTCGCGAACGCTCCGCCAGCGGCCTGTCCCAGGGCTGCGCGGGTCAGCATCGCGGAGCCGATCAGCAGCGTCTGCTGCAGAATCAACACGAAGGCGGCCGGCACGATGTAGCTCGCGTAGCCGCCGACCGGGTTGAAGATCGGCTGCAGCAGGATGTCGGCGGGGCTGGTGGCCGCCAGCGCCGCCTTGGCCAGGCTGCCGTCGGTGCGCGCGCCGCCGGCGGCGAGCTCCGACGACAGCGTATCGATCGCAACCGAGATACCGCTCGACATTGTTCTGAAGAGGAACAGGTAGGTGGCATCGGCATAGATCGGAAGGCGGGCGGTGTCGCCCTTGAGCACGTCGCGCTGCGTCCGGGGCGGAATGCCGACCACGGCGAAGGCCTCGCCACGATCGACCGCCGCGCGCGCCCCGGCGAGCGTCTCGGCGCGAACCGCGACCTCGACCGCGCCGCTCGCATCCAGTGTCTGCACGATGCCGCGGCTCAGCTCGCTCTGATCGTTGTCGACGACCGCGATCGGGATCTTGCGCAGGATCTGGTTGAGATAGGGCTGCGGGTAATAGAAGCCGTAGACCAGCGGCGCCAGCACCAGCAGGATAAAGGCGCCGCGGATCGCGAGCACGCGCCCCCACTCGGCGGCGAAGGCTCCGCCAATGCCGCGCGGGGGGGCGGATACTGCCGCCGGGACCGGCACGGGCGCTACGCGGGGCGTGCTGCTCGCGATTGAGCGCAGGCGCAGGAACGCGAGCAGCGTGTAGAGCACGGCGAGCCCCGCCAACACAGCGAAGGGGCGCGCGGATTCGGAGAGCGGCAATCCGCGCGCCGCCTGCCCGAGCAGCACCGCCATGTACCAGCGCAGCGGCAGGATCGCGCCCCAGAATTGGGCAAATGCGTTCATGCCCAGCAGCGGGAATCCCACGCCCGCATAGCCGAATGCGGGCGAGACCACGAGACCGGTGAGCCCGAGGCCGCTCGCGAGGTCACGCACCAGGAGCTGCATCAGCGCTCCCAGCGCCAGGTAGCCGACGATCAGCAGGCATGCTGCGACCATCATCATCGGCACGTCGCCCTTGAACGAAATGCCGAGCAGTCCCTCCAAAATGAGCGGCATCGATAGCATCATGAGAAAGAAAATCCCGAACAGGGGCGCAAGCTTGCCCGCGAGCGCGACGATCGGGTTGCCGCCCGCGCAGGCAAGCCAGCTGCGCATGCTGCGCCGGTGAAACTCGGATCCCACTGCGTAGCCCGCGGCAAGGGCGATAACCACGTGCAGGACCATCGGCAGCAGCGCGCGCAATAGGAACTGTGCGTAGTTCTTCTCCGGGTTGACCAGCACGATCGTCTCGGCAACGAGCGCCCCGATGCGGGACGCTTTTGGCGCCGCGTGGGCCACGGACGCCACGCTGGCGGCGGCGAGGCTGTCGCTCAGACCCGCCGCGGCCACGCCCGCGGCCGTCAGGAACTGCTGATTGTAGAATGCGACGACCTGCGGCCGGCGCTCGGCCTTCAGGTCGCGCTCGAAATTGGCCGGGATATAGACTGCGGCAATGGCGTCCCCGGCCCGGATCGCGCACGCCGCCGACGCGAGATCGCCGGCGCGCTCGACAATGCTGAGACTGGGAGACGCAGCCACCTGTTCGACGAAGGCGCGCGAGGTCTCCGATCGGTCCGCGTCGACGACGACCACCCCGAGCTCGCGGATCACCGGCTGACTGAACACCGCGGTCAGGACCGCGAAAGCGAACAACGGCACACCGAAGATCAATATGAGGGCCACGCGGTCGTGCAGCAGCCATCGCCATTCGCGTCTGGCAACCAGCAGGAACCCGGGTTTCGGCGCCGGCCTCATCGACGCGCCCGGTGGTCCATATAGGCGCTCATGCCGGGCCGCAGCTCCGGCACCTTGTCGACGGGGTAGGCGCGGATCGAAAACGTCCGCAGGTCAAAATCGCCGGTCGCCCGGGTGGCGCGCCAGCTCGTATACTCGCCCTTCGCGGCGATCAGCCTGACCTCGACGGTGATGTGGCGATCGCCGAGCGCCGGAATTCGCACGCCGAACCGGTCCCCGACTTTGAGCGTCTTAAGCAGGTCCTCGCGCAGATCGAAATGGACCCACATGTCGTTGAGATCGATCAACGTCACCAACGGCACGCCGGGCGAAACGTATTCGCCGGGCTCTACGTTACGCTTGTAGACCTGCGAAGCTACCGGCGCGTAGATCACCATCTGGTCGATGATCGATTGCACGGCCTTGATGTCGGCGATGGCCTTGCCGACATTCGCCTCGGCGATCTCATGTTCCTCGCGCGTGTAGCCGTTGACGGCCTGCTCGTAGGCCGACTTGGCCTGGTCCGTGGCCCGTTGGCTTTCGTGCAGGGAATCGGTCGCTTGGTCGAGCCGGGCGATCGGGGCATTCCCATGCTCGGCCAATTGGCTGACGCGGTCATAGGTCTTTTGCGCCAATACCACGCTCGCTTGCGCACGCTCGAGCGCGGCCTTGCGCGCGGCAATGACCTCAGCGCGGGTGCCGACATTGATGTTGGCGAGCTGCGCCTCGGCAACGATTTTGGCGGCCAGCGCCTGCTCGTGCTTGGCAATTGTCTCGGGGTTGTCGATCTTGACCAGCACCGCGCCTGCCGCGACGTTCTGGCCGCGCTCAACGGGAATCTCCCCCACGCGCCCGTCGACCCGCGCCGCGATGTCGAACCGCGTGGCGTCAACCTCGCCCTGCACCAGCAGCGGTTGCGGCCGCACCAGGTACCAGATCGAAAGGCCGGCGACGGCGGCGATAACCACGCTGACGATGATCGCCGGAACACGGGAAGACGCAGGCAGCCGATGCTTCCCTGCCTCCCTCGGCGGTTCAGGCGCCGGTTGCGCCGGGGGCTCAGGCGCGGCTTTCTTCGGCCGCGCTGGCGGTACCTCCGTTCGAGCGTCAGGCGGCATTTCCACCCCGCACTCCCCCTTCGAAGACTTAGACTCGGTTCGGCGAGTCCTTTAATCAAGGTCACACATTATATATAGAGGCCACAGCATACATAGCGGCCACAGCGCCTTTGATGATTCTCCGCTCCGGATCACAAACCGGGGCGAGGTCCAAAATCTCGGGCGCCTTCGACCGCGGATCGATATGAGACCGAGGCCTAGGCCTGCGCCGGTACGCGATCTGCGCTGGCGATGGCGGCGCTGAACACGGCATCGGCCTCGAAATCTTCCGGGCCGTCGATCGACAGCATGCGGGCGAGCTCGCTCCGCGCCCGGTTGACTCGGCTCTTGACCGTCCCGACCGGGCAGCCGCACAGGCTGGCCGCCTCGCCATACGAAAACCCGGAGGCGGCAACCAGCATGAGGGCTTCGCGCGGCTTCGGGTCAAGCTTCGCCAGGGCGGCGCAAAGCTCGCTGTATTCCACGCTGGGCATCTGCTGCGGACTTGTCGCCTCCATGTCGGTGAGGCTGTCGACTGCGCGCGAAGCCCTGCGTTGGCGTCGATATTCCGAATAAAAGTGATTGCGCAGAATGGCGCACAGCCACGCGTCCATATTCGAGCCGGGCACGAACGAGCCGATATTGGTGCAGGCTCGCAACAGCGCACCCTGAACGAGATCCTCCGCCCGCTCTCTGTCTCGGCAGAGCGAGATGGCAAAGGCGCGCAGCTTGGGAATCGCCGCAACCAGCGGCTCTCGGATGGATGGATCGAGCATCATCGCCGCAACCTCCCGATGGATCGATCATTACGTAATAGTCACGAACCGAACGAACCGCGCGGCCGCTCTTGCGCAAATTGTTTTTGAATTGCGCTGATGCGGCGGGAGCGGGCGCTCATTAGAGCGTGATAACTTTACATAGAGTCGCTCGCTCCTCCCTGTCATGCCACGCGAAAGCGGGGCATCCAGTAATCACGGGGGGTCTTGTGGTTACTGGATCGCCCGCCTTCGCGGGCGATGACGACGGGAGGGGCTAACGATCCAACCAGAAATCATCGCACTCAGTGGAGCGCGAACGAAGGTTGCGCGTGGGCGATCGCGATTTGCGCGGCTCGCTGCACCTTCTGGAAGGCGCGCACCTCGATCTGCCGCACGCGCTCGCGGGAGATGCCGAACGCGGAGGCCAGGTCCTCGAGCGTGCTCGGGTCTTCCGCGAGGCGGCGTGCCTCGAAGATGCGCCGCTCGCGCGCGTTGAGTACGGACAGCGCTTCGGCAAGCGCCTTCTTGCGGTTCTCGGACTCCTCGCTCTCGACAACGCGGGATTCCTGGTCGGCAGAGCCTTCGTCGACGAGCCAGTCCTGCCACTCGCCGGAATCCGGATCGTCGCGCATCTGCGCGTTGAGCGAGACGTCGCCGCCGAGCCGCCGGTTCATCTCGACGACGTCCCGCTCGGTGACGCCGAGGCGCTGCGCGATCAACTTGACCTGATCGGGATGCATGTCGCCTTCTTCCAACGCCGCGATCTTGCTCTTTGCTTTGCGCAGGTTGAAGAACAGCTTCTTCTGGTTGGCGGTGGTACCGATTTTCACCAGCGACCACGAGCGCAGGATGTATTCATGGATCGCCGCCTTGATCCACCACATGGCATAGGTGGCGAAGCGAAAACCCTGCTGCGGATCGAAGCGCTTGGCCGCCTGCATCAGCCCGACATTGCCCTCGGAGATGATCTCGGAGACCGGTAGCCCGTAGCCGCGATAGCCCACGGCAATCTTGACCACCAGCCGCAAGTGGCTGGTGACGAGCTTGTGCGCGGCGTCCGCGTCGCCATGCTCGCGCCAGCGCGTCGCCAGCACGCATTCTTCCGCGGCTTCCAGCATCGGATAGCGGCGAATTTCTTCGAGATAACGGCTGGTGCCCGCGGAAACCAGAGCTGCGGCTTGCATCATAAACCTCCGTTTCCGCGAGCGCGCGGCTTCATGCCAGGGTGCGGCGATATTCGGTTGGAGTGGTCCCGGCGGTATGGCGAAACGCCGCCGAGAACGAGCTCGTTTCGCTGAAGCCGAGCTCGAGCGCGACGTCGGTCACTGACGACGCCGGATCGGCCAACAGTGTCTTGGCGCGTTCGATGCGGCGTTTGATGTGGTAGCGGTGCGGCGGAATGCCGAACGACTGTTTGAACGCGCGGCAGAAATAGTAGGGGCTCAGATGAACCAGCTTCGCCAGCACATTGAGTGGAATCGGCTCGGCGAGGTGCTCTTCGATATAGGCGGCGACGATACGCTGCTGCCAGACGGCAAGGCTGCCTCGCGCCGGCGGCCTGCGGCGCCGGAGATTGGCGTGCATGCGCAGCAGCTCATGCGCGACGACGACGCCAAGCGCTTCGCAATAGCGCTCGGATTCGCAGCCATCCTCCATTGCGATGGCCAACTTGACCGCCGTGTCCCACAGCACGTTGTTTTCGAAGAACAAGCGGGGGGCAAGCGAGGCTGCCGTCGGGCTCGCATCGGAATGGATCGGCAGCTTGGCGGGGTCGAAATAGAAGCAGATGATCCGGCTGCGAACGCGGGGGCGTTGCCACTCGCAATAGTCATGACCGGCAGGAACGAACGTGAGCTTGCGCCTGAGCGTTCGCAGGGTCGAAGCCGGCTGACCGCCGACGGCCGTCTCGCCCTCGTCGCGAACGCCTTCTTCGTAGACGAGCAGCAAGTGACACGGCGCACGGAACCGAAATTCGACCTTGTCGTGGGTGACGGACTGGACCACCTCGACCTTGATGCCATCCCACGTGCTGGCGCGGCGACTGACGACATCGGCAGGACTGATCTCGAGCGCGTGGCCATCGACATGGCCGACGTTGGACTCAGGTAGCCGCCACGCCCGGCCATTCATCGGCTGCCCGCCGTTCTCGAAGCGGCCGTCGAACCGCAGCAGCTTTACCCCTGGTCCAGGCCGTGAATCGTTGAAGGCGCGGGCGTAAGTCTCGTCGAAATTGATACGCCGTGCCGCATTGGAAGCTTGCGAGTAGGTCAACATGGTGTCGCACCCCTTCTGTCGCGTCCATGGAGCCCCCGCCCTCACCTGCATTAAGTCAGTCACCCGCGAATCCCTCAATCGTACGGAGGTTGATACGGCTGACCCGGTGGTTTGGGCCACACATACTCGCGTTTGGTCGCACCCATACTTGGGTTGCCCGGCTCATACTTTGGTTTGGGTCGCTCGGCGCAGCTAAGGCTGCGCCTTACGACATGCGGGATTGTGCCTTCGGCATTCCGCGCGATCGGAGCCGTCGGCGGATGAAAGCGCGCGCAGCCAGGACCGCGAGCGTCCCAGGATGGCGAACCAGCGCCTCATGCCTGAGGGGTCGTGTCGTCGGCCGACTGGCGTATTCGAATGGGGCCGTCTCCTTCTTGGCGTCAGGATGGCTACCGGAATTCAACGGGCGCCCTAGCTGCCGGTCTTCGGCACGAAGGAGTCCTTGGCGCCCGGCTTGAGCACCACGTAGGCGCGCCGCCACGGCTGATCGTCGATCAGGCGCCATTTGTGGCCGGTGCCGATATGGTCTTCGGCGAGCAGCACATCGCCCGGTCGGATGATGAATGTCTCACCGTCGCGGGTGGTGAATTCAAGGGTTCCCGACAGCGTAATGACGTATTGCGGCTCCGGATCATTGTGCCAGTCGAACGAGGAGTGCGCCGGCGTCTCCTTGAAATGGATGGCGACTACATCGGTGCGATCCTTTTCGTCGATCGTGCCTTCGAGCACATGCGATGCATTGTCGGGTCCCGTGTACAGTTTGAATGCTCGTACCATTTGATGCTGCTCGTCTGAGTGTTCCGGGAAGCCGGGCTGTCATCGGCATCGGATTCACTGCCAGAGGTTCGTCTTGGCGAGATCGACGAGATCGTCGCCGCGGCCGCCCATCACCGCTTTCAGCATGTAGAGGGTAAAGCCCTTGGCCATCTCGACCGTGATGCTGGGCGGGATCGGAAGCACCATCCGGCTCACCACCGCGTCGACCAGCACCGGCCCGTCGTGCGCAAGCGCGTCGGCGATGCCCTTCTCGACGTCGCCCGGATCCTCGAGCCGGATGCCGCGCACACCGACGGCTTCCGCCATAGCGGCAAAATTTGGATTCTTCAGGTTGACACCGAAATCGAGAAATCCGGTCGACTTCTGCTCGATCTCGACGAAACCGAGTGTGCCGTTGTTGAACACGACGACCTTGACCGGCAGGTTGTGCTGCACAAGCGTGAGGAAATCACCCATCAGCATCGAGAATCCCCCGTCGCCCGACAGCGAGATCACCTGCCGCCGCGGCAACGCCGCCTGGGCGCCGATCGCCTGCGCCATCGCGTTGGCCATGGAGCCGTGCCAGAACGATCCGATCAGCCGCCGCTTGCCGTTCATCGCCAGATAGCGCGCCGCCCACACCGTGGGCAGGCCGACGTCGCAGGTGAACACCGCGTCATCGGCGGCATGATCGCTGATCGCCTTGGCCACTTGCTGGGGATGGATCGGCGGCTTGCCGGCGCGCCCGACCGCGAGCTCGTCGAGGCCTTTGCGCGCCTTGCGATAGTGCTCGCGCGCCTGCTCGAGGTGTCGCCCATCGCCCTTCTCCTTGAGCCGCGGCAGCAGCGCCTCGATCGTTTCCCGGACGTCGCCCACCACGCCCACGTCGACCGGCGCGCGCCGCCCGATCACTTCGCCGCGTTGATCGACTTGCGCGATGCGTACGCCACCGCCGCGCGGATAGAATTGCCGATAGGGAAAATCCGTCCCGAGCATGAGCAGCACGTCGCAATCGAGCATGGCGTAGTAGCCCGAGGAAAACCCAATCAGCCCGGTCATCCCGACGTCATAAGGGTTGTCCCACTCGACGTGTTCCTTGCCTTTGAGGGCATGGACGATCGGAGCCTTCAGGGATTGGGCGAGCGCGATGAGTTGCGCGTGGGCGCCTTGGCACCCCGAGCCGCATAGCATCGTCACGCGCCCGCCGTCGTTGAGAAGCGCAGCCAGCCGGTCGAGATCGGCCCCCGCCGGCGCCACCTTGGGCTGCGCCGGCAATAGGCCCGCCGGCTTCGGCACCGGCGCCTCCGCCGCCGCCTGAAGCGCGACGTCGCCGGGGATGACGACCACCGCGACACCGCGCTTCGCCACCGCCGCGTGAATCGCCATCTCCAGAGTGCGCGGCATCTGGTTGGCGCTGGAGACCAGCTCGCAAAAATGGCTGCACTCCTTGAACAGCTGCTCCGGATGCGTCTCCTGGAAATAACCGGAGGCGATTTCCGCCGACGGGATCTGGGCCGCGATCGCCAGCACCGGCACGCGCGAGCGGTGGCAGTCGAACAGACCATTGATGAGATGCAGGTTGCCAGGTCCGCAGCTGCCGGCGCAAACCGCGAGCTCGCCCGTGAGGTGCGCCTCGGCGCCGGCGGCGAACGCTGCCACCTCCTCGTGCCGGACATGAATCCATTCGATCTTGCCCTGGCTGCGCAGCGCGTCGGTCAGCCCGTTGAGACTGTCGCCGACGATGCCGTAAATCCGCTTGACCCCCGCCGCGACGAGAATGTCGGCAAATTGATCCGCTACCCTTTGTGCCATGGCTCATTTCCCTTTTCTCGCGCTCAACGCGCAAAGGCTGCGCAGGTCCCCCGCATCAGATCAATGTTCGAACGTTTTCCAGGTACAGTATAGGGGGAGTATCGGCGCGCATGCGCCGGCACAGTGCAGCGTCCTCGATCAGAGATTCGCCATGTAGCGATAAAGACAGATATCGTGCTTGGAGAACCTTGCGGTCCGCAGGATGATTTTGCCTGGTCTTTTCATCAAGATGTCGGAAAAAAAGCGGGTTGATCAACGGCCGGACGCGAGAAGGCCCTCGGTAACCGACGGCAAAATCGTCTTCACGGCGCAACAGTAATCAAGCGCACGACATCCATCCGTCCAATAGTGCCGATCGGCGCAAGCCGACCCAGACAATCCATCCTCCGACGACCGCAAGCCACGCGATCCCTCGCTGGTGAGGCAGCACGTTTTGGGCGGCACCGAGGCAATTGACCCCGCCTTTCCATAACTTAAGCTTGCGTCGAAGGAGCAATCCCATGGCCGACACGAGAAAAGAAAGCGATAGCCTCGGCGTGGTCGAGGTGCCGGCGGACAAGCTGTGGGGCGCGCAGACCCAGCGCTCGCTCGAGCATTTCAGCATCGGCCGGGACTTGATGCCGCGCGAAATGATCACTGCCTACGCCATCTTGAAGAAAGCCGCGGCCACTGCCAATCACGCCAGCAAGCGGCTCGATGATGCGCGCTACAAATTGATCGTGCAGGTCTGCGATGAAATCCTCGCCGGCAAGCACCACGACATGTTTCCCCTGCACGTCTGGATGACGGGCAGCGGCACCCAGTTCAACATGAACGTCAATGAAGTGATCTCCAACCGCTGCAGCCAGCTTGCCGGCACGCCGCTTGGGAGCAAGGCGCCGGTTCATCCCAACGATCATGTCAACACGGCGCAGTCGTCGAACGACTCGTTTCCATCAGCCATGTATATCGCGGCCGCTCTCAACGTGAAGCAGCGCCTCGTTCCCGCGGTCGCCGCGCTGCGCGATGCGATCGACGCCAAGGCGCGAGAGTGGAACGACATCGTCAAGATCGGGCGCACGCACATGCAGGACGCCACCCCGCTGACATTGGGGCAGGAATGGTCCGGCTATGCCGGCATGTTGTCGGATGATCTCGAGCGGATCGAAGCGGCCCTGCAAGGGGTGTACCGCTTGGCATTGGGCGGTACGGCCGTGGGAACGGGCATCAACTCGGCGCCGGGCTTTGCCGAAGCGGTGGCGGCCGAAATCGCCAAGCTCACCGGGCTGCCGTTCGTGACCGCGCCCAACAAATTCACCGTGCAGGGCTCCCACGACGCGCTGGTGCAACTGTCCGGCACGCTTCGCACGCTCGCGGTGTCGCTCTACAAGATTGCCAATGACATTCGCCTGATGTCGTGCGGACCACGCGCGGGCTTCGCTGAATTGGAGATACCTGAGAATGAGCCGGGCTCCTCGATCATGCCGGGCAAGGTCAATCCGACCCAGTGCGAAGCGCTCACGATGATCGCCGTGCAGGTGATGGGCAACGACGTCGCCGTGGGCTTTGGCGGCGCCGGCGGCTACCTCGAAATGAACGTCTACAAGCCGCTGGTCATCTTCAACGTCATCAATTCCATCGTCCTCATGAGCGATGGCTGCGTCAACTTCCGCAAGTTCCTGGTCGAGGGCACCAAGCCCAATCTCAAGAAGATCAACGAATACGTCGAGCGTTCGCTGATGCTGGTGACGGCTCTGGCGCCGGTCATTGGCTACGACAAAGCGGCGAAGATCGCCCATCACGCCATGGACAACGACCTCACGCTGAAGGAGGCGGCGTTGCAACTGGGCTTCGTCACCGAGGAAGAATTCGATCGCGTCGTCGATCCGAAGAAAATGGTGAAGCCCTACGTGGCCACCGACGCAACGGCCAAGGCGGCGCGTTGAGCAGCGTTCACCCCGGCGCGGGCGGTCTGCGCCGCTGCAATGCTGAATTCGCCGCGCGCGAAGCCGCCGATGGCGGGACGCTCCCATGACGTTGGAAGAGCGGTTATCGTCCCCTCCCCCGCATGCAGCTGAACTCGGGTTTACCCGAGTTCAGCCGCTTTGTTGATTGGCCGAAGTCGGAAACATCCGACTTCGGCTGGAGGGACAGGGAGGGGGCATGCAACATGATAGATCATTTTAAGTCACCCCCTCCCCAACCCTCCCCCGCAAGCGGGGGAGGGAGCAGACCGAGCCTCTCGCTCGCATTGGCAGCCTGACGCTGCACCACTTCCGCCGTTCGCTTCACTGCGCGTAGACCGGACGGTAGGCGCGGGCGCGGACCAGCGCGCCGACATCGTCCGGCCGCGGCACCCGTGCCAGCCCCTTCTCGAAAATGCAGGCGGCGATCCGTTCGGCCACATGGAGCGATGCCTCGAGGATGCGGCTCTGCGGCGGGTAGATCAGTCCCATCGCGAGGTTCTCCTCGGTGACCTGCTCGGCGACCGCTTGCGCTGCGACGATGAACATTTCCTCGGTCACGCGCGTCGCCTCGGTGGCAAACACCGCCATGCCCATGGCCGGGAAGATGTAGACATTATTCCCCTGGCCCGGGATGAAGCGGCGGCCGTCGATCTCGACCGGCGGGAATGGACTGCCGCTGGCGAAAACGGCGCGACCCTCGGACCACTTGTAGGCCTCCTCGGCCGTGCATTCCGAGCGCGAGGTCGGGTTCGAATAAGGAAAGATGATCGGGCGCTTGTTGATCCTCGCCATCGCCTCGATCACCTCGCGGCTGAACAGTTTCGGCACGGTGCTGACGCCGATGATGCCGGTCGGCCGCAGCGCCTCGACCGCCTCGACAAAGGTGGAGACCGGGGGATGCTCCTGCGCGAACGGCTTCTGAAAATCGGCAAGGTCGGTGCGCGAGGTCACCAGCAGGCCATTGATGTCAAACAGCGCATTGCGCCGCCGCGCCGCGGCGGGATCCATGCCCTCCTGCTCCATGGCGAGGCTGATCAGCTCGGCGATGCCGGTTGCGGCCGAGCCCGCGCCGAGGAACAGGAAGCGTTGCTCGGAGAGGTTTCCTCCGGTGAGGCGCAACGCGCCGTAGATGCCGGCCAACGCGACGCCGGCGGTGCCCTGGATGTCGTCGTTGAAGGTGCAGATCTTGTCGCGATAACGCGCCAGAATCGGGACCGCGTTGAAATTGGCGAAGTCCTCCCACTGGATGCAGCATTTGGCGTAGAGCTGGTCCGCCGCCGCGACGAAATCGTCGACAAACGCCAGATAGTCTTCGCCCCGCACGCGGTGCTGGCGCAGGCCCTGATAGAGCGGGTCGTCGAGCAAGACCTGATTGTTGGTGCCAACGTCGAGGACGATGGGCAGGCAATATTGCGGCGGCACGCCGGCGCAGGCGGTATAAAGCGAGAGCTTGCCGATCGGGATTCCCATCCCGCCGGCGCCGAGATCGCCGAGACCGAGAATGCGCTCGCCGTCGGTGACGACAATGAAGCGCACGTCCTGTTCCGGCCAATTGGAAAGCAGCTCCTTCAGCCGGCCGCGCGCGCTGATCGGCAGATAGATTCCGCGCGGCGCCCGGAAGATATGAGCGAACTTCTGGCACGCCTCCCCGACCGTGGGCGTATAGACGAGCGGCATGTAGGTGGCGGGGTCCGACATCAGCACCGCGTAATAGAGCGTCTCGTTGCGTGCCTGCAGATCAGAGAGCACGAGGTACTTCTGCAGATCGTTCTCGAGACTGGCGATCTCGGCGTGCCGGCGCGCCACCTGCAGCGCCATCGTGGTGACGGCAGGCGGCAGCAGACCTTCGAGACCCCAAGCGCGGCGCTCCCCCTCGGTGAACGCCGTCCCTTTGTTGAGGCGCGGATCGTGCAACAAACCATATCCCGTCGGACGCTCCGGCCTCGCTGCGGTCATCTTGATGGCTCCCTATGCGGTCATTTCGAGGGCTCCATACTATCTCGTTCCGGCCCGATCTCCGAACCGAATGCGTTCAAGCGCCAACCAAATGACGGCAAAGAGGATGCGAACAGTGTGCGGATTCGGGGTAAAGCAAAAGCGTCGAGTGCGCCAACGCTACGCCGGCGCAACACGGCTTCCCGTGCGTTGCAGCGACGATCGACTTCGCGAGATCACGCGTAGCAAGCCGCACCAGCGATGGACCGTATCCCGGTCCAGCATGATTTCGCGAAGGTATGCGTCTTTGCACCTGCGTTTGCAGAACTTGCTGCCCCACCAACGGTGGGTCACCATCCCGAATGGCCCGCCGCAATGATCACAGGCTTGACGCGGCCGCGCCACAGCCCGCACGGGGCGCACATCTTCCTGGATGGTCATGACGCCCTCGCACGCTCTTCGAGGTGTGAGAAGGAGAGCTTGCAGTGACCGAGGTAGCACTCGTAACTGCAGTAGGAGAGACGCGTGGCACGCTCTCGCAGATAGTTTTCGCTGATTGGCTCGCAGCACAACGCGCAGAAACTCTCGGGACGTGGCCTCCTGCCATTCACCAAGACGAATTTCATATTCATGTGTCGCCTCCTGCCGAGAACAAGCCCCGGCCCTCGACAGCGATTAGGTCACTCGCCCGCCAGCATCTCAATCGTACAAAGGTTCGAGCAGGTCACTCTGTGGTTTTGGCCGCGCATACTCGCGTTTGTTGCTCTCCATACCGCGGTTGCGACGCTCATACTTTGGTTTGGGATTCGCGGCGCAGCTCGATCCGCGTGCCACGCGATGCGAACGCGCCCTGGGCGAGACCGCGCCCGGCACGCCGATCGGTGCAAAACCGGTCTATTCGCAGCAATTCCTCGCAAGCGAAATCCGCGGGCGACCAACATATCCGAGGCTCAGGCTAGCCCAAGAGTCGTGGCTGGAGAGGCAACCATGCTCGGCATCATCATTGCGTTCATGTTTGTGGCGTCGCCGGCGGCGGCGCGGGACCTTGGACAGTGGGAGAACCAGGCGCCGCAGGTGCGCAAGTGGTTTCAAAGCCTCATGCAGCCCGACGCCCCGTTCATGTCGTGCTGTGGCGAAGCCGACGCCTATTGGGCCGACAGCTTCGAGGTAGACGGGGATCGCTACGTGGCCATCATCACCGACGAGCGGCCGGATGGCCCGCTCGGCCGCCCCGGGATCATCTTCATCGGGATGGGCGGACAGGTCTTTTGCTACGTGCCCCCGGGCGGCGTCTGACGCCAGTCATGGCGCTTAGGTTTAAGGTATAAGACTGGAGGCTGGACATGAGCGAGCGTAAGATTACCCAGTTGTTTGGATTGATCTTGGGTGCCCTCTTCACGTGCACCCTGGTCCTGAACGCCTTCGCTTTCTAAAAGTGTGATGCCTTTAGATAGAGTCTCGTTCTTCGCCTGTCATGCCCCGTGAAAGCGGGGCTACTAGTAATCCACGCACAATCTTGTGGTTACTGGATCGCCCGCGTGCGGTCCAGACTACTCGGTGCCACGCGGACCAGCCGCGCTTTGGCGCCGCATGAGCGCCCGCTCCACGCATTCGAGCAATTGCGGTTCATCGAACGGCTTGCTCAAGAAACAGATTGCCCCGCCCTTCATGGCTCGCTCGCGAATGCGCTCATGCGGGAAGGCAGTAATGAAAATGATCGGCATGCCATGATCGTGAGCGATCAGATATTCCTGCAGCTCGACGCCGCTCATGCCGGGCATCTGCACATCGGCAATGACGCAGGAGGTTTCGCTCAATTGCGGTGAGGACAAGAACTCCTGTGCCGAAGCGAACGCGTAGACAGAAAATCCCATCGACCTGAGCAACCGTGCTGTCGCGGTACGCACCGAAGGGTCGTCGTCGACGATCGAGATTACCGGGACCTCTGCCACACCACCTGACCTTGTTCTCGAGGCCCGGGCCAAAAGGCGGGGGCATCGACGGCGTCGCCTCACACATAACTTAGGGCGGGATTTGCGGAGGGAGAACTATACTTAGGTTTCGAGAAGGGCGAGCCCTGTTAACTAGCTACACTTGACCGGGTGGCGGAGGATATCCCCGCAGGCGGCTTCCGGTCGGCACCCGATCTACGGACCCTTTCTCAATGGAATGCTAGGCGCCACAGCTGCCTCAATGTTCGGGTTTGATCCCCAGCGCTTCGGCCATCCTGACCAGATCGGCCACCGATCTCGCCTCCATTTTCTTCATGATGTGACTGCGATGCACTTTCACGGTGATCTCGCTGAGCCCGACTTGGGCTGCGATCTGTTTGCTCATCAGCCCGCTCGCCACGGCCGTGACGGCATCCAGAAGATCCTGATCGCGAAATGGCTTGGCGAGGAAATCGACGGCACCGGCCTTCATCGCCCGCACGGTCATGGGAATATCGCCATGCCCGGTAATGAACACGATGGGGATTTGAAGATCCGCCTTCGCCAGTTCGGCCTGGAAGTCGAGACCGCTCACTCCCGGCAGCCGGACGTCGAGCACGAGGCAGCTCGGAACATTCGGGCGCTCGCTCTGCAAGAACTCCTGCGGCGATGCAAACGCTTCGGCCCGCAATTGCACCGACTGAAAAAGCCGCGCCAGCGCCTGACGCACCGACGCGTCGTCATCCACGACGAAGACGATCGGCCGTTCCGCGCTCTCAACCGGTTTCGCTGACGAACTGCGCTGGGTCACCATGCCTATGTTCTGCCCTTGAACAATCTACCCGAAACCGCACCACCGGCAAACCCGGCCTCCCTCCGGGATCTCGAGCAGCTCTTCGGCAGCAAAGCCATGTCGCGCGTGCACGAATGTGGTAGCTTCTGAGGGGTTGATGAGCATTTCCGATGCCGCAACAACTCGAAGAACCTTGTGACATGACGGCTTCGGGGCAACTCCATTTCTCCGCAGAGGCGGAGGCGCAATGGCGGGAGCTGTTTGAGTATAGCCCCGTCATGTATTTCATGGTCGATCCGGCCGGCACCGTGCTCGCCGTCAACACCTTTGGCGCCGCGCAACTGGGCTACAGCGTCAGCGAATTGGTTGGCCAATCCGTGCTGAAGGTGTTCTTTCCCGATGACAAAGCCGCCGCCGGGAAGAATCTCCAGCTATGCGTGCAGACCGCCGGGCAGCAGAACAAGTGGGAAATCCGCAAGGTCCGCAAGGATGGCACGCTGCTCTGGGTGCGCGAAAATGCGAAGGCGGTACGACGATCCGATGGCAATCTGATCGTCCTGATCGCATGCGAAGACATCAGCGACCAAAAGCGCGGAGAGCAGCGCCTGGCCGCTCAATCCGGCGTCTCCCGCGTTCTCGCCGAATCCGACAGCCTCGCTGAGGCAAGCCCGCATTTGCTGCGGACAATCTGCGAAGCGATGGACTGGGATTGGGGCGCGCTCTGGAGCGTGCGTCAGCAGCAGCCTGAGCGCTTGCGTTGCGATTGTATCTGGCATGCATCGAGTATCGACGTGTCCGAATTCGACGCGGCCAGCCAGAAATCCGCCTGCGCCCCCGGTGAAGGTCGCGCCGGGCAGGTCTGGAAGACACGCCAATCGCTCTGGATCGCCGATGTGGCAAAGGATCCCGGTTTCCGCCGAGGCCCGGCCGCCGCCAGATCCGGGCTGCACACCGGCCTTGCTTGCCCGATCCTGCTTGGCGGGGAGGCCTTGGGGATTGTCGAGTTCTTCAGTCGCAGGATCAGGGAACCGGATGAGCAGGAGCTCGCTACGCTCTCCGCGATCGGCAGCCAGATCGGCCAATTCATCCGGCGCAAGCGGGCGGAACAGGCGGTTCAGGCGAGCGAAAAGCGCTTCCGCGCGCTGATCGAGCACGCCTATGACATCGTTCTCCTCCTGAGCGCGGAAGGGACAATACTCTATGCCAGTCCCTCGGTCGAAAGGGTGCTGGGCTACGCTCCGGAAGAGGTGATCGGGCGAGACGGATACGAGCTTGTTCATCCCGACCATCGTCAATCATCGGTCACGCGGTTCACTCGATCCGTGCAGGAACTGGGCTCCGTGATCACGGGAGAGCGTCTGCTGCTGCACAAGGATGGATCATCGCGTTGGGTTGAGAATGTGATCGTCAACTTGCTCGCGGAGCCGAGTGTGCAGGCCGTCGTCATGCGTCAGCGGGACGTCACCGAGCGCAAACAGGCCGAGGCAGCACTGCGCGAGAGCGAGCAGCGTTTCCGCACCCTCGTGCAATTCTCATTCGACGTGTACTGGGAGAGCGACGTGCAGCATCGCTTCACCCGCCAGGAGTTCGCCGAGGGTCTTGCCGACGCGCCGGTGCCGGGCTCCGACATCGGTATCGGTAAGACGCGCTGGGAACTACCCCACCTGGAGCCTGGCGAAGAGGCCTGGCGCAAGCATCGGGAGACGCTCGACGCCCACTTGCCGTTCCGCGATTTCGAGCTTGCGCGCCCTAGGCCCAACGGCGGCAAGCGGTACTGGTCCGTCTCGGGGCTGCCGGTGTTCGACGAGACGGGGCGCTTCGTCGGCTACCGCGGCCTGGGACGGCAAATCACCGACCGCAAACAGGCCGAGGCGGCCCTGCGGGAGAGCGAACAACGCTTCCGCGACTACGCCGAGATTGCCTCCGACTGGTTCTGGGAAAGTGACTCCGAGCATCGCTTCACGAGTTTCACTCGTTCGGCGGCAACGTGGGGGTTCATCGGGGACCGCATTGGAAAGCGGCGCTGGGAGCTGGCAGCAGACCGCGACGAAGAGCCGGAGAAGTGGCGCGCGCACATTGCCACGATGGACGCGCATCAGCCGTTCCGCGGTTTCAGGTACCGAGCCGCCGCCCCGGACGGTTCATCAATATATGTGTCGGTGAGCGGCAAGCCCGTGTTCGACGCCGACGGAAGCTTCCTCGGCTACCGCGGAGTCGCCACCGACGTCAGCGCCGAGGTGCGGGGCGAGCAAGCGGAGCGGGCGTTGCAGGAAGCGCAAACCGAGCTCGCGCACGTCGCGCGGGTGACGACCTTGGGGGAGCTTACCGCTTCGATTGCCCACGAGGTCAATCAGCCGCTCGCTGCCGTCGTCACCAATGCCGGCGCCGGTCTGCGCTTGCTCGACGTGCCCGATCTCGCAGAAGCCCGGGAAGCGCTAAGCTGCATCATCAGCGACGCCAATCGCGCCGCGGACGTGATCGCCCGTATTCGGGCCCTCACCAGGAAAACTCCGTTCCAAAAGCAACAGGTTGACCTCAACGACGTCGTTCGTGAGGTGGCCGGGCTGACACGCACCGAAATGGATCGCAATCGTGTGGAGCTGCGCACGGAGCTCGCCGACGATTTGCCGTCCGTCCAGGCAGACAGGATCGAGCTCCAGCAGCTCGTCCTCAATCTCATAGTCAATGCCATTGAGGCCATGAGCGACGGCGCCAGACGTGACCTGTTGATTGCTTCCAAAAAAGACGACGCGAACAATGTGCGGGTGTCGGTGTGCGATTCAGGCCGAGGGCTGGACCCGGCGGCGGCTGATCGCATCTTTCAGCCGTTCTACACGACTAAACCCGGCGGAATGGGGATGGGCCTTGCGATCTGCCGGTCGATACTCGAGAGGCTCGGGGGACGGCTCTCGACCCGAGCCAATGCGCCTTGCGGCACGATCTTTGAATTTCGCATACCCATTGAACGAGCGTCATAGGCCGAGCAAACGCGGCCCGCTCCTGCCCCGCGTTCAGGGCCATACCGAGCCTGAATCCGCTCCGGGAGCTAGAGCGTGATGATTTTTGGTTGGGATCGTTGGCCGTCCTCATCGCCCGCGAAAGCGGGCGATCCAGTAACCACAAGACTCTCCGTGATTACTGGATGCCCCGCTTTCGCGGGGCATGACAGCGGAGGCGCAAGTGACTCTATCGAGAGTCATCACGCTCTAAAGTACGCGAAACGCCTCGAGCCCAACATCGCGTACGTGCGTTCAAAACGTTGATCTGCCCCTGCTGGACCGCCGGTCATGGACGAGCATCAGGCGCTCATCGCCAGTTATCAACGGGCATCAGGCGCTCATATCGCCGATCCCGCCGCCGGCGCTCCGGCGGGCCGTTCATATTTTCAAGCCGCTTTGCGAGCTGTGAGGGAACGTCGAGCATCGCGGTCGCAAGGTCGGTGCCGTCCGCCATGAGCTCGCGTATGACGGACATGGGCGTCGGATGTGGCGCTTTCATTTCCCCCGTGACACTGCCGGATTGAAAGCTGAGCTCGGCGTCGAATTTCCGCGCCAGCTGCTGCATGCGCCGGTTCTCGGCGAGGCAAAGCATATGCAGCCGCTCGACCTGGCGGTTGCGGGCCGCGAGCAGCACACGTTCGAACAGCTCCGTTCCCACGCCATGGCTCTGCCAAGCATTCTCGACGCTGAATGCTGCTTCCGTCTCGCCTGCGGGTTCGAGCAGGCGCAGCTCGGCCGCACCGCGCAGCACGCCGTCGACAAAGAACCCGTAAATGAACGCGCTGCGCAGCGCGGAGGGCTCGGCATACCGCCGGATGAAGTCGTCGGAAACCACGCCGCAGAAGCGATTGCGCCGACTTCCGGCGTCGAGGCGCAACAAGTGCTGGCGGTAAAGCTCGGCTTCGCCAATCCACAGCCTGCGGACAGTGCCACCGGATACCAGAGGCTCGTACATTGGATGTCCTGAGTTCACGGATTGAGGACTGCGCGCGCTCGCCGCCGGTTCGAACAGGCAAGCCGAGCTTGCGCGCGGAGCCGGCGCAACGCATGGATCAGCTGCTCGCCGGCCGCAGCCAAGATGATTGTGACGATGGGGATATAGACTGTCCAAAAGACCGGGAAGAACATATCAGGCGCTTCTCACCATGAGTGTTGATACGGTCGATCGAGAACGCTGCGTTGCTCGACCCAACTCGGCCGCAGCTCATTCGCGGGCGCCTCGTCCGATCCGGCCTCGATCAGGCCGCCATCGATAACGATCTCTCGTATGATGCGCTGATCGCCGATCGGCTCGGCCTGCGCGGCTCGATCCAATGGCCAGGCGGCGAATGCAGGCGATGCAAGCAGCGCCGCCGCAGCAAGCGATGCGATCCGTGCCGTCTTGAGCATCTTGGTTCTCCCGCAGTCATGCACGCTTGTGAGTACGGCCGGCGCAGGGCCGGCCGCGCTACGAAACACAACCCAACGCGTAGGCTACGAAACGAATTCCTTCGCCCACTCGCCGAAGTCGACTATCGGTAGCCGGTCTCGCCGGAATTCGGACTTGCCGGCTAGAGTTGCGCTGAACCGGAGGCGCGCGAAGCGGCGTTATGGACCGGAACCATAGCAGGGCGAGCTCGGTCCCCAGCCGTAGCCGCCACAGATCGGACTGTCAGCGGTGGCCGCAGTCTGAGCGAAGGTCGGGCTGGCAAGCAGCGTGACCAATGCGAGAGCAGTGATGAGGGCTTTCATGATGCCTCTCCATATAACGGACGATTGTCCGAGGCTTCCTGCAAACGGCAGTGGGCCAACGGCCCGTGCTTTGCAGTCACCGAGGAGATAGGCTCGTAGCGATCATCGGATGAGCTATACCTGGGTTTTTGCCGCATAACCGAACGATCAACGCCCCCATACTTTGGTTTAGGCTGCCGCGAAAAATCGATGCGCTTCATGCGCGATGAGGAACGCAAACACGGATTTGTTTTTGGCCGAAGTCCGCTGACCCCGTTCGATAATCTCGTGTGGAAGTGCTATCTTCTGTTGGCAAGTCCTGCCCGGAGACAATGCCGTGACAGAGCGTCCAGCTCGTCAGCCCGCGACTGCCGAAGAGCCGACCGTATTCGTCGTCGATGACGATGAATCGATGCGCGAGGCGCTCAGAAGTCTGTTTCGATCGGTCAGACTGAGGGTCGAGACGTTCGGTTCGGGCGCGGACTTCTTGCGCAGCAAGCTTCCCGACGTGGCGAGCTGCCTCGTGCTCGACGTTAGATTGCCGGGACTAAGCGGGCTCGATTTCCAAGCGGAGCTCGCCAAGGCGAACATCCATATTCCGATCATATTCATGACCGGCCACGGCGATATCCCGATGTCCGTGCAGGCCATGAAAGCCGGCGCAGTCGATTTCCTGACCAAGCCTTTTCGCGATCAGGACATGCTGGATGCCGTTGCCGCAGCGCTCGAGCGCGATCGCAATCGGCGAAAGGACGAGCGGCAGATGTCGGACCTGCGGGCACGCCTCGAAGGCTTGACCGAGCGCGAACGCGAGGTGATGGGCCTCGTCACTGCCGGCTTGATGAACAAGCAGATCGCCGGCGAGCTGGGACTGAGCGAGATCACCGTCAAGATCCATCGCGGTCATGTCATGCGCAAAATGGCCGCGCGCTCGCTGGCCGACCTGGTGAGAATGGCGGAACTGTTGGGCGTGCGCCGGACCAAATCGGGGAGCAAACAAGGCTAAGCGACCGAGCAGCCAAGCGGCGTTCATTTTCACCAGCGCGCAGCGCAACTCGACGAGCGGCGGTGTCGAATCGCAAGCTCGAATTTCACTCTCAGCAAAAACGGGCCAATCACCGCAAGGTGCAACAAGCACCGCATCCCGCCATTACTAGATTAGTCAGGGATGTCGCGGATCGCGCCGGCAATCTGTAGCGCAATCTTCCGGACCCGTGCGCCGCTGGTCGATCCCGCGCGATTGAAGGCTGACAACGAGCAGCCGTTCCCGCAAAGGAGCGCTGCCTGATTCAACGAAGGAGTGACGTCATGGCTCGTGAAACTGCAACCGGCGAAATCGAGATGGAGCGTGCCGCCCTTGCCGGCACATCACTCGAAGTGTCGCGTGTTGCCCTAGGTACCTGGGCGATCGGCGGCTGGATGTGGGGTGGAACCGACGAAGCGGAATCCATTGCCACGATCCGAGCGGCGGTCGAGCACGGCATCAACCTCATCGATACCGCTCCTGCCTATGGATTCGGCCGTTCAGAGGAAATCGTCGGCAAGGCCCTCGCCGAGGGCAACCTTCGCTCGCGCGTGCTCATCGCGACCAAGGTGGGACTTGAGTGGCAGGATGGAAAAGTCTTCCGCAATGCCAGCCGCGCACGTATCCTGCAAGAGGTCGAGGATTCATTGCGCCGGCTTCGAACTGATCACATCGACGTCTACCAAGTCCACTGGCCCGACCCATTGGTGACGATCGAGGAAACCGCGGAGGCCATGCATACCCTGTTCGAGCAGGGCAAGATCCGCGCCATCGGCGTCAGCAATTTCTCGGTCGGGCAAATGGAGCGCTTCCGTCGCGTTGCGCCGCTGCATGTGCTGCAGCCGCCCTATAACTTGTTCGAGCGCGGCATCGAGGCCGACATTCTCCCCTATTGCCGAAAGAACAAGATCTCGACCTTCGGCTATGGCGCGCTCTGCCGCGGCCTCCTGTCCGGACGGATGCGGCCGGACAGCAAATTCGAGGGCGATGATCTTCGCCGCACGGATCCGAAATTTCAGCAGCCACGTTTCGGCGAGTATCTCGCTGCCGTGGCACGGCTCGATCAACTCGCTCAGCAACGCTTCCACAAGCGCGTGATCCACCTGGCGATTCGCTGGATGCTCGATCAAGGCATCACCACCGCATTGTGGGGCGCACGCCATCCCGGCCAGCTCGAACCGGTTGGCGAGGTGAGCGGCTGGCGGCTCGATGCAGCCGCCAAGGCAGAGATCGATCGCATCCTGAGCGCAGAGATCAGCGACCCAGTCGGTCCCGAATTCATGGCGCCGCCGGCGAGCAGCGTTGCCGCGTGATTGCCGCGTGACTAGAAGCGACTGACCTATCCATGCGGGCCGGGCTGTGGCACCCGCCGACAAAGTCGGCGGGGACTTCCCGGCCATCCACGTCTTTGTTGAGTCAAGGAAGGGCAAGCGGTGGATGCCCGGCATAAAGCGGGGCATGACGAGCAAGGGTGTCATCGTCGACGCCTTGCGCCTCGAGCTTCGCCCGGCTCGCGTTGCAATATCGATGCTGTGCCTGGGATTGTACGGCGTGGATTACGGCTTGCCCCATAATGGAACGCCGAGAACGATCGCCAAGTTAAGCCACAGCAGAAACCAGCCGAAAGTCATCTGCAGTATCTCCGAGCTACGTAAGCCTCGACTCGTCAGACATAATCATGCAGATGCTCTCGATCCATTCTACGCAGGTTGAGTCGCATGCGACGTTTGGTTGAGAAGGCCATACCGACGTTTAGCCCTCGCGCGACTTTTGCAACCCAAAGCGAATGGCAAGCGGCGCTGTAGCAACAGCAAACAAAGCCCACGCTCCCGCACCGGCGATCTAACGGCTTGGACACACAGAACATAAAAAGGGCCGGTGGCGCTGCGCCACCGGCCCAAGTGCCTATGTCCGAAACGAAACGCGGAGGGAGGACACCGGGTCTCGTAATGACCTACCGGCCGAGCAGGGCGGGGGGAGCGGACCCTGGGAGGTCAAGCCGGGAGGTCGCGACATAGGTAGCCGTCAATCCCAAGTGGCCATCGTCACTGTCTGGAAAGTTAGCGCGTTCGAACGCGAGTGCTGTGGCGATATTGCCTCGCTTGCCGCGCTTTTGCGCCAATTCGGAGGAAGTCGGCGAACGTCGACATCGGCTGCAGCAAGCCCGCACCAACAATGGCAATCGGCGCAAAGCCATTTCCCGCGCGCCGAATAGATTGGGAAGAGACCGTGTCCGGCACCCGGAAGCGGAAGTTAGGCGCGATCGCCGGTCCAGGACTGAGAAAATGAAACCCTACCTTATGCTGCTGTTCATTGGCTCGATCATGGCGTTGTCCGACGCTGTCGGACCGGCTGGACAAAGTTCTCGAAGGCTGTGGGTCTTCGACGTCATTCGAAACAGCCATTTGTTTCGGGGGTTCTCATGAGCTTCACATCATGCTTGAGGGCGCTTCTCCTTGTGCCGTCGGTCTTGCTCCTCGCCACGGCGGCACAAGCTCAGGACGTTGAGCTCGGCCCAAGTCTCATCTGTAACACCGAGAAGCAAGTGGAGCGGTTCATTGCGCTCTACGATGGCGACGCGGCGGCTGCCATCAGTGCGGTCAATAGCGAAGTGCACGACCCGACCGCCTGCGGTCTCGTCAACACCGCGTATGTGCGAGGGCGGCAGCTCGCTACAGCCAGAAACAAAGACACCACCTTCGGTGTCGTTGAGATACTGGTGCTCGGCATCGTCGATGAAGAAGGAAGCGTGGAATCCGTTACCCCCGCAGTGTTCTACTCGCTCTTTCCCGTTGAGGGCATCGAGGTTTAGCCGTCAAAGCCACCGACATGCCTCGCGCGCAACGGAGCGAAGAGTCGGCTTTGCGATAATTTCTAGCTCCTAATACCTTGATATGATTCTTGTGACAGCCCCAATGACCTATCTGTCTTCAATACAAGGGTTCTCTGCAGCCAGGATTCCTCGCCGCAGAGGCTCTACTATCGAGGATCAGCAGTTGCGAACCGGCCCGACCATCTCCATCGTCGATGATGATGAATCCATGCGCTGCGCGGTGAAGAGCCTCGTGACCTCGCTCGGCTTCCCTGCCTGCACGTTCGCATCGGCAGAAGAGTTCCTGCAATCGCCGCGTCTCGACGATACGGCGTGCCTGATCACCGATTTGCAAATGCCGGGCCTCAGCGGGATCGAACTGCAGAAGTCGCTGTTGGCACAGGATCGCCACATCCCCATCATCTTCATGACCGCGTTTCCCGAGGAGCGGATCCGGACGCGCGCGATGGAGGCCGGGGCCTTGGGCTTCCTGAGCAAGCCGTTCGAAAGTCAAACGCTGATAACGCTCATCGACAAGGCGATAGAGACTAGTCGGAAAAACTGAAGTTGCGCGCGATCGCTCAGAACGGCACCGGCTCGCGAGCAGAGGCGGCCGCGCCGGCTACCACGGGAGTCTCGGACGAGCAGCAGGTCCTGCTGTCGACGCTGCCGCCGAGCCGGGGCCAGAAGCGGCTTGCTCTCGCCATCATGCTCGTGTTGCTCGCAGCATTCTGCGCCACCCTCCCCTTCGCGACGGTGCCGCTCGGATACATCAGAGAATTCATTCCCGCATATGCCGCCGCAATGTTCGTGATCAGTTCGATCACATCCGCTTTGTTGTTCGTTCAATTTTCCATCGTTCGCTCGCGCGCTCTGCTTGCTGTTTCCGCCGGCTATCTCTTCAGCGCGCTCATCACCATCCCCTGGGCTCTTACGTTTCCGGACCTGTTCGGGGAGAGCGACATGGCGGGTACCACATGGGGAGTGCTCACCAGGATCTGGCGCCTTGTCTTTCCGCTCTCGGTGATCGGCTACACTCTACTCAAAGATCACGACGCGAGAACGGCGTGGCCGCGCGCGTTATCGTGTTTCGCCGTTCTTTTGAGCGCCGCCGGGGTCTTGGTAGCCGTCGACCTTGTGGCGTGGCTTGCTACGACCACGAGGGATTCGACGCCGGGCGGTTTGCCGTTCTCGATTCTCGATCGCTCGCAGATTTATTGGAACGCGCTGTTCTTGCTGTTGGCCTTGTTTGCGCTCGCGCTGCTGTGGTCGAGGCGACGGTCCGTGCTCGATCTGTGGCTCATGGTCGTGATGTGCGGCTTGGTGATCGAGCTTTGTCTGATCACTTTAGTCGGTCGCCGTTACGTTGTCGGATGGTATGCCGCACGCGTCTACTTTCTCGTTTCCTCGACGCTCGTGCTGGCCGTCCTGCTTTCCGAAACCGCTTTGCTCTATGCGCGACTTGCGCGTTCCGTGATGGCGCAAAGGCGAGAACGCGAAGCGCGACTGATGACGCTGGACGTGTTGTCAGCCTCGATTGCGCATGAGATGCGTCAGCCGCTGGCCAGTATCGTCACGAACGTCGATGCGGCCTCGCGCTGGATGGGGCGCCCGACACCGGATCTCGATGAAGTCAAGGCGACGCTCGAGCAGATTCGCAATTCAGCCTATCGTGCCCGAGACCTCATTGGCAGCATCCGGGCAATGGTCAAGAGGGATGGACGGAACAGGGCCGCACTGAACCTCAATGATCTCGTGCACGAAGTTCTTGCACTCATGAAAGGCGAGTTCCAGAGGAACCGAATTTCCGTCGAACTCGAGTTGGACGAGCACCTGCCCTTGACGAAAGGGGATCGGATCCAGCTGCAGCAGGTGCTCACAAATCTAATGGCCAACGCGATCGAGGCCATGGCGGGGAAGAAGTGGCCGCGGATCTTGCGGATCAAATCGGCAACCCAGGAACCGGGCGGCGTGCTGATTTCAGTGGCAGACACTGGAGAGGGAATCGACCCCAAGATCGTCGATCGTATTTTCAATCCGTTGTTCACGACCAAGTCCAACGGCATGGGGCTGGGCTTAGCGATTTGCCGATCGATTATCGAGGGCCATGATGGCCGACTCTGGGTGTCGGCCGGCGCCGAGGGCGGCTCGGTCTTTCAATTCGTGCTGCCGGTCAACGTCGCTTCGTAGTGCAACGGTTACCGTCGATTCCGGCTGCCACGGCTTGGTCGAACCACTCGTTCTCGTCAGTCATGCCCGCGCTTGTCGCGGGCATCTACGTCTCTGTCGCGGCTCAGCCTCAAATTAAGACGTGGATGGCCGGGACAAAGCCCGGCCATGACCTCTCGGCTTTTGCGGCCCGCAATCGCCGCACGCCTAAGTTCGCGCCACGGCCGTGTAACGCCCCAAACCAAAGTATAGGGGACGCAAACCTATGCGATAGGTGCGTCAACCTCCGTAGGATGGAGCTGTTCGCCTTCGCCGACATACCTTCAGCGTGTCGGGCCTACAACGGCAGCCGGGTTCGCTATCCGAGGTGCCACGACCCTAACGGTGCAAGGCCATGCTGAACAATTCGCTCCGCACGAACTCAGCGCTACGTCCTCGCTTTGACAGCAGGACTCCTTCCGAGCGCCACGGTTCATTCGTTCCGCGGATCCCGATGTTGCGATCTGTCGACCAGCATTCGCGCGCTGACAAGGAAGGTGAGCAGTCGCGCCACGACCTGCTTAGGGCGCTCTCAGATTTTCATGTCAGCGAGGTCGTCGATCAGGCAGTCGAGATTTTTCCATCCGATGCAGTCACACGCCGCAGGCTCGCATGGAACGGCATGGCCATCGAGGTCGTGCAAGCACTCACACACGACAAGGTCGAATTTCGCTTTCGCGGACCTCTGCACTTGCTTGTCGCCTACGAGGAAGGCATCCGCAGCAACGGCGAGACGCTGATCGAGGGTTTACCCCGGTCGACGCTGCGAGATGTCAAACGCAAGCTCGCCTTTGTACCGGCCGGTCATGAGTATCGCGAGTGGCAGGAGCCTCGTACGCGCGGCCGCATTGTCTATTTCTATTTCGATCCCGCCAAAACGCCGCTCGCTCCAAGCGCGGGTGCAGCGGGCACGGCCTTGGCGCCGCGCTTGTTCTTCGAAGACAACACGCCGTGGGAGACGGCCGTCAAAATGGCGGCCTTGATCGAGAATGGCGCTGAAAATCGACACTATTGCGAGGCGCTCGGCGTGGTGCTGGCACACGAGCTCGTGCGCCGCAACGCCGGCGCGCGCCGCGTCGAACCGCCGGCACGCGGCGGTCTCGCCGGCTGGCAGCAGCGCATCGTAGCCGCGTATATCGAAAACCACATCGCCGAGCATATCCCGCTCGCCACCCTGGCGCGCTTCGTTCGGCTGAGCGCGTATCATTTCTGCCGGGCGTTCAAGCGATCGTTCGGCATGCCGCCTCATCGCTATCACAACGCCCGTCGCATCGAGCACGCCAAGATGCTCTTGGCGCAGCCCACGTGCTCGGTCACCCAGATCGCGCTGAAGGTCGGCTTCAGCGAAACCAGCTCGTTCACGGCAGCCTTTCGCAAGACGACCGGGTCGACACCGACCGCGTATCGTCGAAGCCTTGCGTGAAAGTCGGGAGAGCGCAGTGACACGCCGCTTGATTGCCATAGCAACCGCGATTTTCGTGACCACCAGCTGCGCTCATGCCCAGGGTCGCGGGATGGGCACGCCTACCCCGGCGGTGCCAACGACTTCGCCCTTCGGCATGAGCACCTCCGGGACGGCGGTCGCGCCAACGGGAATTCCCTTGGGAGCCACCCCACTCGCAACGCCCGGCGTGAGCTCGGGCACTTCCAATGGCGTTGCTTCAGCCACGGCATGTTCACCACCCAGTCCCGGCAATGCGACGACGGGGACATCGAGCTCGACCGCGCTGTTCGACAATAGTGGCGTTGGAATCATGACCGGCGCGACGCTGCCGGGAGCAGCGGCTCCGGTCACGACGACGTGTGCCCCAGCTTCCGCAACAGGCAGCGCCACGTCCTCGCAGTCGGGCACCTCGACGCCGGCGACCTCGCAACTGGGCGTCCCGACGATCCCGATCGGCTCAACCGAATTAAGCAATCCGGGTCTCAGCCCGGCCCCGTGTCCGGCAACGGGCAACATATCAACGTCTTCCGGTGCCTGCTGATACGCAAGCACCTGTTGGGGAGCATCCAATGCGACTCAAAGTCATCATTGCCGCGATTTCGGCATTTGCCGTCGCCGCAATCGTTGGCGCGCTAGTCGTCCCGCATCGGTTTCCGTCCGAGGCGGTATCGGCTCAGCCGGCAGTGGTCCCGACCGCTCCGGTCGTTGCCGGCACCGTCATCAGCCACGACGTGCCGATTTATCTGCAAGGCATCGGCACCGTCATTGCCTACAACACCGTGATCGTCCGCAGCCAGATCCAGGGGCAGATCACACAGATCAATTTCACCCAAGGGCAGGCGGTCAAGACCGGCGACCTGCTCGCCGTGATCGATCCGCGGCCCTACCAGGCGCAGCTCGATCAGGCGACTGCCAACCGCAGCCGCGATCAAGCCCAGCTCACGAACGCGGAATCCAATCTCAAACGCTATACGACATTGGGCAATCAAGGCTGGGCCACTCCGCAACTGGTCGAGACGCAGAAGGCGCAGGTCGGGCAACTGCAGGCGGCAATCAAGGCCGACGAGGCGATGATCGAATGGGCGCAGACGCAACTCAGCTATACACAGCTCACCTCGCCCATCGACGGAGTGACCGGCATACGACAGATCGACATCGGCAACATCATTCATCCAACCGACCCGAATGGGCTGGTTGTCGTCACGCAGGTCGAGCCGATCTCGGTGATTTTCACGCTGCCGCAGACACACCTGCCGCAGATCCAACAGCACCTGGCCAATGGGCCACTCAAAGTCGTGGCTTACAGTCAGGACAACACGATGAAGCTCGATGAAGGGAGCCTCGACTTCATCGACAACGAAATCGTGCAAACGACAGGCAGCGTCCGGCTGCGCGCCAACTTTCCCAATAAAGCGCATCGGTTGTGGCCCGGAGAGCTCGTAAATGCGTGGCTGCTTCTCGACACGCGCCATAACGGGCTGACGGTGTCCGCGTCGGCGGTGCAGCAGGGACCGCAGGGTCCATACGTCTACGTGATCAACGCGGATAGCACGGTCGCAGTGCGGCCGGTCAAAGTCGCCCAGGTGAGCGGCGGGCAAGCCCTCATCGATTCCGGTCTGTCGGCGGGCGAGCAGGTGGTCGTCGACGGACAATACAAGCTGCAGCCGGGCATCCATGTGACCATCCTGCATGGGAAGGCGGCAGAGGAGGCGGCAGCGCAGGACGCGCTGCAGACGCCGATCCCATGAATATCTCCGCACCCTTTATTGCGCGCCCGATCGCGACTGCGCTGCTGATGGTCGGCCTATTGCTGGGCGGCCTCGCGGCCTATCCGCTGCTGCCGATCGCGGCGCTGCCGAACGTGAACTATCCGACGCTCCAGGTCACCGCACAGCTGCCCGGCGCCGATCCGGAGACCATGGCATCTTCCGTGGCAACGCCGCTCGAGACGCAGTTCGGCCAGATCCCGGGCCTCACCCAGATGACCTCCTCGAGCGCGCTCGGCTACACGCAGATCACGCTGCAATTCGATTTGAGCCGGCAGATCGATGGCTGCGTAGCGGACGCGCTGTCCGCCATCAACGCTGCGAATGCCTATCTGCCCTCCAACATGCCGTATCCCCCGACGATCAACAAAGTGAACCCGGCCGACACGCCAATTCTCGTGCTTGCGGCAACTTCGGACACGCTGCCCCTCACCACGGTCGATGCCTATGCGGAAAACATTCTGTTGCAAAAGATCTCGCAAATATCCGGCGTGGGGTTGGTTGGCATCGCCGGAAGGCAAAAGCCGGCCATCCGCATCCAGGTCGATCCTCAGGCGCTGGCCGCGCGCGGGCTAAGCCTCGAAGACGTCCGCAGTGTGATCAGCGTCGACAACGTCGATCAGCCGAAGGGCACGCTAAACAGCCCGCGCCAGAGCTATACGCTCAACACCAACGACCAACTGTTCAAGCCCGAGGCCTATGCCGACTTGATCATCGCCTACCGCAACGGTTCACCGGTACGGGTCAAGGATGTGGGACAAGCGATCGACGGACCCGAAAACAATCTGATCGCCGCCTGGTTCAACAAGCAGCGGGCCATCATCCTGCCGGTCCAGCGCTTGCCGGGCGCCAACGTCATCGCCACGGTGGACCGCATCAAAGCAATGATGCCGGTGCTGCAGGCGTCGATCCCGTCGGGCATCAAGATTAGCGTCGTTTCCGACCGAACCGAGACCATCCGTGCTTCGGTTGCCGACGTGCAATTCACGCTGGTACTTTCGGTCGCGCTGGTGGTGATGGTCATCTTTCTCTTCCTGCGCAACGTTTGGGCAACCATCATTCCCGCCGTCACGGTGCCGCTGTCGTTGATCGGCACCTTCGCGGTGCTGTACGAGCTGAGCTACAGCCTCGACAATCTCTCCTTGATGGCTTTGACGATCGCGACCGGGTTTGTCGTCGACGACGCCGTCGTCGTGATCGAGAATACGGTGCGCCATCTGGAAGAGGGCCTCTCGCCGATGGAGGCCGCTCTCAAGAGCGCGGGCGAGATCAGCTTCACCATCGTGTCGATTACGATCTCACTCATTGCCGTCTTCATTCCGCTCTTCCTGATGGGTGGCTATGTTGGAGAGCTGTTTCGCGAATTCGCCGTCGCCGTGAGTGTGGCGCTTGTGCTCTCGCTGGTAATCGCATTGACGCTCACGCCGATGATGTGCTCCCGCCTGCTCAAGCCGGAGAGCGAGCAGCATGGCCGCATCTACCGCCTGTTCGAACGTGGCTTCGATGCCCTTCTCAATCTCTACGAGGCCGGCTTGAAGGTCGTGCTGCGGCATCGCTTCAGCACGCTCATGGTCATGCTCGGTACCGTGGCACTTACGGGATGCCTCTATACGGTCATTCCCAAAGGCTTTTTTCCGCAGCAGGATACCGGATTGATCCTCGGTTTTTCCGAGGCCGCGCAGGACATCTCCTATCAGGCCATGGCCGAGCGGCAGCAGGCATTGGTCGCTGCCGTGCTGGAGGATCCTGCGGTCGCCTCGGTTGGGACCGGCATCGGCGCCGGCGGCGGCAATTCCACGACCAACACCGGCCGTATGTTCATCGCGCTGAAGCCCAAAAGCGAGCGTGACGCGAGCGCGGACCAAGTGATCCTGCGCTTGCAGCAAAAGCTCGCCAAGATCCAGGGCATCACCCTCTATATGCAGGCGGCGCAGGACATCACGATCGGCGGCCGGCTAAACAAGACCCAGTACCAGTACACGCTGGCCGACTCCGATCCGGGCGAACTCAGCCACTGGGCTCCCCTGTTTCTCGAGAAGATCAGGGCATTGCCGGGCATCACCGGCGTCACCACCGACCAGTTGAATGCGGGCCCGCTGCTCGACATCACGATCAACCGCGATGTGGCATCGAGCTATGGCATCACGCCCTCGACCATCGACAACATCCTCAACGACGCGTACGGCCAGCGCATCGTTTCGACGATGTACACACAGATGAGTCAGTACCACGTCGTGCTGGAGGTCCCGCCCAAGTTTCAGTACGGACCGGAAGCACTCGAGCAGCTCTACGTCAGTTCATCGACCGGCCAACAGGTGCCCTTGCGCACCCTCATCACCAGCGCCATCAAAGTCTCGCCGCTGGTGGTCAATCACCAGGGCCAATTTCCGTCCGTGACGATCTCGTACAACCTGCTTCCGGGAACCTCGCTTGGAGAAGCTGTCGCTTCCATTCAGCAGGTCGAGAAGGAATTGGGCAAACCGTTATCGTTGGCCACAAGTTTTCAGGGAAACGGCCAAGCCTATCTGCAATCCCTGAAGAGCACGCCGATCCTGATCGCCGCAGCTCTGGTGGTCATTTATCTTATCTTGGGCATTCTCTACGAAAGCACCATCCACCCGATCACCATTCTCTCAACCTTGCCGGGCGCCGGCATCGGGGCGGTGCTGCTGTTGATGGCGTGTGGCTTCGATCTGAGCGTGATCGCCATCGTGGGCATCCTGTTGCTGATCGGCATCGTCAAGAAGAACGGCATTATGCTTATCGACTTCGCTCTTCACGCCGAGCGCGAACAAGGCCTGCCGCCGGAGGAGGCGATCTACCAAGCTTGCATCAAGCGCTTCCGGCCGATCCTCATGACGACGATGGCGGCGATGCTTGGCGCCGTGCCGCTCATGCTCGGCACTGGAACCGGCTCCGAGATACGCGAGCCACTCGGCTACGCCATCGTCGGCGGGTTGGCCCTGAGCCAAGTCCTGACGCTCTATACCACCCCCGTCGTGTTCCTTTATCTCGATCGTTTGACCAGACGACGACCACACCGGCCGTCACCGAACAGCCCGTCACCGGAGCCACACCGGGCCGTTCCGAGTGAGGCGCAATGATGGGCCGCAGGCACATTGCTCGGCTTCGGGCGTTCGCGGGTTGGGCCGGTCTTGCCGTAGCAGTTGCAATTGCGGCGCTCACGCTGCCCCTTGCATCCCCGTCTTCCTTCCGGGTCCTCCGGCGCGGGACATTCAGGGCTTCAGCGTCTTGAGATAGGCGATGACGTTCTGACGATCGTCGTTGCCGGGCACGCTGACGACCATCTTGGTGCCGTGAACGTCGGCAGCGGGATTTTGAAGGAACTTGTCGAGCTCCTTCTCATCCCAGGTGATGGCAGCCGCCTTGAGTGCGGGCGAATAGTTGTACCCGGCTTCGGTTCCGCTCTTGCGGCCGAATACGCCTGCAAGCGATGGACCGATCCTGTTCACGCCAGGCTGGGTCGCGTGGCAGATGCCGCAGTGGCTCGCGAACAGCTGCTGTCCGGCTGCGGCATCTCCGGCGGCAAGACCCGTCGACGCGCCGAGCGCTAGCGCGGCCATCGCACAAAACGCAGATTTCACGGCTGCCGGTATTTGGACAGGGCGCAGGGTGCGATTTCTCATGTGTCACCTCATGGCAAGTGCCGTCAGTTTGCAGGGTGCGATTTCTCATGTGTCACCTCATGGCAAGTGCCGTCAGTTTAGGGACGACGGGACCCAGCACTTGCTGCGGATTGCCATGGTTGGTCGGTTCTTGCTGAGATCCTTGCAAAAGCGGAAGGTCCGGCCGCCAGCGCTATGCGACCCTCATCCCACAGGCAGGGTGAACTGAAAGACAGCACCCCGGGGCACGTTCGCCGTCGCCCATATGCGTCCCCCATGCGCTTCGATGATCGAGCGGCAGATCGCGAGCCCCATGCCCAGGCCGCCCGCCTTGGTCGTGTAGAACGCGTCGAACAGGCGGCCCAATCCCTCGGAGTCGAGGCCCGGGCCCGAATCGTGCACCGCGACAAGCACGGCATCCGATGCGTCTTTTCCGGTACCGATCAGCAACTCTCGCGCTCCCTCGCTGGTACTGCTCGTCGCCTCGATGGCGTTGACGACCAAGTTGAGCATCACCTGTTGCAGTTGGATCCGATCTCCTCGAACGAGCGGCAAGCCGTTCGCGAGTTGGGTCTGCAGCGAGACGCCATTGCCCAGCACTTCGCTACGGGCCAGAGCGATGACTTCGAGAACGATTTCGTTGATGTCCAACGGATCATTCCGCGCAGGCGCCTTCTTGATCAGGGCGCGGATCCGGTCGATGACTTCGCTGGCTCGATGGCCGTCCTTGATGATATAGCCGAGCGCCTGCCGGCCCTCCTCCAGATCAGGCGGTTGGGCGCCAAGCCAGCGCAAAGCGGCGTGTGCGTTGGTGACCGCCGCGGCGAGCGGCTGGTTGACTTCATGGGCAATCGAGGCCGCCAGCTGCCCCATCGTCGTGACGCGATTGACGTGCGCGAGCTGCATTTGCACCTCGCGCAAGGCTTCGGATGCAAGCACATGCTCCGTCAGGTCGCGGGCGATCACGAGCGCGGCTTGCACCCGCTGCAAGTTCGGCCGCAGCGGCGAACAGCTGATCGCCCGGTACTTCCGGCCATGAGGGGTGGCAAACCACTCTGCGAAGCTGACTTCTTCTCCCGCGAAGCACCGGTCCAAGTTCGATTTTGCCCTCTGCTCGAAGACTTCCCTGCCTACGACGTCAGCGATGTGCATTCCGACGATCTTCTCGGCGGGCATCCCCCAAAATTGCGCATAGACCGGATTGACCCGTTGATACCGGTAATCGTTTCCGACGATGGCTATGCTATCAGGCGAACTCTCGAACACGTGCCGAGTCAGATATTCCGCCCGCTTGCGCTCGGTGATGTCGTTGTTGGTCTCCAAAATCGCAGTGGGTTTTCCATCCGCGTCTCGCTGCAACGCCCATCGGCTCGCCACCGTGACCTGTGTGCCGTCGCGCTTCGTGTGTATGAGCTCTCCTTCCCAGCGGCCCGTCCGGAACAACTCCGCATTGATCTCTTCGAGCCGTGCGGGAAAGATCGTCTGCGTGAGCTGGTGAGTGACCTTGCCGACAGCCTGCTCACTCTTCCATCCGTAGAGTTCTTCCGCGCCACGGTTCCAGAAGGTGATGACGTCATTCATGTCGCGCACGAAGATCGTGTCGTGCGTGAGGTCGAGGAGTTCGGCGCGCTCGCGCAGCGCCTCTTCTGCGCGCTTTTGGTCCTTCCGAGCGCGCAGCGCGCTCACTCCGTAAGTGACCTCGTCCGCCAAATTGCTGCGGAGCCTTGCTACGGCGCAAGTCAAGTTCGGTGCCAAATCCGCATATCGTTCGATTTCGCCCCTGTCGAAAGCGTCGGCATAAAGGGTAAGCGCGCCACGCAGATCGAGAAGACCCTGCGATCCCGCATCAGCGACCAAGGGAAATGCAACACAGGAAAGATATCCCAGCGCCGTAGCCTCGGTTCGCCCATGCGAAAATCTCGGGTCCGTGCGGATATCATCGACCCAACAGAACCTTGCTGTCCTGATGGCATCGCCGACCGGTCCTCTTCCCGCGTCCGAATCGCCCCAGGAGATCTTGACGCGGTCCAGGTAATCCAGGCCGTTACCGGCCCTTGCGACTGGACGGACGGTCTTCTCGGCGTCGTCTTCGCAGTAACCAATCCAGACGAGACGAACTCCAGCCGTCTCGACAAGGATTTGGCAGATCGACTGCAGCAGCTCCTGCTCCTCGCGCGCTTGCCAGAGCAAGCGGTTGCATCGAGAAAGAGCCAGCAGGCTGCTGTTCAGCCGCGCGGCCGCGTCTTCAACTCGTCTACTCTCATCCACCTGATTCATCGATCTTCAATCTAGCCGCGTTGCCCTTCCTTGAGAGTCCCTAAATGATAGCAGTGCAAGGTCCTACCCCTAGTCGATACCGAGTATCCTCGCCGCCAACTGCGTGCCCGCGATGCGGGCAGAAATCTTCGCGAATGCCATATCCCTGGACCTTGAAGTGTCATCACTGAAAGGAGCAAAACCGCAGTCGTCTGTGGTCCCCAGTTGATCGGGCGCAATGTACTCGGCCGCCTCGAGCACACGGTCTCTGACCTCCTCAGGCGTCTCCACGCGCCGTTCCAGGACGTTGATCACGCCGACGAAGACGCGCTGGTGGCTTTTCTTGTACTCGCGGACCATTTTCAGCACGCGCTTGCGGTCAGGCTCGCTTGCCAACTGCATGTAGAAATTTCCCGCCTTCAGTTCGAACAAGCTGGGCAACAACTGCGCATAGTCGACCCCCGCGCTGTGGGTCGAGTTGCGGTCCGCGCCGTGACAGGTATGGACGCCGATTCGCTTTCGTTCTTCGGTCGAAAAGCGTTCCAGGAGCAAGTTGTTCAAGTCGATGAAACTGCGCAGGAGCCGCCCAGTCGGATCGAGCTTGATGGAAAGCCGCCCTTCCGTGAAGTCGATCTGGACCGCGTGAGCGCCTTTTTGCAGACAGCGTCGAATCTCACCTTCCTGCTCCTGCAGCAGAGCATCGAGGTAATCCTCGCGCGAATAGCCGGGAATGGCCCGTTGCGGATACAGGAGGCTCAAGGCCGAGGGAGAGATGACGGCTTGCTTGACCGGCACATGCGCGTAGCGCTGTGCCGTTTCCAGATAGACATCCGCGGGAGTGCGATATTTGAACGGCCCCGCCGACAATCGAGGAAACTGTCGGATGTGTCCATCCGCGAATGGAATCGGCGTCCCGTCCGCGACAATGTTCGTTAGACCCTGAATAGGATAAGTGGCGAAGCTCTCCTTCGCCTGTTCGCCGTCCGTAACGACCTTGGAGCCGGTCGCTTCAAATCGCGCGATGGTATCTTGAACGGCGGAATCGCGCTGCGAAAGCAGCTCTGCTTGCGAGATGCGTCCGGATCGAAACGCTCGCGCTGCTTCGATCAGCGTCGGCGGCCTTGGAATACTTCCAATGGGTTCGCTCGGGATTGCCACGATCGGAGCACTCCCTGAATCGATGCGCCGATCTCACGGAAAACGCTCAGCCACACCGCGAAAGAATCGGATTCGCCTAAATCGCTGGTCCTCGTCTGGGGCAAGCGTGTCCTACGGGAGCCGGCCGGTGTCGGACGCCGACGCTGGCGCCCGCGGTAAGCAGGCGCACGATCTCCGCCGCTCAAGATTGGACTTGCCCTAACAAAAAACCGCGTTTTCGTCCAGCCGCGACAATGGCAGATGCGGCGCCAAGCTGCGCGCGGCATCATCGTTTCGATCGATGTAGGGCAGGCCCCCTACCGCGGAGAGAACGGTGGGTCCGGCAAGGAATGATCGCGGAGAGCTTGAAATTCCGGACACCGAACCCGAAATTAGAGAACAATCAGCTACCAAACGGACGCGACCTTCCTTACCAGAAATTGGGCGTGAAGCCTTCGCGACCGTATGCGCCCCGCTGGTAGTCTCGCTCCCTTGGCGCGTAACGGCGCGCCGCCCAATCGTCGACCCGGACCTCCCGCCAGGACGGAGCGCCATACCGGTACTGGTCGCGGCGATGGTTCTGACCGCGCGCCGACTTCTGCGCTTTCTTGTTCTTGGGCGTAGCAATAGTGTTCTGCGGCTCCGTCGAGTTCGCGGCCGCGATCGCTGCCTCGCCGAGCCTCGCCGGGTTGCCTTGGGAGCCAGTGCGGGCGGCGAGAAGTGCCGCATCGATGCCGCCCGTCGTTGGAGCGGCGCTGCGGCCGAGAGCAACGGCAGCGATTGCTGGGCGATTGTTCGCCACCCAAACCATGCGCGGCTTGCGCAGCTTGACCGAAACACAATTGCCTTCGGTCTGGGATTCGCCGACGCAGGACGGCTTGTCCGCGGTGGTCTGTGCGCCTGCGACGATGAGTAGTCGGGAAACGACGCTGGCGAACGGTGCCAGGCTCGTGGCTGTGGTCGTCTCGGCAATGGATGCCTCGTCGGCGCGTGTGACCGGCGCAGCGAACTTGGGGCGGTCGGCTGCGGTCATCATAGCTGCGCCGACCCCCGCGACGACAAGACACGCCAGCGCTACTCGTAGCCTGCGACCAAAGCGTGGGGTGGGACAGAAAAAGCCGAATTCGGGATGAATGTAATGGGATGCGGGCACGGGAGCGTCTCCAACAAAGCCAAGCCTCGATCCCAAGCGCCCCTTGGAAATAGAATGCCCGCTTATACGGACGCGGTCTGAGCAAAATTGCTCACTCGGCGTATTCACGTCTCCAGCTTTTGGCGAATGCATTTTTCCGTCTGAAATGAATAATTGGTGTGATCGGCTTCGAGCATTACTTTAGCGCCACGCTGCCATCGCCCAACGGTTCGGCTGTCTTGAATTCGATCCAGCGGAGACCGGACCGCGTGGCTGGGCATGCAGGACTCGAAGTGCGCCGGGAGACCGGCAAGGAGTAAGTGGTGCAAGTCCATTACGATGAAGGAGTAGAGATGCACATCGGCCCCGAGCCGTGCGTTGGCGTCCGTAAGGACGCCGACGAAGCGTCGGTAGGGGAGGGCATAGGCCAGCCATTGAGCCACGAAAGCCAATCCCCGGGTGCCGACGCTGTCGGACATGGGGCTTGCTCCCCCGCCTGATGCCAACGCTGGACACCAGAAGGCCATGGCGCTGCGCGGTCGGTTGGCCGCGCGCTTAGCGTATCACGAGTGGGATGCGCGCGCTTCGGGCGTCATGGGTATGTCCCCTTGCATTACGGCGGGTGACCTCGCCGGCTTTGTCAGCTGGCGCGCCCTCCGAGTGAGCAATTTTGCTCAGACCGCGGCCGTACAAGCGGGCATTATATCTCCAAGGGGCTTCTAACCAGGAGAACGTCATGAAAAAGATGTGCATGATTGGAGCAACTCTACTGGGTGCTGCTGTACTGTGCGCAACTCCTATTTCGCTTCATCAATCCCAACATAAAGGTCTGTCATTGTCCCTAGACAGTGCGGATGCCCGAGTGGGGCAGCCACTTAGCGCTGGAAGCGTTGCCGGCGTGAATAGGCGCGCCACGCGGCGGGCAGTGCGGCGCGGCTACTAAGACTCTTCGCAGCCCGCAATGTGATCTGGGCGAACCGCGAGGAGGTCAAAACCGGTAAAGCTCACAACGAGCAAATGATTTCCGGTCTTGCCCCGATAGCCGACATGAACGAGCCATGCCGGCATGTCGCATTCGTGAGCATGGCGAGGCGCGCACGGTGCTGGCGCCGGTCTACGACTCGTTCAGCGAGGGCTTTGCAATAGAACTGAACATTAGAGGCAATGAGGAGGATCACGTTAAGGTCGCGAATATATTTGAGACCCTACTTTCAGGGATACGGCCCCGGGGAGCGCCCAAGCCAGACCGTTAGCCTTCGGGCACCACGAGGATCGCACGCCCACACACGGCTTTGCTGAGACGCGCGAGGCCGCAATGGCCGCATTCGCCAAGAGCTGGCGACGAGAATAAGCGAATTCGATGCAGAATCTCCACCACGATCAATGAGAACGAACTTCCGGAGCGGTTCCAACAGGTCTTTAAGATCGCTCCGAAGGACCTGTGGCGCCGACGCGCCGACGCTCTCGCGGATCAACGTGACGATCAAGATGGTCCTGGGCGTAGCGCAAGACCGAAAGCGACGAACATGACGACTCCAGCCATTATTCCTACGTCAAGCGCGGTCGTCATCATATCAACCATATCAAGCGCTCCATCTCGACAAACGATGGTTCGTCTCGGCGGCCATCGCGCATCCCGTGCGGTCGCCCCGATCCCGGTCAGTCTGCGCTATATTTTTTGCGGCGATGTGTGAGCTACTTCATACTCGGGAGAAAACGAGGACACGCCGTATCGATCCAGCCTTTGAGCGCCGCTCGAACACTATGACGCCGCCCGTAGGCGGCGCTTAGTCGCTCACGACGAATGCAAAAACTTGACGGTGCGGCACGCGGCTTGACGCAATACGTCGCTGGTTGTTGGACAAGACCCAATCGGCTGCGACTATCTTTGCCATCGCCAAATCGACTTGCGCCAAGAAGCGGATTTCCGTTAATCGCTTTTGCTCGCCGGGTCCCAGTCCAGGAAAGGGCTTTGTGATTTTCATTGTTGACTCCATACACAGAGAGAGCGCCCGTGCAAGCGGGCGCGAGTGTTCGGATGAAGATTTCGCCTTGCCTGCGTCCTGGGATTTGTTATTTCGCGCCAAACATTTGTTCTCGGGCGCCAATCGCGCGATCGTCGCGAACAGGCTTGGCCTTGCCGACGAGCGAAGCGTGCGGACTGCCAAAGACTGAAGCGCGCTTTGGAGCGACTCATACTCTCGCTGCAAGATGAAAACCGAATAACGCATTTTCTTGCGCGGTCGAATCGTGCTTACCGCGAACGACAATATGTGAACGTTAGGCATTTGGCCGCTCGGCACGCCACCGGGCGGCCTTTTCGCTTGTAAGCACTCGGGACTCTTTCGCGATTCCCCCTTAGGCTTGCCTAGTCGCGGCCACCGACCCCAAACGCTGAGCTTGCATGGATCAATAATAATATCGCTTCCGCTTGGCCCTGGGCGGAACGAATTCGGGCCCACGGTAATACGGGTTCGGACCGCAAAATCCGCGGTTGCCGGCGATCACCTCTTGCACGCACATTTCGTAGGTTGGCAGACTGCAATTGTAAGAAAAGAAACCGCCCTTATTAGTGCCCGCGCACCACGGCATTTGAGTGGCTTGGCTGACGCGAAGGTCGAGCAACGTTGCCACCGCTACGGTCACTACGATGAGCATTAATCGCATGGGTCGCCTCCAGCCAGGTGCCGCGCGCCGATCGGCGCCGCTCCGCGCTCCAACGCGCTACTCCTGCCCGGCAACAAAATACAAGAATGCGCGAGTTAACGCCTTGGCGCGCTCTGCTAGCCACTTCTGCGTCTTTGACCCTCCCTGATGGCTTCTGCTTTATTGGCGATGGTCTTCAGGGACGGTGGGCGCTCGCCACCGACTGCGTCATCGCGCTCATCCAGGAGCACTGCCACCGCCCCCTGTTTGCTATTGAATCGCTATTGAATCGAAAGGAATTGGAAAGGATCGGCGCGAGGGCGTTTCCAAAAATAAGGAAGAAACATACAGTTGATGGTGGGCGCGACAGGGATCGAACCTGTGACCCCTACCATGTCAAGGTAGTGCTCTTCCGCTGAGCTACGCGCCCGGGCCCGCCGAGTTCATATCGGCTCGTTTGCGAGGAGGCAAGGACCGCTGGCCGCCTCAAGCAGCGAGCATCTTCTGGACCTCGTTGACCAGCTCACGCAGATGCACCGGCTTCGACAGGACCTTGGCGTTTTTCGGCGCGGCCGAGTCGGAATTGAGCGCCACCGCCGCAAAGCCGGTGATGAACATGATCTTGATATCGG
>WNFU01003143.1_pt1 | contig 43159 bp, 41 predicted proteins | sample 5400121 | NCBI WGS metagenome assembly WNFU01 (sample SAMN13153360, study PRJNA577476) | soil metagenome | isolation source: 100 cm soil or saprolite under grassland replicate 1 | place: USA:California | collected 2016-06-15
CCAGAAGGTGCGCCCGATCACCGCAGCGGCATGCAGAGCGGCCTTCTCCTGCGGGGGGAGAAGGTCGATCCTCGCCGCGAGAACGGCCTGAACGGTATCCGGGACGGCGGTCTCTCCCGGCACGAGCCCTTCGTCCCACCGATCGCCATGGAGTGCGCCTCGCTCAATCAGCGTTCCGAGCAGTTCCTCGAGAAAGAGCGGGTTGCCCTCCGCTCGGCCCAGTAGGTCGCGGACCGGCGCGGGAGCCTCGGCTGTCACGAGCTGTTCAAGCCACCGGTCGATGTCAGCGGAGGAGAGCGGCTCGAGCCAGATCCACTCGCTCGGCACACGCCCTCTCCCCCAGGTTGGGCTCCGGTCGAGGAACTCCGGACGCGCGGTTACGAGCAACAGGACCGGCCCGTGAACTTCGAGCAGCGTGCGCTCGAGCAGCTCGAGGAGTGGCTCCTCCGCCCAGTGGACATCCTCAACCAGGACGGCGAGCGGCTCCTGGGCGGCGATCTCTCCGACGAGCTCGATCCAGGCGTCGTGGAGGCGGTCCCGCGCCTCGATCGGATGGACCCCGCGCGCGACGTCGAGGCCGAGCGCGAGCGCAAGGATCTTCCGCTCTCCGAGCAGCGTGAGCACGCGCTCGGGACTGTCGCTGTCCAGGATGCCGAAGTGCTCCTTGATGATCTCTGCGAGCGGCTGATAGGTCCGTGCGGGTCCGTACGGCGCACAGCGACCGGTGCGGCGCAACGCGTCCGGCGCCTCTGTGCCGCACCACTCCCACAGCTCGCGCAGCAGGCGTGTCTTGCCTACGCCCGCCTCGCCCATGATCGTGGCGGCCTGCGGCTCACCTGTCGTCCGAGCACGCTCGTACGCCTGCCGGAGGAGACCGAACTCGTTGTCACGGCCGACAAACGCCGGCCGCAGACCGGGAACTCCGCGCGGGCGCATGAGGGAGAGGGCGCGGACGAGCCTCCGGCACTCCACGCCACCCGCCTTTCCTTTGGCTTCGACGTGCGTCGGCGCGTCGAACTCGAACGCGCCGGCGACCAGTGCCGCGGCCCGCCCGCCGACGAGAATCTCGCCCGGCTCGGCGGCTTGCTCGAGCCTCGCGGCCACGTTGACCGTGTCTCCGGTGACGAACGAGCTCTGCTTGCGAGCCCGGCCGACCACGACCTCCCCCGTGTTGATCCCAATCCGCAGCGACAGAGAGCCGCCGAAGAGCTCCTCCAGCCGACGCCGCATCGCGAGTCCCGCGTGCAGCGCCCGCTCGACGTGATCCTCCAGTGCCGCCGGAACGCCGAACGCGGCCATCACCGCGTCGCCGACGAACTTCTCGACGGTTCCGCCCGCGCGTGAGATCTCATCCGCCATCGCGTCGTAAAACCGATCCAGAATCGTCCGCGTTCGCTCGGGATCCTGGGAAGCGCCGAGCTCCGTCGAGCTGACGAGATCGGCGAAGAGCACCGTCGCAAGCTTGCGCTCCGCCCGCTCGGAATCGGGCGAACGACCCTCCGGCTGGGCGGGCGGCATCACCGCCGAAGCGGTCTGTATCGGACGACGGACACGTCCCAGTTGTACCCCGTTTCAAGGTTCTACGCAGCGATCGCACAGAACCGATCGGACAGTTCGAGTGCCGCCCGGGAATCGCCTGGTGTCGCCGACACGGCACGGGCGATTCTCAGCGGCGAGGCGAGTGACGCTCGGGCTCCAGCAGACTCTTGCCCGCGGTACGCGCGAATCTCGATGCGGAGTCGTTCGAGGGTCGACCCCCGTCGCTCCCGTCTTTCGGCTACGAGCCGCCGCTTGCGGAGATCCCGCGCGCGTAGGTCCAAGCCGCTGCCGCCCAGCCTCGAGGAACTCTTCAGCTCCGAGCCGCTCCGGGCGCGAGCGCCTAGCGCCGACACGCGTGCGGAAGACGCGGCGAAATGCAAGACCTGACTGTGAGAGTGCGAGCGGCTCCGTCTGGGGCCAGCGCCAGGCTGGCGCCGACCATGCTCGCTCGTGACTCGAGACCTGACTGACCCCGTTCCAGGGTGTCCTTCCCGGGATTTGTCCGAGCGAGTGAGGCCGGTGCCGGCCTGTCGCCCGCTCGCTGGCCTGATCAGAAGCCTGTCCGCCGTCTCCGGCGTGACCCATCACAGTCCTGCCGCGTGCGGTTTCCCGCCCCAGACCGGCCACCGATCCCGTTCCAACCGAAGGCTGGAGGTGGAGCATGCTTGCAGATCAGCTGGACTACGTCGTCGGGGTCGACACGCACCGCGATGCCCACACGATCGCCCTGATCGCTGCTCTGACCGGCGCCGTCGTGCTCGAGATCGAGGTCGGCGCCGATCAGCGCGGCTACGCACGGGCACTCACACTCGCGTTCGAGCACGCGGCTGGCAGCCGGCTGTGGGCGATCGAGGGCAGCGGCAGCTACGGGGCCGGCCTGGCGCGCTTCCTCGCCGAACAGGGCGAGCGCGTCGTCGAGGTCGAGCGGCCGCAGCGGACCGAGCGCACGAAGGGCAAGAGCGACCGGATCGACGCCCTGCGCGCGGCGCGCACGGCCCTGGGCCAGACGAAACTGGCGCTCCCACGTGCGGGCGGTGCGCGCCAGGCGCTGCGTGCACTCGTCACGACCCGCAAGGGAGCGGTCGCGACCCGCCGCGCCGCGCTCAACCAGCTGCGGGCGCTGATCGTGATCGCGCCCGAGTCGCTTCGCGCCGAGCTGCGCCAGCTGACCCGGGCGAAGCTAATCGCGCGCTGCGCCCGTCTACGCGCCGAGCGACACGCCTGCCCCGAGCTGCGCGGGACGACGCTCGCTCTGCGCGCCTGCGCACGCCGTGTGCAGGCGGCAACGGCGGAGGAGCGCGAGCTCAGGCGCGAGATCGTGCGCCTGGTCAACGAGCTGGCACCGCAGCTGCTGGCCGAGCCGGGCGTCGGTCCCATCTCGGCCGCCCAGCTGCTTGTCTCCTGGTCGCACGGCGGCCGCTTCGCCGGCGAGGCCGGCTTCGCCCGCCATGCCGGAGCGGCGCCGATTCCCGCCTCCTCCGGCCAGGTCGTGCGCTCCCTGCTCGACCGCGGGGGCGACCGTCAGCTGAACCGCGCCCTGCACACGATCCTCGTCGCACGGCACAAGCGGCACGCGCCGACGATCGCCTACATCGAGCGGCGGCGCAGCGAGGGCAAGAGCGTGCGCGAGGCGCTCCGCTGTCTCAAGCGCTTCCTGGCTCGCCACCTCTTCCGAGTGCTCGAGGCTGGTCCGTTGGCGACTTGACTCTCATAGAAGCATCACCCGAGCTCGCTACACCCGAGCTCGCTGAGTCACCGCGCGTCCCTGGCTACGGCTGCGGTTCCATGCCTATCGTTTCGCGGGCAGCGAGCGGGCGTACTCCGTCCCAAGTTCGACCCACTTCGCAAGCTGGCGTTTGGTGCGCACATCTTCCGGATCGACTCGTAGCCATCCCCGCATTTGGCGACCGCGCATCTCCATCAGGCGAGCGTTCGACGTCGCGAGGAGCGCGTCCGATTGCTCTGGGTCTACGCGGACCAGGACGCCACCTTGGCCGCTCGCTGCGACCGCCATGTTGCCGCCGATGAGAAAGGCGAGCCCGCCGAACATCTTCTTCTCCGTCAGATCGGATTCGCCGCCGACCAGTTCGCGTATGCGATCCGCGAGCTCCTCGTCATACGCCACGGGGCGATCGTACGGCAAGTCGGCATAGGGAACTTCGTCGCTAGTCGGATCGCCCGCTGAGGCGTGCGAGCAACCGGTGGAGCTCCTGCAGCTCGGGCTCGGAGAGGCGTCCGAAGAAGTGCACGGCATGGGCGTCGACGGCATCCTCCGCGCGTGCCTGCATCTTTCTGCCGGCGGCCGTGAGCGTGATCACGTACGCCCGCCGGTCGTCGCGGTTGCGCTCACGCTTCACGTAGCCGGCCCGCTCCAGATCGTCGATCAGGGCCACCATCGTCGTGCGGTCTATGCGCAGCCGCTCTCCGATCGCCTGCTGGGACCATGACCGTCGCTCGCCGCCGGGCTCGGCCTCATATCGGAGGAAGGTCATGACTCCGAAATGCTTGACGGTGAGCCCGAGCGGCTCAAGCGCGCGGTTGGCGACCTCTTGAGCGTTCTCGGCAGCCCAGGTGAGCGCGGCGCCGAGACGACGCTGTAGCGACGCGGGCAGAGGCGGTAGTTCGTGTTGCTGATGCTCCATTTGCCTGATCGTCAGTTTAGCTGATAGTCTCCATGACTGATAGGAAGTCTAACTGACGGAGGTGGACAACAATGGCACGGAAATGGTGGACGCTCATGACGGTCTCGATCGCGACCTTCATGCTGCTGCTCGACGTCACGATCGTGAACGTCGCGCTGCCGGCGATCGAGCGCGACCTCGGGGCGAGCCTGACCGACCTGGAGTGGGTCGTCGACTCCTACGTCCTCGCCCTCGCCGCGCTCACGCTGATGGCCGGCGCGCTTGCCGACCGGCTGGGCAGGAAGCTCGTTTTCACGGCCGGTCTTGCCGGCTTCACCGCAGCTTCGCTGCTCGCAGGCTTCGCCGGCGACGCGCTCACCCTCAACCTCGCCCGCGGCCTGCAGGGAATCGGCGGTGCGGCGATGTTCGGAACGGTGCTTGCCCTGATCGCGCAGGAGTTCGGTCCCCGCGAGCGCAAGACGGCGCTCGGGATCTGGGGGGCGACCGTAGGTGTCGGGGTCGCCGTGGGGCCGCTCGTTGGGGGAGTGCTCGTCGACTCCCTCGGCTGGGAGTCGATCTTCTTCGTCAACGTGCCGGTCGGCGCCCTGACGATCCTGCTTGCGCTCACGAAGCTGCGCGAGGCGCGCGATCCGAGCCCGGGACGGCTCGACTGGGGCGGGCTCGGCACCTTCTCCGGCGCGCTCTTGCTGCTCGTCCTCGGGCTCCTACGGGGCAACGGCGAGGGCTGGTTGAGCCCCGAGATCGTGGGCAGCCTCGCGGGCGGTGCTGCACTGCTCGCGGCCTTCACCGCGATCGAGCTCAGTCAGAGGAATCCGATGCTGGACCTCCGGCTCTTCCGCGTCCCGGCCTTCACTGGGGCCTCGCTGGCGTCCTTCGCGGTTGCTTCCTCGGTCTTCTCGATGCTCCTCTACATCGTCCTCTACCTCCAGAACGTCCTCGGCCTCTCCCCACTTCAGGCGGGAGTGCGGCTCCTTCCGATCACGGCCATGGCCTTCTTCTTCTCGCCACTGGCGGCGAGGCTCTCGCAGCGAGTTCCGCTTCGGGCACTGATCGGCGTCGGCCTCGCCCTCGCGGGAGTCGGCCTCCTCGTCGCGGGCGGCCTCGACGCCGATTCCGAGTGGACGGCCCTCCTCGCCGGGCTCCTTCTGATCGGCGCCGGCGTCGGCCTCGTCAACCCGAGCGTCGCCGAAGCGGCGATCGGCGTCGTGCCCACGGCCAGGGCGGCAACGGGAGCGGCAATCAACAACACCTTCCGCCAGGTCGGCGTCGCGGTCGGGATCGCCGCCCTGGGCGCCGTCTTCCAGGGGCGGATCGAGTCCAGACTCGGCGATCTGCTCGCGAACGGGCCGCCTGCATACCAGGGCCAGGCGGGTGAGCTCGCACCTGCGGTCTCCTCGGGAAACACCGAGGCTGCCGTCGCAGCGGCACCGCCGCAGGCGCAGGCGTTCCTCGCCCATGCAGCCCGGGAGGCGTTCCTCTCCGGGCTGAACGAGATCTTCCTGATCGCAGGAGTCACGGCCCTCATCGGCGCTGCCCTCTCGCTGCTCCTCATCAGAGCACGCGACCTCCAGCTCGACGCCCACGAGGAGAGCGCGAGCCGGCTCGAGGACACGGACGAGTCCGCCGAGCAACCCGCTCTCGCAGCCTAAGCACGTGGGGGAGCTCGCGGGGCTCCCCCACGAACCACGCCAGCCGGCCAGGTTCCGTCTTCCGAAAGGAGGACGGCGCCGCGGTAAGACGCCGTCTCGCGGGCGGATTTCAGAGGCAAACCGCGGCTCGAGGATTGGCCCAACCATACGGAGCGGAGGCAGCCCCGGGACTACGCCGCCTTGCTTCCGTTCCCTCGAGGTCGTACGCTCCCAAAGAACCGCGCCGTTTCCGGCGGCAGAAGCGTGCCCGCTCCCATCGTCGTCATCGACAGCTCTGAGATTCGCGAGGGAAAGCTCGAAGAGCTAAAGACTGCGCTCGAAGAGTTGGCCGCGTTCGTCGAGGCGAACGAGGCCGAACCAATCGCCTACAACATCTACTTCGACGAGGACTGCACCCGGATGACTGTCGTTCAGATCCATCCGAGCTCGGCCGCAATGGAGTTGCACATGAACGTGGCGGGTCCGATCTTCCGGAAGTTCGCAGAGTTGCTCGAGCTCTCGCGTGTTGATTTCTACGGTAGGCCGAGCGACGCCTTGCTGGAGCAGATGCGCCAGAAGGCGCAGTTGCTGGGGAACGCGCCAGTCGTCGTGAACGAGCTCCATGCCGGGTTCTCTCGGTTCGCAACTCGCACGGGGTCGATGACAAGACCCTGATCAGCTGGTTTGCCCCGAAGGGCCGGGCGGGGCTACACGCCTGACACTGAGCCGGATTTAGCCAGCGGAAGGAGCACCGATGACCGACGAGCACGATCTTGGAGCCGTCGCAAAAGCGATCATCGATGCCAACCTGTACATGGTGCTCGGAACCGCCGATCAGGCTGGCCGGCCCTGGGTTTCGCCGGTCTACTACGCGCCGGCGGACTACCGGGAGTTCTTCTGGGTGTCAAAGCCGGACGCCAGTCACTCTCGGAATCTCGAAGCGCGCGGCGAGGTGAGCATCGTCATCTTCGATTCATCTGTGCCCATCAATACCGGCCAGGGCGTCTATATGTCGGCTGCAGCGCAAGAGCTCACCGGCGACGAGCGCGCACGAGGGATCGACATCTACTCTCGCCGAGCGCTGGCACACGGTGGGCGCGAATGGACGCTGGAGGACGTACAAGCACCGGCGCATCTTCGCCTCTACCGAGCCATCGCCCGAGACCACTACATCCTCGACCCACACGACCGTCGCGTTCCGGTGACCGTGTAGTGGACGTCTATCCGGCCCTCGCCTATCGCGACGTCAGCGCGGCGCTCGATCTGTGGAGTTTTGGAACAGCAAGGCCGAAGCGGTAGCCGAGCCGGTTCCGGGCCGCTCACTCGGACGTCGAGTCTCGGGACTGCCGGCGATGGAAACCGGGATGTTGCTTCAACCGACACCTAGCCTCGGCGAGCGCGCCCCTTGCGGGTTGCCTGCCTTCCGCGATCGGGGTCTCTGAGAAGCTGCTCGCAGATCGTGTCGCCGAACCAGCGCTCCCACTGCTCCGGCGTCCAGCCTCGCTCGCCGATCAGCAACAGCCAGACGTCGGGGTGATTAAGCGTCCAGAGGATGTCAGTGGCACGTGCCACATCGAGGCCGGGGCGTAGAGCCTTCTTCTTCTGCAGCGACTCGACGATCGCGCCCTGGTTGGCGTAGAACTCGGTCTGGATACGGCTCCAGAGCGCCGCGATCTCCGCATCCACGGTCGCCGCGCTCCGGATCACGCCTAGCACCGCACCGACGCGCTCCTTGACGGCGCGCGAAGCTCGGGCAGCCAGCCGCAGCTGACGGCGCGGATCCGGCTCGTCCAGAACCTTTCGATACCAGGCACGTTCTGCGACCGGGGCCTCGCTCTCGTCGCCACGGAGCAGGAGGTTCCAGAGCGCGCGCAGCACGCCGCTCTTCGACTCGAAGGCGACGTACACCGTCTTGAGCGCGACATCGGCCTCGACGGCGATCGCCGCCATCGTCGTCGCGGCATACCCCCGCTCCTCAAACAGGCGTTGGGCACCCTCGAGCATCTGTCTGCGCGTCTCCGCGGCCTGCGCACGACGGCGCGGAGACTCGTAACGGCGCTTGCTCTTGACACGCGCTGCCATTTCAGTATTCTGACACTGATTTCATTACTCGTTAAGAGTAGCCAATTTCTAGAAAGAGGTTTGCAATGGAAGCCGAGAGCATCATCCAGGATCGCAGGCCGCAGTCCAACGGCCGGAATCCCGACGAGCTTCGCGCACGCCTGCGAGGGATGTGGGCTGCGGTTGCGCCCGGATGGGCAGAGCACGCGGCATATGCCGATGCTCGCGGAGCGGCCGTAGGAGAGGCGATGCTCGCGTTGGCCAAGCCGCAACCCGGCGACCGGGTGCTCGAGCTGGCGTGCGGGCCGGGCGGGCTCGGTCTGGCGGCGGCCGAGCGCGTCGCACCCGGTGGCGAGGTCGTCCTGTCCGACGTCGTTCCGGAGATGACGTCGATCGCCGCGGCGCGCGCCTCGGCACTCGGGCTCACGAACGTTGCCACCCGCGAGCTCGACCTCGAGCGGATCGATGAGCCGGACGCCTCGTACGACGTCGTTCTCTGCCGCGAAGGACTGATGTTCGTGCCCGACCCCGCCGGCGCCGCGCGCGAGATCAAACGAGTGTTGCGACCCGGCGGACGGTTCGCGGTCGCGGTGTGGGGCCCGCGGGAGCGCAACCCTTGGCTCGGAGTCGTCTTCGACGCGGTCAGCGAGCAAATCGGCAGACCCGTGCCGCCGCCCGGCGTTCCGGGACCCTTCTCGCTCGACGACTCAGACAAGCTTGCCGGCCTCTTCTCCGACACCGGACTGAGCGACGTCGTCGTCACCGACGTGCTCGTCCCTCTGCGCGCTCGCTCGTTCGACGAGTGGTGGGAAAGAACGTGTGCGCTCGCCGGCCCGCTGGCGAAGATGCTCGGGTCGCTGTCCCCCGAGGCCACGCAGGCGATTCGCGCCCGCGCCCGGGACGCGGTCCGCGCATACGAGACGCCGACCGGCGTGGAATTCCCGGGAGTCACGCTGCTCGCGTCTGGGCGGCACGCCTAACGCAGGCGGAAGCGCAGGATCCGTAGGCGAGCCGTCGAACCGGTCCGGTCATGCCGGCACCGCAGCGCAACGATCCCTACAAGTCCTTCAACTTTCGCGTGGAGATCGACGGCATCGCGCACGCAGCCTTCAGCGAGGTGACCGGCCTCGAGAGCGAGACAGCGGTGATCGAGTATCGAGCCGGCGGCGAGAACGTGGTGCGCAAGTTGCCCGGGCTGACGAAGTTCGGGAACATCGTGCTCCGCCGGGGCGTCACCCAGGATGCCGAGCTGTGGAACTGGCGGAAGAGTGTTGTGGAGGGAAACATCGATCGGCGCAACGGCTCGGTCGTCCTGCTCGACGACAAGCGGAACGAGGTCGTGCGCTGGAACTTCCACGACGGCTGGATCTGCAAGTGGGATGGCCCGGCATTCAACGCGAGGTCAAACGAGGTTGCGATCGAGACGATCGAAATCGCGCACGAAGGGCTCGAGCGAGCCTGAAATGGGCGAGGTTGCAGCCGACGACGGCGTCGTCGTCGACGTCGTCTTCGATGGTGGCGTGCTGTACCTCGAGCTCGCCAACCTTGCCGACCGACCGGCATTGAACGTTGCTTGCACGTTCGATCCGCCTCTCCTGGACGCCCAGGGGCGAGACGTCTCGAGGCTCCCCCTGTTCCGCCGCGTGGAGTTCCTGGGCCCCCGGCGGCGGATTGGCACCCTGCTCGATTCCAGTGCCGGTTATTTCGCGCGCGAGCAGTCGACGCGCGTGATGATTGCGGTCGAGTACGAGCGACCCGACGGCCCGCGGCGCGTGACACACGTGGCGCACGACCTCGAGATCTTCCGCGAGCTCGCGTATCTCGCTTGAGGTCTCATGAGCGGCGTGTGAGCACTGTGTGAGCGGCGCCTCGCATCATGAGGATGCGCAAAGGCCCCGCTACTCGTCGTCTGATCCGACTGGAGGGAAAAGGTGCCACAGTCCTTGGCAATGATGATTGCCCTGCTCGCCGAGATCGGCGAGAACACGCTGACCAAGGTCGGACGACACTTGCCTCGGTTCTGGCCCGTGGTAATGGGCTCCATCTGCGTACTTGCACTGACAGGCGGGGTCGCTTACGCCACAGCTCTCGACACCAAGCTGCCACCCCGCACGCTCCGCGGGCCGGAGAATCGCCTACGCCAATATCCCATCCTCTCGCTCGTGACCAGCGCCCAGCTCGCAGCCGCGAAACGCCTGCGGAGCGAAATGTGGCCGGCGAGCCGTGCCTGGCGGAGTCCGCGCGCTGCTGCCGCCGCAGGCTACGACCCCGATCGTCTCCGCCGACCTGGGAACACGGCGGGGCTCTTCCTCCACGCGGAGAATCGCAAGCTGAGCAACGACGATCAATATCTCGAGCCGCGGCATCCCGAGGTGCTCATCTTCGCGAACGCGCCGGGACGCCCCCTCGTGCTCATTGGCGTGATGTTCAGCGTGCCACGCGGCGTGCATGGCTCCACCCCTGGTGGGCCGATCACACGCTGGCACACTCACCGAGTCTGCGCACGGGGCGCGCAGCGCGGCCTGACGCCGAGCCCCGACGGTTCCTGCCCTCCTGGGACTCAGAGCCGGCAAGGAGCCGAGATGCTGCATTTCTGGTTCACGTCAGACCTTCGCAGCGCCTACGCGATCCACGGGCCCGTGCCCGAGTTGTGCGCCGCACGCCTCCTCTACCACGAGAGCTGCCACCACACAAGCCCCGGGCACTAGTTCCTCAGACCCGAGGCTCAGCATCACCCGCGGGTCCTCGTACCGCCGACGAAGACGAGCAAGCCGGCGAGGGCCGCGATGAGGGCCATACCGACGATCGTGTGCGAGAAGATGGGGAGCAGGCCGAGTTGCGGCACGTGCAGCTCCATCCTCCCGGCGATGTCACCCGGCTTCGGGTGCCAAGGATCGCGGTAACTGCGGTTGTCTCCCTGGGTCACGTAGCCGTCCTGCGAGGAGCCTCCGACGATCCGATGGATGATGAGCGCGCCGGCGCCCGCCTGGTTCTTCATGATGCGGTACGCGATCACGTCGCCGCGACGATACGTCCGCTGCCGACGCGCCACGACCAGGTCGCCGCTGTGGAGCTTCGGCTCCATGCTGTGGCCGGCGACGATCACATAGGTAGCGGGCCCGCCGAGGAAGGTGGGGCCAAGGAAGATCGCCCAAGCCGCGACGACTGCGACGAGCAAGGCCCAGCCGGCGAGGCGGACCGGTCGGCGGGCTCTGGTGGCCCGCAGGCGCTGACGGAGGATAATGGGATGGTTCGAGAAGGCTTCCACGGTCACGGGTAGTAGTTGACGACGAGCGAGGGCCGCTGGGCAGGTGGCCCGATCTCGCGCGACGGGAATTTCCCGTTCCGCACGGTCGATGAGTTCTCGACCGAATCGCTGAACTGCCAGCCGTTGTTCGTCAGGCCCCCAGAGACGAACGACTGGACGTCAGAGGTGACCGTCGCCTGCAGCGTCACGTTCGACGTTGTCCCGGTTACGACACTCGTCGAGCTCGTCGAGGCCGGCTGGTTCGACCACGTGATCACGTTTTCCGTCCACGCGGCTGTGACCCGGTTGATGTTCCAGGTGCGGCTCTGGTTCGGCGCCGCCGACAGGAACACGCTCAGCGTTGCGGTCTGGACGGCCGCGGCAGCTGGAATCGAGCATGAGGAGAGGTCGAACTTGACGAAGCTGCGCTTGTTGGTATTGACCAGCCCCAAAGTCTGGGACGACTCGACCTGGAGCGGCGTGACACCCCCGAAGTTCGAGCCCTGCTGAAGGGTCGCCTGGTCGACGTAGCTGTCGGCCGCGGGCGTCAGCGTACACGTGCTGAGCGGCACCGCGGCGACGACCGTGAAGGTCGTGAGGTTACTGGTCGTGATGCCGAGCGATGCGGCGACCCCGACGCCGCTGCCGGCCAGGAGCGAGACGGCGACGATCGCGAGCAGCCAGCGCCGCCCGGACCGGCCGCGGCTAGCTGACGTCCGGCGAGCCATCGTCCTTACGGCCCTGCGATCGAGACGTCGACGCCTGCGGGCGTCGCCCCGGGAGGATTGGGGGATACGGAAACGGTCGCCGAGGTGCCGCTCACTGCCACCGGGCCGCCGCTCGCCACGCTCGTTCGGGAGCTATCGACCACGGTCACGCTCAGGGTGCCCCCGTTGCACGAAGGGGCGATCCCGCCGACTCCGACCGAGGTCACGTTGCCTCCCGATGTCGTGTACGAGATTGTGAACCCGTTGGAGTCACAGGCGGAGACTGGAGTGGACCCGTTGCCGACCAGCGGCGAGTTCACGCCCCGGAGCGCGGACGCGGACGCGAGTGAGCAAAATCCCACCGCGGCCGCCGAGCAGAGAATGAGGAGACGCTTCACGCGATCCCTTTCTCGAGCTAGCCGGCCAAGGCGCCCTTTCGCAGAAGGGCGCCTTGGCCGAGACTCGGGTGCTACGCGATCAGAATGTTGATGCCCTCAGTCAGCTTCGCCGATGGGGGCGTGGACATCGTCACGGCGAACGAGGTCGCGCCGCTCGTCGGAATCGCGAGTGATCCGGAGCCGATCTGCGCTCCACTCGAGTCCGTCAGGCTGACGCTCATGGTTCTGCCGTCGCAGGTGTCGGAAACGCCGCCGACCGTGACGGACGTGATCTCGTACCGCTCGTCCGTCGCGTCCCAGGCCGTCACATACGCGGCCGTAACGCCGTCGGTGTCGCACGACGCGACGACGGCGCTGTCCGCGCCGACGGTGTCGCTTGTGATCCCGCCAAGGCTCGCGGCCATGGCATAGAGGCTGGCGAAGACCACGAGGGCCGCCAGCAGAGCGAGGAGTGTGCGCTTGCGCATTGTCTTTCCTTCCGTGTCCTTGCCACACAGGGCCGGTGGATTGCTCTCAGAGCTGATACGCAAATACTCGGCCGTGCAGGGAGCCCTCGTCTCCCCCTTATGGGGGTGTGATCGACCGTGCCGGGCTCTTGTTGGAGCTAGTTCGGCGAGATGTTCTGGTTGAACCGGAAGAAGTTGTCCGGGTCGTACTTTTGCTTCAAGGCTTGGAGCCGGTCGTACTTTTCCGGCCCGTACGACTGGCGAACCCGCTCGGCCCCCTCGTCACCCAAGAAGTTGATGTACACGCCTTCGTGCCACGGCTCCAGGGCTGACCAGAAGCCCCGCACCCACTCGCGCTCCGCGTCGAAGCCCTCGCTCGTCTCCGTGCAGGCACCGATGTTGTAGGTGAACCCCGCCGAACGGCCGTTGAACGCGGCCTCCCCGTCGTCCACACGCGCGACCGCTCCGCCCATCTGCCAGATCGGGAACGACGTCAACGGCGAGTTGATCTGCAGCGAGCGCTCAACTGTGATGTCGATGATCTCGTCGCTCAGCTCCGCGACGTCGCAGCTCTTGAAGTAGTACCAACGGCCCGGCGGGAAGCTTGGGTCGAAGATCGACTGGTGCGTCACATACGGCTTCGGCATGCAAACGTCCGCCGCCGGCGAGCCGAACTGCCGCAGCGGGCGGATGAACTTCTCCCCCTCCTCCAGGTCGCCGGCCCAGCAGCAGGTGACCATCACGACCGGCTTCCCGTGTAGCTCCTGCGGGACGAACGGCAGCGGCGGCGCTTTGCGGTGAGTGATGATCGTCATCAAGTCGTCCGGCGCCTCCGCAACCCAGGCGCGATAGAAACGCAAGACCTCCCCGGACTGCTCCATCGGCCAGAACACCGGGCCGGCCAGCACCTGCGTCCCCAGCGGCACGCAGCGGAACTCGAACTCCGTGACGATCCCGAAGTTACCGCCGCCGCCGCGCACGCCCCAGAAGAGATCTGCGTTCTCGTCCGCGCTCGCCTTGACGAACTCCCCGTCGGCGGTCACGAGATCCACCGAGACCAGTTGGTCGATCGACAGCCCGTGCTTCCGCTGGATCCAGCCGATCCCGCCTCCGAGCGTGAGCCCCGCCACTCCGGTGTGCGTGACGATGCCCGACGGCACCGCGAGCCCGAACGCCTGCGTCTCCCTATCGAGCTCGCCGAGCAAGACGCCCGCTTGCACACGCGCTGTGCGCTGATCGGGATCGACACGTACGCCCTTCATCGGCGAGAGGTCGATCATCAACGCGTCGTCTACGACCGACAGGCCCGGGAACGAATGTCCACCGCTCCGCACGGCCACCGGCAGGCCGCTCGCCCGCCCGAACTTCACCGCGGCGATCACGTCCGAGACGCCCGCGCAGCGAACGATCACGGCCGGGTGCTTGTCGAAAGAGGCGTTCCAGATCTTGCGCTGCAGATCGTAGTCCGGATCCCCGGGACGCACGACGTGCCCTCGGAATGCAGACTCGTCGATCTGGATCGGGTCGACGACCGTGGTCACCAGCCTAGTTTGGCAGTCCGAGCAGACGCGGCAAAGCCGATCAACTCCGGATCAGGAAAGACTGAGATGGATGAGAGAGACGGGGCCAACCCGCCTCTCTCACCATTTTGGAGCTCGACCCCAGCTAGCCTGCGGTAATGCGGCCGAAGAGGCCGTGCGTCTCGTCGTCCGGGCCCGCCGTGAAGAACAGCGTGTTCGTAGGCCCAGCGTTTGCGCCATTGCCAAACTCGAGCGCCCACAGCCCGTCGATGGCGATCGGATCGCCCGAGCCGTCTCGTAGCTGACCGCGGAACTCGAAGCGCCCGTTCGCCTGCGGCTCGAAAGCGTTGATCCTGCCGTCGCCGAAGTTGCCGACGAGGAGATCTCCGCTGAAGCGGCCGAAGTCACCCGGCGCGAGCGCGAGCCCCCACGGCGCGTTCAACAGGCCGTGCTGAGCTACGCGGGCGACCAGATTGCCGCCGGTGTCGAAGGCGTCGACGAAGCCGAGGCCCGGACCGGCGACCTCGTCCTCTGCGTCCTCGTCCTGCTTGGCGAAGGCGACGAAGATCCGCGAGCCGATCGCCTGGATCCCGAACGGCGCATAGCCGGCGGGGAGCCCAGGATCGGTGAACCGGTCGACGATGTTCCACGAACCGTCGAAGACGTCGACGAGGCCGTTGTGGAAGTCGGCGGCGTAGAGCATCCCGCCGGCGATCGCAAGGCCCTTGAAGTTCGCGTCCGGATCTCCACTCGCGGCCACGAGGGCGTTCGTCGGATCGACCGTCGGATTCCAACCGCGAAGCAGGCCGTCCTCGGCGTCGAAGATGAACCTGGCCGGCGCGGAGACCGTCCCGTTCGTCACTTCGAAACCCGACCCGCCGTTGAAGACGATGCCGGTCGGGCCACTGTCCACCCCGACGGTCACGGTGAGGGGTACCTTCTGGCCGGTATTGCCGTTGTAAAGCGTCGACACGCTGGTCTCGTTGTCCGCGACCCACCACGGACTGGTTGTAGAGGCTGTAAGCCCCCAGGCGTTGACCAGATCGGGGTCAAGGACGGGTGCGACACCGGGCTGGTCGGAGACGAGCGGCGTGACGGTATATGCGTTGTCCGCGGCAGCACCAAGCGGCATGGCTGCAATGAGCGCAGCAACGAGGACCGCAAGCGCCAAGCCGCAGCGACCGAGATTTGTTCGGATCACGATCATCCCCCTTCTCGCTGGCGAAGCTTTCCTCCCTCTAGCTACGGGAATAGCAGGCCGGCGGTTTTGCCTGACCGGCGATCCGTGCAGCCATGCCAAATGGGGGCTCGAAAGAGCGGGTTCTACGCTTCGGCGCGAGCTGCGCGGCCCACGAACGCAGCAAATCGAGCAACCACGAGCTGGACGCCCTTCAGCTGTTGAACGATGTCGGGCGTGGCAGGAGCACGGCGTCGGCCACGCACCTCGGCCGCGCGCTGCCATTTCAGCGCCTCGCGCTCGAGATCGGCTTGGTGTTCCCGACCCAACATGCGGTATGTCTCGTCCATGTCGCCTCCAGTTGCTGCTGACTCAGATGGGCGTGAGACTGCCGCGGCGCCCTTACGTGGACCTAACGCGCGACTAAGACGCCGCGCTCAGGCCGGCCTTTTTCTGCTCGTAGACAAGGCCTAAGATCACGATGGGACGACGAATGCAGCGCGCTGAGCCACGAGGCCCAAGGCTCGAGATCAGGCTTCTCGGGCCCGTCGAGGCGAGCGTGAGCGAGCGGCTCCTGCCTCTCGACCGTCCCCAGCAGCGGGCTCTGCTCGCGCTCTTGGCGCTCAACGCGAATCGCGTCGTCTCGACCGACCGGTTGATCGATGCCCTCTGGGGGGAGCGCCCGCCGCCGACTGCATCAGTTGCCCTCTACGGCCTCGTCTCGGGGATTCGAAAGCTCCTCGAACCGGATCACGCAGGCGCGGTGGTGACAAAGGCGCCCGGCTATCTGTTGAAGCTGCCTGCGGAACAGATCGACGTCGGTCGCTTCGAGTTGCTTGCGGCTGAGGGCCGCCGCGCGCTCGGCTCGGATGACGCCGAGACGGCTTCGGCACGGCTCACGGAAGCGCTCGAGCTCTGGCGCGGCCCGCCGCTCCAGGACTTGCAGTTTCTGCCGTTCGCGCAGAGGGAGGTCGGTCGCCTCGAGGAGTCGCGCCTCGGGGCGCTCGAGGCCCGGGTCGAGGCGGATCTGGCCGCCGGCCGGAACGGCCATCTCGTGCCCGAGCTCGAGTCGCTCGTCGCGGAACATCCGCTGCGAGAACGGCTGAGAGCACAGCTGATGCTCGCCCTCTACCGTGCCGGGCGCCAGGCGGACGCGCTCGCCGCCTACCGCGATGCACGAACAGTTCTCGCCGACGAGCTGGGCCTCGAGCCGTCGGCTGAGTTGCTCGCGCTCGAGCGCGCGATCCTGCGCCACGAACCTTCGCTCGCTGGGCGCATCCCGGTCCCCACCGATGCGGCCGCTGTAAAGACTCGGGATGGAACGGCTCCTCCGCTCGGGCGCGCACGCCGGACGAGGTGGATCGCAGTCGCGACAGTTCCGCTCGTGGCGATCGTCGCTGTGACCGTTCTCGCGATCACGAGGTCGGGCGCAGACAATGCGGTGCGCGTCGCTGCAAACGGAGTCGGCGTGATCGAGCACGGAAAGGTCGCCGCCGCCGGAAGCCTCGGGGCCTCACCGAGCGACATCGCAGCAGGCGGCGGGGCCCTTTGGATCACCAGCGCCGACGAGCACACCGTCTCGCGCGTCGAGCCGGATACCGGAGGTGTGCGTCAGACTATTCGAGTCGGAAACGGCTCGAGCGCCGTGGCCGCGGACGATCGCGGCGTCTGGGTTGCGAACTCGCTCGACGGCACGGTCTCGCGGATCGATCCCGGGACGAACACCGTGGTGCAGACGATCCGGGTCGGCGGAGGGCCGGTCGCCGTGGCGATTGGGTCGCGAACCGTGTGGGTCGCGAGCAGTGATGACCAGACGATTTCGCAGCTGGACTCTCGTACCGGAGCCATCACCGCGCGCATACCGATGGGCGCGGCACCACGCGCGCTCGCCGTGGGCGCAGGGAGCCTCTGGGTCGCCGACGAGACCCGCGGCGTCGTCTTCCGCGTCGATCCCAAAGAGAAGACCGTCGTCGACACGATCGGAGTTGGGAACGGCCCGGTTGACGTCGCTGTCGGAAGCGGCTCGGTGTGGGTCGCGAACAACCTGGACGGCACAGTGTCGCGTATCGACCCGGAACGCGGTGCCATCGCGGCGACGATCCCGGTCGGCGACGGGCCACGTGGGATCGCAGTCAGCCGAGAGGGCGTCTGGGTGAGCAACGAGTTCGATGGGACGCTGGCGCTGATCGATCCACACTCGAACGCCGTCAAGCGTGTTGTTCCCATCGGCGAGCGGCCAGAGGGGCTCGCCGCTCGCGGCGGGAGGCTGTTCCTGGCCGTCCGCTCGGCCGGCGGCGCTCATCGCGGCGGCACCTTACGGCTCGTTGCCGCGAAGGGGCCGTTTCAGCCAGGCTCCCTCGACACGGTCAACTTCAGCATCGCCCCCACGACGATCTTGACCAACGACGGCCTCGTCGGCTTTCGCCGCGTCGGCGGATCCGATGGCAGCCAGCTCGTGCCCGACCTCGCCCTTGCGCTCCCCTCGCCGACGGACGGCGGGCGCACCTACACGTTCCGCCTTCGCGCCGGCATCAGCTACTCGACCGGCCGTCCTGTCCAGCCGGCGGACTTCCGACGCGCGCTCGAGCGCGCCGTGATCATCGGCCACGGCCCCGGTATTTACGGGGCGATCGTGGGCGCGGACACGTGCGCTGCGAGGCCAAAGCGCTGCCATCTCTCGCGCGGCATCGCGACCGACGATCGGACGCGGACGGTGGCGTTCCACCTGCGCGGGCCCGACCCGGATTTCGTCTACAAGCTCGCGCTCCCGTACGCCTTCGCCGTACCGGCCGATACGCCCGCCAAGGATGTCGGTACGCATCCGCTTCCGGCGACCGGCCCGTACATGATCGCGATCTACAAGCAAGGCAAAGGGGGCGGCCTCACGCTCGTCCGTAATCCACGGTTTCGGGAGTGGTCGAAGGCCGCACAGCCTGACGGCTACCCCGACCGGATGATCCTTGCGTTGGGGGGATCGCCGAGCCGAGTGGTGCGGGCGGTCGAGCGCGGCAACCAGGACCTTGCCCTCGACGGTGTCCCGCCCGAGCTGGAGCACGAGGTCGAGACGCAATTCGCGAGTCAGATGCATGTGAATCCTCTGACGGGGACGACGTATCTCTTCATGAACACGAAGGTGCCGCCGTTCGACGACGTACGCGTGCGTCGGGCTCTGAACTACGCAGCCGACCGAGCGGCCGGCGTGCAAATTTCGTCGCGCGCCACCGGAGCACAGCCGACGTGTCAGATCCTGCCCCCTGCCTTCCCCGGCTACCGGCGCTACTGCCCCTACACCAAGGGGCCGAGCGCGAATGGGGCATGGCGGGCGCCCGACATCGAACGGGCCCGCCGGCTCGTCGTCGCCTCCGGCACCAGAGGCGCCGTCGTCACGGTCTGGGTGCCGGACAACCATCAGGGAGAGGCCCCGTTCGCGGCGGCGCTGTTACGCAGTCTCGGCTACCACGCGCGCATCAAGCGAGTCAGCAATGACGTCTACTACAACCCTGCAACGGGACCGCTCGATCCAGGGCGCCACGTCCAAGCGGGGCTCTTCTCCTGGTTCGCGGACTACCCCGCGGCGTCGAATTACTTCGGAACTTTCTTCTCGTGTCGTGCGCCCTCGAACTGGTCCGAGTTCTGCGACCGCGGCATCGAAGCCGAGTTCCGGCGTGCGCTCGGGCTCCAGACAACCGATCCCTACCTCGCCAACCGGCTCTGGGCGCGCATCGACCGCGAGATCGTCGATCAGGCCCCGGTCGTGCCGCTGTTCACCCTCAAGCAGATCGACATCGTTTCGCGCCGAGTCGGCAACTACCAGTTCCACCCGCAGTGGGGCGTCCTGCTCGGTCAACTGTGGGTCGGCTAACCCGTCGGATGCGCGCGATCCGTCTGCACGCGGCCGGCGGACCCAATGGTCTCGCCATCGAGCAGATCGACATCCCGCAGCTGCAGATGGGGGAAGCGCTCGTCCGGGTGCACGCCGCCGCGCTGACCCGAGACGAGCTCACCTGGCCCGTGGATCGCCTTCCCGCCATCCCCTCGTACGAGCTCTCGGGCGTCGTCGCCGACGTTGCGACCGGCGTGACGGACCTCGGCGTGGGCGAGAGCGTCTTCGCGCTTACCCCCTTCGACCGCGACGGCGCTGCCTGCGAATACGCCGTCGTCCCGGCAGGGCTGCTCGCGGCGAAACCGCACAGCCTCGGACATGTCGAGAGCGCGGCGATCCCGCTTGCCGCACTGAGCGCGTGGCAAGGACTGTTCGACCACGGCCGCCTCGAGGAAGGCGAGCGGGTGCTGATCCACGGTGCGGCAGGGGGCGTCGGGCACTTCGCCACGCAGCTCGCCCGTCGGCGCGGCGTCCACGTCATCGGTACCGTCTCCGCGGCCGGAGTCGAGAATGCGCGCCGCCTCGGGGCGCACGAGGTGCTCGACCACACGGCGACGCCCTTCGAAGAGGCCGTGGAGCCCGTCGACCTTGTCTTCGACACCGTCGGTGGAGACGTGCTCGATCGGTCGGCGACCGTCCTGCGCGCGGGCGGCAGGCTTGTCTCGGTCGCCGAGGATCCTCCGGCGGCCGTTTCCGAGCAGGTCGAGGCCACGTACTTCGTCGTCGAGCCGAGCCGCACGCAGCTCGTCGAGCTTGCGAGCCTGGTCGACCACGGGACGCTGCGGCCGGAGATCGACTCCGTCTTCGCACTCGCCGACGCTCCAGCGGCATTCGAGCGCAGCCTCGCGGCAGGCAAGCGTGGCAAGGTGGTGCTTCGGGTTGTCGACGACGAGTAGGCAAGAGCAGAAGGCTGCGGCGTTCCAGGCGCTCCACGCCGGCGAGCCGTTTGTGATCCCGAACCCGTGGGACGCCGGTTCTGCCCGCGTCCTGGCCGGGCTCGGCTTCAAGGCGCTCGCGACCACGAGCTCGGGTTTCGCATTCACGCTCGGGCGTCTCGACGGCGAGGTGACCCTGGACGAGGTCGCCGACCACGCTCGGATGCTCGATCGTGCGACCGATCTTCCAGTCTCCGTCGATCTCGAGCACGGCTACGGCCGGGATCCCGCGAGCGTCGTCCTGGCGGTGACGCGCGTCGCTGAGGCCGGCGCGGTCGGCGCCTCGATCGAGGACTATGATCCCGCCGGCGTCATCTACGACTTCCCGCACGCTGCCGAGCGGATCGCCGCGGCTGCCGAGGCGGCCCACCGACTCGCGTTTCCGTTCACGCTAACGGCGCGAGCCGAGAATCACATCCGCGGCCATCCCGACCTCAACGACACGATCACGCGGTTGCAGGCGTACGAAGCGGCAGGTGCCGACGTCCTCTACGCCCCCGGGCTGCAAACGCCGGCCGAGATCCGCGCAGTCTGCGAAGCCGTCGCGAAGCCGGTGAACGTGCTCGCCCGGCCGGGCCTGTCGATGGTCGAGATCGTGGACGCGGGCGCCCAGCGGATCAGCGTCGGGGGCAGCTTGACCTGGGTCGCGGTGAGCGCAATGGCCGCCGCGGCCACCGAGATCCGCGACCACGGCGACTTCTCCTTGCTCCAATCCAGCCCGCCGCTCCATGATTGGTTCACATGAGCTCGTCGTGCGACGGTCGAATTGCGAAGAGGAGGGATGCAATGTCAACCGAGGACAACAAGACGCTAGTGCGCCGCTTCTACGAGGAGGTGTGGAATCTCGGCAACACCGGTTTCGCGGCCGAGGTCTTCGCCGAGGACTACGTCCGCCACGACCTTCGCCCGACGGAGGCGCTGCCTGGGCCGGCGGGACAGAAGAAGATCGCCGACGACTTTCGCGCCGCGTTCCCCGACCTCGAGGTCGCTGTCGATCTGATCGTCGGTGAGGAGGATTTCGTCGTTGGCCGCTGGACGGCGTCCGGGACCCAACTCGGCCCGTGGGGCGCACTCGAGCCGACCGGACGCCGAGCGACCTTCTCTGCCGTCAACATCTTCCGCTTCGAGGACGGCAAAGTCGCCGAGATCTGGAATCACCGCGATGACCTTGGCCTAGCGGAGCAGATCGGAGCCCCGGTCCACGCGGGCGCGGCGTCGGAGACCGCGTAAGCCGCATCACCCACGCCGCTCGCTTTGGCGCCCCCAGGAGACGAGGGATCGTGCCTAAGCCTGCCGCACGGCTTCGGCGAGCCAGTCCCGTTGCGAGTCTCGGGGGCTGATGCGAACGAAGTATTCGCGCCCCAGGAACTCTTCGGCCAGGTCTTCCGGGAGCGTACTCAGCAGGTGGCTCGGGCCGATCTGGCTGGCGTAGGCGCGAAGCGCCGCCAACTTCGCGGGGAGGAACGGGCGCACGTCGAGCGACCGCGTGATGGAGTCGGACGGCGCGCCGAAGGCGTCGGGCTCGAGGCCCCAGAGGTCGGCCGTGAGCCCGCGGGCGCGCATGAGCGAGACGAGTCGACCCGCATGCCCTTCGGGCCAGGTGGCTCCGTACAGCGACGGCCCGGCGTCCGCGCCGCCGAGGAGGTCGAGGGCCGCATTGAGAAAGCGCGAGACCGCGAGGTGGTCGGGGTGCCAGTAGAGGCCCTCGTCGGAGAAACTGATCACCACCTCCGGCCGCTCACGTTCCAACAGCAGAACAAGCGCCTGCGCGGCCTCCGCCTCGTCTGCGTCGGGGAGCTCGCCGTCGGGATAGTCGAGGCACTCCGCAGAGGAAACGCCCGGCCGGTCCTCGCTCGCCTCGAGTCATCGACACGATCGCCACTCGATGCCCGGCGGCCGCACAGGCCGCGAGGACCCCGCCGGCGAGGAGGGACTCGTCGTCTGGGTGGGCAAAGACCGCCAGTACGCCCCCGTCCATCAGCCCACGTGCCCGGGTGGTCGCGCGAGCCGCCGATAGAGGCGTTCATAGGCGTCGACCATGTTCCGGTAGTGGAACCGCTCGACGGCTGCCTGCCACACCCGTTCCCGATCGAGCTGGACGGCGCTCTGGACCGCCTCGGCAAGCTTCTCGCCCGGCGCGACCCAATGGCCGCCAACCCCCTGCTCGACGAGCTCCGGCACCGCGCCGACGCCGAACGCGGCGACCGGCGTGCCGCACGCCATCGCCTCGACCATCACGAGGCCGAATGGCTCCGGATACGTGATTGGGTAGAGGAGCGCAGCCGCTCCGGCCAGCAGCTCGTTACGGCCTGCGACGTCGATCGTTCCCTCGTAGCGGACGAGCCGGCCATCGATCGCCGGCCGCACGTCGCGCTCGAACCATTCCGTGCTGGGCCCCGCCATGATCAACGGGATCTCGAGCTTGCGGGCGACCCGGACTGCCTCGGCCGCGCCCTTCGAGGGAATCATGCGCCCGAGGAAAGCGAGGTACTCGCCGCGTTTGGCAGTAAACGGAAAGGCGTCGACGTCGATTCCGTTGTGGATCACCGGAACGTGATCGAGGCCCTCGAGCTCACCGCGTTGGAAGTTCGAGATCGCAACCAGATGCGCGTCGGGGTAGCGCCTGAACCCCTCCAGCACCTCCGGGCCAAGCTGGACGTGGTACGTGTGGACGACGGGGGTCGAGACGAAGCGGGTGAACGGCAGCGCGAAGTGGTAGCTGTGGCTGTGTATCACGTCGAACTCGCCTGCCTGCTCGAAGGCCCAGGCCGCGTTCAGCGTCTCCGGCACCCGCCAGTCCCAGATCTCCTCACGCTCGCGGTAGCCCTGCGCGTAACACGACCGCAGGTCGGCCGACGTCACCGAGCCACCGACTGCGAACAAGGTGACGTCATGACCGCGCCGCACCAGCTCCTCGGTGAGCAGCGAGACGAGCTGCTCGATCGAGTCGCCCTCCCCCGGGCTGATGGGCATCGCAACTGGCGCGAGCTCGGCGATCCTCAGCTTTGCCATTGGCGCTCGCGGCGCGAATCTGACAGCCGGGGAACGGAGTTAACATCATGCGCCTCGTCCGACCCAAGGAGGTTTCTCAAATGACGAAGCAGCTGCTCACAGTCGTCGTCGTAGCCGTGGTCCTGAGCACGGTGATCGGATTCACGATCGGCTGGTTCACCAGCCCTGAGAACGCAAACGCAGCGACCGGACAAGCGGAGGTGATCAGGCAGCTCAAGCGGCTCAACGTCCAGATGAATGCCCTGAACTCGAAGACCGGAGACACGCAGCAGTCGGAAGGAAGCGTTCGGGGGCTGCTGACGATCATCTGCGACTACACGGCTCCGATCAACTGCAAGCCACGCTGAGCTAGCAGGACCCGAGCTCACGCCATCCCCGCTGTCTGGAGGAGCGAGCGCAGGACGGTCTGACCTGCAAAGTGTTCCTCTGCGACCTCCCGCGCACGGCGGCAATGGAGCTCGTACCGGGCTGCGATGCGCTCGATGCCCTCGAGGATGCCCTCGGCGTCCTCGAACGAGAGCAGGCCTTCGCCCACCGGTAGGAGGTCGCTGAAGCCTGTCTCCCGGACGAGCGCGGGCCGCCCGCTCGCCAGGTAGCACTGCGTGCGGTCGCTGAACCAGCCACTGCGCGTGTCGACGTACATCGCCTTCGCGAAGCCGAGCTCTGCCTTCGAGGCTTGGATGAAGCGCCGATAGGCCTCTGCGTCGATCGTGGCCTCGAGCGCGTCGGTCAGCTCCCAACCGTGCTCGGCGAGTAACTCGGTTGGAGGCTTGCCGGCGATCGCGAGTCGGATTCGCTCGCTCATCTGCTCCGGCAGCGCGATCAGGCGAAGCAGCTCGTCACCCTTGCCCTTTCCGATCCCCGGGAAGCTGTCCGTGGTCCAGCTCAGGATCGTCGTGAAGGGCGCCTCCCGAGGCGCGGGCGTCACGGGCCAGAAGTCGAGCTCCACCGGCTGGATCGTCGGCTGCCAGCGGAAGGGCGTCTCGGCCAGCGTGCAGCGGGGATCATCGACGCGAAGTGCGAAGGTGAACAGAGCGTCGTGCGCTGCGAAGAAGTCGCGGTACCAGCCCTCGCCCGCTTCGGCGATGGCCTGCTGGGTGAAACCCGGATCGGTGTCGATGAAGATCTTCGAGAGCCGTTCGTACTCGGGCCTGACCATCCAACAGCCGCCCGAGAGGTTGACCATCAGGTCAGCACCTCGGCAAGCTTCGACGACCTGCGCTCGGGTCTGGCCGTGGTAGCCACCCTCGTAGTCGATGTAGGCCCAGGAGTTCTCGAGCCCGACGAGGGCGAGCTGACGGCGGATGTAGTCGAGTGCGTAGGCGGGATCGGTTGCGATCGCGTTTTGGATCGGGTCGAAATTGCACTCGCCGGTGTCCTCCAGATAGAAGACGTCGTAGCCGAGGCGCTGGAAGCCGGCGATGTACTGAAGCGCGCACCAGGTCACACCCCCGACGGGATAGCGGCCGATGATGCCGGCGAGGACAAGTCGCTTACGAGCCAACGCCGCTCCAGCCGGGCTCGAGCGCTGTCGTGAGGTCGGTGTCGGGGCCCATGGCCAAGCGCTCGAGACGATACGGGTCTTGCGGCGGGAGCGAGAATGTGCCGCCTGTGTAGAGACACGCCCCGCGATAGCCGGTCCGGGCGAGTGCCTCGCGCACGTCCGGCGAGGCGCCCGCGTCGTCCCCATACGGGTAGGCAAAGAGCTCCACGGTCTGCGCGAGCTCGGCCTCGAGCACAGCCTTCGAGCGCTCGAGCTCGAGTGCCCGCTCGGCGGGCGCGAGTTCGGAGAACGCGCGATGCGAGACACCGTGCGACTGCACCGCAACGCCGCGGCGCACCAGCTCGCGGAGGTCGTCCCAATCGCACATCGCCTCCTCGGGCTCGCTCTCGAGATCGAAGCGGTTCGTGCGGCCCACGAAATCCGTCGGTACGAAGACCACCGCCGGGTAGTCGAAGCGCTCGAGCCACGGCAGAGCGACCTCGCGCACCGAGCGGTAGCCGTCGTCGAAAGTGATGAGCGCCACGCGCTCGGGCAAGCGTTCCGGCTCGGCGAGCCCGCTGAGAAACGCGCCGAAGTCAACCGGCTGCCAACCGCCGTCACGGAGTGCCACGAGGTGCTCGGCGAAAGTCGCCTCGGGAACGTAGAACCACGTTTCCCAGCCCTCGGGAGCCGGCGGCCCGATCTTGTGGTAGCCGAGGATCGCGACCCGGCTCACGCCAGCGCCAGCTCGAGCACCCGCCGGACGACCTTCTCGCCGTCGAAGTGCTCCTCGGCGAGCCCGCGCGCGAGGCGGGATTGGTGTTCGTAGTCAGCCTCCACGGTCTCGATGGCCGCCGCCGCTCCCTCGAGGTCCCGAAAGCGCAGCAATCCCTCGGCCTCCGGCAGGAAACGGCTCGGCCCGGTGTGCTCCACTACAGCGGGCTTGGCGCTCGCGAGGTAGCAGATCGTGCGGTCGCTGATCCAGGCGTTGGCGAGCAGACGGCAGGACGGTTTCGCGCAGCTGAACTCGGCCCGAGAGCCCTGGATGTAGGCGCGGTAGTCGTCCGGAGTCGGGCACGCCTCCCAGGCGTCCCGGACGGTCCAGCCGCCCCGCTCCAGCACCGGGACATCCGTCTCAGCCGTGTAATCGTCCAGCGTGACCGCCAGCTCGAGCGGCTGGTTGGTCCGCGCCGGCAGCTCCAGATATGCGAGGAAGGCGCTCCGTTTGTCGTTGTATATGACCTCTCCGTCGAGCAGCTCGGTCCCCTCGCCCCACCAGTTCGTGATCGTCGTGTACGGGCCCGCGGCGGCTTCGGTGGCCGGCCATGAGGATAGGAACACCGGCGACGGCGTGTGGTGCCAGCGGACGCCGCCGTCGGGGAAGCGGGCCTCGCTTGTGCCCACGGTCTCCCCGATCGTGAAGTAGAGATCGTGGGCGGATACCCGAAGCTCGTTCCGGCCCATCCAGAGCTGGAGGAGCCCAGGGTCGAGGTCTACGAGCGCAGTGCGCCGGAACATGGCCAGCGCCCGCGCCGGACTGTCGTACGCGAAGTCGAGCAGCAGATCCGCCTCAGCAGCGGCGTGGTCGAGATCGGGCCGGCCCCCTAAGAGCCGGGCGTCGACCTTGTGGTCGCTGAAGCTGGTCAGCGCGAGCGCCCCGCCGAGCCCGTGGGCCCCAAGCCTCGCATCCAGGGTGGCGATGTCGCGCTCGACGTCCGCCCTCGGTCTGGTTGCCAGGAGCTCGCCGATGTCCTCGAGCCAGATGACGCGGCAGTCGAGCGCTTGCAGCGACAGCGCCCAGTTGAGATACACCCAGAGATGGCCGCCGCCCTGGGGATAGGCGAGCGTGTTGAGTGGAATCATGCAGACGGTCGTCTTCATCGGCGCGATGCTCTTCGGCAGGCTGCCGATCGCAGCTCAGCCGGCTGAAGCGACAGCTGCGCGCGGCTCATCCAGGTCGGCTGACTCCGCGTCCAGCCCCATGCCGTTCGCGTGCACGATCCGCCCGGCTTCGATCTCGACTCGGGCATCGCAGATCTCGAGCGTGCTCAAGCGGTGGGCGATCAGCAACGAGGTGCGACCTTCCATCAAGCGCTCGATCGCCTCCATGATGGCGGCCTCTGTCTGTGTGTCGACAGAGCTCGTCGGCTCGTCGAGGAGCAGGATCGGGGCATCTTTGAGGAAGGCGCGCGCGAGTGCGATGCGCTGGCGCTCGCCGCCGGAGAGACGCATGCCGCGCTCGCCGACCACCGTCTCGTAGCCGTCCGGCAGCTCACAGACGAACTCGTGTGCGTTGGCCGCCTCGGCGGCGGCAATGACGTCGCGCCAGCGGGCTCCCGGCCGGGCGTACGCGATGTTCTCGGCGATGCTGGTGGAGAAGAGCACGGGCTCCTGTAGCACGATCCCGAATTGGTTGCGCAGGTCGGCCAGCTTGTAGTCACGCAGATCGACGCCGTCGAGCAGGATCGCTCCCGCAGTCGGGTCGTAGAAGCGCGTGATCAGGCTCATCAGAGTCGTCTTGCCGGCGCCGGTCCTGCCGGCGATGCCCAGGCGGGTTCCGGGCGCGACGGCGAACGACACGTCGTGCAGGACCCTGCCGTCCCCGTTGTAAGCAAAGGAGACGTCACGGAACTCGAGCGCGCCTCGCGCCCGCACGATCCGCCGGGCATGCGGCCTCTCCTCGACGTCGGGTGTCTCGTCGAGCAGGTCGAAGGCGCGCTCGGCGCTTGCGAGTGACGACTGGAGGTCGCCCACCTTCTGGCTGATTGTCTCGAGGGGGCCGTAGAGCTGCGAGAGATAGGCCAAGATCATCAGCAACTCGCCTTTCAAGAGCACACCCGACTGCACGTGCCGGACGCCCACGAAGAGGACGGCGGCGGTGCCGATCGCGGTTGCGACATTGACCGCGAGCCCGAACGCCGACTCTGTAAGGGACAGCCGTACGCGCGCCTTCACCGTCTTGCCCGACCGGTCGACGTAGCGCGCGTGCTCGTCCCCTTCCTTGCCGAACGCCTTGACGACCCGCACAGACGTGAGCACGTCCTGAAGGACGCCGAGCGCTGAGCTCTCGAGTTCCTTGAGGTCGTGGTAGCGACGCCGAACGCGCCGCGTGTAGACGCGGGAGAGCACGAACAGCGCCGGGACGACGGCGAGCGCGATCAAGGCCAGCTGCGGGTCGATACTGGCCGTGACGACGATCGCGGAGGCGAGCATGGCGAACGCGGCCACGAACGGGATCACGCTCTCGACGATGTGCTGCATGGCCTCGGCGTCGTACTGGATGCGATAGATCGAGTCATGGCTCCCGCGGGTGTCGTGGAACGAGAGCGAGAGGCGCTGGACGTGGCGGAAGAGGCTTCCCCGGAAGTCGAGCGTGAGCCGCTCGCCGGTCCGCGTTTGCAGCACGTAGCTGGCGAGGGATTGCAGCTCGCTCAGGAGCACGACGAGCACTTGAAGGACTGCGACAACAACGAGCAGGGTGATGGTCGAGCTCACGACCGAAGCCGGCAGGAACGCGTCGACGAACCCGGGCAGGGGGTGGGCATCGATGACGGTGTCGATGGCGATCTTGAGCGGGACCGGGGTCAGGAGCAGGATCGGCGTCGCCAGCAGGTCGACGAGGAGCAGCAAGGCGATCTGGGGCCAGAACGGGTTGATCTGACGCAAGATCCTGCGGGACATGCGGGGGTGGTTCCCGGTCGCTTCGCTCATGACTCCTCGAACGGGGGCCCGATCGCCTCGAGAGCCGCTGCCATGCCGGTCGCGCACTCCTGAAGCTCGCGCACCGCCACCAAGACCGCAGACGCGCCCAGGAGCACGGCGGCTGCCCAGGCGCCGCTTGCTGCCGCGGCGCCGAAGAGGGCCCCGACGAACAGGGTGGAGAGCGCGCCCGCCCTCGACAACCTCGGCCAGAGGCGAAAACGCGCGAGCTGCCGACCGCCGCCATGCTCCTCGACGGCAGCCAGGAGCCGCGCCGAGCCGAGCGGGCCGCCGCGGACCTCGAGGTCCCAGCGGTCGTACTCGCCGCCGCGCAGGACCGCAGCGCCGCCCTCTCTGACCGCGGTCTCGATGGTGCTCAGGCGCTGCTCGACCGTGCTCCAGCGTTCGCTCCAGAGCGCGCGTTTCCGCGGCAGTGGCGCCGAGAAGAGCCGCGTTCCCCGCCGGCGCCAGGGGGTAAGGCCTGACCGAAGGCGCCCGAGAAGCCGCGCGAGAGGCTGCAGGAGGTAGAGCGCTGCTGTGAGAGCGCGCAAGCCGGCCCCCCTGGTCCGCGAGCCGCCCGAGCCGACCGCGTGCGGCTTGAGCGCACTCAGCAGTGCCTGCAAGAGCGTTCCGCCCACCGCCAGCCCGAGCAACGGCAGCGCCACGAGCAGCGGCCTCCACAACGCGCCGGCCGCGGACAGAAGCCCGAGCCCAGCGATGACGAGGTACCACTCAGGCAGGAGCGGCATGAACTCCGAGGTGCGGCCCTCGGGGTGGTAGATCGACTGGAAGGGTCCGCTGCCCCAAGTGCCGTAGTAGATGCGCCAGCGCCGACGCGCCGACTTCCGTGCGAAGCCGTCCCCGTAGAGGCGACCCCGCCAGGTGACGTGCCCGCCGGTCGTGTACTTCTCCGGCCACTTGCGCTCCAGCTCTGCCTCGGCGGCGCCGTAGCCTCGCTGCTGGCGCCAGTAAGCGCGCACCGAGTTCCGGCGGTGGTGCCAGACGACCGCGGCCGGGCTGAACCCGAGCGTCAGCCCGCGTTCGCGTAGTCGCCAGCAGATGTCCACGTCGTCACCGGCGGCGTGGAATCGGGGGTCGAAGCCGCCGACCTGCTCGAGCACCTGGGTACGAAAGGCCATGTTGCAGCCGGGGATGTGCTCGGCCTCTTGGTCGGAGACCAGTACGTGCGTCGGCCCGCCCGGCGCGTTGGCGACGCAGCGCGCGATCAACCCGTCCTCCGGGAAGGCGAGATTCGGCCCGCCGATCCCGGCGTGGGAGGAGGTCATGAAGGCGTACGACAGGTACTTCAGCCAGTCAGAGTCCGGCTTCGTGTCGTCGTCGACGTAGGCGATGATCTCGCCCGAGGCGGCCGCGAGCCCCGTGTTGCGCGCGGCGGAGAGCCCCCGATTCTTCGTCCTGATCAGGCGGCAGTCGTACTCCGAAGCGATGGCCGCCGAAGAGTCCGTCGAGCCGTCGTCGACGACGATCACGTCATAGGCGGGATAGTCGAGCTCATCGAGGCCCTCGAGGCACTCGCGCAGCGTCGCCGCGCCGTTGTGCGTGCAGACGACGACCGATACCCGCGGCCACGACAACCCCGGCGGAAACGGCGTCCTGGCGAAGGCCTCGCGCACCGTGGCGAGCGCCGGCTTCGGGCGGCGCTCGCGGTCGGTCAGGCCGAAGTCCCAGTCCTCGATGTCGTGGCCGCCGCGATGCCATTCGTCGGTCCAGGAGAAGACGAACGCACCTGCACAGCCCGCCAGGAACGACGTCGAGATCTGCCAGCTGAGGGCGACCGCCTGTTCGTCCTCGCCGTGTCGGCGGCTGTCGAGCCCGATCTCGGCCATCACGAGCGGGCGGTCCTCGGCCACGTTCTGCAGACGAGCGAGATAGGCCTCCAGCCGCTCGCGTTGCTCGAGAAAGACGTTGAAGCACACGACGTCGAGGAAGGGCAATTGCAGGTACTCCGTCGACGGATAGTTGACGTAGGTGACGAGCCCCTCTGGATCTTCGGACTTGGCGGCGCGGTACAGCCGCTCGAGGAAAGCCTCGATGCGGCGGCGGCCGTGCCAGCGCACGATCGGCGCCGGGATCTCGTTCCCGATCGCGTAGCAGAGAACCGCCGGGTGGCCGACGCAGGCTCGCACGCCCTCGCGCACACGCTGCTCGATCGAACGTGCCCGGCCAGAGTCGTCGAGGAAGGCGACGTGTTGCTCCCACGGCACTCCGACCATCACGTAGAGGCCGTGTCGCTGGGCCGCGTCGAGTAGCCAGCGCGGCGGCACCGTATAGGTCCTGACGGCGTTCAGGCCGGCGGCAGACATGCGCTCGAAGTCGTGCTCGACCGTGCGCTCGTCGCCGTATTCGCCTTCTCCCCACTCGTCGGGGCGGAACGTGCCGTAGGCGACACCCCGCAGGTACAGCTTCCGGTTCCCTGCATAGAGGAACTTCCCGCGCACATGCGGGCGCTCCGTCGGAATTGGGTGGCCCGGCCCATCTCCGTTGGCGCTTGGGGCGTAGGTCGCTCTCGTCTCGAGCCTGGGCTTCGAGGTCGTCTCCACGGCCGGCGACTACCCCCTCACGATCGTGATCACGTTCGCCACCCGGCCGCCCTGGCTACGGGTCACGAGAACGGTCTGGCCGATCAAGATGTCGCCGATGCGACCGAGGACGTCCTTGATCACGCTCGGTTTGCTCACTAGCCGGTAGGTCACGGCCCGGCCATTGCCGTAGCGAACTCGGATCGTCTTGGCTGAGTGCGCCAAGACCCGGGCCGGACCGCGATTCTTGGTCCGGCCCCGGCCCCGGCCTCTCCCCTGTCCTGGATTGGATTCCGGGAGCTTGGTCCCGGGAGGCGCGATGTGAATCTGGGCGACGCGCCCGGATCTCCCGTCCAGGCCGAGCTCGACGATTTGCCCCCTGCGCAGGTCGGCAACCGTGCCGCTGACCGTACGGATGACGCGGGTCTTGTCGGTGATCGCGACGGTCACTGGTCCCGTAGCGCTTTGGACCTCGACGCTCTCGGAGGTAATGCCGATGACGACCCCGCTGACCGGCCCGTTGCCTCCGGCGGCGGCGAGGCTCGTAGCCGTGGCGAGTCCGAGCGCCACCAAACTTCCGATGACGGCCGCGGTGCGCTGCAGCGACCGAGCTTCCATGACATCGATCGTAGGAGGAAAGCCTTAAAACCAGGGCTCTACTTCCTGAGAGCTTCCTGAGAGGGCTGCGTCCCGGCGAACGGCCAAGATGAGGGGATGGCGCTATCGTGAGATCAATGCGTAGGCAGGGGCTAAGCGGGCAAGCCTCGGCGAACCAGCCTCGAGAGAACGATCCCCTGCGCATCCTCGTTGTCGAAGATGAACCGCAAATCGCGAACTTCTTGCGGACCGGACTCGGCTACGAAGGCTTTTCGGTGGTGGTGGCCGAGGACGGGCATGGCGCGCTTGCAGAGCTGAAACGCTTCAAGCCGCAGCTCGTCATCCTCGACCTGATGCTTCCCGGGATCAACGGCATGGAGCTGGCCGAGCGCCTGCGGGCCGACCCTGAGCTGATGATCATCATGCTGACGGCACGAGATGAAGTCGCAGACCGGATCGCGGGCCTCAAAGCGGGGGCTGACGACTATCTCGTCAAGCCCTTCGATTTCGAGGAGCTCGTCGCCCGGATCCACGCCGTCGCGCGTCGCCGGCTGTCCGCTGAGGCGGGCATCCTGCAGGCGGGACCGATCCGGCTCGACCAGGAACGACATCTCGTCACGGTCGGCGGTTCCGCCGTCGAGTTGACCGTCAAGGAGTACGAGCTTCTGCGTCTCTTTCTGAGCCATGTCGGGCGTGTGCTCTCACGACGGTTCATCCTGGATCAGGTCTGGGGCCACGAGTTCTACGACGAGAACAACGTCGAGGTCTACGTTCGCTATCTCAGGCGGAAGCTCGGCGATCCCGAGCATCAACTGATCGAGACCGTGCGCGGCGTGGGCTACCGCCTTCACGGCTGATCAGGCCGTAATCATGTTCCGGTCGTTCCTGAACAGCCTCCGAGGGCGAATTCTGCTCTCGCAACTCGGGCTCTTCGCCCTCATCCTGCTCGGGCTCGGCATCTTCCAGTCGTCGACGGTGTCCAGGTATCTGCACGACACGACCGTCGACAGCATCACTCAGCCGGCTCGGACGGAGCTGGAGGTGCTTGGTCCCTGCTTCGTGCGCTCGGCTCGCGATCTGCACCGGAACGCCCAGGTCCTCGCTCAGCTGCTGGGATCGGGGAACACGGGAGTCAAGATCGTGGATCGCCGGGGAGCGGCACTCGCAGATCACGCCGTCGGCGTACCCGGTGCGGCGAGACCTCTGGAGCTCTCGGCGGCGACCGTCCAGCACCTCATCGCCTCCGTGCCCGCATCCACTGGGCGCCCAGCTTCCGGTCTGAGCCGGGCGAGGTGCACGACTGGTTCAGGCGGCCTCGTGTCGCGGGCGCAACGACCGGCAACTGCGACGACGTCGACCGACGATCTCGTGCTCGTCGCTGTCGGGCTGGGACCGCCCGGCAAAACGGTCGGTTATGCAATTCTCGGGCGCTCGGATGATGGAGAAGACGCGACCATCCATCGCGTCCGGACCATCTTCGCGATCGGGGCGATCGCCGCGTTGATCATGGGGGGCCTCGCTTTGCTCGCCTTGACCGGTCTCGCGCTCCGCCCCCTGCGTCGGGTGACGACGACTGCCGAAGAGATTGCCGCGGGCGACCTGCACCGGCGATCGAATGTTCGCTCGCGCGACGAGGTCGGGCGCCTGGGTTCGGCCTTCGACCGAATGATCGGTCGCCTCGAGGAAGCATTCTCCAGAGTCACCGAGTCGGAGCAGCGGATGCGGCGCTTCCTGGCAGACGCCTCGCACGAGCTACGCACGCCGCTGACGGCCCTGCGCGGAACCTCTCAGGTTCTGCTCCGGCAGAGCGATGACGGCCGGCCGGAGGTCGCCGCGGCTGTCCGAGACATGCACGAAGAAGCCGTCCGCCTTTCACGTTTGGTCGATGACCTGCTGACCCTCAACCGGCTGGATGCCAACGAAGCCCTGCAGCCAGAGGAGATTTCGCTGCCCGCGTTCATGGACGAGTTCGTCGACCGGTACGTGGGCGCATGGCCCGCCCGCCAGATCGACTTCGACAGAGAAGCCTTCGAGGGAGTTCAGGCCTGGGCGGATCCCGAGGCACTGAGACGAATGCTTCTCAACGTCGTCGACAACGCTGCGAAGTACAGCTCTGCATCAAGTCCGATCACGGTGACCGCGGAGGCAGGCCCAGAAGCGATCGCAATCGAAGTAAGAGATGAGGGGCCAGGACTAAGCGCCGAGGACGAAAAGCACGTCTTCGACCGCTTCTATCGCGGAAGCCAGAGCCGATCACGCCGGACCGGCGGCAGCGGCCTCGGATTGGCCATCGTCCAGGCCCTGGCGCAACGAAGTGCGGGCAGCGTCTCGCTCGACACGGCCCCAGGCCGCGGGACAACGGTCTCGATCACCTTGCCTACCAGCGGCGCGACCGAGATGCTGGCCACAGACCTCCCGTAGGCGCCGAACTCAGTCGACGAGCTTCTGCTCCATCGCGTGGATCGCGATACGCCACATGACGAGGCCGAACGCGACGAGGGCGCCCACGCGCGCGAGATCGGTCCAGCCCTCGAAGCCGAAGGCGGCGTGGCGCACGAGCTCGACGCAATGGTGGAGCGGGTTCACGTTCCCGAGCACCTGAGCCCATTCGGGCAGCCGGCTGAGCGGGAAGAATGTCCCCGCGACGAGGAAGAGCGGCGTCAGCACGGCGCTCACCACGTAGTTGAAGTTCTCGAACGACTTGGCGAAGCCGGCGACCATGATCCCGAAGCACGCCCAGCCGAAGCCGGCAGTCCAGGCGATCAGCGGTACGACGAGCATCCCCCAGGACGGGTCGAGCCCGAACGCGATCGCCACGAGCATCGGCACGCAGCCGTACACACCGGCGCGGGTTGCGATCCAGAGCGCCTCGGCCGTGACGAGTTCCTCCGTGTCGACTGGCGCTGCGAGGATGGCGTCGTAGGTGCGCTGGAACTGATACTTGACGAAGGTCCCGAACATCGCCGGGAAAGCGGACGAGAAGAGCACCGCCGTCGCGACCGTCCCGGTGCCGACGAACTCGACGTAGTTGTAGCCGCCGATCTTGCTGACGAGCGAGCCGAAGCCGAAGCCGAACGCGAGCAGGTAGATCGTCGGTTCGACCGTCGACGAGAACGTGCTCGAGCGCCAGAAGGAGGAGAAGTTCACGACCTCGCGCACGAGGACGCCGGTCAGGGCCGGACGCTCGAGCCGGCCCAGACGGGGCGCGCGTGCGGGCGCCGTCGTGGCGGCCATCAGGCGATCTCCTCGCCGGTGAGCAGGACGAAGACGTCCTCGAGGTTCGCCGGGCGGCGCTCTCCGTCGACCGAGTAGCTGCCGTTTCGGTCGACGCCCAGGATGGAGATGCTTGTCCCGGTCCGTCGTGTGCGCAGTCCCGCAGCCCCTGCGTCGGCTTCGACCTCGGCCAGCCGCGCCGGAGGGCCGTAGACCTCCAGGGCCTCGCGGCCGGCGTGCTCCGCCACCAGCTCGGCGGGCGGGCCGGCGGCCACCGCGCGGCCGTGAGACATGATCAGCACGGTGTCGGCCAGACGCTGCGCCTCCTCGATGTAGTGCGTCGACATCAGGATCGTGGTTCCCTCGACTCGGAGCGCGTCGATGAGCGCCCAGATCTGCTGGCGGACCTGCGGATCGAGGCCGACCGTCGGCTCGTCCATCAGCACGAGTCGCGGGCGGTGCACGAGCGCACGCGCGATCAGCAGGCGACGGCGCATCCCGCCGGAGAGCTTGTCCACACGCGTCGTCCGGCGATCGACCAGGTTGGCCATCTTCAGGGCCCGCTCGATCGCGTCGCGGCGGTCGGCGCGGCCGATCCGGTACAGGTGCGTGAAGACCAGCAGGTTCTGCTCGACGGTGAGCGTGACGTCGAGATTGTCGAGCTGCGGGACGACACCGCATTGGGCCCGAGCGGCCTTCGACTCCTCCGGGAGCCGAAACCCGAGCACCTCGAGCTCGCCCTCGTCGGCGATCGACTGCGCGGTGAGTAGCCGCATGGTCGTCGACTTCCCCGCCCCGTTGGGGCCGAGGAGGCCGACGCAGGTACCCATGGGCACGTCGAGGTCCAGCTCGTTGACCGCGGTGATCGGGCCGTAGCGCTTGACGACGCCCCGCAGGCGGATGGCGAGGTCCCCGCTCACCGGCTCAGCATGCCAGCCGGGCTCAGTCGGCCTCCGCGGAGGCAGGGGTGCCGTACGCCTCTTGGCCTTCCTGCGCGGGAGCGTGCTGCCCGGCGCGTAGCAGCGCCGCCCCGACGCCGGCCGCTGTGATCGCAAAGAGCGCTCCGACGAGGAACGCAGCGTGATAACCGCCGTTGAGGGCGACCAGTCGTTCGTCGCCCGAGGCGAGCAGGCTGTCGGTGCGGGAAGTAGCGAGGCTGGCGAGGACGGCGAGCCCGAGCGCCCCTCCCATCATGAAAGAGGTGTTGACGATTCCTGAGGCGAGTCCGGATTCCTCCGGCTTGACGTCGCTCATCGCTGCGAGCAGAACCGGGTTGAACGCCATGCCCGCGCCGAAGCCGAGCAGGATCATGCTCGGGAGAACGTCGACGACGTAGTTCCCGTCGACCGGCGCGCGCACGAAGATCGTCAGTCCGAGGCCGGCCAGGAGCAGTCCAGTCGCCAGCGGCGGCCGGAAGCCGAAGCGAATGACGAGCTTCGCCGAGAGGCCGAGCGAAAAGATGCCCATGATCAGGCTCGCCGGCAAGAACGCAAGGCCAACCTTGAGCGGGCTGTACCCGAGCACGAACTGGAGGTAGAGGGCCGACATGAAGAACCAGGCGAACATCGCGGCCGCCCAGAGGACGCCGACGACGTTCGCCGTCGCCACGTTGCGCAGCCGGAAGAGGCCCAGAGGCATGAGCGGCGACTGGATACGGGTCTCGATGACGAGGAAAAGTCCCATCAGCCCGACTGCAGCGCCGAGCAAGCCGAGCGTCTGGCCGGACCTCCATCCCTCCTGATTGCCGTTGACGATCGCGTACACGGCGAGCATCAGTGAGGCAGTTACGGTCACGGCGCCGGCGACATCGAGGCGCCGTGAACCGGCCGCCACATGCGCGGGCGGCAGCAGCCGCAGCGAGAGGAAGTAGACGAGAACGCCGATCGGCAGGTTGACGAGGAAAATCCAATGCCAGTTGAGCGAGTCGGTCAGGATGCCACCGAGGAGCACGCCGATCGTGCCCCCGCCCGCCGCGACGAAGCCGAAGACGCCCATCGCCTTCGCGCGCTCGGCCGGCTCGGTGAACAGACCCATCATCAGCGAGAGCGAGACCGCTGAGGCGATCGCTCCGCCCAGGCCCTGCACAGCCCGCGCCGAGACGAGGAGCCCCTGCGTCGTGGAGAGCCCGCACGCTGCCGAGGCCACAGTGAAGAGCGAGATCCCGATCAGGAACAGCCGGCGGTGGCCGAAGAGATCGCCCAACCGGCCTCCGAGCAAGAGAAAGCCTCCGAAGGTGAGGAGGTAGGCGTTCACGACCCAGGCCAGGGACGTCTGAGAGAACCCGAGATCCTCCCTGATCGACGGCAACGCCACGTTCACAATCGTCGTATCGAGCACGATCATCAGGCTGCCCAGGCACAGGACGATGAGCGCCCACCAGCGCTTCCGGCCGTCCAAGGTCATCTTGCTCCTCCAATGTCGGTCCGCGGCATCACGGTCCCCCCTTCCCTGGGTCGCAGTCGAAGTACCTGTTATACCGAGAGCTCGCCGGTAAGCGCGGGCACCGGTGCGTCGTAGACTCGACACGTGGAACTGGCTTGTGCTTCCTGTGGCGCCAAGCACCCGGCGGGTGCCCGCTTCTGCAGCGAGTGCGGGGCGCCGCTGCAGCAAACGTGCCCCGGCTGCGGTGCCGAGCAGCCGGCGAGCGCAACCTTCTGCTCCTCCTGCGGCATCGCATTGCGCCAGGACGCTCGCCGCGCCGCCGACGCCGCCGACGAGCGGCAGGAACGGCGGGTCGTCACCGTCCTCTTCGCCGACCTCGCGGGCTCGACCGCGCTCGGGGAGCTGCTCGATCCGGAGGACGTCCGCGAGCTGCAGGGCGAGCTCTTCGACCTGATCAACACGGAGGTCGAGAGATTCGGGGGCACGACCGAAAAGTTCGCGGGCGACGCGGTACTGGCCGTCTTCGGCATCCCGCAGGCCCACGAGGACGATCCGGAGCGCGCCCTCCGGGCCGCGCTTGCCGTCCGTGACCGCTTCGACTCCTTCACGACACGCGTCCACGGCCGCCATGGAGCAGACGTCGGCCTTCGGATCGGGATCAACACCGGGGAGGTCGTGGCCGGCCGGGAAGCGGCGGCGCGGGGGGAGCTGATGGTCAGCGGCGATGCGGTCAACGTCGCAGCACGCCTGCAGCAGCACGCGGAGCCCGGCGAGGTGCTCGTCGGGCGGCGCACGCATGCGGCGACCGCCCGGACGATCGCGTATCGCCGGCACGAGGATCTCGAAGCCAAGGGCAAGCGGGCGCCCCTCGCCGCGTGGGTCGCGCTCGATGCCGCTCAGCAGGCTCCTCGCGGTTTCGCAGGGCTGACCGCGCCGCTCGTCGGCAGGAACGAGGAGCTCGCCGTCCTGAGGGCCGTGGCGGCTCGCGTCGAGCGCGAGCGCGCGCCGCAACTCGTGACGCTGTTTGGACCGGCCGGGGTGGGCAAGTCACGGCTGCTCTCCGAGTTGGTGCAGCGACTCGCGCCGGCGCACGTGCTGACCGGTCGGTGTCTCCCCTACGGCGAGGGGATCACGTACTGGCCACTCGCCGAGGTCGCAAAGGCGCATGCCGGCATCCTCGACAACGATCCGGCCGAGACCGCTCTTGCCAAGCTGCGGAGGGCGATCGAGTCGGTGGTGGCCGATGAGCACGCCGAGCGCGCCCTCGACGCGGCGGCGTGGACGATCGGATTCTCACTGCCGGGAACCCCGGTCATGGACACCGACCCGCGAGAAGCGGTACGTCGCCTCCAGGACGGCTGGGCGCGCTATGTAACGGCGCTCGGGCGCGAGCAGGTCGTGATCATCGCCGTGGAGGACGTCCACTGGGCGTCAGCGCCGCTGCTCGATCTGATCGAGCGATTGGCCGAGAGGCTCACCGACACGCAAGTCCTGCTCGTCTGCACAGCCCGCCTCGAGCTGCTCGAGCTGCGCCCGACCTGGGGCGCGGGTAAGCAGAACGCCACGACGCTCGCGCTGACGCCGCTGCCCCCGGCGCAAGCCGCCGAGCTCGTCGCCTCGCTGCTCGGCGAGACCGAGGTGCCGGGAGCGTTGCGGGAGCGCGTGCTCGCCCAGGCCGAGGGCAACCCGTTCTTTCTCGAGGAGATGCTGAACATGCTCATCGACGAGGGTGTGCTCGAGCGCCGAAACGGCGGCTGGGCCTCGACCGAGCGGCTCGCGGAGGTCTCGATCCCCGACTCCGTCCACGGGGTGATCGCTGCCCGAATCGATCTCCTCGAAGCGGTCGCTCGCGACGCGCTCCGCCGCTGTTCCGTGGTCGGCCGCAGCTTCTGGCCGGCCGCGGTCGGAGTCGACGAGCAGGTGATCGAGTCGCTGAGAGGGAGCGGGCTCGTCTCCGACAGCCCGGAGTCGGCGATGGGCGGCATGCGTGAATTCGCGTTCAAGCACGCCCTGACCCGCGATGTCGTCTACTCGACGCTCCCGCGCTCGGAGCGTCGGGAGCTCCACCGTCGAGTGGCGGAATGGATCCAAGAGGTCGCGCGGGACAGAGGCATCGAGGCAGCTGAGCTCGCCGCCTACCACTACGGCCAGGCGCTCGCCTACGGCGAAGACGATCCGGCTGTCTCCCAGCGGGCCTTCGAATCGCTCCTGACGGCGAGCGAGGCGGCTTTCAGCCGGGCCGACTTCGAAGCCGCAAGGGCGCAGGTCGAGCGCGCGCTCGAGCTTGCCGACGACGATCGGCGGCCGACCGCGCAGCTCGCCCTCGCACGCCTGGACTACACCCAGGGCCGCTTCGAAAGCGCTCTCGAAGCGCTGAGTCTCCTGAACGCGCAGCTCAAGGCCGATCATCCCGAGCTTCGCTCCGACGTGCTCGGCTGGCATTCGAGGACATCCTGGATGTGCGGCCACTGGAACGACGCACTCTCCTCCGCGAATGCTGCTGTATCGGCCCTCGATGGTCTACCTGAATCCCCTCAGCTCGCGCGGGCGCTTGCTCGTCTCTCACAGATCGAGATGTTGAAGCACCGCGTCGAGTCCATCGGCCATGCGAAGGAGGCGATCGCCGTCGCGGGACGCGTTGGGGACGCGTTCGCCGAAGTGAACGCCCGAATCAATCTCTTCACCGAGCAGGCGAGCCGCGGTACCGCGCCCGATCCCAACAACGTTGTCGACATCGTCGACCGAGCCATTGACGCCGGCGTCTACGAAGAGGCGTATCGCGCGATCGTCAACTTCATCTGGTCCGGGCACGGCTACTTGCCGCTCGACGAAATCGAACGGGTTGCCGTCGAGGCCCGGCGCCGGGCGGCCGTACCGCCTCCGGTGTCGGTCGGGCCTTACCTCGAACTGTCAACCGCGGGCTTGCTCTTCCTCCCTGCGGGCCGCTGGCAAGAGGTCGACGACGTCCTCCGCGACGTCGAAGAGATCGCGCTGACCACGGCGAGCACTAGGCTCATGTGGCTGAGTCTCCTCGGCGGGCTTGCTCTTCGCCGTGGTGACGTGCAGACGGCCGAGCCGCTGCTCGACGAGCTGCGACCAGCCGCGCTCGCTAGCGGCGAAGGACAACGGATCGTTCCAATGGCCTGCGTTGCGCTGCCATGGCTGTTGATCACGGATAGGCCGCACGAGCTGCGGGCCCTCGCCGAGCAGTTGCTCACGATCCTCGATGGGCAGTGGCCGTACATCATGTCGGCCGTGGCCGTGGTCCGAGCGCTTGCCGCTGCGGGCGAGGCGGATCTGCTCCAGCGCACCATCGACTCTATGCGCCCGACTGCGAGCGAAGCCCCGACGGCGAAGCTCGGAACATCGCTGACCGCCGGCGAGGGTTTGCTCGCTCTCATGGAGCAACGAACGGGAGAGGCCGTCGAGAAGCTGACAGCCGCCGTCGAGCGAGAGCGCGCGCTCGGCTACGTCTTCGATACCGCCTGCCTCGAGCTCGACCTCGCGCGTGCTCTCGAGGCGGACGGCCAGGAAGATGCCGCAGCCGAGGTGCGGACTCGTGCAGAGTCCGTCCTGGAAACGCTTGGCTGTGTGAACGCCTTCTAGGGCAGCTCGACGACCATGCCTTCCCGGGCGAGGATCGGCGCCTCGTCGCTCCGGTCGGCGAGCGACCGCGCACGGTCCTCTAGGCGCTGCAGCGCGTCATCGGCATGGAGGGGCTCGTGGTGAAAGAGGACGAGGCGCCGGGCGCCCACGGCACGCGTGAATGCGACTGCGTCTCCGACGCTCGAGTGGCCCCAGCCGATCCGCTCCTCGTATTCGTCTTCGAAGTACTGCGCATCGTGGAAGAGCAGGTCTGCGTCGCCGGCGATCGACGCGCCCGAGATCCAGTCCGCCGACCTGTCGGCAAAGCCTGCGAGCGCCGGTTCGTGATCCGGCAGGTACGCGAAGCTCGACCCGGCCTTCTCGATCCGAAAGCCCACCGTCGGCCCGGGATGAAGTACGAGATCGGCTTCGAGCGATGCGCCTTCGAGCGTCCAGCGCTCGCGCGGCACGTCACGAAAGGTCACGTGAGACGGGAGCTCGCGCAGGTCGATCGGAAAGAGCGGCGGTGAGAAGGAACGCCTGATGCGCTCCTGCAGGCTGAGGACAGGCGAGGGCGGACCCCAGATGTCCAGCGTCACTCGCTCGTCCCAGAGAGGCGCGAAGAAGCGGAGACCCTCGAGGTGATCGAGATGCAGGTGGGTGAGGAGAAGATGGATGCGGTGCGAGCCGCGTTCGAGGAGCTCGAGGCCGAGCGCCCGGATGCCCGTGCCGGCGTCGACCACGAGGAAGCCCCCGTCGTCGTCCAGCGAGACCTCGACGCAGGAGGTGTTCCCGCCGTATTCGACGGTCTCGGGCCCCGGTGTCGGCACCGAGCCTCGACAGCCCCAGATCGTCACGCGCATCTCACGTCTCCGGCCAGAAGATCGCGACGATGCCGACGAACTCGTCTGCGTGCGCGAAGAGTGGGAAAGCGGTCACGGCGACCTCGCGGTCGATCCCGTCACGACTCGTGATCCGAAATCGTTCGTGCGCGGCGCGGCGTTGGTCGAGGGCGATCCTCGTGGGTCGACTTTCAGCCAAAATCGGCTCCGAATCGGGTGTTCGGGGCGCGAAGCCTGCCACCCAATCGTCGAGCGGCATCTCGCCGGCCTCCGCGAATGGCAGGCCGAGGACTTCCTCCGCCGCCTCGTTGTAGTAGACGAGCTGACCCTGCTTGTCCACGACCAGCATCGGCGTGGCGAGGTTCGACGCGAACTCGCGGGCCAGGATGAGAACGAGGTGCTTTGACCGGCGCTTCTCCACCGGGGGAAAGCGTACGCCGCTGGATCAGGGCTCGAGCACGAGCGGCACCACGTTCTTCACGGCGGGAAAGCCTTCCGTCGTCACCTTCGGCTCGTAGACCTCGAGGTGGCCGATCTGGCGCTCTCCGATCGGGTAGCTGACGGTAAACGCGAAAGAGCCCGGCTCCTGACTGCCGCCCTGCGTGAACCCCTTCGCCAGAACGTGCCCGTCTCTGGCTCTGAGGCGCCAGTTCACGCTCGCCTCGAAGGTGCTCGAGCAGCCCGTGACGTGAAAACCGCTCAATACTCTCTCGCCGCTCCTCGGGCCCTCGACGAAGACGAACGCCTTGTTGTCGAGGCTGCCGTCGCCGTTCGCGCAGACGGCGCTCTCGCTTCGGCCGCCGCTTCCGCAGCCGGCCAGTGCCGCAGCCATCGCGGCGACGGCCCAAACAGATGCCAGTCGCCGGCGCGTCACGGCGCGGTCGGCCCGAAGGCCGCTCCGTCGGCGTGGAGCCGCGTGTGGCACGGAGCGTTCCTTCGGCAAGCGGTCGTCCTGCCGCCCCAGACGATCAGCTCGCGTCCGGTCCAGACGGCGGTGGGGTCGACGCGTGCGGGCAGAGGCGACGGGGGAAGCGGAGACCAGCGGTTGCCGATCGGGTCGTAGCTCAGCCCGTGGCCTGCGGTCATGGTTGCGCCGGGGAACGTCTCCCCGCCCCAGACGAGCAGCCGCCTGCCGGTCCACACCGCCGCCGTTCCCGCGCGGCCGGAGCCGATCGGCGCCAGTCGGCGGAAGCGATTCGTCGCGGGGTTGTACGCAAGCCCTGCCTTCGACAGCCCGTGTCCCGGACGAGTACCACCGGCGACGAGCACCTCGTGGCCGTCCCAGACGGCGTGCGCACCTTCGAGTGGCGCGGGCTTCGATCCGATCCGGCGCCACGTGTCCTTCGCCGGATCGTACGCGGCACCGCCGACCGGCTGGCCCTCCGGGTCCTGCCCGGCGAAGATCACGAGCTCTTTCCCGGTCCAGGCCCCCACCGGCGACTGCTGGCCGCCGACTGGGGGAAGCGCAATCTTCCGCCAGGAGTCGGTGGACGGGTTGTAGGCCGCGCCGTCGGAGCTGACATCGCCGCAGCATCCTCCGCCCCATTCGATCAGCTCGTGCCCGGACCAGACCACGATCCCTCCCCGTCCGGCAGGGGCCAGCGGCAGCCGCCGCCAGCGATT
>WNFU01002986.1_pt1 | contig 43146 bp, 31 predicted proteins | sample 5400121 | NCBI WGS metagenome assembly WNFU01 (sample SAMN13153360, study PRJNA577476) | soil metagenome | isolation source: 100 cm soil or saprolite under grassland replicate 1 | place: USA:California | collected 2016-06-15
CTCTGAGCGTTCTGGCCACGCGCCGAGTTTTAACCTTTCCGCGACGGAGAACACCATGAACACTGTCGATTCGATCAGGCAGGACTTGAGGTATGGAATTAGACAGCTCCGGATGAATCCCTGGTTCACGCTGGCCGCCGTTCTTTCACTGGCGCTCGGGATTGGCGCAAATACGGCGATCTTCACGCTCTTCGATCAGATCGTGTTGCGATTGCTCCCCGTGCATAACCCGCGCGAACTCGTCCAGCTCAGGGCTGAAGGCGGGCGCTTCGGCTCGAACAGCGGCGACGGCCTGCACACGTTCTCTCATCCTACCTATCTCGCGCTGCGCGACCGGAACTCTGTTTTTTCAGGCCTCACCGGCCAACTCGTCCAGACTGCGAGCCTGGTCGGCGAAGACCGCAGCGAGATGATCAGGGTGGGAATGGTCGCCGGAAACTTTTTTAACGTCCTCGGCGTCCAGCCCCACCTGGGCCGCCTCCTGACGCCAGATGACGACAAAGCGCGCTTGGGGCATCCGGTCGCGGTGCTGCAATACGACTTCTGGCAGAAGCGATTCGCAGGCGCCCGCGAGATCGTCGGATCGAGTATCCGGTTGAACGGTTCGCCCTTCACCGTCATCGGCGTCAGCGCTCCGGGCTTCGAGGGCACGGACGTCGGACTTCAGACCCAGGTCTGGACGCCCGTCACGATGAAACCGGTCATCACGCCCACGTGGGATGCGCTCGATGACGAGCGGTACGCCTGGTTTTATCTCTTCGGCCGTCTCAAACCCGGCGTGGGCATTGAAGAGGCGCAAGCGTCGATGCGCGTCCTATACCGGCAGCGGCAGGAAGAAGAACTCCAGGGACAGTTCTTTCAAAGATTCCCCGAAACACGGGAGCAATTCCTCCGCCAGAGCTTCAGCTTGATTCCCGCGGCCCGCGGCCAATCCAACATTCGCTCCACATTCGAGCGGCCTCTGGTCGTATTGCAGTGGCTCGTCGGGTTCGTGCTGCTCATTGCGTGTACCAACGTCGCGAACCTGCTGCTTGCTCGCGGCGCGGCGCGCGGTCGGGAGATCGCCATTCGGGGCGCGCTCGGCGCCGGGCGCGGACGGATCATCCGGCAGCTCTTCGTCGAGAGCTTACTTCTCTCCCTGGCGGGCGGAACGGCAGGCTTGCTCTTAAGCTCCTGGATGACCAGAGGACTTGTGCGCATCCTGCCTTATGATCCTGCGAACCTCTCCCTCTCTACCTCGCCGGATTTACGAATTCTGCTTTTCACTACAGGTATCACGCTCGCCACCGCGTTGTTCTTCGGGCTGGTTCCGGCCCTCCAGGGATCGCGGGTATCGCCGGGGACGGTCTTGAAGGAAGAGGCCGGCTCGATTGCCGGAGGCCATGTGCGGTTGCGAAAGTTCTTTGTCGCCTTGCAGGTCGGACTCTCGTGCCTGCTTCTAATCGGGGCGGGACTGTTCGCGCGCACTTTCCAAAATCTCAAGAACGTAGACCTCGGGTTCAACACTGAGAACGTCGTCACATTCGGCGTGCGACCGGCGACGGTCTACGACGACGCGCGCAAAGTACAGACCTACCGCTCGTTGGTCGAAGGCTTGGCTACCGTACCGGGAGTAAAAGCTGTCGGCGCCAACAGACAGATGCTCCTCACGGGAGGACGCTGGGACAGCAGCATCACCATTCCCGGCGTCGAGGCGCGAGAGGGGAATCAGCCCTGGAGTTTCTTTAACGCCGTCACGCCCGGTTATTTCGAAGCCCTTGGCATTTCTGTCAAGGCGGGCCGCGATCTGCGTTGGAGCGATTGGGGCGGCTCGAAGAAGCTCTGCCTGGTCAATGAGGCCCTGGTCAACGAATATCTAGGCGGAGCCAACGCGGCCAACGCGGCCAACGCGGCCAACGCGGTAGGACGCCTCATGGCCCAGGGCACGAGGAATACGCCTGACATGGAGATTATCGGCGTCTTCGGCGACGCGAGGTACGAGGACGTGCGCGGCCGCATACCGCGCCAAGTGTTCGTGTCTATGGATACGGTCATCCGCACTATCGGCGGCGTCAACGTTTTCGCGCGTATCCAGGGCGACCCGCGCGTGGTGATGCCGCAACTCCGCGAACAGGCGCGCCGCATCGATTCGAACCTCATCGTCACCGACATCCGCACGCTCGATGAGCAGCTCAACAGGCGTCTCTCGAACGAACGCCTGCTCTCTTTCCTGTCGGTCGGTTTCGCGTTACTGGCGAGTCTTCTCGCGGTTATAGGTTTGCACGGTGTGCTTAGTTTTGTCGTCGCGCGCCGCACACGCGAAATCGGGATCCGCATCGCTCTGGGCGCCGATAAGGGCAGGGTGATCCGACTTATTATGATGGAGATGCTGCCGGTGATTCTCTTTGGAATCGCGGCCGGCGTGATTACCGGCTTGCTCTGCGGCAGGTTCGTCGAAAGCCAGCTCTTCGGCGTCAGGGCGGCTGACCCGCCGGTTTTTGTGATTGGCGTCGCGGTTCTGTTGACGGCGTCCATGTTGGCCGCGTTCGTTCCCGCATGGCGGGCGTCACGAATCGATCCGATGGTCTCGCTTCGTCACGAGTAGTGTATGACACCGCCCTCATGACAAGCCCTCAACTTGCGCTCGAAAAAATCCGTTTCAGACCGGTTCCGGGCCAGTTTTGTGGCTTTTTCGAAGTTCTTCGCCGCCTCCGCCGGACGGCCTGCAAGAAGGTGAAATTCCCCCTGGGCCGCCTGATAAAAGGGATAGTCCTTGAGCTTGTCAGGATCGGGAATCTTACTCAATTCGGCCAAACCTTCTTCCGGTCCTACGGCATTGCCCATGGCGATGGCCCGATTCAAGGCTACGATGGGCGTAGGTTTTAACCGGTAAAGCAGGTCGTAAAGTTCCAGGATTTTGGCCCATTCGGTTTCCTCATAGGTCGGGGCTGCGCAATGCAAAGCGGCGATGCCGGCTTCCAGGTGATACTCGCTCAATTCGTTTCCCGTCGAGGCTTTTTCCAGGAAATGGAACCCTCTCCCCATCAAATCCCGATCCCACTTGGAACGGTCCTGTTGTTCCAGTTGGATCAGGCCGCCATCGTCGTCCCTCCGTCCTGGAAGACGGGCCGCGTGGAAACAAAGGAGCGCCAGCAAGGCATAGGTCTTGGGTTTGTCCCCTTCAGGATGCTCGCTCAAAAGAAGCGCCAGGCGGATGGCCTCCAAGCAAAGGTCCTCCGGAGTCGTTCGGTCGGATTGGCTGCCGTGGTAACCCTCGTTGAAGAGAAGATAGATGGCCTGGTAAACCGCATCCATGCGCGCGCGTATTTCCGAAGCGTCGGCGATTTCCACGAAAGTCCCCGAACGCCGGAACAGTTTCCGCGCCCGCCCCAGTCTTTTTTCAATGGCGTCCTCGCCTGCCAGGAGGGCGTAGGCGATCTCTGAAACGCTGAAACCGCAAAGCGTCTTAAGGATGAGTGTAACCTGGGCTTCGGTTGAAAGCTCCGGGTGACAGCAGGAAAACATCATGCGGAGCTGGTCGTCCTTGATCTCCTTTTCAAATGCCGGCGCTTCCACGGGAAGATTCTCCCGGAGATTCAAAAGGTAGGTAAGCTCCGGGGTGAAATAGCGGAACTGATCGTCCCGCCTCAGGAGATCGATGGCCCGGTTGCGGGCCGCACGCATGAGCCAGGCTGAAGGATTGTTGGGAAGGCCGTGAATAGGCCACGTTTCCAAGGCTCGACAAAGTGTGTCCTGGACCACGTCCTCGGCCAGGTCGAGGCGGCCCAGCCCGACAATCCTGGTCAAATATGAGACCATCTTTCCCGCCTCCCGGCGGAAAAGATGGTCGACTAATCCCGGTACGTCTCCCGTAAAGTTCCTCCTCCTCGGAAAATCCCCGGGTCTGGTTCCTATAAATGCGTCTTTCGCCGAGACCGCACGCTGGAAGCGATGCGTACCCAGGGCGCGTTTATGACTCTTCGGCGAATAACATCACATTGAAACGAAGGGGCGGATCTCCACCGTCCCGTCGCTTTCCAGGACAGGACAACCCTTGGCCAACTCCACCGCTTGATCAATGTCCTTGGCCTCGACGAGCATGTAGCCTCCGATGAAGTCCTTGACCTCGATGTAAGGGCCGTCGGTAACGGTCTTCGACTTGCCACGGACGACCTTACCCGTTCCATCCAACCGCTCTCCGAACTGTTTGATATGACCGCTCTTTTCCAGTGTGTCTTTCCAATCCATCCATTTCTTAAGGGTCTGTTGCATCTGTTCGGGGGACAGGGACTGATAGGCGGTCGGGTTGCTGCGGAATAAATACATAAATTTCGACATTGCGCTTCTCCTTTTACTATCTCATTCGATGTTAACGCCGACTCAGCTCGGCGCCTCTTTTAGCCATCGCGTCGCCTTAGCGTCCGCTCAGCGGGGGACTGAGCCGGCCACTTGCCTGGTAGTGACGTTGATTCGGTTAAAGAGGTTGATCAGGGCGATGTTGACGACCAGGGCCGCAAGCGCCTGCTCGTCGTAGTGCCGGGCGGCCTCGGCCCAGATCTCGTCTGGTACCGGGTCGGCCCGGTCGCTGAGCCGGGTGGCGGCCTCGGTGAGCGCCAGCGCGGCGCGTTCGGCATCGGTGAAGCAGGGCGCCTCTCGCCAAGCCGCCACTGCGAAAATGCGCTCATCCATTTCACCTGCCTTCTTGAGGTCACGGGCGTGCATGTCGACGCAGAGACTGCAGCCATTGATCTAGCTCGCGCGCAGGCGGATAAGTTCGAGCGTCCGCAATGGCGCGCCGCCCTTTTCCACAGACTTCCCCAGAGCCAGTAGGGCCTGCAGGGCGTCAGGAACGATCATCGCCGGGTTTTTCATTCGCGCTTGAATAGTTGCCATTTTGCCTCTCCTTTTCCCATTTCATTTAATTTTGACGCCAAATCGACTTGGCGCGTATTCTTCAGGCCTCATTTACGGCCTTCAATTACACGACGAATGGGAAAGTCGAAACCGGACATGTGTTAAGTTGCAAACTCAATAAATCGGATTTTTTAACCACATCGTCGCCGCCATTCGATGAAAGTCAGGCTCATTAACTCGAACGCCGCCCGGCTCAGCTCTTCTTTCGACGCATTGTCGGCGCTCTTTCCGTCGAGAATAAGCCGCTCCGTCAGGCAGAGGATTTCAGGGTCCCAGATGTCAGGCTTGAGCGGGTCCGACCGTTCAAAGAAATCCCGAAACTTTGATTGCAATTCTTCAAGCAGATCGTCGGGCAATGCGCGCAGGACATCTTCCGCGGACTCGGCGCCTATTCCCAACTCACGATTTGCAATGACATAGAGCGCCGCCGGCGCCACCCTGGCGAGGTTTTCAAGCTCGGCGTCCGTGATCGGTTCGCCGGTGAGCATTTCGCCGATGCGGGCTTTGACTTGCTCTCGTTCTTCTCGCGTCAATTCCATAAGAGCCTTCATGTCGCGTTGCGACTCCATGAAACAGTAAAAAAGGAATACTCTGCCAGTTTATTGACGCGAGTTCAATCACAAATAAAACAAGAAGGCCCGCCGATTACTCGGCGGGCCTTCTCGAAGGAAACCTGTGTCAGGTTCATTCAGTAGCGACCGTAATGATGGCCGCGGTTATTGGCGAACTGCCGGTACGCCATTTTATGGAACGGTTGTAACCGCTCAACTATGAGAAGAGCCTTGGAGAACTTTGCGCCTTTGCGAGAATCCATCGATGAGCAAAGCAAGTTTCTCGCAAAGGCGCAAAGTTCTCCAAGGCTATTTTGGAATCTCAGCTTGGTCTGAGTTGTGGCGCAAAGGTTTTTTTATTTTTTGCAGAGAGCGCAGAACAAGATCGGGGGTGAAGATCAAACATCGAGCTTCAAAACGTCGCCACGAACCCTGAAGGACGGTCGCTAGAGTCGAGATACAACCGCAGCTTGACCGCGTTGTTGTGACCTCTGCATACCGCGCCGGCCCTGTTCGTCCCGATCCGCGTCAAGACTTTCAGCGACAGCGTGTCGCTGGTTCCATGGCCTCACCGGCGGATCGCCAAATCGCCTCTCAAGAGCTTCAGTCGGAACGCGCCGCCCCCGAGGACTTATGATAATTGCTACGCGGATCGAGCGCAGCGATTTTTTGAACCCTTGCCAGCGCTCGCGCATTCGCGCCGAGAGCCATCGCATCGGCCATTGCGTCTGTAAAGAGTCGCGTCGCGGCGGTATGACGACGGCGACTGCGTTCGTCGAGTGATCGACGCCGGCCTTGAAACCGTTGGCATGGCCGATCCTGTAGAGGTCGAGCACGGCGCGCTTGAGCTTCGCCGCCTCTCCAGGCGGCAACCAGCCCAGGTTCACGCCGGGCAACAGCCCCGCGAGGGCGATTCGTTCCTCGATATTTTTGATTCTCTCTAGTTCGCTCATTGAATTCCTCCTTCGCCGTCATGCGCGCACTCGCGCATGACGGCGCACAGTGAATTTTTATCGGCAATTCATGCTCTGCCATGGCTTTGCCGCCGCGTCTTCGGATTCGCTCGCGTTGTGTCCCGCCGACTGGCCGGACTTCTTTGAGTCGAATGTTCCTGAGCCTTTTCCTTCTCCTGCTTGATTTCCGGTTTACTTTTCGTATGTCTAACGCGGAAGACGTCGGCGTTTATCGGCAGGTGGTTTTCTACCCACCCCATTGAGCCATTACATGAAAGGGGCGTCGGATCGAGGTCTCGATCAGTGTGGGTAAAAGCTACACTGATTGTGGCTTTTAGCCTTTGTAAAGCAAAACCTGATTGGGGGTGTCAGCGACGCCATACGCCGCCGAGATCGCTTCATTTGGCTGTCACTTGGCCTTTTATCTGCACTCGGGGAAGGGGGTGAGTCCAGTGGGGGCTAGATCCTTACTTCGCAACAAGCAAGACGGCTTATGGTTAGGCAATTGAGGCGCCATTGCAGGCTGTCACGGCTTTTTGGCCATTTAGCCTTGTATGTCAGTTCTTTAATTTGGCGTTGTTCGGACGATTTTAGTATCAAACTTTTTCTGTTTGAGACTTGAATTGGTACACTCACCATAGCGTGGTCCGGTTGCTCGCTTCTTGATCCTTTCGCTGGCCGCCAAAATTTCTTGATTGAAATCAGCGGCTGATTGACGTAGGGCCTGGCGTTGCGAGCGCTTTCCAAGCCCGTTATGTTTTCAGGAGGATTCTTACTTGTTCCTGTTCTTGATGGGCGCCCGCAGCAGGTGTGGCAAGATCATGGACACGAGCTAAGGCGTTAAGCTTGAGTTTAAATCTTCGTTTTTGATGGCCACTGTCCAAATCGCCGTGGTTCAAACGTCATTGTAGTGGCGGGGCATAGCGCCCGCCCACGAACCGTGAAGGAGACAACAGATGCAATACATACTGATGGACTATGTGAACGAGGCCGGCTGGCCCCAACTGACAAAGGCCGAGCAGGAACATTGGCTCGGCGCCTATAAAGCATACATGGAGGCGATGACGAAGGCTGGAGTGCTCAGAAGCAGCCACGGCCTGCAGCCCACCTCGGCGGCGACGACCGTGCGGTTCGTGGATGGCAAGACTCAGGTGTTGGACGGCCCCTATGCCGACTCGAAAGAGCAACTCGGCGGCTTTCATATCATCGAGGCGCCCGATATCGACGCCGCGATCTCGTGGGCGGCCCGATCCCCGACCGCGCTTCACGGTATCGTCGAGGTGCGTCCACTTTGGGACGGCACACTGCTGACCACGGATATCAACGATTACATCACAAGGCGGAATGATCCGCGCTAACGCGCGAATCTGTGAACCACTCGTCAACAGGGATACTGACCGTCGTATTGAAAGGTAACCGGGCGACGCATCGCCGGATCAGTACCGCGAGCGGTAGCGAGCGTGGCTCCTGGAGAGCGCTACTTACGGGGGCGTTCGCTACCGCTCGCAGCGCTGATTCGGCGCGAGTTAGCTTTTCCATGCAATGATCTATAAAAAGGAGAATAAACATGAGGAAATTGATCGTTTTCAATCACGTGTCGCTGGACGGCTACTTTGTAGATAGCAACGGCGATATGAGCTGGGCCAAAGCGGATCGCCAGGACGCGGAGTGGGACGCGTTTGTCGCAGGAAACGCGAGTGGAGGAGGCGTGTTGGTCTTCGGCAGGGTCACCTATGACCTCATGGCAGGCTTCTGGCCGACGCCTTTTGCGATCGAGAGTATGCCTGTTGTGGCCGCGGGGATGAATAATATGCCGAAGGTTGTGTTCTCGAGAACGCTTGACCATGCGTCGTGGAACAACACTACTCTTGTAAAGGGCTACCTGGCGGCGGAAATGCGAAAGATGAAGCAGGCCTCCGGAGAAAACATGGTGATTTTGGGAAGCGGCAGCATTGTTTCGCAACTGGCGCAAGAAGGGTTGATCGACGAATATCACATCGTGGTGAATCCCGCTGTTCTCGGCCAAGGGCGGACAATGTTCGACGGCGTCAAAGAGAAACTGCGCCTGAAGCTGACAAAGACGCGGGCCTTCGGCAATGGAAATGTCTTGTTGTGTTACGAGCCGGAGGCGTGAAGATTCGCCAAGGCTTTGATCTGAGGAGCCTTCATGTCGCGTTGTGATGCGCTGAAACAATGAAAACGCGCCCTGGGTACGCATCGCTTCCAGCGTGCAGTCTCGGAGAAAGACGAATTTATAGGAACCGGACCTGGGTACGCTTCGCCTCAGGTTTGGGGGCGACTGATTCCGATCAATAGGTCTCTAGCCGAGACTGCACGCTGGAAGCGATGCGTACCCAGGGATTTTCTGGGGAGGTTGTGGTGATATCTTCACTGCCTGCTGTGCAAATCTTATTGACAGGTCTCGGATTCGGCGAGTCGCCGCGCTGGCATGAGGGCCGCCTGTGGTTCTCCAACTGGGGCATGCAGGAGGTCGTTGCCGTCGATCTCGACGGCAAGAGCGAAGTCATGGTTCGCGTCCCGACTACCATTCCATTTTGTATCGACTGGCTACCCGATGGGCGACTGCTCGTCGTCTCGGGACGCGAGCGGCTTCTTTTGCGAAGGGAAGCCGACGGCTTGCTGGCGACTTACGCCGACCTGCGGCCGCTCTCCGAACATGGCTGCAACGAGATCGTTGTGGACGGCCGCGGCAACGCTTATGTCAACGGCGGCGGATTTGACGCTCCCGGTCAGAATGCCGCTTCGGGAATCATCGCGCTGGTCACACCCGACGGCGCGGCTCGGCAGGTGGCTGATGGCATCGCCTTTCCAAATGGCATGGCCGTGACTCCTGATAATTCGACCCTGATCATTGCCGAGTCCCACGGCAAAAGGCTTACCGCTTTCGACATCGCCGCAGACGGGAGCTTGTCGAATCGGCGAGTGTGGGCCGACCTCGGCGATGGCGTCCCTGACGGCATCTGCATTGACGCCGACAACGCGGTCTGGTATGCCGACGTTCCCAACAAGCGTTGCGTGCGTGTGCGCGAAGGCGCCGAGGTTCTGCAGACGATCAACGTCGACCGCGGATGCTTCGCTTGCATGCTCGGAGGCGCGGATAAGAGAACGCTGTTCATCATGGCGGCCGAGTGGCGCGGTTTTGAAAAGATGATGGACGGGTTAGGAACTGGTCAGGCGCTTACGGTCGAAGCGCCCGCGCCGGGGGCCGGGTGGCCGTAGGATATCTTCGCGCGGCTGTCTAAATCGCCGGATGGGAATGTCTTCCTATTCTATAAACCGATGACGTGAAGAAGTAACGCAATGATCGCGATGCTTCGACGCGTCAGTTAAGTTGAGAATGAAACTATGACTCCCAAAAGAGCGCGACCTAAAAACATCACCGAATACATCGATGCCGCTCCCAAAGAAGCCCAGGAGAAACTGCGTGAAATGCGCGCGTGCATTCGCGAGGCCGCGCCCGGGGCCGAAGAAAGTCTGAAGTGGGGGAAGCCCGCTTTCTCCTATCAGAGGATACTGGTCATGTTCGCCGCGTTCAAACATCACATCGGTTTCTATCCCACGCCGTCGGCAGTGAGAGCCTTCGCGGATGATCTTTCGGAATATGTCACGGGCGATAATTCGATCCGGTTTCCATTGGATAAGCCGCTTCCTCTATCCTTGATCCGCAAGATCACCGCGTTCCGCGTTAAAGAGAGTATCGAGGAAGACGGAAAATGGAGAACGTGAAGGAAAACTATGGCCGGAATGAGTCTGAAATTCTGGGCTCATATATGAACTCATGCGAAGGCGACGCGCAGGCGCGCGGCATGGCTGACGCGGTCGCGCGTCGCAGTTACGGTAAGCTCGTCGCTTTTCTCGCGGCGCGAGCGGGGGACGTGGCCGCCGCCGAAGATGCGCTTTCGGATGCGTTCGTTTCTGCCCTGACGGATTGGCCGCAGAATGGTTGTCCGTCAAACCCGGAGGCGTGGTTGCTGACCGTCGCCCGCCGAAAGATGATCGATCTTGCGCGCAGACGCCGCTACAGCGAGGTTGCGACCGAGCGGTTGAATCTCCTTGCGGAAGGGTTGGACGCCGCCGCGACTGGCGCTGAAATCCCGGACCGCCGGCTCGCGTTGATGTTCTCCTGCGCGCACCCGGCCATCGAGTCCGGGATCCGCGCGCCGTTGATACTGCAGGTGGTGGTCGGCTTGGATGCGAAGATAATCGCCTCAGCGTTCCTCACGTCTCCGGCGGCCATGGGCAAGCGACTCGTCCGGGCCAAGAGCAAGATCCGGCAGGCCGGCATTCCGTTCAGCGTCCCGGAGCGCGAGGAGCTTCCCGGTCGGCTGGACGCCGTGCTGGACGCCATTTACGCCGCATTCTCGGAAGGTTGGACAGACCCTGGCGGGACCGATATTGTCCGCCGCGGCCTCACCGAGGAAGCGTTATTTCTGTCCAGGCTCGTGGCCGATTTGCTGCCGGAGGAGCCGGAGGCTCTGGGGCTGCTGGCTCTCATGCTTCACGCGGAAGCCCGGCGTCACGCGCGACGCAACGCGGACGGCGAATACGTTCCGCTTGCCGATCAAGATACGGAGCTGTGGGACTGGGGGATGATCGTTGAGGCTGAAGGGCTGCTTCGGCGCGCCAGCGCTCTGGGCTCCATTGGCAGGTATCAGCTAGAAGGCGCCTTGCAGTCAGCGCACGTCTACCGTCGATGCGCGGGCCAGGCCAACTGGGAGGCGGTCGCGCAACTTTACGACGCGCTGTCGACGCTTACCGTCTCGCCGGTGGTCGCCGTCAATCGCGCCCTGGCCGTCGCGGAGCTGCATGGCGCCAGCGCGGCGCTGGATGCGCTGCAAGAAGTGGCCGCCGACGCGCGGCTCACGGAATACCAACCTTACTGGGCCGCGCGCGCGGAACTGCTGGCCAGGACAGGCGAGCATGACGAAGCCCGCCGCGCCTACGAGATCGCGATCGGTCTCGATCGCGATCCTGCGGTCCGCCGCTTCCTGCAGCGGCGTCAGGCAACCTTATCCAATCATTGACAACAGTGGAATAGCTACAGATTATCCTCCCAAAGTACCTGAGTGGGCGCAGCGTTAACAGCATTAATCGCCAATTTGACGATCGCCTGTGATGGGTTTGTTGACAGGCCTTACCAGCTTGATCCTCCGATCTGCACGCAATTGTCGCACACGTGCGGCCGCCATTGACCCTACGGCAATGACGCCATCGACGGTGAATATGCCTTTTTGAGGAAGAGCCTGGGAGCGCTGGCGCCGTCGATGGCCGCCAGCCAGATGTCGGTGCTGGCGGAGGAGCCGTTTTCGGTTTCCGGAAGTGAGTAAAGCACGTGACCGTTGTCCAGCCACTCCAATTGATCGTCGACGCTGCGTTTTTCGGCTAGAGGCGTTTCCTGATTTGTCTTCATATCCAGAATGTGCAATTGCCAAAAGACCCGGCCATCCACCGTTAATCGCTTCTTGTAAGCGACGCGGGAGGCGTCGGGGGACAGGGAGGGGCATTCGACGTTGTCATGGATGACGGACGCTGAGTGTTTGGCGATGTCGCCTTTGATGAGGAAGTGCTGCCAGTTTGTGGAAAGCGTGGCGTAGAAATGCCGCGTGTCCGGCGTGAAAGTGACGCCCCAGAAATTGAAATCCTTGTTGCTGAAGGTTTGTCCGTCCCGGCTGACCGAGAATTCCTCCAGGTCTGCGATGATTCGACCGTTATCAACCTCGATCAACAGGGTCTGCGTCGTGAAGTTCACAGACGCGTAGCCGTGCCCGCTGATGAACATGGTCAGCGCGGCCAATTTGCCGTCCGAAGACATGCGGCATCGGCTTGGGACGCCCTTCAGCGGAAACTCCGCAATGACCTTGAAAGTTTTCGCGTCGAAGAGTTTCGCGGCGTAAGTGGTGAATAACCCTCGGTTGGCCGCCAGGCAGATTCCGCGCCCTCCCGCGACGTGCGCCACCTCGCAGAATAAAGTCTCGATGAAACGTGGTTGATCAAGACGCCCATATGGCGCGACCGCCAGCCGGCCGTAGTTGCCGTCGACGCCGTTGTAGCGAAAAAAAATCTGCCTTGACGTCTTGTCAGGGGAGTCGCCGCTCGGCATCGCGGGCTCGCCGCTGGCTTTCGTTCCGTGCGCTTCATTGGCGCCCGGCAGCGGTCTTTCGTCCGTCGTGGAGCTGGTGGCCGTCGCCTCGGTCAACGCCTCGCTCTTCGGCGCGCCGGCTGTGTTGTTTACGCCTCGTGTTTTCGCCCAAAGGATATAGGCCGCCAGAGTGATCACGCTGGCGAGGCACAGCGCGGCGAAAATCCGGTTCGGTCTAAGCATAAGAACGCTTCCTTCCAATTATTCGAAAGCAAAATCCGGCGACAAGCGTCGCGGCCATCAATATCGCTAAAAACATGGCAATCGCGGACCGGACGCCATAGGCGTCCCACATCCACCCGAACAGCAGCGACGACCCCATTTTACCCAGGGCGATTGAAGTAGCCAGAACTGCAAGTCCGCTGGCGCGCGATTCCGGCGGAACCGCCGCGCTCGCCAGCGCCATGAGCACTCCCTCAGTCCCGGCATAGTATAGTCCGAGAAGAAGCAAACACCCCGCCTGCGCAGGCAGACCGATGGTGGGCATGGAGAGTAGCAGCAAGTAGATGCCCCCTAAGACGGCGTAACCGCCTAGAAAGATCGAGCTACGTCCGAACCTGTCGGCGCAAAGGCCAGCCGGGATGGAGAACAACGCATAAAAAGCCGCGGTCGCAACGTAGAACAGAGGCAGGAAGCCTGAACCTGCGCCCCCCTTTTGCTGCAATACGAGATAGATGAATCCGTCGTTAGCGGTTCCTACGGAGAGAAGCAATCCGCAACCCGCCAGCGTGACGAATTGTGGCGAGGCGAATAGAACTGAGAGCGAACGTCGCGAGACCTTTCGTTCGTCCGGGATAGGCCTGGGGAACAAGTCCTCCTTGGGCCTGGGGACGTAGAGCCATAATGCGGCCACGCCGAGGATTGCGAAGAGGAAGCTCGTCACCCATAGGACATCGAAAGCCCCGGGCATTTGCGCCAACAAGATGAACGCGACTATCGGCCCCAATAACGCGCCGCCGGCGTCTAGCGCGCGGTGAACGGCAAAGGCGCTCGCCATCAGATGGGGAGGTGTGTTCAGCGAAATCATCGCGTCGCGGGGGGCGGTTCGTATGCCCTTGCCGATTCGGTCGAGGCCAGTTATGACGATGAGCCATCCCCATACGCCTCCGGCGGCCAGCAGCAATAACTTGCAGATCGCGGAGAATCCGTAGCCCGCCAACGCGACTTCCTTATGGCGCTTCGAGCGGTCGGCCGTCATCCCTGCGGCGAGGCTCACAAGGATCACCGCCAGTCCGTTGTACACGCCGTCAATGGTCCCGTATTGCAACGGGCTTAAATGAAGGTGGAGGACCAGATAAACCGGCAGGACGCTGTTGACCATCTCGGATGAGATGTCGGTCAAGAAGCTCGTCCACCCAAGCTTCCAAACCACGGGGCTGACCTTTGCGGCCTGATCAGCGAAGGTGGGGGCTGGCGCCTCGAGCTTGCGCCGCTCGATCCATTCCAATCTGTACATGAGCGTCAGGTTCCGTCAGAAGCTATACCTACGTCGGTTTTCACTTGTATAAAGAATAGTTTCAGCCACAGAGGGCGCCGCAGATCACGGAGCATAACGACTCTGTGCGCTGCGGTGTCCTCTGTGGCCACTCTTCATTCGCCTGAAAACCTCTGTAGTATCAAGGGGCGTATGTCGCTACGGCATTTCCGTTCGCGGCGCGGAACTCCGCGTACGCGCGCCCCTTTATCGTCTCGACCGTGAAGGCCACCGGCGAACCATTTATGGTGAGCGAAACGAGATGGCCGCCGGGCGTTTGATTGGGAATCATCGCGTAGAGGTTGTTGGCTCCCGCGCCGACGGTTATCGAAAACCCGAGCTGCGTCCCGTTCCAAGAGGAATTACCGAACGATGACGAGTTTCTCCCGTCGAGCCAGGTGAGCAATTGCTGCGCCGATATCAGCGAAACATTGTGCGCCTTCGCGGAATTCAGAATCTGCGTGGCGAACGCGTCACTGTAGTCGTAGTGCGTGCCGAAAACGCCGTAGTACCCTTCTGGGCCGAGCGCCTTATCGAGCATGCTGTTGATGCCGTCAGGGTAGGTGACGCCGTTTTCATTCACGAGATGCGTCGCCGCCTGATAAACGTCGATGACCGAGCCGTCGAGATCGGCAAAGCGCATTGGCAGGCCCGAACCGGTCATGAACCCCGGGCGGTTTTGAATCCATTCCGAGGGCCAATAATAGTAAGTCTCATCCAGCCTGATGCCGTGGTTGAATTCGACTTTGGGATGAGTCGCCCAGTCGCTCCACACGACGCAGTGGGTGCGATTCGTTTTCTGGGCAGGAAGGCTCGTGTATTTCGACGCGAACGAGGCGATATCGGTCGCGAAGAAGGATTCGAGCGTTTGTGGCGTCCAATTTGCGCAGTTCGTGTTCACATGCACGCCAATCTCGAATCCTTGATTTTGATACGCGAGCGCTTGTGAGTTTGTAAGCCCTGCGCTCGTATACAGCCAGGATGTCGCGCGGTAGCATTCCCAATTCGCGGCGGAACACCCCGGCGCGCTTTCGGCTACGAGCGTGTCGAAGATGGTCTTGGTGCCAGCATCTGTGCCGTGGTCATCACCGGTCATCAGGATGACGGCCTTCTTCATGTTCGGTAGATACCAGAACCGCGGCAGCGGCCGCCTGTCCATGTTCATGGAGAGTATCATATTGCCGAGGAGCCGCTGGAGTTCGTCGGCTTGGGGGATCGCCGACTTGTCCAGGTTTACGTAATCGGGGAAGAAAAGGTCGTTCGCGCGGATTGGCGGATTGCCGTCGCGCTCTTGCCCCGCCCAGGCCGGATTCCCCTGCCTGGTGTAGACGATGGATCGCGCGAGATCGAACGTAAACGCCGCCGCCTGTCCGCCGTTCGTTCCGACGGAACGGAGCGTGACCGCGGGGTTGGAAGTGGCCTGTGAAGGTCCGGAATAGATGGCCGCGACCTGAGTCGCCCCCGCGAGCGTATAAAGATCGGCGGCGCCATGATACTGAATAGTTTGATTGACGATGCCTGCGCCCGGCTCCTGGGCGGTGTTGACCAACAAGTACGCGTCGGAGCGGACAGAGGCGTCGTCGTTGATTCCTAAAAGCGAAGCGAGTTGTTTGTCCGGACGCATCGCGATCAAATTTCCGCCCGCGCCGACCCAATTGCTAAGCATGGTTACTTGGATTGAGGTGAGGGGCGTTTCACCGAGTATGGCCACGTCGTATTGCGCCAGCACGGCGTCCGTGATCTGCACCACGTCAACGGCATTGAAGTTATTAAATCCTTCGGCACGGAGGATTTCCTGGTAATACTTCGTGAACTTGTTTCCCGATCTTGTAATGACAAGAATGGGAAGAGGGGGCGGCAGTTGCGCTGTAGTAAATGACCAGGTGTTATTGGAGGCAAGCGGCGTTCCTGTCGCATCAGTGATGTGAGGCGTGGCGCTTCCGCCCTTAAGAGTCACTGTATAGGGTTGTCCAGGCTGCAGCGGCTGCTGCGGCGCGAGGGTGACCGAGAAAGCGCTCGGTGAATACGAAATGGCGGCGGTGACCAGGTTGTTCGCCGCGTCCAGCAGCATGACGGTCGAGGCGCTCAAACTCGCGGGATCAAGCGGCTCCGAAAACACGGCGCTCGGCGCAACGTCGGTCGAAACACCGGTCGCGCCCGACGCAGGCGTCACCGAAACGACCTGCGGCGCCCCCGGGTCGTTAAACACCACGTCCACCCAGTAGTTTGCCGACTGAAAATTGTCCGTCGGAAAGCCTCCTGTCGGGCCATAGTGGTAGACGCCGTTGCCGCCGGCAGAGCCGTTGCTCAAGGCGTGCAGCGGGCCGTTGTCCACGCCGGATGAGGCGAAATAGTTTGTGTCGGCCGCATAATGTCCCCGCGGGGCGAAGTAGGAGACGACGTAAGTGGTGTTGGCCGTGACCGGTATCTGGCTCTGAAAGAGGGCCTGCTGCCAGCCGCTATTCGTTTCGTTGGCGAAGGTCACGGTACCGAGCAGCGTTCCCGAGCTGGTCCAAAGATGACCCACATGCGACCCGCCGTTAGCCGCGCCCCCTTTGTAAAACCTGACGCCGGTAATGACGCCGTCTCTGTCGGAACGGAATTTCAGTCCGAGTTCCACGGCGTCCCCGTCGCTTTCGAGGGGATTGGTCGGCGCCGCACTGCTTGCCCACACACTGCACGGACACGTCACCGGCGGCGGCGCAGCCGCAGTTGTGAAAGTCCAAGTCACGTTGGCGGCCAGAGCATTGCCCGCCAGATCCTTTACCCGCGGGTCGGCACTGCCCCCCTTGACCCGCGCTGTGTAGGTCGTTCCCCCTAACAGCGACGCGGTCGGATCCAGCGTGGCGGTGAATGAAGTCGCGTTATAGCTTACCGCCGATGACACCAACGCGTTCGAGGGGGCCCGAAGTTCCACCGTCGCGCCGTTCACCGTCGCCGCATCCATCGCTTCGCTGAAAGTCACGGTCACGTTTGCCCCGACGCTCACATTGTTGGCCCCCGCCGCCGGAGCGAACGAGGTGACCGTCGGCGGCGTCGTGTCCGGCGCCGGCGGCGTAGTGGTGAACACCACGTCCACCCAGTAGTTCGTCGATTGAAAAGTGTCCGTCGGAAAGCCTCCTGTCGGGCTATAGCGGTAGACGCCGTTGCCGCCGGCAGAGCCGTTGCTCAAGGCGTGCAGCGGGCCGTTGTCCACGCCGGATGAGGCGAAATAGCTGTTGTCGGCCGCATAATGTCCCTGCGGGGCGAAGTAGGAGATGACGTAAGTGGTGTTGGCCGTGATCGGTATCTGGCTCGGAAACAGGGCCTGCTGCCAGCCGCTCGTCGTTTCGCTGGCGAAGGTCACGGAGCCGAGCAGCGTTCCCGTGCTGGTCCAAAGATGACCCACATGCGACCCGCCGTTAGCCGCGCCTCCTTTGTAAAACCTGACGCCGGAGATAAAGCCGTTACTGTCGGAACGGAATTTCAGTCCGAGTTCCACGGCGTCCGCGTCGTTTTCGAGGGGATTGGCCGGCGTCGCCCCGCTCCCCCATACACTGCACGGACACGTTACAGGCGGCGGGATGACTGTGACGGTAATTTCCGTCGGAGGATTCTGCGCATTTCCGCTGTCGTCGACTGCGCGACTTCTGATCGTCACCGATCCGGTTGAGGTGGGGGTCCAGTTATAGCTCCAGGCGCCGGTCCCTGTGGCCGCGCTCCAGGTAGAGCCGCCGTCCACTGACACGTTGACGCCCGCCACCAACCCGCCGCCGGCGTCGCTCGCAGTCCCGGTGATGTTGACTGGGGTTCCGATTATTATTGACGCCCCTGCTATTGGGGACGTGATTGTCGAAGCTGGCGGCAAGGTGTCGGTAGACTGAGTCGTGGCTACTAACCCGGCCTGTAGCGTCGCGGGCTGGACTCCCATATCGGCGAACAGGTTCACTGTAGCCTGACGCATACGGACGTCCGGAGGCGGGATAGATGGCGCCTCACTTATGTCGTGGTTATTATCCAATCCCCAAGACCAGCGGGTCGCGGCGGCCGAAAAGACCAGCGCGCCGCTGCTATGGCGGTATAGCGTGAGGGTGTGGGTAGCGGTCCCGGGCCCGTACGTGGAACCGTAGTCCTGAAGGTAGCTACTTTCGCTCAGCGTGTTGGTCGAGAGGCGAATCAACCCGCTCGGGCGGAAACCGTTGTTCAGATCCTCATCCCACTCGTAACCGACTGTGCCGGGGCCGACGGTGGCGATCTGACCAGGTGACTGGGTCGCGACCGTCGTATTGCGCCAGAAGCGGAACTTGCCCATCGCTTCCGGCGTCTTGATCGCGTCAAATGCCGGACCGTTCACAGTAAAGATTGTGCCTATCACCGCGTTTTCAGGGCGCCCGCCGTCGGCTGGCGGGCTGAATCGCGGATCTCGCCACGTGCCAGTCCACACGTTCGGTAACGGGTCGATCTTGGCGTTGGCATGGGTTTCCTTGTAGCACACCAGAGTCCGGAACTGGGTTCCTGATCCGTCGATGCTGTTCTCCCAGCGAGTTTTCCAGAACATTATGTTCCCGCTGAAAAACGCCAGGTGGACGCCCGCGTTGCGGGCGGCTTCCACGTTGGCCCGCTGAGTTCCTGACCAGTATTCGTCGTGACCGACCGATAGTAATACCTTGTGTTCCAGAAGCTCGGCCCCGCGTCTGTCCGTATCGACCCCGGTGAAATAGCTCACGTTATAGCCGTTCGCCTCGATCCACCGTACCATCGGATATTCGGCGTCAAAAAGCCAATCATGTGAAGTGCCTCCCGCCCGCGTGTTGAACGGCCGGTTGTAACTGACCTTATAGGCGCGGCCGTCCGGCGATCCTACATACAGACTGTTCCCGCCGTAGCTGTTATACGCCTGCCAGGTTGTGTCGGATGTCTGGAACAGGAGGTCCGAGGCGCCGCTGTCGTCGCGCACAATAAATGCAATGTGGCTCTGGCCACCCGTCGCGTCCTCGCGAACAAGTTTGGCGATATAGATCCCGGACGTGGCATTCAATGGCACGGCCCAGTTCGCCGACTCCGCCCAATTGCCACAGTCTATGAGTCCGGTTGACGGTTGCGTGAGACATTGCGGTTGCGCCTGGGGCAGCGTCGCCGACGGTAGCACTGTCGCGATGAAGCGCGCGCCCAATCCCCCGTAATACCCGAGCCGGTAGATGTCCAGCCGATAATTGTTAGAATTCGTGTTGATCTTGAACCGAACGGTCTCGCCCCGATTCACACTAATGTCTGTAGCGAATCCTTGGATGTTGGCGCTCCCGACCCCGCCGACGTCCCACTCGCTGGCCGGGTTTCCTGGTTTCGAGTTCTCGCACGCAATGGCGTTTGCGGCTGCGGGGACGCAGGGAGCGAATGGATCCGGAGACTGGGCAGCCATGCTGAGCGATGCGGCATTGGCGCCGGCCGTCGTCGCGATGCTGACGCCGTTGCTCAACAGGAGACCCCCGCCGCTGAGCAGAATCGAACTTACAACCGCCAGTCCTGTAATGATCCCCAAGACGTTGACATGACGTTTGGTTAATCTCTGATATAGGTGTGTCATAAATATTCCTCTGTTGTTGGGCAACTATTGATATGTTTGGGAATGCTTTAGCCAGAAATGAAGCGTGGAGATTGATTTCGATTCAGGCTTTGATGGTTGGTTCGGAAGCCAAACAAAAAATGTATGCCAGAAAAATGGAGGCTTACACTTTTCTGTCATACATTTTGTCTAGCGCTTCTTGTGATCGAAATACAACGCCTCGCGCGAGCGGCCGCTCGCGCGAGGCGTCAAGTCCTGTGGCGACAATTATTTCACGGAAGACATGTCGGAAGTCAACGGAGGCGTCATGGAGCTATTGCTTAATATGGAAGCCGACCAGTGTTTTTTCCGCATACACTCGGAACATGCGCACGTCAGTAATTCCATTGGGAATCGCTTCATATTCATTGGAGAGATTCGCCCCGCGTGTCTGCGTCAGCATATCGAGCAGGAACGCCGGATCGAAGCTCCCTTTGTTAGCTACCGGTAGACTGCCGCCATTAGGAGGAACCTTATTGTACCACCGGCTGTTGACCAGCGCCGCTCTGGCGGCCGTATTGTTGAAAAAGTAGTCGGGGCTATGTGCCATCAGTCCAAGCCCCAATATCGAACCACTACTGGTTCCGGAAATCCTGATTGTGTCTTCCAGGTCAAGACCAATGAAGGTGGCTTTCCCGTTGTAATTTTGAATATCGATCGCAGGGGGTGTAGTGTTAACTGGGATGGTAAAAACTCTTGACTGCTCAAACGTTACGGCGCCATTCCCGGTCAACTTTATGTAGCCGGGCCTGGTTCCGCCAGTCTCGTACCAAACATCCTTAACCGCCAAACGTCCGCCTTGCGTCACCTCATAGCTCAAGACGTTACTGGCAGAAGCGCCCGATATTAAGGTGTATCAAGCCGCGCAGGTCAACGCGGGTATAATCGAGACCGTCTACGAGAAGACCGTTTTGAGTCGTACCATTCACGAACACTTCCTGCATGTAGACGCGGCTGCCAGGCTGGTCCGCGTTTTCAATGACAATGCCATTTCCACTGGCATCCGCCGCCCCATGAATCCTGAAGTCACGAAGAATCGCTTTTGAAGGACCACGAAGCGTAAACACAGGGCCGCTCCCGTTGCCGACCCAGGTAAGCCTGCTGAATCCGCCGTCGCCGACTATTTGAATGTCGCAGTTCGGCGGCACTATCAGAGATTTGTCGATCTGGAAGCCCTGATAGTCGCCGGGCCCCGCCGGCAAATGAACAATCGGCCGCTGGCCGCAAAACTGGGCGGCGCTGTCGATTTTCTGTTGGATCGCAGAAGCAGTCGCGCCCAAAGGCACATCGAAGACCTGTCTGTTCTTTGAGACATACTTGAATGGGATAACAGGCTCGGTGGAAACAATGTCTCCGCGTTGTACAATCCTGGTGCCGTCGGTTATAGATCTGCCGCCTGCTGTTATCGGGTTGCTGACCGTAAAAGTATTACCAAAGGTTAGCGCATCTGCCACATTAAGCCTAATTGCAGGACCGGATGCCCCCACGCTGCTGCGAATGGAGTTGTCGTACATAATCACCGGGCCGAAGTCGTAGATTTGTATAGCCTCAGGGCCTTGTGTGTCGAGAATCGTATTGCCCTGGATGGCCGTCAGGGCCCCGTTTTGCCCCGCGCCTGGCGAATTGTAGAACACTTTGGAACCTATCGAATAGTTGTTTCGAATCGAGTAAAATGACGTCTGCTCGATCATGATGTCCGCGACGCTCGATCTTTTGAACACGCTATAGAACACGCTGAAGTTCCCCGCCCCATCACTGTTGGTCACGCCGATGGCGCAATCTTCAAAATAACAGTACCAGACCCACCAATCGAGCGCGTTGAAATTTTTGGTAACAATTCCGGCTTTTGAGTTACGAATGAACCTGGAACGCACTACCGATGTTTCCGAGGCGCCTATGTCAAAATTCCCCGCGCGGATCCCATACCCTACGTCCTTAAAAACATCTTCCGCGTATTCATTTCCGGTATCGAAGTGTTGAAGGACATTTTCGGATTTTGACTGGTCAATGGCGACATCAGCGCGATTTTGACCGTCCCATGTCAGCCTGTTGTAACGTGAATATGCGACGCCGTCGATGTGCATCATAACCCCTCCGAGGGCCCCGTCCCAACGGATGATCGTGCTATCCGGGTCTTCGCCAATCATGTTTACGTAAATGGTATTATGCAGCCTGAGTTTTTGGGTGATTCGATACACGCCGGACGGAAGAAAAAGCGTTTTAACAGCGCCGCCGGAAGACAAATCATCCAAGCCCCTTTGTAACGAAGCCGTATCATCAGCGACACCATCACCACGGGCGCCATAAGCTGTCTTAACATTCGTCCAGCTTGCAAAAGGCCCGACGGACTCGTCAACGCCGCCGATGGGGAAGGGCGTCGGCGTCGGCGTCGGGTTGCCCGTCACCGTCACCGTGACGCTCCGGGTCGCGGCGCCTGCGCTGTTGGTCGCCGTCAAGACATAGGTCGTGGTTGCGGTGGGCGCCACCGATCTGGAGGTAAGACCTGTGACAGTGACGTTGCCGGGATCGAGTCTTAAACCGGTCGCGCCGGTGACCGACCAAGACAAGAGCGATGATTGTCCGCTCGTAATTGAGCCTGGAGAGGCGGTGAATGAAGAGATTGTGGGAAGGGGTGGCGGCGGCGGGGCGTTCGTCACCGTCACCGTGACGCTTCGGGTCACGGCGCCTGCGCTGTTGGTCGCCGTCAAGACATAGGTCGTGGTTGCGGTGGGCGCCACCGGTTTGGAAGTAAGACCTGTGACAGTGACGTTGCCGGGATCGAGCCTTAAATCGGTCGCGCCGGTGACCGACCAAGACAAGACCGAAGATTGTCCGCTCGTAATTGAGCCTGGAGAGGCGGTGAATGAAGAGATTGTGGGAAGGCCAGGGCTGGTCTTTGCCGTTGTAAATGTAAGGTCGCCCGACGTAGATAGATTGCCCGACTCGCCCATCGACTTTACCCTGTAATGATAGAGCGTGTCTGAGGTGAGCCCGAACAGGGTCAGCTGGTGATTTGTGTCCATCGTCTTAAGCGAAACCACATTACCATAGCTGGTAGTGACGCCGTATTCGACTTGAGAATCGGCCGGCCTGTTTGTACTCCAGCTTATTGTCGCCCCCACGCTCGAAATGTTCGATGTCGCTATGGAGGTTATGATGAGCAGAGAAGAGCCGCCGCCGTCCCGGCCCCCTCGTGTCGTGCAAGCTGGCCCTGTGGTGATTACGGCGCATCCGCATATTAAAGCTAAAAGATAACGCCAGTAGCGGGTGAAGAATCCTTTCACGAACATGTCTCAACCTTTCATGGACACAACGGCCTTACGCCTGACTGCGTCGTTACTTGTTATAAATGAAGGGGCAGAAACGGTATTGTTCGAGCTTCAGCTAGTTAGCGTTATTAAAATGTAGACGGCGCAGAAGCGCCTTGCGAAATTAGCCAAGCCGACTTCGCCGCGCGAGAATTGGGGTGCGCAACGCAGCCATGTCTAGAGTGGCGTTACACAAAACAGCGCTCTGCAGGGTATTATTGTGTTTTGATTACAAGAACCTTCGCCGATTAATGAGCCGGATTCGACCAGACAATGGGATAAGCGCCTGGCAGCCGGCATCACACTGAAAAGTCAATTCACTCGCCGAGGAGGGCTGTTGTACAGGCAAAATAGCAACAGCCTCGAATTCGTCAGCCTTCCAATGAATGACCATCGGTTCTGTGAGGGGTTTATAGGGAGCAACTACCATTTAATTTATAATTGAAGTCACTAGATACTACATTTCTAATCCGACTGTCAAGCGGAAAGATGAATCAGTCATGCTGACTTACGGCGAAGACGCGTCGCTCTTCGCCGGCGCCATTGTGGCGTCTCTTGAACGCGATGCCTCTTAGAAATGCCCTTGCCCCCAGAACAAGAAGTTTTGGTTGTGACGAAACCAGGTCCAGATACATTCGGGACAAATCGTCTCGAGTTTGGTTTGATACGATTTCGGTAAGCTCTCCGTTCAGGAAGTCGATGAGCCTGTCATAGTCCAGGTCATTGAAGCCGTCCAGCAGGCGACGAACAAGAAGGTGGAGGTCCAGCTCGCGCTTCAATTTGCTGATCTCCTTCCCGGTCTTCCTTCCGTTCAGTATCGCCTCGACGACGGCGCGCGCGCCTCTCAGCCCGGTGACTACGCCGCCCACAGTGGTTACCTTGACTTGCGCCGCGGCGTCCCCGATCAGGAATACTTTACGACTTATTTCATTCACCCGGGCGAAGTATTGGAACTTATGCATAGGGACCATTGAGGCCTGGTAATCGATCGGCTCCATACCTTGCTCCCGAAGGAATGACTTCAGGGCGCCGCCGGCTTGCCGCGCGTCATCGGCGATCAGGCCGACCGCCGCAATTTCATCAGATTCAGGAATCAACCAGTAGAAATATTTCGTCCGGACCGGATCGAACCACACCCGATATGTGTCACGGTCGATCTCATTATTTATACGAACTCGCGCCTGCAGCAGAGCAGTCTGAAAATGCCCGTTGTGTGAGGCTGAGCGCGCCACGCCGCTGAATACCCCGTCCGCGCCGATCAAGACATCCGCCTGCGTCTGTCTGTTTACACATGCGCTGGAATCCCGATAAACGACGTTGACCCCCTTGCCGGAGGAAGTAAAACTCAGGAATCGGCGCCCGAGGAAGATTTTCGCGCCGGCTTCCTCCGCCATCCGCGCCAACAGGATGAGCAGCTTTTGTCGCTCGATGATAAGGTCGGGGCGGGCCAGTTCGACCCTCGTCGACCGGGACTTGGAGAATAATTCGACATACTTGACTTCGTTGAGGATCACTTCCTCCGGAACGAAACCAAGAACTTCGCTGATCTTCTCCGTGACTATCAACGTGCGGGGCGCGAAATCCAGCGCGCCGGACCTTTCATAAACTTCCACATCCGCTCCGGCTCTGGAGAGGAGGGAGGCGGCAAAAAGCCCCGGCGTCGAGGCCCCTATGATGATGATCTTCATAATGCTTGTGCAGAGATTCCGGCTTGGGGAGCGCGGTTTACCATTCCAGTTGGATTGCGTGTTCTTTTGAGAGCCGTTTTACGATCTCGATTTCAAAACTGCCCTTCTGATGAAATACATGGGAAACTGCGTTTATCAGCTTTGAGTAAACGACGATACGCTGTTTCAAAACGTCGTCTTCCAGGTTTTCCAGGAACCGCCATCTGATAAACGGGGATCGACCGCTCTTGAAATCAAGGAAAATATTAGGGCTTGATACGGCATCCATCCTCTTTTGAATTTGGATATCGGAAGTTATAACCAGTTTCGCCCCATCGATCAAGCAAATCTTTCCATCGCAGAGCAGGTCTTTCCTGTAAGCGATTCCTTTACTCTCCATCGGCAGATCCTTCAGCGCCTGATCGAAGGCGAGATCAATCTCCCTTTTCAAACCTTTCGCTGTCGAGTCTCCCACTTGCCCCGAAAACTTATCCAGAATGAAAGGGCGATCAGTCGCAGATCCAATCCGAACGACAGTTTGCGGATGTAGTAAAGGTCGTAGCGGAACTTGCGGTGAGCCGGGGAATCCTTCGGAATGTAGATCGTGGCCAAACTCGTGAGGCCGGGGCGCGCGACCTGGCGGCGATGAAATCCGGGAGTTTTTTCGTACTCGACGCGCCGTCCATTTTTGTCAAAAATGATCTCTCCGACGGCCAAAGCTCTCGGGCCGACGAAGCTCATTTCGCCGCGCAGGATGTTGATAATTTGCGGCAATTCGTCCAAGCCGCACGCGCGCAGAACGCGTCCCACGCGGGTAATGCGTTGATCATTCACCTTAGCCTGTTTCAGCCCGAATTTTTTGTCGGCGTCCGGAATCATTGTGCGGAACTTGAAAACCATGAACTTCTTTCCGAATCTCCCCCACCGCCACTGGCGGTAAAAGACCGGGCCGCCGTCTTCTAGCTTAATGGCGATGGCGATGAGCAGGGTGAACGGGACCGACATCAGGAGCATGGTCAAAGAGATAAGGACGTCCAGCGGGCGCTTCAGTAAAGGCTCGCGTGACTCTTTGACGGGTGGGGTCGGAAATGTCGAATCGATTTTGATTCGACGGACGGCTTGATCTGACAAGACAGTGGTTTCATCCACGGGCGGGGAGTAAGTTTGTGTATCCATAAGCGTAAGGAAGATATCAATCTTTTCGTTTCAATGAGTTAGTTGGCCTTGATTGTCGTTTCGGGCGCCAGGAACCACCAAACAGAAAAATGAGACAGTACCGCGCGCGTAAGCAAGCGGCTGGTTAATGAGACAGCCGCTTGCTTACGCGCGCGGTACTGTCCTACATTTTTCTGTTTGATGGCCGAAACAATGATCAAAGCCAGTTAGTTTATCGAATCGACCACCTCTCGTAAGAGATTATGGTACTGCGTGGTTAACCTGCGACGGGCGAGGCATTCTTCCACGTAACGCCGCCCGTTAGTCCCATAAACCCGGAGCTTCTCCGGTTGGCGGGACAGCCGCTTGATGGCCCGGGCCAGAGATTGTGGGTCTTCTGGCGGAACGCCTTCTCCGCAGCCCGCCACTTCGACCAATCGCGCGATCTCGGAATTTTCGGGCACCGAAGCCAGCACCGGTCGGGCGCTGGCCATGATCGAATAGGTCTTGCTCGGCACATTCAATTGACCCAGGCGCCTGTTCAGCGTCACCAGCGAGAGGTCGGCCGCGCCCAACATCTGCGGCAACACCTCCTTCGGTTGCGTGGGCAGGAATCTGACGTTCTTCAACCCCATCTCGCCGGCCCGCCTGACCAGACCGGCCTTGGCGTTTCCTTCGCCGACAATCAAAAACTGAATGTGAGGGTCGTTCTCCAGCAGTTTGGCCGCCTCAAGCACCTTATCGAGCATGGCTATAAAGCCCAGGTTGCCCGCGAACATCACGACGAATTCTCCGTTCAACCCCTGAGCCGCCCGAAAGCCGTTTTCCCTGTCCACAGGGCGGATGGTTTCGACGTCGGACCAGTTCGGGATGACCACGACCTTCTCGGCGGGGACGCCTTTCCGCGTCAGGTTCTCTTTCATGCCCTCGGAGAGGGCCGTGACGCGTGAGGAGACGCGGTAGATGAATTTCTCCAGGAATTTAAAGATCCGGATCAACAAGGGGCTGCGCAACTTGTCGATGATCACCAGGCAGTCTGGCCATACGTCCTGCACGTTGAAGACCATCGGCGCGCGGCGGACAAGACTCAGCAGCCATCCGGAAAAACCCACCGTGATCGGCGGGTTAACGCACAAGATGACGTCGGGTTTTTTAGCCATCAACCCGGCGACTATCGACATGAAGGTGTAACTCAGGTAGTTGACGCCGCGCTGAAAGCCACTGGGATTGGCCGGCACATAAACACACGTGCGCCACAGGTCTATGCCATTAAAGTCGCTGCGGTGAAGCAATCGACCGCGGTATTCCGGCGGGATCTCGCGGCGCCCGTAATGAGGCATGCTGGTTATGACTGTAACTTCATTGCCCTTCTTAACCAGATCAGCGGCCAGGTCTGTGACTAAAGGGCCTGTCCCCGTGAGGTCGGGGTGAAACCGCATGTGCAGGATCATTATTCTCATCAAGCCTTCTCCACGAGGTAATTTCCGATAGCCAGTACATCCATCTTGGTCCGCAGGAAGCATTCGATCGCTTCTTCCGGCCTACACACCACAGGCTCGTTATCGTTGAACGACGTGTTGAGCACGACAGGAACTCCGGTCAGACGCTCGAATTCGCTGATCAGCCCCCAGTAGCGCGGATTTTGTTCTCGATTGACCGTCTGCAGCCTTCCCGTTCCGTCCACGTGCGTCGGGGCCGGGATTTCGCCCCGCTTCTCGGGCTTGACCCGGTAGGTCATCAACATGAATGGCGATGGATGGGAATGATCAAAGTAATCGCCCACGCGCTCTTCCAGGATCGAAGGGGCGAAGGGGCGGAACGACTCGCGATGCTTGATGCGGCTATTCAAGATGTCTTTCATCTCCGCCTTTCGCGGATCGGCCACGATGCTTCGGTTGCCCAGGGCGCGCGGTCCGAACTCCAGCCGTCCCTGAAACCATCCGACGATCTTGCCGTCAGCAATCCGCATCGCCGTCTCACGCGTGATCTCTTCATCGCCCAACTCCGCGATCCGGTATCCGGAATCCGCAATTTTTTTACTGTCCAGAGCCTGGCGGATTTGCCCGCCCGTAAATTGCGGCCCCCAATAAGCGTGGTCCATTTTGAACGACCTGGGGCGGCCCAGGATATGATGGTTAACGTAGAATGCGGCCCCGATGGCCAGCCCCGCGTCGCCCGCCGCTGTCGGAATATAGACTTCCTCGAACGGCGTCCTGTCGAAGATCTGGCCGTTGGCCACGCAATTGAACGCCACGCCGCCGGCCATACACAATTTCTTCACGCCGTATAGGCGGTTTAGCCGGTTGAGTAGCGACAGTACTGAATCTTCCAGGCGAGCCTGCAGGGAAGAAGCTATATTCTGATGCCGGGGATCGACTGCTGAACCTGCCTCTCGCGCCGCCCCGAGCCGCTTCTCCAGATAATCGGAGTAGAGTTTCCCGATCACAGGCGAGCCTTCATCCCAGGTGATTTCGGATCCGACTTTATGATGAATGAAATAGTCCAGCCCCAAATTGAAGCGAGGCTTTCCGTTCTCCTCCAACAGCACGATCTTGCTGAATTCGTCTTTGAACTCCGGCCGGCCGTAAGAAGCAAGGCCCATCACCTTGTATTCATCACCGTATTTCCAGAATCCAAGATATTGCGTAATGGCGGTGTAGAAGAAGCCCAGCGAATGGGGGAAGGCGATTGATCCGGCAATCTTCATCTCCCTGTCTTTGCCGACGCCCCACATCGTGCTGGCGAAATCTCCCAACCCGTCAATCGATAACAGAGCCGCCTCGTCGAAACCGGAGACGAAAAATGAACTGGCCAGATGCGCCTTGTGATGTTCGACCCGGGTAAGCTCCGCCGCCAGTTTCTCCGGATCGATGTCCAGGGCCTTGGCGACCTCTTCTTTGATCGTCGCGAACTTGCCTTGTGGCGCGAGGCGCCGCAAGGCCATCTGGGGGATCTTCAAGGCGTAAAGCAGCTTCTTATCCAGGTTCGCCTTTGTATCGCGGGCGATGGCGATGTGGGTTAGTTCTTCGGGTTTAATCCCCGCCACCTCCAGACAGTATTTCACTGCCTGGTACGGGAACCCGGCGCAATGTTTGATTCGATTGAATCGCTCTTCTTCAACCGCGGCCACTAACTGGCCGTCGCAAACAATGGCTGCCGAAGCATCGGCGTGATAGGCGTTGATGCCAAGGATATACACGAATTGTCTCCTATGAGGATAAATACTTTGAATTTAGGAGATAGTTCGGAGCGGCCAGAATGAAACGGGATTTTTTCTAAATCGAGCCACGCAAGATCGGTACAGTACCGCGCGCGTAAGCAAGCGGCGGACTCATCGGTCGGCCGCTTGCTTACACGCGCGGTACTGTACCGGTGGCCCAATGTTACTTGGCCTGATTTAGGCGGTTTCTGTTTGTTCCGTTTCATTCTGGCTGTTCCGTATTATCTCCTTTACTGCCGGATTAAACTGCTCGTCCTCGATCAAACCCATGGCCAGCAGGGCTTCCGCCAGCAACCTTTGCAGCGCGTAATACCATCCGGCCCATCCATCCAATATGCCTCTTTGAATAATCAGGCAGTAAAACAACGATACGAAAGGCATTAATATCTTGCCCTGACGCATGCGATCGACCGGGCCGAGTCGCCCATGCGGCGGTTGCCGCAGTTTCTTCACTTCTTGTAGCGTGTAGCGATCCTGGGAGCTCAGCCATCTGCTCAGCGATTTCCTGTCATCGTGAAGCATAAAAGAAGAGAGCCAGGCCGTTTGCCCTTCCACTCGTACGCGCTGAGTATGTCCGTCGTCCTCGTAGCGGGCCTTTTCGCGACGGTACAGAACTTTGCGTGGAGGGTAGAGCGAGCCGCGTAGCGGCTTACCAAACATACAATACTTAAATCTCACCCAGTAGGCGTTGATTGAGTCCTGAGGTTCGAGACGCTTGATCTCTTCAATCAACTCGTCAGTTAAAAAATAATCGGCGTCAAGTGAGAGGACCCATTCGGTTGTAATCTGATCCAGTCCATAATTGTCTTGGTTGGCGGCTGTGTCGAATTTCCTCTGGTAAACCTCTACCTGGGGAAAAGATTTCAAAATCTCTAGAGTGTCATCCGTGCTGTAACTGTCAATGACAACTATTCTTTTGGCCCAGGTAAGCCGCCGCAGTATGCGGCCGATATTGGGAGACTCGTTGTAGGTCAGAATTAATGGGGTGATTTCGGATCCGATTTCATGTCTCATGGTTATGCTCCCGCGCTGACCTGCAAATCTGAAATGCAGGCCATCCTTACTCGGCGCCCTTTTTCTCTTTCTTCGAGTTAAACAGGATGGCGTGGCCATCTTTTTCTCTGCGTAGTTTTCGCGCCACCTTGCGAGCAAGGTTATCTATGGGATAGATTACCTTGTTGATAGTCTCGCTTTTGCGCGCTTTGAAAGTGGTTACATGGTAATAATCAGTGCCGTCAGGCGACTCTTCAGTAAAGTAATAGATGTTGATGGATTTGCGCGTATCACCGTCCGGAGTATTGACGGGGCGATACCCGTGCCAGGACCGCTTATCTGTTGCGAAGAGCGCCATCCGATTGAGAATCGGTGAGATCGCGGTCGATACTTCCATATCCTTATCCCAAAATTCCAATTGTCCTCCTTTTTCCTCATTCCAGTGCGCGTTAAGGTAGACAATAAGGTTAATCCGCCGAAACCAGGGATTGTCTGGGTGTGAGCTGTTATCCAGATGAACATTCAGAAAACTGCCGTTAGCTCCTTGCGCTAATCCGGACGCATAAAGTTGCGCGTCGGCCTTGAGGTTATTGATCCCGGTCACATACGCGAGCCACTGCAGCAGACGATGGGAATGCAAATGTTCAAAGATAATCTCCCGGTATACGGTGTGGAACTTATTCATCGCCGGGTCTTGCGCTTTACGCTGCCGGTAATCATTCAACGTATCCATTTCTTCCATCTTCGGGAAAAACTCGTACGCTTTGGCGGCGACTGACGCCTCGAGGAAATTATCAACCACCAAATGTGGAAATGGCTTAGCTTCCCTAAATTGCTTACTGAAAAGGTCTATCTGGGTCTCCAGTAAAGTGTAATTGATCATATTTGTAGCCTCCTGTGGTCCAAAAAGTTCAGATATTGGCGATGGTCAAGGAGTGCAGCGAGTTTTCAACCCCCGTCAATCACTGACCGATACAGATCAAGTAATCTCTCCGCAACAATCGGGGAGGCGAAGTTTTGCGCCAGCGCGCGCGCCTTCTCCCCTCTGTGTTTACGCTCTCGCTCGCCGCCCAAGGCCTCGGCCAAAGTTCTGGTGAGTTCCTCCATGCTCAATGCCGCTATCCAACCCGCTCCTGCTTTCTCGATTTCAGGCGCTAAATTCACATGTGGGCTCACCAGAACGGGCACGCCGTAAGCCATGGCTTCAATCAGGGAGATCCCGAAGTTTTCCTGATATGATGGCATTACCAACAAGGAGGCGTCTTTCAGGGCGGCGCATTTGCTGGCGCCATCGAGCCATCCGACAAAGACGGCGTCTCCGTTCAGCCCGTTCCGCCGAGCTTGGGATTTGAGCTGATCCACATATTCGGGTTCGCCGGCGCCCGCAAAGACAAGACGCCAGGCGTCAGACAATCCACGCCTTTTCAGCGCCGCAAAAGATTCGATCAATAGTTCAAATCCCTTTTTCGGGTGGATGCGCGAAAGAGCCAGAACATAAGGGCGATGGCCGATCTCTGGTCGTCGCGTGGCGAAAGGCTCCACTTTGCGCTCGATAAAACTTAAATCGATCCCGTTCGGAACCACGACGCCTCCGGACAAACCTAGCCCGGCCTCCGCTAAACGTCTCTCTTCATCGCTGGTGTAGTGAATGGCGGCGGCTCCAGCCAGCGTCTGTTTGACGCCTAAATGCCAGAAGAGGCGCTTCCGAACGCTCTTTTGTTTGAGACTCCAGGGGTCGAGCGTGCCTAGAGGGCGCACCAGGTAAGGCACGACATTTTTCCTGCATGCCCTGGCCGCAGCCACACAGGCATGTGAGAAGACGGCATGAATATGCGCCAGATCGAAATTGTTGATGTTCCGCCCCAGCCACAGCGACAGCGGGCGGGAGTATTTCAACGCCTCGCTCCACTGCCGGGCAAAGAAGATGGTGGCCACGTCCTGATAGACGATCTTCTCTCCCAAAGTGACGGGAATCTCCCCACTCCCGTCAGCGTTGGTCGTGGCGATCAATACCTCTGTCCCCTGGGACTGTAAGGCGCGGCAGATCGTATAGATGGCCTGACTCGGGCCGCCGTAACGAGAAGCTACTGCAGGTATAACGTGTAGGACTCTCAATCCGGACAATCTTTCAGATTAGGCGACGCCTAAAGTGGTTTGCGATGCGGTTATCCGCCGGCAAAAGGGCCTCTCGGTTTTGCCGACCGCCTGACATTTTTTCCCTCATGTCGAATTTGATTCAGCTTGGCGCGCTCACGTCCTGCAGAAGTTCTATACAATTCAAGGTCGCGATACATATCACAACCGGCGCAGGTTTTATTTAGCATGCCGCTACCAAAACTCGACCGAAGATTTCTAACCTTATCTCCAGTCCATATGTCCTTAAGGTGATCCTGCAACACATTTCCGATTCCCAGGTCATCGATAGCGTCCATTGAAGCCACACAACTACATCCCATTACATTCCCATCAGTCAGCACAATAGGGCCGTTGTATGTTTGCACACAGGGCTCCTTGCGACTGGAAACCGTTCTCAGTTTCATTCCTTCCGGCAACATTTGGTGTGTGATCCTTCCGTTGGCGGATGTGAATGACCAGGTGAAATCAATCTCTGGTTTATAACGCAGGATAGCCTGGAAATCGGGGTCTGACAGAACTTGCTCTAAGGGCCGATCTGAGCGCAACCCGATGGCTATAGGTAGAGGGTCGGAGAGTAAACTATTCTTTTCGAGTAAGTTCAGGACGTTTTCCCTCACTCTTTTATACGCCGCCGAGCGATATATACTGCGATAAGAGCTCTCATCAAAACCTGATGTGCTTATAGTAATGGACGACAACCCGGAGTTTAATACTTCATCCACTCCATGCTTATCCAATAAAATTGCATTTGTAGTCACCCATATACGATCAATCTGAGGCAATGAGCGAAGATATTTGACTCTTTGCACAAATTTGGGGTCGATTAACGCATCCCCGACAATCGGTGTTAGCCCGACGCCGCCGCCGCCGCAAGACACAAAATCATTGACTGCTTTATGAAAAACTTCATCGGGCATAAAAGTAAACTCGCGCTTCTGAAACTGATATGGGCAAAAGACACAGTTTGCGTTACATACGTTAGTCAGTTCCAAGTGCAGCTCATAGGGTCGCAAAGACATGCGGTCAAGCGTCCTTTGAATCGAATATAGCCTGCCCAAGGACGCGTCTACTTTTCGCATTGCGGCCCGACTCACTTTATTTAGAAATACCCCATTCAATATTTTCATCAACTCACCATCTCAGTGATCAAATCGAACAATCCACATGGTTTTGTTCAAGCCATTCTTCAAGCGCGACCAAAATCCATATACGAGACCAGGAGACCTCACGCGATCCGTTAATGAAGGACCGCCATAAGTTCTTAACCTCGCCGGCGTCGAAGACGCCCCGGCTTCCGACGCGCCGCGAATGCAAACGTTCTTCGCAGAAATTACGCAGGTCGCCGCGCATCCAGTCCGCGAAGGGTAGGGTAAACCCACGCTTCGGACGGTGGGTGACGTCGTGAGGCAGCAGATCGCCGAGGCTGCGGACCAGTAGCGATTTAGGGACGCCGTTAGGCCGTTTATGCGCGTCGGGCGTTCCCATCACATACTCGACCAATTTGTGATCGAGCAGCGGCACGCGCACTTCCAACGCGTGCGCCATGCTCATCTGATCCGTGTCCCTCAGTAACACGTCGTGCATGTAAGTGCGGCCTTCAGCATATGAGATGTGCGCGAACAATTCCGCCGCCCCTGCGTTCTGATAGGCTTTTTGCAACAGGTCCACATATGGGTCTCGCCAGTCGTCGTTCAGTCGCTTCCATCGCCCGCTCAACAATGAGCGCCGTTTTGACGCGGAGAGCACCTGTCTAACGACGGGATACATCGAGGCCAGCGACCCGTCGCCGCCGATCATCGATGCGGCCTTCGCCGCCCGGATGGATCCGCCCCCGGCTAACTCGACCACGCGCGCCGCCACATTCCGCGCTGACGCCGGTAAATGCTTTAGAGGGCGCAGGTACTTCAGAGCCTTCTCGAGCCGCAGAAAAGAGGGATACCCGACGAAAAATTCATCCCCGCCCAGGCCGGAAAGCGCAACCGTCACCCCGGCCTCTTTCACCGCGCGGGATACGACGTATGTGTTAACGCCGTCCCCCGTCGGCTGATCCATCGCGGCCAGCGCGTCCGGCAATTGATCCAGCATTGCGCCTTCTGTCAAACGTATCTCGGTGTGGTCGGAGCCGAATCGGGTGGCGACCTGCCGGGCGTAAGCCGATTCATCGTAGTTACTCTCGGCGAATATTACCGAGAATGTCCGGGGCCTGTATCCCATTTCGCTCATCAGCGCAACGACCGCGCTGGAATCAATCCCGCCCGACAAAAAGACTCCCAGCGGCGCGTCGCTGATCAAATGAAGTTCGACCGCTTCGCGCAATAAGGCGCCTGTGCGGTCGTGTATCGCTGATTGGCTTGCGTCGTGAGCCTCGGTCGATAGGTCTTTCAATAAGTCCCAATACCTGCGTTCTTTAACGGCGCCGGACGCGTCTACGATCATCCACGCGCCGGGCGCCAGCGCATTGACGTCTTTGACCAAAGTCCTGGGGGAGGGAATTGATTGGTAAGCCAAGTAGTCGTTAAGCGCGACCGGATCAATTTGCCGCGGCGCCAATTCGGTGGCGAGGATCGCTCGTACTTCGGAAGCGAAAATAAACCCGCCGGCGCCGGCGTAATAGTACAGAGGCTTGATGCCCAAGCGGTCGCGCGCGATGAATAACTCTTGCCTCTCCGCATCCCACACCGCAAAAGCGAACATTCCACGGAGTCGGCGCAGCGAGTCGGCTCCGTACCGCGAATAAAGCCGCAGGAGAACCTCGGTGTCCGAATTGGAAACGAAAATTTCTCCTGATCGGATTAGTTCCTGCCGCAGTTCACGGAAATTGTAAATTTCGCCGTTGAAGGTAATCCAGAATCGGCCGTCGGGCGTTGACATCGGCTGGCGCCCGGCCGGCGACAGATCGAGGATCGAAAGGCGCGTGTGCGCGAGCGCGCAACGGCCGTCGCCTGAAACGAACAGGCCGTGGTCGTCGGGCCCGCGGTGCATTATTCTTAACATCGCCCGTCCGACGGCGGTTCGAGAATCAAGTCGTTTCGGTTCAGTTACAATGGCGCCGGCAATGCCGCACATGACGTCTCACCTCTTTCCCGAAGCGCCCAGGCGCTTGTGTGGGACGGACTTCAGTCTGTCCGCCCCCATTTATGCGACGGACAGACTAAAGTCTGTCCCACTCCTTCATAGCGCCCAGAAACGGCCTCAACAGATCAGCGACGGCGCGTTTGAACGTTTCAAAGCCGAATAATTCAATAACCCGTTGGCGCAGTAGCTTGGGATTGAAAAGTATTGGGTGCGTGTGTTCGCGGCGCAGCACACTCGCGATCTGAGCCGCAATTTCAGCAGTGTTTTCCGGGTCAACCAGCAAACCAAGCTCTCCGTCAGCTAGCGCGTCCCGGGAGCCATCCCTGTTTCCTGCCAATACGGGTTTCCCACAAGCAAGCGCTTCCAGATATACAATCCCAAATCCTTCCCCTCGGCTTGGCATCGCGAATATATCGCAGAGGTTGTAATATTCGGTAAGCTCGTCATCCGGAACATAGCCGGCGAGAATCACGGCTTCACGTACGCCCACCTCTGCTATCAGTTTTTCAATCCGGGGACGATCTGTACCCTTACCGACTAATAGGTAACGCGTGTTCGGCGCTTCCTGTCTAATTTTAGGTAACGCCTTTATTATTTGATCATACCCTTTATACCCTTCGGTTTCATCAAGGCGGCATACCGTCAGGATGACAGGGGTCTCTGGCTGCAGGCCATATTTTTGGAGCAGCCTGGGAGGTTTAGGAGCGATCGTGAACCTGTTCGGGTCATAGGTGTTGGGAAGAATTTTGACGCGGTTCGCGTTCAGCCCGGCCTCATTAATTAAACGATCGCGTGTGTAACGACTCACGGCCAGCACTAAATTCGCTTTCTGAAGAGCCCTGAGCCGTGTCACATCGTTAATCTGCCAGGCGTCGACGCCATGCGCCACTAAGATATAAGGCGTTCCCAAACTTAATTGGGCGATCCGCGCTATGGGCCCGAAGTTAGCGTGAGTGGACACTATCAAGTTAGGACGTTCGCGCCAGACATGCCGCAAACACTCTAGCGCGAAGCGCGGCGCTCTCAACTTTGTAGGCCAATGGCCGCACCCGCTAAAATTATCAATCGTCGTCTCATCAGAAATGGCGCCTGGCGTATCATTCTTTATCACTCCCCTGAGGGAAAGTGAGAATGGCCCGGCATAAACAGCATTGATTAAATACCGAGAGAACGCCTGAATGCCGCCTGTGAATGAAAACAAACCGGGGGCCCAGATGTGAATATTGCCCATGAAGTACCTTGTATCTTTGATAACAACTTACAGATTTGACTGACTTCCAATCTTTACACGCCATGAAGCGTGCTTCCTGCCACTGCCTTGCCAGCCCCGCAAGACGAAATATTTCACCAACATGGACACCGCCAATGACGCCCCTGCGCTAGCGGTAACCTCAACGAGCGATCCTCCAATTTGCATGATTGCTACCCCTGGTAAATACCAGCAGGCAAAATTAAGCCAGTCATTGTTGGCGAAACACTCCCCGGCTCTTCTATCAATTAAAGCAAGAATGAAACCTATAAACAGAAAGCCGATTACCACGCCGGCCTGCCCGAAATTGATATAAAACTCCATCACCTGCCCGACTCCGACGCTGGTTCCCTCCTCAAAATAATACCCCGTATACTTGGACACGAGGTCGCCGCTACCGGCCATCACAGGTTTATCCGGCCAGATTGCCCGCGGAACGAAGGCGATCAATGCCTGCCATAACGTTTCCCCCTTGGCGAATTCCACCCGCCCAGACTCTAGATAGCCGACCGACGCGCCGACCAGCGAATTCTGGTTGAGACGCAAGTCAATACGCTCCAAATGCTCATCTTCATTGATGTTGAAAAGCTCGAACTGACTGAAGGTCGCCTTCAGTTGATCCATGCGTGATCCGTAAGATTGCCCCCCCCATACGGTATTCCTGATGTCACCGCGGTCCCGCATGTATGTGACATATATCGACAGACCTAAATACCCGGCGGCCAACCCCAGAACGACTAACTTCCACCTCGGGCGATAGAATCCGGCCACGAAAGTAAAAACCAGTATCGTATTGAAAATTCCGAATCCTATGAATCCTTGTGTGATAATTGTCAACAAAGGATAAGCCGAGCCCAACGCCAGCCATAGCCGAAAATACTTCCGGGCGCCACATTGCCAGGCGCGCCAGGATTTTAGCATCAGGCCAACCACCGCCAGGTTTGACGCCCCCGTGATTAGCGCAGTGACCGTAGGTAAACCGGCGAGCGCTGTCATACTAAGCAAATAGCAAGTTGCGCCTATCCCGATGTATAAATTTGTCAGCTTAGTATCTGAAACATGCGCAACATGGGGCGTCTCGCCGGCAAGATGGGATTGATTCTTGATGGGGTGTCGTATAGATGCGTCACGTAAGTTGTCGCTTTGCGCTGACTCGCTATGCAGCCTTTTGGCGGTGGTAAGGTCGCTAACTGCCAAGGGGCCCCGGTTTTTAGACGCGCGCGCCAGGATGTGGCTAAATATTAAATAGCTTACGCTGAAAGCCACTATGGCGTAAGCGCTTTGTTCGAGCCCGGCAACCACGTCATCGGGGTCATAATATGAATACCCGGGCAACGCATACAGGGCAGAAGCCACCCAGTGAAGTAACCAGAGGTTTAGCAAATACGCTAAACTCAAGCCCGCCCCGACGGAATTTTTTCTCAGTTGCCTTAAAAACACCGCCCCGGCGGCAATCATCCAGACGGTCAGATACAAAATAATCTTCGAATTATCTTCCATTACTGGCTATTTTCAGGCGTCCCTTCTGGATTTTCTATTGCGTCCAGGCAAATAGATTCGAACTGAGCCGCCACGTCTGCCCAATCACGGGGTTTGAAGTCGTTGTAGGCGCGCCGTACCATTGTCGCCAACTCCTCGCGATGCCCATCACACCAGAGAAGTCGTTTTGTGAATTCTCTCGGGCTGCGTATTGGTAAAACCCAGCCCGTCTCATTGTTCTGAATTAAATCAAGCGCGCCGGAGTTCGTAGTTGTGATTATTGGAAGTCCGCTGGCGTTGGCCTGCGCCAGAACTTGCGCAAGACCTTCTTCAATCGTTGGGAAAATAAAGAGATCTCCTTGAGCGTACCATTTCGGCAATTCATTTTGAGGGCGTTTAGGGATGAATTCCGCATGGCTCTTCAATTCGGCTATGCGTTTTTCCGCTTCCGCCGCGACCGGGCCAATAAACCTGAAATGAAACCGGCTTTTATCCGAAATTGAGGCGTTGAGTGACTTGAGTATGGTGACGATATCATCCAAGCCTTTTCTGAAGCACACGGTGCCTACGTACATAACCTGCAGCGGCCGGCCCGACAGTATACGTCTGCAACGTTCTTCAATCACCTCCGGCGATGGGCGGAATGATTTCAGACTGGCGCAGGTCGGCATTAGAAGGACTTTCTTCGGGTCTATGCCCTCGGTAATAAATGAGTCTCGTGAGAAAGATGAAAGCACAAGTATCTTATCCGCTTTCGCATACTCCCTTTCCTCGCGAGCTATCCTCCAAGCGCTAGGTTTATCTTGCGGACTCCCAGTCCTCTTTTCCTCATCCTCCAAAAGCCTCGCCTGTGTTCTTATATGTGATGAGCATCGCGCCATTATGTTGAGTCTTGTTTTGCCATCTAAGGCTTGTAGGATTTCTTCCGACACGCCACTCCACGGATGAACGACATCCCAATGATCTTTTATTAGCTCTTTGGCCGCCCAGCGGCTGAACATTGTGTGGAGCCATGCCTCCGTATCGGGTGTGATTCCCAACCGCTCGAGTTTCGAGGTTGCCCTTACTAATACCCCATGCCGCCAGTAGCTTCGTACACGACTTTCGGGAAAATCGAATCGCCTTACCGCCCACCTCGGGTAGTTCGTAAAGAGTACGACGTCATGCCCTCGCTGCAAGAGAGCCCGCCCTAAATCAAACGCATGGTAGCGGCCGTGGACAACTATTGCGATTTTGAGTTTCATGCGGTTCCGTCGGCTGTAAATAACATACTAATCAGCCGGTCTTTATAGGTGTGCTTGCCGTTGACGATTAATTCGTAAGACGCGCTGGCGAGTCGCCGACACTCTTCGACACTCCCCTTGAGCCATCGCGCTTTTTCAATCAATTGGTCAATGTTGTTGAAGTAAATAACCGCCTCACCTTCTTCGCCGAAGATCTCACGATGTTCCTCAGTGTCTTCTATCAACATGGCGCCGCCGATCGCCGGAACTTCGAACGTGCGCATAGAATGCCCATCACGGTTAGCTTGCCGCACGAGGCACAGGGCGATTTTCGCCCCGCCAATAGCCTTACGTAATGTTTGCGGATCGGCATGTCCTCGGCTGTAAGGCTTCGTCTCCAAAAATCGCGCCCAATATCCTCCATAGAGCGCCACGTTTAACCCTGCTTTGGTCAGCGCCGCTATGTAACGGATACGGTCCGGATCGGCGCCGCCGGCAAATATCGCGTCGGCGGCGAATCTCTCTTTCTCCGCATCGGTAGTCGGCGGTTCGGCAAAGTGCATCTCTGGCGCATAAGCAAATTGCAGGTATGAAACCATACGGCACCCTAACAGCCGTAAATCTCCCAGATTAGAGCGCCGAGGAGAGAAGACGTGGTCGTAATGAGGAAGCGCGCTCATAAACCAAGGAGCCTTATGAGACGGATTCCAGGGGTCATCAGTCAAAAAATTCAACCTCTGCGTTCCGACTTTTCCTATGGCCTCAAGAGCCCAGTCTGCGATGGGACTTATGCCAGTCGAGACTAACCACTTGGGCCGGAGTCTTTCACAGGTCTCGACTATTTTCTGACTGAAGTCGTCCAACCGGGAAGGACGGTGTCCGCGTAACCACCAGTTGAGTTTGACGACCGGCCATGAAGCGGCGAAGGCAGTGTTACTATCACACAACTCCACTGATAACTCTAATGCCCGAGCCGCATTAAGCAGATGCGCGCCTACGTGAATCGGCTCGGGATTGCCAACTATCAGCAAGCGATGGTTAGACGCCACTTGCAACCTTCTGCTGTTCAGTAACATTTCCGGCCACCTGCCAATAAGCCTCAGCGATCCCCTTAGCAGCGCCTTCCACGCTGTAGCCGCTCACCATCTGTCTGCAGCTCCGACGCACATCATCACGCCCGACAAAGTTGAAAGCTTGTTGCAAAGCTGAAGCAAGGCTTTGAGATGAGCCGGTCTCGAAGACCATTCCGGTAATATTGGCCTCCACAATATCGGGCGCACAACCTACAGCCTCCGAAACAACGCACGGCAAGCCGTGATGAAGAGCCTCATTAACTACAAGCCCCCAAGTTTCGCTTTCACGGCTGGGCAGAATCAACAAATCCGCGGCGTGATAGAAGCGGCTAAGTTGAGTTTGATTTTGAAAACCTGGAAAAAAAACATTCACTCGCGGAGGGTCTTGCGCCAACCTTTCCAACTCATCCCTCAACTGACCGTTCCCCAGAAAGACAACGATAGTCTTTTCGCGAACACCCGGCGCCAGCTGTTTAATGGCATGCAAGATCAGATCAGGCCCTTTCCGGTGACTAAGCTTGCCGGAAAAGAGCAAGACTATCTGCTCTTCATCAAGGTTCAGGCTTCGGCGCATCATAGGGCGCATAACTGCGCGAGCATTATCATCAGTCTCGAATGGAGAAATATCCACACAATACGGGGAGAAGACTAATTTTTCATCCGGACATTTCAATCTTTTATAGTGTTGGTATGAATGGCGGCCGATGTATAGCAGTTTGGCCGAACGCCGGTAACACATGCGCAGAAAGGCGTCACGCATAAATGCCTTAATCTGATTTCGGCCGCGGGCATGATCTGTCGTCTCTCCGCGAAAGAGTATTGGGCGCCCGGACCTCCAGGCTTCGTAAAAAGCCAACTGGTTGAAGCGCGGGCTATACCCGACAATCAACACCATCTTCGGCGCGACTTTGCATAGCGCGCCGCCTAAGCCCCTCGCAGACACTTCTTCAAAGTTGTGCGCCCCGCCTTGTGAAACCTGCGAGAGAAACACCTGATTATAACCAGACAACAAATCGGTGTCCCAGGCCAGGTCAACTCCAAACTCGCGATCCCGATACCCGGACACACTAAAATCGGACCCGTAAATAGCCGTTGTCGGGATGCCATATTTACCCTGCAAAATTCGGTACACTGGGGCGTGATATTGAATTGGATGAGTCTCGATAACCGCCAGCATACTTCGTCAGCTCTTTATCGCCACCAGCGTTTCAAACCCGGTCGTGAGAACGTCCGCTAACGGCTGTTCTCCCCTCAATAGATCATGAAGTCGCCAAATGCGATAGCCCCAATCTTTGAGCGCTCTTTGCGAGGCGCCCGTCTGCCCGCCTGGAACACGGTCTTCCGCCCAGTCACAAAATTCAAAAATAATAGGAGGCGCGTTAGGCCCGGTGAGTAATTTTTCCGCCCCGCGAAACACCGCCGCCTCAAAACCCTCAACATCTACTTTGATAAGATCCGCTTGGTTAACGCGCTGTTCACACAAAATACTGTCAAGCGTACGGGTGATGACCGGAATCGGCCGGTCATGAAATTGAGCGCCGAGTGATCCCATTCCGAAACTCTCGATCGGGGCTTCATAAAATGGGACTTCTTGCCAATCAGTGTCGGAAGCCGCGCACTGTATCAAGCTGATATTTGACAGGCTGTTCAGAGTCACGTTACCCTTCAGGTAGGGGAAAACTCTAGGGGACGGCTCGATGGCTATTACCCGCCCTCCCGCGCCGAGATTCTTTGCGACCGGAAGGGTAAAACTCCCGATGTTTGCCCCGACATCGATGAACACCGACCCTGGTTGAAGCTTGCTAAGTATGAAGTCCAGCAGTTCATACTCATATACCCCATCGACTAAAAGGTAGAAGCCGACTGGCTCTCGCAAACTTGGAGTAATAAACTCGACGCCGCACCGTCCGCTAATCCTCACATCCCGCGCGTCGAGGCTCGGTCCTAGCAACGTCCTCGCCAGACGGGCTTTGCCAGGCGTCTCCGGCGGAAGCCAGCGTAAAATTTCGGGTATGTATTTCAGCCTATACGTATTTATGTTCATCGCAAATAGCCATCTATCCGTTCCAGGATCGGGCGGAATTTCGCCTCGTAATTCCATTCAGTCGCAATCTTCCGCCGGCCACGCTCGCCCATTGTGCGCATCTCGACAGGGTGGTCCAGATACCAGTCCAGGGCATCAGCTATGCTCTCTGAATCGTCAGGATTACACGTGAGACCGAATCCGGTCTCCACATAAAATGTCCGCCAGTCTGGCAGATCAGAGACTAATATCGCCAGCCCGCAAGAAAGATAGTCAAAAGCCTTGTTAGACGCACCTGCCATATGTTGATAGTTGACGTCCCTGCTCTCCTTCGGCATGAGCGCCAACCCTACGTCGCACTTTCGACACCACGATAAAAGCTCACTGCGTTTAAACGGTCCGAGAAATTCGACCCGATCGTTGATCCCGAGCCGCCTGCTTGTTTCACGAAGTTCGTTCACGTAGCCCAGATGTCCAATAGTTTCATAACCAATGACTCGAAGCTTTACTCTTTCGGGTAACATGGCTAAGGCTTCCAGAACGGAGAGTGGCAGGAGTGATGGCCCTATCGAGCCATGATACAGAACCCACAGGTCTCCGCCGTCATGCGCCGAGCGCGGCTGAGTAACCTCTTCGACGGAGTCCCCGATTTGGCAGCACGCATATTTTCGCGCGACGCGCCAACCTGCGGCGCGCGGCAAAACTTATTTTTTGAAAGACGCTGGCTCTCGATGAGGCAGGCGAATCGTGTTCATGATAGATCACCCGTACTCCCGACAAGAAACTCACCAACGCGGCGACAGGGCACGATAGTAAATCAGAGGCGTAAGTCCAATCGGGTTTCCAGCGTAATGTCCACCACAACACCCACAGAAGGAATCGCGCATAATGTAATTTTTGTCGCCACCCGGCTTGGGCAAAAGACATTTGCCT
>WNFU01001285.1_pt1 | contig 43092 bp, 42 predicted proteins | sample 5400121 | NCBI WGS metagenome assembly WNFU01 (sample SAMN13153360, study PRJNA577476) | soil metagenome | isolation source: 100 cm soil or saprolite under grassland replicate 1 | place: USA:California | collected 2016-06-15
GGCGTCGCGCTCACGGCCGTTTCGGCTTTCCGTCGCTCGTCCGCCACAACCGCTCCCTGGACTGGGACGCCCGGGCCGTCCTCGCGGCCGGCGGCCCCGCGCTGTGCGAGGTCGTCGTCAACGTGCTGTGGTGCTTGTCGCTGCTCGCGCTCGGGCGACCGTCCGTCACCCCGGCGATCGTCGAGCGCCTGTACGACGAGCGCAGCGGGTTGTTCCTCGACCAGGCACGGCCGTCGGGACTGCGTCCGGCGGTCGAGACGTGGGCGGGACTCGCGCCGCTGGCGCTGCCCGACCTTCCCGAGGCGATCGGCCGCCGCCTTGTCGAGGAGCATCTGCTCGACCCCGAGCGCTTCTGGCTCGAGTTCCCGCCCCCGTCCGTCGCCGCGGCCGAGCCGTCGTTCGAGCCCGGCGCGCGGCGCGGTCTCGTGCGGCGCTACTGGCGCGGGCCGACCTGGGTCAACACCGCGTGGCTGCTGTGGCTGGGGCTGGTACGCCTGGGCTACGGCGAGCCCGCACAGGAGCTGGCGGCGCGCGTCCGCGGCATGGTCGAGCGCGAGGGCCTGCGCGAGTACTACCACCCTCGCACCGGCGCCGGGCTCGGCGCGCGCGACTTCACATGGACGAGCCTCGCGGTCGAGATGAGCGATCCGCGGCGGGCCGCGGAGGTGATGCCGCTCTAACTACTTATAGCGGTAGGTGATCCGGCCGCGGTCGAGATCGTAAGGCGACAGCTCGATCTTGACGCGATCGCCGGGGAGGATCCGGATGTAGTGGCGGCGCATCTTTCCCGAGATGTGGCCGAGGACGACGTGCTCGTTGTCGAGCTTGACCTTGAACATCGTGTTCGGCAGGGCCTCGACGACCTCGCCCTCCATCTCGATCTTCTCTTCCTTGCCCATCGGCGCCGCGCAGGGTAGCAGCGCGATCCGCCGCCCAATTGGCTGTTTGGGGCCGTTTATGGGGGTCCAGGGCGGTTTGCGCCCTGCGCGGCTAGCGGCCCTCGAAGGTGGCTTTGCCGGGGCCCTGCTCGAGAAACGACTTCACCGCGTTGTGGAGGTCCTCTGTCTCGAACAGCGAACCCGCCGCCTCGGCCGTCTCGCGGTCGGCCTCCTCGACCCCGCCGCGCAGGAACGCGCGCACGATCCGCTTCGTCGCCCCGTGCGCCTTCGTGGGACCCGACGCGAGGCGCTGGGCGAAGCGCATCCCCTTTTCGAGCAGCTCATCGTCGCCGACGACGCGGTTGACGACGTGCCAGCGCTCCAGCGTGGCGGCGTCGTAGAGGCCACCCGTCATCACGAACTCGCGCGCCCGTGCGGGCCCGGCGCGCTCCGCCATCCGCTGGGTGCCGCCGGCGCCGGGGGTCAGCCCGACGACCGCCTCGACGAGCCCGAATTGCGCCGACTCGGTCGCCCAGATCATGTCGCAGGCAAGCGAGACCTCGAGCCCGGCCGTCAGGCAGAGGCCGTGGACCAGCGTCAGGGTCGGGATCGGCAGCGCCTCGATGCGCTGCACCGCGCCGAGCAGCGGCCGGAAGATCTCGGCGGCCTGCGCGGGATCGGCCTGGGCGAAGACGTTGACGTCCGCGCCACCGGTGAATACCTCGCCCTCGGCCCGCCAAACGACGGCGCGGGCATCCGAGCCCTCGATCTCGTCGAGGCAGTCGTTGAGCGACGAGAACGCCTCGGCGCCGAACAGGTTGAGCGGCGGGTCGCTGAGGACCATCGCGGCGACCGCGCCGTCGCGCTCCAGGGTCACCGGCCGTTTCTCAGCCACTTGACGCGCCGCCCGTCATTCGCCGCGGATGCGCTCGGCGATCTCCGCGATCTCCTGCTCGTCCCCGCCCTCCGGAATCCACGGCAGCTTGAGGGGGTCGTCCTCGTAGCGCGGCACGATGTGGAGGTGGTAGTGAAAGACCGTCTGCCAGGCGGCCGGCCGGCACGAGTTGAGGATGTTGAAGCCGTCGGGATCGAGCACCTCGTCGATGCGCCGGGCGAGGCGCCGCGCCGCGGCCATCGTCCGCGCCAGGTCGTCGTCGGAGATCTCCATCAGGTCGGCGGTGTGCTCGCGCGGCACCACCAGCGCGTGGCCCCTGGTCGCGGGGCTGATGTCCATGAACGCGACGGTGTGCTCGTCGGAGTCGACGATCTGCGCCGGCACGTCGCCCGCGACGATGCCGCAGAAGAGGCAGTCGCTCGCCATCGGGGCGGGAGCCTATAGCGGTAGGCTCAACAGGATGGCCGCAGGCGGCGACACCAGCGGCTCCGGAACCGGGCCGGGACCCGGGGGCCGGCCGAAGCCCCGCGTCGTCGTGCTCGGGGGTGGATTCGGTGGGCTGGAGTCGGCGTTCTCCCTGCGGGCGAAGGTCGGCGAGCGCGCGGCAATCACGCTGGTGTCGGACTCCGACCACTTCTATTTCAAGCCGAACTCGATCTACGTGCCCTTCGGGCTCGATCCGGCGAAGCTGCGGATCCCGCTCGAGCGGCCCGCGCGGCACCGGGACATCGAGCTCGTCCAGGGGAGGGCGACCGAGATCGATCCCGACTCCCGAAGCGTGACCGTCGACGGCGATGAGCTGAGCTACGACTTCCTCGTCGTCGCCACCGGGGCCGGGATGCGCGCGTCGGAGATCGCGGGGCTCGCGGACCACGGGCTGCGAACCTGGACCGCCGAGGACATGGTCGCGCTGCGCGAAGCGTTCGACGGCCTGCTGGCCGCCGTGCGCCGCGGCGATCGCCGCCGCGTCGTCTTCCTCGTCCCGCCCCAGAACAAGTGCTCGGGCCCGCTGTACGAGATCGTCCTGATGCTCGACACCTGGCTTCGCAAGCACAACCCCGCGACGATGCCCGAGATCTCGTGGACCACCTACGAGGCCGGCTTCATCCAGGCGTTCGGCCCGCGCCTGCACGACGTCGTGACCGAGGAGTTCGAGCGCCGCGGGATCAGCGGGCACACCGAGTACGTCGTCGAGGAGGTGACCGCCGAGGACGTCAGATACGCGAACGGAGAGAGCTTGGGCTACGACCTGCTCGTCTCCTTTCCGCCCTACGTCGCCGCGAACGCCTTCCCGGGCCTCCCGGCCGACGAGCGCGGCTTCCTGCGCACCGAGCTGGCTACGCGCCAGGTCGCCGGCCACCCCGAGATCTATGCCGTCGGCGACGCCGGCGACTTCCCCGTCAAGCAGGCGTTCCTCGCCTTCCTCCAGGCCGACGCCGCAGCCGCCCAGATCGCGTCACAAGCGCTCGGCGAGCCGGCCTCGGAGCAATTCGACCCGGTCAGCATGTGCGTGATGGAGCAGTTCGACAAGGCCACGTTCGCCAAGGTGCCGCTCCGGCTGACCGGCGACCCCGAGCGGCCGGTCGAGGTCCGGCCCGGTGCCGAGGCCGACTACCAGGTCGGCAGCTCGAGGACCTGGCGCATGGGAAAGAAGATGCTCGGCCTGTCGGTGCCCTGGCGGTTTCGAAACGGGCGGCCGTTCCACAGCGGCCCCTTCTGGAGCGCGATGGAGGTCGGCCTCGGCGGGATGGCGCGCCTGTTCGCCACGTCGGGCGGCCCCGCAGCGAAGACGGGCGCCTGAGCGGCGGGCTCATCTATGCCGAAGACCTCGGCGCTGATCGCCTCGGGTTCGAGATCCGCGTATTCCAGGTCGGGCAGGACCCGCTGCATGATGTCGAGCCCGCCGTACTTCGTGATCAGGACCCAGCTTCCGCCGGCCTCCAGCGCCTCGGCGTCGGGGTGGACGACCTCCTCGGATTCGAACTCCTCGGTTCCCGATATGCGGTAATCCAAGGCCTCGAGCACGGTCGCGAGTCGCGCCAGGTTCTCGCGATCCGGCGCAGGCACGATGTCAATGTCCTTGGTGCCTCTGGGGCGCCCACCGCGAGGCCGCCGATGATGATGAATTCCACGCCGCCGTCGACCAGGGCAACGAGGAGAGGACGACCGTCAAGCGGCGTGAGTGCTTCAGCCACGCGCGCGCTTGAGGCCGCGCGCGGCGAGCGCGGTCAGCTCGCGGCTCAGCTCGATCGTCTCTTCGACTCGCCGGCCGGGCGTCGTGCGCAGGTACTCCTCGCGCGCCCGCGCGATGCTCGCCCGCTCCATCTGGTCCCAGTCGGGCATCTGCGGCTTGCTCCTCACGGAGCTCACGGTACACGGCTCTCCGGCCGCGCAGGCGTCCCCGTCAACGGGCCACCAACTCGCCCGCTAGCGCGATCGCATCGTCGCGGGTCGCCACCTCGCCCGCGAACACGGCGGCCTCGATCTCGGCGATCAGGCGCCCCAGCTCGGGGCCATGCTCGATGCCGAGCTCGGACGCCAGCTCGTCGCCGCGGATCGGCGATGCCGGCGGGCCGGTGCGGCGCCAGGCGAGCGCCTCGGCGATCATCTCGCGGGCGAGATCGAGGTGGGCGTCGATCGCCTCCCGCCGGGTGCGCTCGCCCTGCGTGGCCAGCCGGTCGGCCACGGTGAGCAGGGTGACGTCGACCGACTCGGGGTCGGTTGCCCGCAGGTAGTCGTAGACCTCGCGGCGCGACAGCGGGCTGGCGTGGACGAGGAACCCGAGCCGCAGGTGGTTGAGGGTCAGCGACTCGAGGTATGCGGAAAGCCGCCGCGACGTGCGCAGCCGGCGGCAGACCGCGCGCACGATCTCGACTCCCTCTCGGTCGTGGCCCATGAACAGGATGCGGCCGTCGTCGTTGACCCTGCGCACGGCGGGCTTTCCGAGATCGTGGAACAGGGCGGCGAAGCGAACGCCTCCGCGCCGGGTCAGCTCGTCGGCGAGGGGCTCGTCGAGCAACGACCCGACCTCGTCCGCGAGATCGGGGCCGACGATCGCGGCGAGGTCGCGCTCGATTTCCAGCCAGCGGCTCAGCACCTCGATTGTGTGGCCGTGCACGTCGAGGTGGTGGTAGGGGTTCTGCTCGACGCCGCGCAGGGCGTCCAGCTCCGGCAGCACGACTGGCGTGGCGCCGAGCTCGTCGAGCAGGCGCAGCCCACGCATTGGATCCGATCCCACGACGATCGCGCGCAGCTCCGCGAGCTGCCGCTCCCCCGCCGGCTCGGCGGCGAGCTCGCTCGCGCCACGCGCCAGCTCGGCGGTGTGCTGATCGATCTCCAACTCGAGCGCGGCGGCGAGCCGCGCCGCGCGCAGGATGCGGATCGGATCGTCGGAGAACGCCGCGTCTGAGGCTGCGCGCAAGATCCGGGCCGCGACGTCGCGTATCCCGCCATGAGGGTCGAGCGGCTCGCCGCCGGCGAGCGGCAGCGCGATCGCGTTGACCGTGAAGTCGCGCGCCCCGAGGTCCTGCTCGATCCCCTCGCCGCGCAGCGAGGTCACGTCGACGTGCCAGTCGCGGCCCGCCGATTGCGCCCGCCACGTGTCGAAGTGCTCCGAGAGCGGGAACGCGGGGCCGCCCGCGGCCCGGGCGATCTGCCGCGCCGCGCCCTCCTCGCCGCCCGCCACGGCGAGATCGACGTCGACCACCGGGCGGCCGAGCAGCGCGTCGCGCAGCGCCCCGCCGACGATCCACACGTCCTCGCGGTCCCCGAGGGCCTGGCGCGCGGCTCTCACCGCCGGCGCCCCGGCGAGCCCGTCGAGCGCCTCGCTCATGGTCACGATGAAACCAGCGCCTCCCGGCGGTCGGAGGCACCTGAAGCTGCCACAGGGAGTGGCGCACCCAGGCGCCGATCTACGAGCATCCGCAACGGTACCTCCCGGCCGGCGCAAGTCCAGCCGATCAAAGCAGGTAGCCGATGGAGACGTTCGCCGGCATCGATCGGGCGGGCGAGGAACACGCGCTTTGCGTCGTCGACGAGCGCGGCGGCGCGACGACGAAGATCGGTCGCTCGAGCGGGTCCGAGGCTACTTCTTCTTCTTCTTCTTGACCTTCCAGTCGTCGCTGGCGGGCGTGGGATCGACGTTTCCGGCCTGATCCTTGGCGCGGACCTCGAAGCTGTGCTTGCCCTTCTTTACCTTGACGTCCTGGGGTGACGTGCACGGCTGGAAGGGGCCGTCGTCGAGCTTGCACTCGAACGTCGAGCCGGCCTCGGTCGAGGTGAACTCGAAGGTCGCGGTCTTCTTCTTGGTCTTGTCCTTGGGGCGCTTTGTGATCTGGGTGTCGGGCGCGGAGGTGTCCGCGGGCGGCTGCTCGCCGCCCGGACCGGGCTCGCCGCCGCCGCCCGGCGGCGGCGGCTGGGCGATCTCGAACGCCTTCCACAGCTCATTCCCAGTCGTGCCGTCGTTGGCGCGGAAGAAAAGCGTGCCGTTGACGTCCGTGAGAAAAGCGGGGTTGCTGTCGGTCGCGCCGCTCCGGATGTCCTTGACGAGCGTCGTGCCCGCGGTGGTGCCGTCGGACTTCCACAGCTCACCGCCGGTCGCGCCGTCGTTGGCGTTGAAGAACAGGGTGCCGTTGACGTCGGTGAGGTAGCTCGGATCGCTGCTGCCCGCTCCGCTCTGGATGTCCTTGACCAGGGTCGTCCCCGCGGTGGTCCCGTCGGACTTCCACAGCTCGTGGCCGGTCGCGCCGTCGTTGGCGCCGAAGAACAGCGTGCCGTTGACGTCGGTGAGGTAGACCGGATAGCTGCCGGTCGCGCCGCTCTGGATGTCCTTGACGAGCGTCGTGCCCGCGGTGGTGCCGTCGGACTTCCACAGCTCATGGCCGGTCGCGCCGTCATTGGCGCGGAAGAACAGGGTGCCGTTGACGTCGGTGAGGTCGAAGGGAAAGCTGCCGCTCGCGCCGCTCTGGATGTCCTTTACGAGCGTCGTGCCCGCGGTCGTGCCGTCGGACTTCCACAGCTCGTGGCCGGTCGCGCCGTCGTTGGCGCGGAAGAACAGGGTTCCGTTGATGTCGGTGAGGTAGCGCGGATAGCTGCCGGTCGCGCCGCTGTTTACGTCCTTGACCAGGACCGTCCCCGCGGTGGTGCCGTCGGACTTCCACAGCTCATAGCCGTTGGTGCCGTCGTTGGCCCGGAAAAACAGGGTGCCGTTGTCGTCGGTGAGGTAGCTCGGATAGCTGCTGTCCGCCCCGCTCTTTATGTCCTTGACGAGCGCCGTGCCCGCGGTGGTGCCGTCGGACTTCCACAGCTCACGGCCGCTCGTGCCGTCGTTGGCGGAGAAGAACAGGGTGCCGTTGACGTCGGTGAGGTAGTAGGGATAGCTGCCGGTCGCGCCGCTCTGGATGTCCTTGACGAGCGTCGTGCTCGCGGTAGTGCCGTCGGACTTCCACAGCTCGATGCCGTTGGTGCCGTCGTTGGCGGAGAAGAACAGGGTGCCGTTGACGTCGGTGAGGTAGCGCGGATCGCTGCCGCTCGCGCCGCCGCGTATGTCCTTGACCAGGGTCGTCCCCGCGGTGGTCCCGTCTGACTTCCACAGCTCGAAGCCGTTCGCGCCGTCGTTGGCGCGGAAGAACAGGGTGCCGTTGACGTTGGCGAGGTAGCTGGGAGAGCTGCCGCCGGCGCCGCTCTGTATGTCGGCGACCTGGGCGGCGTCGAAGGTCGCGGCGCTCGCGCCCTCGGCCCCGGCGACGAGCCCGACCGCGGCGGTGGCGGCGAGGCCACCTGAGAGCGTCGCAGCTCCGATCCGCGCCGTGGTGGGCCGCGGTCGCCCGCCCGCCGGCTGCGCGTGCCGCCGCCGCTTTGCCCTGGCCCTGCGCTGCCTTTGGCTCATCGCGAGCCCCGCCCGGGAGCTACCTCGCCCCGATCACCCTCGCTGCCGTACCTCATAGACCCCCGTAGGTCCTGCGTTGAGCCGGCATCGTACCGTGTCTTGCGCGCCCGCTGATCCCGATCGGCGGCGCCAGCGCGTCGCTCATCGCTCGTGGGCGCGGGGCACGCGCGCCGAGACGCCGCAGGTGACCTCGTAGTTGATCGTGTCGAGGCGGCGCGCGACCTCCTCGGCGAGGATGCGCTCAGAGCCCTGAGGACCGATCAGGACGGCCGGCGCCCCGGGCTCGACGTCGGTCTCCGGGCCGAGGTCGATCGTGATGTTGTCCATCGACACCGTCCCGACCAGCGGGTAGCGCCGCCCGCCGACGAGAACGTCGGCGTTGTTGGTCAGCCCGCGCCGGACGCCGTCGCCGTAGCCGATCGGCAGCACGCCGACCCAGGTGTCGAGGGGCGCGCGCCAGCGCTGGCCGTAGCCCGCGCTGTCCCCCTGCCGGAAGCGCTTGACATCGGCGACGTAGGAGTGCAGCTCGAGCGCCGGCTCGAGATCGCGCGCCTCCGGGTCCTGGTGAAAGGGATCGAGCCCGTAGATGGCGATGCCGCAGCGCACCATGTCGAAGTGGGACTCCGGGTCGCGAAGCATCGCGGCGCTGTTGGCGGCGTGCAGCAGAAGCTCCGGGTGCGTGCGCTTCAGAGGCTCCGCCATCTCGCGAAAGCGACGAAGCTGGACCTCGAAGTAATCCGAGTCGGGCTCGTCGGCGGTCGCGAAGTGGGTCCACAACCCGGTCAGCTCGAGCCGCTCGTCGGCGGCGCTCGCCTTGACGAGGGCCGCGACCGCTTCGGGGTAGGGGTCGCCGAGCCGACCCATCCCGGAGTCGTACTTGACGTGCACCCGGGCCGGGGCTCCGAGCGCGGCGGACCGCTCCGCGACCAGCTCCAGGAACTCCCCGCGCCACAGCGTCACGTCGGAGTCGGCTTGCAGCGTGACCTCGAGCTCTTCGGGGGTCAGCGCCCCCATCGTCAGGATGCGCGCGTCCGGCAGCGCTTCGCGCAGCTCGCGGGCCTCGGTGGCCGCTGCCACCCCGAGCCACGAGGCGCCGCCGGCGAGCGCGGCGCGAGCGCACTCGACCGCGCCGTGCCCGTAGCCGTCGGCCTTGACGACCGCGCACAGGGCGGCTCCGCCGCTCAGCTCGCTCGCCAGGCGGGCGCAGTTGCGCTCCACTGCGCCGAGGTCGACGCGGGCGAGCGCTCGCTGCACGGAATCGGCGGCCACGGGCCAGCTAACTATGGCGACAGCCCGGCGGGCAGGGCCTCGATGACGTCGGTGGCGATCACCGACTCGGCGCCGACCTCGCCGGCGGCATGCAGCCCCGCCCGCGCGTGGGCGAGAACGCCGCCGCACGCCGCCTCGAACGGCTCCATCCCGCGCGCGAGAAGGGCGCCGATCGTGCCCGAGAGCACGTCCCCGGTGCCGGCCGTGGCGAGCGGCGGAGCCGAGAGCGGATTGACCGCGACGCGATCGGACTCGACGACGAGGGTGTCGTCGCCCTTCAGCACCACGATCGCGCCGCTCGCGGCGGCCGCCTCGCGGGCCGCGGCGAGGCGATGGTCGGAGACCTCGTCGGAGTCGCGCTCGAGCAGGCGGGCGAGCTCGCCCGCGTGCGGCGTCAGCACGGTGGGCCGGTCGCGCCGGGCCACGTCGTCGAGGCGCCCGGCGAGCGCGTTCAGCCCGTCGGCGTCTACCAGCAGCGGCGCCTCGACGCGCGCCACCAGCTCGCGCGCGAGGGCGAAGGCGTCGTCGGAGCGGCCGAGCCCCGGCCCGAGGACGACCGCGGCGGCGCGCTCCGCCGCCTCGAGGATCCCCGCCGCGTCCGCGGGGCCGAGCCCGTCGCCGGAGCCCTCGAATCCGCGCGACATCACCTCGGTCAGCTTGACCTCGAAGATCTGCTCCAGCGCCGCGGGGACGGCCACCGTCGCGTAGCCCGCCCCGGCGCGGACCGCCGCCGCCGCCGCCATGCAGACCGCGCCTGTCAGGCCCCGCGATCCGCCGACGACCAGGACCTGTCCGGAGCTGAACTTGGTCGAGCGCGGGCCGCGGCGCGGCGCCAGCTCCAGGACGGAGGACTCGATAAGGCCGGCTGCCGGCTCGGCCGGGGCATCGGGCGGGATCCCGATCTCGGCGACCCTGAGCTCGCCGGTGTGCCACTTGCCGGGAGCGATCCAGTGGCCGAGCTTCGCGGCGTGAAAGCTGACCGTGAGATCGGCCTCGACCGCGACCCCCGCGACCTCCCCCGTCGCGGCGTCGACTCCCGAGGCGATGTCGGCCGCGACCACGGGCGCGCCGCACGAGTTGATCGCCTCGACCGCCGCGTCGGCGGGCGCGCGCGGCGCACCGGAGAACCCCGTCCCGAAGATCGCGTCGACGACGACTCCGGATCCCGCCAGCGCGGCCGCGATCCGATCGGGCTCGACGTGGCGAGCGTGCGCCTGGATCCGTTCCAGGTTGGACTTCGCGTCGTCCGAAAGCTCCCCGGGCGGCCACAGCAGCAGCGCCTCGGCCTCGTAGCCCGTCTCGGCGAGGGCCCTGGTCGCCACCAGCCCGTCGCCGCTGTTGTTTCCCTTCCCGCATACGACCCGCGCCGGGGCCGACGCCGAACCGGCGCGCTGTGCGAGCTCGGCCGCGGCGCGCGCCACGGCGGCGCCGGCCGCCTCCATGAGCTGCAGTGACGGGATGCCGCGCTCCTCGATCGCCCAGCGGTCGGCGGCGCGCATGCTGTCGGCGTCGTGGACGCCCTCGAGCCAGGGCTCGGGTCGCATGCGGGTGAGGGTAACCCCGCGCTCAGCGTGGGCGCGCGGCCGCGACGACGACCGCAACCGCCATCTCGCGCGAGTGGCTGAGCGAGACCTCGAGCTCGACCCCGCCGGCGTCGCGGGCCTCGGCCGCCCTGCCGGCGAGCCGCAGCCGCGGCGGCGGCCCTGGCACGACCTCGACGTCGCGCAGCCCGAGCGGCCCGACGCCGAGCGCCTTGACGGCGGCCTCCTTGGCGGCGAACCGCGCCGCGAGATGACGCCCCGGCCGCCGCCGCCGCCGCGCGTAATCGAGCTCGCCGGCGGTGAAGACCCGCTCTGCGAGCCGGGGACGGCGCTCCAGCGCCCGCTCGACGCGGGCGATCTCGATCAGGTCGACGCCGACCGCGGTGCCCACTTGACTACTCGACCGTGACCGTCTTCGCGAGGTTGCGCGGCTGGTCGACGTTGAGGCCGCGCGCCCTGGCGATGTAGTAGGCGAGCAGCTGGAGCGGCACGATCGCGAGGATCGGCTGGAGCACCCAGTCGGTCGGCGGAACGTAGATCGTCTGGTCGGCGACCTCCTCGACCTGCTCGGAGCCCTCGGTCGCGACCGCGACGACGTCGGCGCCGCGCGCGCGGACCTCGGCGATGTTCGACAGCACCTTGTCGAGCACGGGGCTCTGCGTGGCGACGCAGACCACCGTGGTCGACTCGTCGAGCAACGCGATCGGCCCGTGCTTCATCTCGCCCGCCGCGTAGGCGTCGGTCGGGATGTAGGAGATCTCCTTCATCTTCAGCGCCCCTTCGAGGCAGACCGGGAGCCCGATCGTCCGGCCGAGATAGAGGAAGAAGCGCTGGTCACGGTGGCTCCTTGCGACAGCCCTGACGCGCTCGTCGACCGACTCGATCGTGTCGGCGATCAGCGACGGGATGCGCTTGAGCTCGGCGATCAGCGTCGTCATCACGTCGGGCGACAGCGATCCTCGGATCTGGGCGAGCCAGATGCCGAGCAGGTACATCGCCGCGACCTGGCTGGTGAATGTCTTCGTCGCCGCGACCCCGATCTCGATCCCGGCCCGCGTATAGAGGACGAGGTCGGCGTCGCGCGTCGCCTGGGTGCCCATCAGGTTGGTGAGCGCCATGACCGTGGCGCCGCTGGAGCGCGCGAGCCGCATCGCCGCCAGCGTGTCCGCCGTCTCGCCCGACTGGGTGATCCCGATCACGAGGTCGTCGGGACCGACCACCGGTTCGCGATAGCGGTACTCGGAGGCGATGTCCATCTCGACCGGCACGCGGGCCCACTGCTCGATCGCGTAGCGGCCGACGAGCCCCGCGTGGTAGGAGGTCCCGCAGGCGACGATCACGATGCGGCGCAGGTTGCGGGCGAACTCCTCGTCGAGCCCGACGTCGTCGAGGTCCACCCTGTCGCCCTCGGCGAGACGGTCGGCGATCGTCTCGGCGACCGCGTCGGGCTGCTCGTGGATCTCCTTCATCATGAACGTCGGGTGGCCGCCCTTCTCGGCGGCGTCCTCGTCCCAGGTGACCTCCTCCGAGTCGCGGCCGACCGGGTTGCCCTCGGCGTCGGTCAGCTTCACCTCGCCCGCGTCGACGGTCACGATCTCGCCGCTCTCGATGAGCAGCACCCGGCGGGTCTCGGCCAGAAAGGCGGGTATCGCCGAGGCGAGGAAGACCTCGTGGTCGCCGAGGCCGACGATCAGGGGGCACTCCTGGCGCGCCCCGACGAGCACGTCGTGATGGTCGGCGTGCATGGCGACGAACGCGTAGTGGCCCCGCAGGTCCGCGAAAGCGGCCCGCACCGCCGCGGTGAGGTCGCCCTCGTAGTGGCGCTCGATCAGGTGAGCGACGATCTCGGCGTCGGTCTCGGAGCTGAAGCGATGGCCCTCGGACTCGAGCTCGCGCCGCAGCTCCGCGTGGTTCTCGACGATCCCGTTGAGGACTATGTGGACGCGGTCCTCGCAGTCGCCGTGTGGATGCGCGTTCTGCTCGGTGACCCGCCCGTGCGTCGCCCAGCGGGTGTGCGCAAGGCCGATCGTCGCCGGCGGCGCGGCCACGGCGACGCCGCCGTCGCCGGCTTCCTCGAGGGCGCGACGCAGGTTGGCGAGATTGCCGACCGCGCGCACGGCCTCGATGTGGCCGTTCGCGAGCATCGAGATTCCCGCGGAGTCATAGCCACGGTATTCGAGCTTCTCCAATCCCGCGATCAGGAGATCGCGGCATGGGCGCCCGCCGACGTATCCGACGATGCCGCACATTCCGGGGAGAGGAAGGGTAGAGCCCGCAAGCGGGATCGGGGAGAAATTCCTACCGGGCGGCGAGCTCGCGCCGCGCCACCGCGACCAGGCGTCCCAGCACCGCCTCGCATTCCTCGTCGCTCGGCGCCTCGACCATGATCCGCAGCAAGGGCTCGGTCCCCGACTCTCGCACGAGCACGCGGCCCCTGCCCTCGAGCGCCGCCGACTCCCCGTCGACCGCATCCCAAAGCCCCGCCGCACCGTCAATCGCTGCGCGGTCGGCGATCTCGAGGTTCTCGAGCCGCTGCGGGAGCGCCTCGAAGGGCTCCGCCTCGGAGAGGTCGGCCCCGTCGAGGGCCCGGAGGGCGAGCAGCGCGGCGGCGATCCCGTCCCCCGTCGGCGCGAAGTCGGTCCAGATCACGTGGCCCGACTGCTCCCCGCCGAGCGACCAGCCACGATCGAGCAGCGTCTCGATCACGTAGCGATCGCCGACCTGGGTCGTCGCGACGTCGATCCCGGCACCCGACATCGCGACGTGAAAGCCGTAGTTCGTCATCACCGTCACCACCACGCCGCCGTCGAGCTCCCCCGAGGCGCTGAGATGCCCGGCGGCCAGCGCGATCAGCTCGTCGCCGTCGCGCACGCGGCCGGCGCGATCGACGGCCAGCACACGGTCGCCGTCGCCGTCGAAGGCGAACCCGACGTCGGCGCCGGAGGCCTCGATTCCCCCCGCCAGCGACTCGATGTGCGTGGAGCCGCAGCCCGCGTTGATGTTTCGGCCGTCGGGCTCGTCGGCCAGGGTCTCGACCGTGGCTCCGAGCCGCTCGAACGCGGCGGGAGCGGCGCGATGGGTGGCGCCGTTCGCGCAGTCGAGCAACACGCGGACCCCCGAGAGATCGAGCCGGAAAGCCGTCGTCAACTCGCGCAGGTAGTCGTCGAGCGCGCCGTCGAGGGTCCGGATCGCGCCGACGCGCTCGGCGTCGACGGGCGTCTCGAGGCACGCCTCGATCGCCGCCTCGGCCCCATCCGCGAGCTTGCGCCCATCGGGCCCGAAGAACTTGATGCCGTTGTCGTGCCACGGGTTGTGCGAGGCCGAGACCACCGCGGCGAGGTCGAGCCCGTGCCTGCGGACCAGGATCGAGGCGGCCGGCGTCGGGAGCACGCCGGCAAGGTAGGCGTCGCCGCCCGCCGCGGCGATCCCGGCCGCGAGCGCCGCCTCGAGCATTGGCCCCGACTCGCGCGTGTCGCGCACGATCACGACCTGGGGGCGCTCGGCGTCGGCGGCGGTGACGGCGGCGCGCCCCAGCGACAGCGCGAGCTCGGGTGTGATCTGCTCGCCGACCCGCCCCCGCACTCCGTCGGTTCCGAAAAGGCGGCGCTCGGCGACAGCGAGGCTCGCCGGCTCGGTGCGATCCGCCGCCACTAGCGCTTGCTGAACTGCGGCCGCTTGCGGGCTTTCTTGAGACCGGCCTTGCGGCGCTCCTTGCGGCGCGCGTCGCGGGTCAGAAAGCCGCGCCGCTTGAGCTCACCACGCAGCTCGGGATCGACCTCGACGAGCGCGCGGGCGATCCCGTGGCGCACGGCGCCGGCCTGACCGGAGATCCCCCCGCCGTGGACGCGGACCTGAACGTCGACGTTGCCGTCGTAGCCGGTCGCGACGAGCGGCTGGGTGGCGATCGTCTGATGAAGCGAGCGTGGGAAGTAGACGTCGAGCTCGCGCTTGTTGACCTGGACGCGGCCCTTGCCGGGCAGCAGGATGACGCGCGCGATCGAGCTCTTGCGCTTCCCGGTGGCCGTGAAGCGGGCATCGCCCTCGAGCTTCACCGCCGCCTTGGCGGCGGGCTCCTCGGCGCTGACCTCCGCGGTCGCCTCGGCTTCGCGCCGGGCGCGCTCCTCGGCTTCAGCCTCCAGGCGGGCGCGCTCCTCGGTGCTCAGCTCGCGCTCGGACTCGATCGCGATCGGCTCGAGCTCGGCGCCCGGTGGCTGGTCCGGCTTGCCGGCCTTTTCGTCCTCGGCGCTCTCGGGCGCGCCGGCCTCCTCGGGCGCAGGCTCGGGCGTGGCGCCCTCCTCGGCCGGCTCCTCGGGCGGGCCCCCCTCCTCGGTGACCTCGGGAGCGCCCTCCTCGGGCGTCTCCTCGGCCTCGCCGGCGGGGGTGTCGGCGCCTTCCTCGGGAGCCTGGTCGTTGCGCTCGTCCTCGGCCATCACGCGACCTCCATCTCGCGCGGCTGCTGTGCCTGGTGGGGGTGCTCGGGGCCAGCGTAGATCTTGAGCTTGGTGAGCTGCTTTCGGGCCAACCTGTTGCGCGGCAGCATCCCGCGCACGGCTCGCCGGATGACCTCCTCCGGCCGGCGGTCGAGCATCTCGCCCAGCGTCCGCGAGCGAATCCCGCCCGGATAGCCGCTGTGGCGCCAGTAGCGCTTGTCGGCGAGCTTGTCCCCGGTCACCACGATCTTCTCGGCGTTGACTACGACCACGAAGTCGCCGGTGTCGCAGTGCGGCGTGTAATCCGGCTTGCGCTTGCCGCGCAGCGCATCGGCGATCTGGGTCGCGAGCCGGCCGAGCGTCTTGCCCTCGGCGTCGACCACGTACCAGTCGCGCTGGCGGGTCTCGGGGGTTGCGACGTAGGTCTTCATCGGGTCGATCGGTCAGAAAAACCGCGCCCTGGGCTGGGAGGCCCGGCGCGGTCCCGTGATGTTAGAGGCTGTCTCGAAACCTCGCGCGTGCGGCTGGCGAGAGCCAGGGTGCGGCTGGCAAGGACGCAGCCGGCGAAGCGTGGCAGCGCCACGCGAGCCGGCGAGGACGCCGCCAGGCGCGCTCCGGCGCCGCCAGGCGCGCGTGGGGGGTTTCGAGCCAGCCTCTCAGTGGGGGAAGCGCTGCGCGGGCGTCGAAGCCCTCGTCCCAGGACTGCTTATGTTGACCTGCCCGACCCCGCGGATATACTCTCGCCTCGCAATTGGACCTGCCGAATCCCTGCGTGGCCTGGCCACCAGGGAGCGGGGGAACCGAAGGGCACCAGGGACACCTGGGGCCCGGGGGCGAATCGGAACAGCACCATTCCGTAGCGCCGCTCTTTCAGCGCGAGCCCGACAGCTAACCCCGCAGGCACTGGAAAGAGAGGGCTGGAAGTTGACCCCTGCGGGGGCCCCGCGAACCCGAACCCGGCGCATGAGCCGAGCGATCGCGATCAGCTTGGCCTCGTTTGCATGCGCCGGGGGCGCTGCGTCGGCGAGCGACGGCGGAGGCGCCATGGCCGGCGGCGGCACCGGCGCATCGCTTCCCAACCCGCCGCAGGTGATCAACGTCTCCTGCCTCGAGAAGTGCGCCGCGGAGCACACCGTGATCGCCGGAGCGACCGTCGCGTTCACCGGCAAGGCGCTCGGCGGCGTCGCGAAGATCAACTTCAAGGGCCAGGGCGCGGCCCTCGGCGTCAAGCCCGGCGAGGTCACCAAGAACCGCGTCGTCGCCCAGGTCCCGCAGGGCGCCGTCAGCGGCAAGCCCAAGGTCGCCGACCGCTACGGCCAGAGCGCCAAGTCCCCGGTCGCGCTCAAGGTCGTCGACGAGTCCCAGATTCCCGCCCAGGACACGCCCGGCGCCGGCGACATCACGGTGACGCCCCAGAAGGCGTTCTTCGACTCCCAGACCCCGATCACGGTCACCTACCTGTTCAAGGGCAGCATGGCCGGCGACGTGCGGCTCGAGCTGATCGACCGTGACACGGGCGCAGTGATCGGCAGCTGGGTCCAGCAGGGCATCCAGCCGGGCACCTACTCCACCTTCGAATGGGACGGCACGATCGCCGAGGACCAGGCCGCGCCGAGTGGCAACTACAAGTGGCGGGTGGGCCCCAACGGCGGCCAGCTCGAGGACGGCGGAACCGACAGCTACTTCAGCCTCTATGACCACACCTTCCCGGTGCGTGGCAAGCACACCTACGGCGACGGCGTCGGCGCCCCCCGCAAGGGCCACACCCACCAGGGCCAGGACGTGATGGCGGATTGCGGCACCCCGCTCGTCGCGGCGCGCGGCGGCAGGGTGCAGTACTCGGGCTATCAGGGCGCCGCGGGCAACTACCTCGTGATCGACGGCAAGGGCACGGGGCGCGACTACGCCTACATGCACCTCAGAGACAAGGTCACGTTCAAGGAGGGAGACCGCGTCTACACGGGGCAACAGATCGGCGCCGTCGGTCAGACCGGCGACGCGACCGCCTGCCATCTGCACTTCGAGCTCTGGTCCGCGCCGGGCTGGTACGAGGGCGGCACGTTCCTCAAGTCGGTGACCAGGGAGCTCAAGAACTGGGATACCTGGAGCTGAGCGCTCTCAGCCCCGCGCCCGACTGACAGGTATCACTCCGCCCATCGACCCGGTCTCGAAGCTCGCACGGCGGCTTGTGCTCCCGCTCGTTCTAGCTGGGGGCGCCGTGGCGCTCGCGTGGCCCGGGGCGGCGCTGCCGCAGGAGCCCCTGCCTCCGCCGACCGAGCCGCCACCGCCGGCCTTCGAGCTGACCCACGCGTCGGTCAAGCCGCACGAGGCATTCTTCGACGCCCGCCGACTGCCCCGCGTCCGCTACGCGTTCAGTGCGCCGGCGCCGCTCGACATCCGGATCGAGCTGGTGCGGGCGGGCGACGTCGTCGCGAGCTGGAAGCAGCCGGCCCAGGCGCCGTCCGTGTCGCAATCGTTTGCCTGGGACCCGGCGCAGGGGAAGGGACCGCAGCGCGGCAGGCTGAGCTTTCGGATCGGCCCCGAAGGCGGCGTGACGCGGCCCGCGGGCAGCTTCCACCTGCGCGACTACGAGTTCCCCGTTCGCGGCGCCCACAGCTACGGCGACCGCTTCGGGGTGCCGCGCAGCGGCGGGCGCACCCACGAGGGCCAGGACGTCTGGGCGAGCTGCGGCACGCCGCTCGTCGCCGCGCGTGGCGGGACGGTGCAGGCAAAGGGCTACTCGGCGGCGCTTTACGGCTACTACGTGACGATCGACGCCACGGGGACCGAGCGCGACCTGTTCTACGCCCACCTGGCCGGTCCGACGCCGCTCGGCGATGGCCAACGCGTGCGCACCGGACAGCGGATCGGCTCGGTCGGCAAGACCGGCAACGCGCAGAGCGAGGGCTGCCAGCTCCACTTCGAGTTGTGGCCGAGCGGCTGGCACGACGGCAAGCCCGTCGATCCGCTGCACGACCTGCGCGCCTGGGACGGCTGGAGCTAGCGAGACCTGCGCGGTTCTGCGGAACCGCGTTGACCTAGGCCGCTCAAGCGCCAGCGCCGTTTCCCTCGAGGCGATCAAGGAGCTTCAGGACGGCCTTCGTATTCGCCCGGATAGCGTCTGCCATGTCCCTCAGGCTCTCCCCCATCCCGCCGAGGCTCTCCCGCATCCCGCCGAGGCTCTCCCGCACCCCGCCGAGGCTCTCCCGCATCCCGCCGAGGTCCTCCCGGATGGCCCTACGGGTGTCGGCGAGACCCGCCACGACCTCACGCCAGACTTTCTCGTTGCGCAGGGTAATCTCGCGGGTGAACGCCCTCAGGTCCTCGTGGGTCTCCCGAGAGAGCGCCATCTCCTCACGCACCGCCTCCGTCAAATCGTTGCCACGGGCGATGTGGGCGTCAAGTCGCTCGAGTAGCTCGGCCTCGGTCACGTCTGAATTCTCGCATGCCGAACGTTGGCGATCGCGCGGCGATTGTCACGAGGCCATGTCAGCGGTGTGCCCTATTCCCACTCGATCGTCGCCGGAGGCTTCGAGGAGATGTCGAGGGTGACGCGGTTGACGTGGCGGATCTCGCCGATGATCCGGCTCGATACGCGCTCCAGCAGGTCGTAGGGCAGCCGGGCCCAATCGGCGGTCATCGCGTCGTCGGAGGTCACGGCGCGAATCACGATCGGGTAGGCGTAGGAGCGCTCGTCGCCCTGCACTCCGACCGAGCGCACCACCGGCAGGACGCAGAACGACTGCCACAGCTCGCGGTACAGCCCCGCGGCGCGGATCTCCTGCTGGAGGATCGCATCGGCATCGCGCAGGATCTCGAGCCGTTCACGCGTCACCTCGCCGCCGACGATCCGGATAGCGAGCCCCGGGCCGGGGAACGGCTGGCGCCACACGATGCGCTCCGGGAGGTCCAGCTCGGAGGCCACCGCGCGCACCTCGTCCTTGAACAGCATCCGCAGCGGCTCGACGAGATCGAGCCCGAGGTCGTCGGGCAGGCCGCCGACGTTGTGGTGTGACTTGATCGTCGCCGCCCCGGCCCCGCCGCCGGACTCGATCACGTCCGAGTAGAGCGTCCCCTGGACGAGGAATCGGGCGTCGGAGAGCTTCTCCGCCTCCTCTTCGAAGACGCGGATGAACTCCTCGCCGATGATCATGCGCTTGCGCTCGGGATCGGTGACGCCCGCGAGCCGGGCGAGGAAGCGGCCGGATGCGTCGACGTGCAAGAGCGGGATGCCGAGCCCCTCGCGGAACGCCTCGACGACCTGGGTCGCCTCGTCCTTGCGCAGCAGGCCGTGGTCGACGAGCACGCAGGTGAGCTGATCGCCGACCGCGCGGTGCACGAGCGCCGCGGCGGTCGCCGAGTCGACGCCGCCCGACAGCCCGCAGATCACTCCCCCCTCCCCCACCTGGGCGCGAACCCGCTCGACCTGCTGCTCGATCACCGATGACGGCGACCATCGCTCGCGGCACTCGGAGATCTCGCGCAGGAAGCGGTCGAGGATCTCGGTCCCGTGCGGGGTGTGGACGACCTCGGGATGGAACTGGATCCCGTAGAGGCCGCGGTCCGGGCTCTCGCAAGCCGCCACCGGCGAGCGCGGGCTCGAGGCGAGCGCGGCGAAGCCCGGCGGCGGCTCATAGACGGTGTCGCGGTGGCTCATCCAGCACTGCTGGGCGGCCGGCAGGCCGGCGAGCAGCCGCCCGCCTTCGTCGACGAGCGTCAGCCCGGTGCGGCCGAACTCGCCCTGGGGGGCGGCCTCGACGCGCCCCCCGAGCGACTGGACCATGACCTGCATCCCGTAGCAGATGCCGAGTACCGGGACGCCGAGGTCGAGCAGCTCGGGGCGAAGCTCGGGCGCGCCCTCGGCGTAGACCGACGCCGGCCCGCCCGAGAGCACGAGCGCGCGCGGGGCGCGATCGCGGATGCGCTCGAGATCGGTGTCGTGGGGCAGAAGCTCCGCGTAGACGCCGCACTCGCGGATCCGGCGCGCGATCAGCTGCGAGTACTGGCCCCCGAAGTCGAGCACCAGGACCTCCTCGGTCGCGGCGGGGCGCTCGACCGTGATCGTCTCGGGGCTCGCGGCCTCGAGCCCGGTGATCTCGCGCGCCGCCGCCTCGGTCGCCGGCTGGCCCGACCCGCCACCGTCGCACGCCTCATCGGTCGCGGCGGCGGAAAGAGGGTCAATCATCCGAGACGGCTACTCCCGCGGAGATCGCCGCACGGCCATTCGATCCCATCCCGACCGCCTGCTCGCGCTGCAGCTGCTTGCCCTCGGTCTGAAGCGCCGGCGCAACCATCACCTCGGCGCGATGGAACGACGGGATGTCCTCGTAGCCGCACGTCGCCATCGAGGTGCGCAGCGCGCCCATCAGGTTGAACGTCCCGTCGTTCTCGCGCGCCGGGCCCAGCACGATCTGCTCGAGCGTCCCGTTCTGCTCGGTCGCGACGCGAGTGCCGCGCGGTAGCGACGGGTGGAAGGTCGCCATGCCCCAGTGATATCCGCGCCCGGGAGCCTCCTTGGCGCGAGCCAGCGGCGAGCCGATCATCACCGCGTCGGCGCCGCATGCGATCGCCTTCGAGACGTCGCCGCCGGTCCGCATGCCGCCATCTGCGACCACGTTGCAGTACTGCCCGGTCTCGAGCATGTGCTGGGTGCGCGCCGCAGCCACGTCGGCGATCGCGGTCGCCTGGGGCACGCCGATTCCAAGTACCCCGCGCGTCGTGCAGGCGGCGCCCGGCCCGACGCCGACCAGCACGCCGACCGCGCCGGTGCGCATCAGGTGCAGGCCGGTCGAATACGAGGCGCAGCCGCCGACGATGCACGGCACCCCCAGCTCGCCGATGAACTCCTTGAGGTTGAGAGGCTCGACCGACTCCGAGACGTGCTCGGCCGAGATCACCGTGCCCTGGATGACGAGGATGTCGAGCCCCGCCTCGAGCGCGACCTCGTAGTAGTCGCGCACGCGCTGCGGGGTCAGCGACCCGCACGCGACGGCGCCCTTGGCCTTGATCTCATCGACGCGCTGGGCGACCAGCTCCGACTTGATCGGCTCGGCGTAGATCTCCTGCATGAGCCGCGTCGCGTCCTGCGGCGGTGCGGCGGCGAGTCGCTCGAGCTGCGCCGAGGCGTCCTCGTAGCGCGTCCAGATCCCCTCCAGGTTGAGCACCGCCAGCCCCCCCAGATCGCCCATCGCGGCGGCGGTGTCCGGGCTCACGACGCCGTCCATCGCCGCGCCGAGCAGCGGCAGCTCGAAGCGGTAGGGGCCGAGGGTCCAGGTGATGTCGATGTCGTCGGGGTCGCGGGTGCGCCGCGAGGGCACGATCGCGATGTCGTCGAAGCCGTAGCCCCGTCTGCCCTTCTTTCCTCGACCGATCTCGATCTCCATCAGCGCCTCCGCTCCGAAGCATCCAGGCTATGGCTGGACGCAGACGAGAAAACCCCGCCGCGGCGGGGCTCAAAACGACGAATTTGCGGCGTTTGGTGACCCAAGTCCAACGCCCTGTCGATCATAGCCAACGGGCGCGTCGCCATCGCCCGGCGATCCACCGTGCGCGAGGTCGACGGCGTTGCGATCACCGCCGACCGTGCGTGGACCGAGTCTGAGATAGGAGTCGAGGTCGAGCTGATCCGCTGACGCCCGGGCACCCCGGAGCAGGGTCGGATCGCTGAGGCGATCGGCACCAGTCGTGGGCGTGGGCGTACTACTTCCTCTTCCTCTTCCTCTTGACCTTCCAGTCGTCTGACGCCGGCGAGGCGTCGACGTTGCCAGCTTGGTCGGTCGCGCGGACCGCGAATGTGTGCTTGCCCTTCTTGACCTTGATGGTGTCGGGCGAGGCGCAGGGCGCGAAGGCGCCGCCGTCGAGGCTGCACTCGAAGCTGGAGCCAGGCTCCGACGACGTGAACTCGAAGGTCGCCTTCTTCGTCTTCTTCTTCGCCTTGAGCTTGTCCTTCGGCGCCCTGGTGATCGTGGTTTCCGGCGGCATGCACTCGGCCTGGGTCGACGCGTCGGTCGGACACTCGTCCTGGGTTTCGTCGCCGAATCCGTCTCCGTCCGCGTCGGGTTCGAGATCGGCGTTGTAGAGGCCGACGAAGCCGCCGCCAGAGCCAGTCGTCGCCCTGCCCGGACTCTCGCCGTCTATCAGCGGTGGGTTCCAGCGGCCGAACGTACCACCAGCCAGGGAACGATAGGCGAGCGGTGCGGTAGCGCTGGGCGGACCGTCGACGCCGATAAGGTCGCCGGCGCTGATCGGGAGCCGGGTCGAGAAGGTACGCTCGGCCCCCGGCATGACGGTCTCGGCGGCGCCGGTTCCGGCGGCGGTGAAGAGCGCCGGCCCGGAGCTCACTTGCCGCACGACGCGAAGCCGCCACGTCGCCGTGGCCGTCGCTGTCTGGATGCGCCATCGGACGAGCACGCCGTCGAAGGGCGCGGCGATCGTCAGACCCGGTCCAGCGCGATTGGCGAACGTGCAGTCAGATGCGCCGCAGCCGGTAAGCCCGCTCGGAGGGGCCGCCGTATCAGTGGGGCCGAGGGTCACCGCGGCCATGCCAGGGCTCGCTGTCGCAAGCGACGCGACCGCGGTCGCCATTGCGCTCGCCGCCCCCAATCTCAGCGCACGCCCACGACGGGACCCCAAGGGCCCCGAACCCTGCGCTCTGCCGGCCACAGCCCCGATCATTCGCTCCCCTCTGTCCTTGCCGATAGCGCGATCCTACGCCCCCGCCGCCCGCCGCGAGCACCGCTGGCGTGACGCGAGGTGGCTAATTCCTCTTCCTCTTCCTCTTGACCTTCCAGTTATCGCTCGCGGGCGAGCCGTCGACGTAGCCGGCCTGGTCCTTCGCCCGGACCTCGAAGCTGTGCTTTCCCCTCTTGACCTTGACTGTCTCGGGCGAGCTGCACGGGGCGAAGGCTTCACCGTCGAGGCTGCACTCGAAGCTCGCGCCGGGCACGTTCGAGCTGAACGCGAACCTCGCCTTCTTCTTTGCGGTTGTCTTCTTGGGGGCGTTGTTGATCGTCGTCTCGGGCGGGCAGCCGTGGGTCGCTCCCGGCTGACCGGGGCAGGTGTCCTGGGTCTCGTCGCCGAAGCCGTCCGTGTCGGCATCGGGCTCGAGCACCGCCGAGACATCGAGCTCGTATCCAGACTGGGGCGTGAATGCGGCCGTCGTTCCGGCGGGCTGGTCCCCCGCGAGGAAGTGATCCTCGTATCCGGGCCTTACCCGCGCACACGCGACGTACCCCGCCGGTGCGAAGTAGAACCCGATCACGTCGCCGGCCCGAACCGCGATCCGTGTCGGAAAGGTATTGACGACGCCCGGACCCAGCGTCTCCAACGCGCTCTCGCCGACGATCGTGAAGTCGTCGCCTCCGCCCGGACGCGCGACCTTGAGCCGCGCGGCAGGCGGGGATCCCACGGCCTGATGACTCCAAGCGGTGATCACGCCTGCCGACGGCGCCGCGAACTGCTGATCCAGCGAGTCCGACTGAACGATCGTGCTGCCGGAGTCGCAGACGTAGTCGGGCGGGAAGGTCTCCCCGATCCGGGTCGCGGCGCCGGCCTGCCCCGGGCCGGCGACCGCCAGAGCTCCGATCGCTGCCGCCAGCGCGATCGTCGGGTACCTCATGCCGCCCTACCTTGACTACTTCCGCCGCTTCTTCTTGACCTTCCAGCTGTCGACGGCCTCCGTCGGGTCGACGTTGCCGGCGGCGTCCCGCGCCCGAACCTGGAAGTTGTGTTTGCCCTTCTTGACCTTCAGCGTGTCGGGCGAGGTGCAGGGCGCGAATGCCGCGCCGTCGAGCGAGCACGCGAACGTGGCGCCGGCCTCGTTTGCCGTGAACTCGAACGTCGCCTGCTTCTTCTTCGTCTTGTCCTTGGGGCGCTTGGTGATCGTCGTGTCTGGAGCGGTGGTGTCAGGGGGAGGTGGAGAGCATCCGTCGACCGACGGATCTTGGGTCTCGTCGCCGAAGCCGTCGGAGTCGCAGTCGGGCTCGACATCGGCGTTGAAAAGGTCCTCCCTGTCGGCGGTCGAGTTTCCCGTGGCGGGGGGCGCGCCGTCCTGAAGAGGCGGTTGCCAAGAAAATTCGCTCGCCCCGACTGTGGACGCCAGCGAGGTCAGGCTGCCCATCGTGCCGTTGAAATCAACGCCTATTCCGTCGCCCGCCCGGACGGGAAGGCGGGTCGGGAACACCGAGACCTGACTAACCGCCGGGACGACGGTCTCGCCCGTTCCCCCGCCGGTCGCGCTCTGGGATGCTCCCGGCCGCACGACCCTTGGGGTCACCGCGATGGTCAGGGCTCCCATCTTGATCCTCCAGCGAACGATGACCCCGTCGATCGGAGACGTCACACCGCCCGGTTCCTGGTTCAACACGGGAAGTGAGCCGATGGTCGCTGTCTCGGCGGCGCCGGTGACCGAGGCGTTCGCCGTCGAGTTGAGGTTGCTCCCGAAGGTCACGACCGCACCCGCCTGAGTCGGGCTGAGAAGCAGAGCCGCCGCGGTGGCGGCGGCGGCGATCGCAGCGGGACGACGTCGAGACGCCCCAAACGTTGCTCTCCCCCTCATGCCGCCCGGGAGTCTACGCCCAGACGGCGAACCCGCACCGCCCTTGTCCTGTTTGTCTACGCCACGCCCGCTGGCGGGTCGGGTTCGCGAGCCGTTTCCGGCGTCAACTCCCCGCCACCACGGCCGCGATCACCCCGACGAGGCCGGCCATGGTCCCGCCCCCGACTCTGATCATCGTGATTCTGAGCGCGGCGATCTCGCCCCGGAGCTCGCCGCCCAGCGTCCCCATCTCACCGCGCAGTTCGGCGCCCATCTCACGGATCTCCGCCCGGAGGTCGCGGATGTCCGCGTCCACGCGCTCAAACCCGGCGTCCATTCGCTGCGCGAGATCGTCGAGGCGCTCGTCGGTCCAGGCGGCTCGCTCCATCAATCGGCAGGGTAGCCCCTAGGGCGTCGCAATCAAGGGCACAATCGCACCAATGCGAGCGCATGACTACGACGAAGCGCGCCTGTGCGCGGGACGGACTCAGGCCACGCCAGCCGGCACGTCGAGCTCGCGCACATCGACGCGCGGAAGCAGGCGCTCGACCTCGCGCGCGTCGATCGTCCCGGCGCCGAAGTGCTGTGTGGACTCGGCTCCGCAGGCGACGCCGAAGGCGAGGCAGTCGCGCGGCGAGCTGCCGCGGTAGCGCGCCGCCGCGTAGCCGGCGAGAAAGGCATCGCCCGAGCCGACCGCGGCGATCGGCTCCAGGGGCTCGATCTCGACCTCGTAGCGGGTGCGCGCCGCGGGCTCGCCGACGATCGCGACGCACCCGGCCTCGCGGGTGATGATCGCCTCGCCGGCTCCCATCTCGATCAGCTCGCGCAGCCCCAGCACGAGGTCGTCGGGCTCGTTGAACTCGTGGCCCACGGCCTCCTCGGCCTCGGCCACGTTCGGTGCGACCACCGCGGGGCCGGCGCGCAGCCCGGCACGCATCGGCTCGCCGTCGCTGTCGAGCAGCACCGGAAGCTCGAGCCGTCGCAGCTCGGTGATCAGCCAGCCGTAGATCTCGAGGTCCACCCCGGGCGGAACGCTGCCCGCGATGACGCAGAAGTCGGCCCCCTGGGCGAGGTAGAGCAGCTTCTCCGCGAACTGCTCGACCTCCTCGGCGCTGACCGTCGGGCCGCGCTCGTTGATCTCGGTCTGCTCGCCCGAGGTCGGGTCGATTACCGCGAGGTTGGTGCGCGACTCGTCGCCGATTCGCGTGAAGTCGTTGAGTACCCCCTCTCCGGTGAGCTCCTGGGTGATGCGCTCTCCGGTCGGCCCACCGGCGAAGCCCGTCGCGATCACCGGCTCGCCCAGCAGGCGCAGCGCCCGCGCCACGTTGAGACCCTTGCCGCCCGCGACCGAGCGCTGCTCGACCGACCTGTGGCGCCGGCCGAGCCGGAAGTTCGGCACTGCCACCGTGCGGTCCATCGCGGCGTTGAGAGTCACGGTGAGGATCACGGGCGCTCCCCCCCGCGCCGCCGCTTCCGCTCCTCGCGACTTCTCATCCGCTCCTCCGGTGTCCGCAGCGCGCTCTCGGTCCGTCGACGCGCCAACAGCACGACTATCAGTATCACGACCGCAGCAAGCGCGGCGACAGCCACGATCTCGGCAACTCGGGAGCGCAGCTTCTCGAACAACGTCGCGGCGTCGGCGGAGTGCGCCGCGACGAGCGGCGAGGAGCCCGCCTCGCGCCCATCGACGGTGACCGTGACGGTGCCGAGGCGCTCGCCCTTGTCGATCGGGCCGGTGACCTCGTCCGGGACTTCGATCTCGGTGGCGAGCTGCTGGCCGCGGCGCAGCGAGACCTCGAGCGTGCGCGCGGCGCTGACCGCGAGGGTCTCGTCCTGGTCGGTGAGGTCGAGGTCGGCGAGCGCCTCGCCCTGGCGCACGGGCGTGCGCTGGTCATAGAGCGAGAACCCGTAATTGAGCAGGTCGAGCGACTCGGAGTCGCGCGCGGCCTCGTTGGGCGCCCCCAGCACGACCGAGACCAGGTCGACGCCGTGGCGCGTCGCCGACCCGACCAGGACGTAGCCGGCCCCGAGCGTGTGACCCGTCTTGATCCCGGTCGCCGTCGGGTCGCGCAGCAGCAGGGTGTTGCGGGTCGTGATCTCGATCTCGCGCTGATCGGTCTGGATCGTCGTCTCGGTCGTGTCGGCAATCCGCCGGAAGAGCGGGTCGTCCATCAGCCGCTCGGCGAGCGTGACCAGGTCGCGCGCGCTCGATCGGTTGGCGGGATCGTCGAGGCCGATCGGGTTGGTGTAGGTGGTGTCGTTGAGGCCCAGCTCATCGGCGGTGTCGTTCATCTCGGCGACGAAGTCGGGAACCGATCCCGAGACGCCCTCGGCGAGGGTGACCGCGGAGTCGTTGGCGCTCGCCAGGATCAGCGAGTAGAGAAGCTCGCGCACGCTGATGCGCTCGCCCTCGCGCAGGCCGAGGATCGACTCGGCGGGAAGCGGTTGATAGGCGGGCGCCGTCAGCTTGCGGCGCAGCGGCAGCTCCTCGAGCGCCAGATAGGCGGTCATCAGCTTGGTCGTGCTGGCGATCTCGAGCGGCTTCGAGGGATCGAACGCGGCGAGGCGCTCGCCGTCGTCGGCGTCGATCAGCAGCCACGCGGCCGCGTCGAGCTTGGGCGGCCCGGCGGGTGCCGTGGGCTCGAACGGCTTCGCAAGCGCGGGCGAGGCCGATGCCGCCGCGAGCGCGACCGCCGCGGCGGCGGCGCACAGCGTCCTGGCGCCGGTCACCTAGCGCAGCCTCACCTGCTGGCCCGGGTTCAGCGTCTGCGGGTCGAGGTCGGGGTTCAGCTGCTCCAGGTGCTCCTCGGTGGTCCCTTCCTTTTCGGCGATGACCGAGAACGAGTCACCAGGCTGCACGATGTAGAACTTGTCGCCGGAGCCCTTGGTGCTCTTCTCCTGCTTCGCGCCGTGCTTGGCCTCCTCCCCACCGCCCGACAGCGAGCTGGTCACGACCACGATCACGACGACCGCCACGAGGGCGAGGGCGATCGGGGCGACGAAGCGTGCCGGGGAGTTTCGCTTCGATTCCATTGCGCTCGGACCGGCGAGATCGTAGCCGCGCAATCAGCCTCCGGTCAGGCCCCAGACCTGCGCTCGCAGCGACTCGGCCGCCGCGGCGGGATCGTCCGCGCCCGCGATCGAGCGCGACGCGGCGACGATCGCCGAGGCCGGATGGTCGCCGTATGCGGGGGCGAGGTCCTCCGGCCGGCCTCCCTGAGCACCGACCCCGGGAAGCAGGAAGATCGCGCGCGGCATCAGCTCGCGCAGCCGCGGCAGGAAGGCGGGCTCGGTCGCGCCGACGACCGCGCCCAGCCCGCTGAGCCCCGAGGCCGTGCCGGCGAGGCGATCGGCGCGCTCGGCGACGATCTCCGCGAGGCGCTCGTGCAGCGGCCGGTCGGGAGCCGGGAGGTCGAGGATGTCGGCGGCGCCGGGATTCGACGTGCGCACGAGCAGGAAGATCCCGGCGCCGGCCTGCGCCGCCGCGTCGATCAGCGGCTCGAGGGCGTCGGCACCGAGCAGGGGGTTCGCCGTGAAGGCGTCGGCACCGAGGCCCTCGACCGGCCCCCAGGGCGTCGGCGTCTCGCCCACGAGCGCCTGGCCGTAAGCCGCGGCGGTGACCGGCACGTCGCCGCGCTTGCCGTCGGCGATCGCGAGCAGCCCGGCGTCGTGCGCGGCAGCGACGCTGCTCCGCGCCGCCTCCCACCCCGGCGCGCCGAGGCGCTCGAAGCAGGCGAGCTGGAGCTTGACCGCGACGCAGGCCGGCCCGGCGCGCTCGATCAGCTCGGCGCAGTGCGCCGCGACGGCGCCGGCAGCGTGTTCCGCGGGCGGATAGTCGGGGCCGTCGCCGCCGCCCGCGCCGAGCTCGGACGGATCGGGGTCGAGCCCGAGGACGACCTGGCTGCGGCGGTCCTCGACCGTCGCCGCGAGCCGGTCGGCAAAGGGCTCGCTCAGATCAGCCCTTGACCTTCGACTTGAGGCCCGCCCCTGCGGAGAACTTCGGCACCTTGCCGCCGGGGATCGTGATCCGCTCGCCGGTTCGGGGGTTGACGCCCTGGCGCGGCCCGCGCTCGGAGACGTGGAACTTGCCGAACCCGGTGAAGTTGACGTCCTCGCCGCGGCCCAGGGCGTCGGCAATCCCGTCGAGCACGGCCTCGACCGCCTCGCTGGCCTCCTTCTTGCTGCCGAGCTTGCCCGCCATCTGATCAACGAAGTCTGACTTGGTCACTGGCCACTGCCTCCTTGTCTTGGATTGGGGGCGGCAATCTACACGGGTCCCAAGACGCGAGCCGGGGCGCCTACTCGGCCGCCGAGCGCTCGTGCGGCAGGACGTCGGGCACGGTCTCCTGGCGCTGCGCGACCGGCGGCGCGACCGGATAGGTGACCGCCTGGGGGGCGACCGGTCCCTTCGCGAGCAGCTCGAGGTCGGCGTCGACCATCAGCCGGATCAGCTCCTCGAAGCTGGTGCGGGGGCGCCAATCCAGCTCGCGCTCGGCCTTCGAGTAGTCGGCGACGAGGCGCTCGACCTCGGCCGGGCGTCTTAGCGCAGGGTCCGTGTTGACGTGGTCGGTGGGGTCGAGATCGAGGTGGCCGAACGCGGTGTCGACGAGATCGCGCACGGAATGGTCCACGCCAGTGCCGATCACGTAGTCGGACGGCTCGTCGCGCTGCATCATCAGCCACATCGCCTCGACGTACTCGGGGGCGTAGCCCCAGTCGCGACGCGCGTCGAGGTTTCCGAGCAGCAGCGTGTCCTCGAGCCCGAGCTTGATCGCGGCGGCGCCGTGGGTGACCTTGCGGGTTACGAACTCGAGCCCGCGGCGTGGACTCTCGTGGTTGAAACTAATCCCCGAGCACGCGTGGAGGCCGTAGCTCTCGCGGTAGTTGACCGTGATGAAGTGGCCGTAGGCCTTCGCTACGCCGTAGGGGCTGCGCGGGTAGAACGGCGTCGACTCGTTCTGGGGCGTCTCGCGAACCTTGCCGAACATCTCGCTCGACGACGCCTGGTAGAAGCGCGTATCGGGGCACGCCTCGCGGACCGCCTCGAGCATCCGCGTCACGCCGAGCCCGGTGAACTCCGCGGTCAGGCTGGGCTGGTTCCACGACGCGGCGACGAACGACATCGCCGCGAGGTTGTAGACCTCGTGGGGCTCGCAGGCGCGCAGCACGTCGACCAGCGACCGCTGGTCGAGCAGATCCCCGGGATGGAGGGTGATCCGACCCTCGATTCCGGAGAGGCGCTGGAAGCTCTCGGTCGATGCGCGGCGCACGACCCCGTGGACCTCGTAGCCCTTGTCGAGCAGGAACTCGGCCAGGTAGCTGCCGTCCTGCCCGGTTATTCCGGTTATCAGCGCTCGCGTGCTCATGGCCGTGGAGCGTAGCCGTAGATCACAGGCGAGGGGCGATCCAGTCCCTGAGCGCGCGCGCGAAGGGCGGGATCGCGTCGTGAAGGTCGAGGACCGCGCCGTGAAGCTCGCCCGGGTCGAGATCGACGTAGGCGTGCTGTAGTGCGATTCGGACGCGTTGAAGGCCAACGAGTCGCTGCGCGAGCGAGGCGCTGATGACGCCGGCGTCCCGGAGCAGCTCGAGATCCCGCCGTACCTCAGCGCGCGCCTTGCCACGCAGGCCCGCGAGCTCAGCGCCGGCGCCGGCGAGCTCGACGACGTAGTTCTGAAGCGTGGTGAGGCCCTGCTCGATCGCCTGGGCGCGGTTGTAGGCCTCGAGGTCGTCGCCCGAGAAGGCGGCGGCGAATGCCTCGCGGTCGAACTCGTCCCCGAACGACGCCATCGCGGTCTGGAGGGCCGCGTACTGGCGCGGCAGGTCCTCCAGTCGCCGCAGGATGGCCTCGCGAAGGCCCCGGGATCGCGACCCGCCCGGGGGTGTCATCTCGACTGCGTCAGCGCGTCGACCGCGTTCAGGGCGCGGCGCCTGCGGGCGCGCAGCGAGCGCTCGGCTGCCCGGCGGAGCGGCTCCCGCCGCGCCCGCAGGGCGCCGGACATCCCGTCACGGTCGATGAGGACGCGTCCGTCCTGCGCCGCAGCCGCGAGCAGCACCGGATTGCGCTCCGCATCGGAGAGCCGCAGCAGCCGCACCTCGCGACCGCATGCCGCGGAGAGACGCTCGGCGAGGCCGGCCGCCCGGGTCAGATGCTCATCGGCGAGGGCGACCAGGACGTCGACGTCGCTTTCGGGGTCGTCGTCTCCGCGCGCGGTCGAGCCGTAGAGCAGGCCGAAGCGGACGTTCGGCTCGGTGCGAAGGGCGCGACGCAGCGAGCTGAGCAGCGGCCAGTGGCGTCGAACGTAGACGATCTCCCCCGGGCTGACGGTGAGGCGGCGCGGGCCTTCGCGGTGCACGCGGATCGCCCCGTCGTTCGCCGCACGGCGCAGGGTCCTGCCGGTCGTGACGAGCTCCTCGGCAAGCTGGTCGAGCTGCGTCATGTGTCCTATATTTTAGCTGGTGTGTCCGATGCTGCCCTCCCTCCACCAGTCGAGCAGGTCGGCAAGCGTCCGCTCGAGCGGGATCTGCGGCCGCCAGCCCGTCGCCTCGCGCAAGCGCTCGGACGAGCCAAAGACCCGCGGAGCCTCGTCGGGCCGAAGGCGCTCCGCCTCGACCCGCACGTCAACCTCGAGCCGCGACTGGCGCCCGAGCTCGTCGACCACTGCCTCGAGCCTCGTAGCCTCGCCGCGGCAGACGTTGAAGGTGCCGGTGAGCTCGCGCTCGAGCACGAGCAGGTAGGCGCGCACGATGTCGCGCACGTCGCTGAAGTCGCGCTCCGGCGCGAGGTCGCCGGTTCGCAGCTCGACCCGGTCGCCGACCTCGGCCTCGGCGGTCGCGATCTGGCGCGCGAAGCTCGACGCCGCGAAGGCGTCGGACTGGCCCGGGCCGAGATGGTTGAAGGCGCGCATGACCGCGACTCGCAGCCCGGCGCTGCGCGCGTACTGGCCGCACACCAGCTCCATCGCCGCCTTGCTCGTCCCGTACGGGTTGACCGGCGCCACCGGCGCACCCTCGTCCAGGGGCAGCTCGTCCTGCCCCGGGGCTCCGTAGACCTCGCCCGACGAGACGCACAGCACGTGCGCGTCGGGGGCCACGGTCGCGACGGCCTCGAGCAGGTTGAGGGCGCCGGCGGCGTTGACCGCGAACGCGGCCGCCGGCTCGGCCCAGCTCCGTCCCACCGATGCGGCACCCGCGAGGTTGACGACTGCGTCGGGGGATGCCTCGGCGAGCGCCGAGGCCAGCGATTCGGGGTCGAGCAGGTCGCAGACGAGGTCGGCGGCGCCCTCGCTCCGGGCGGCTGTGACGACGTCGAGGCCGCCGTCCCGTGCGGCCGCGACGAAGTGCCCGCCCGCGAACCCGGTCGAGCCGAGGACCAGCACCCGCTTCGCGGGCACTACATCCGCTCCGGCGCGCTCACTCCGAGCAGGTCGAGGGTGCGCGCGATCACGCGCTTGGTCGCCACGCAGACCCCGAGTCGCGCCTCCTCGACCCCGTCGCCCTCGGCACCGACGACCTGGCAGTCGCGGTAGAAGGCGTGGAAGTCGGCCGCGGTCGCCATCGCGTAGGTGCACAGGCGGTGCGGGGCGCGCAGCTCGGCCGCGTCGCGCACCTCGGCGGGCAGCTCGAGCAGGCGCTTGATCAGGGCGCGCTCGGCGGGCTCGGCGGCGACCGCCTCCGAGCCCCCCGCCGCGAGCGCGGCCTCGACGCGCTCGTCGCCGGCCTTGCGCAGGATGCTCGCGATCCGGGCGTGGGCGTACTGGACGTAGTAGACGGGGTTGTCCTGCGACTGCGAGCGCGCCAGCTCGAGGTCGAGGTCGACCGTGGTGTCGTGGCTTCGCTGAAGCATCAGGAAGCGCGCCGCGTCGGTGCCGATGTCGTCGATCAGCTCGTCGAGGGTGACGAACTCGCCGCGGCGCTTGGACATCTGGGCGCGCTCGCCGCGCTCGACGACGTGGACGAGCTGCATGATCAGCGCCTCGAAGCGGTCGGGGTCGGCGCCGACGGCGGCGAGCGCGGCGCGCATCCGCGGCACGTAGCCGTGGTGGTCGGCGCCGAGGACGTCGATCAGCCGCTCGGCGCCGCGGTCGAGCTTGTCGCGGTGGTAGGCGATGTCGGCGGCGAGGTAGGTCGGCTCGCCGCCGGAGCGCAAGAGCACGCGGTCCTTGTCATCGCCGAAATCGGTCGTTCGCAGCCACGTCGCGCCCTCGCTCTCGTAGACGTGGCCGCGCTCGCGCAGCTCGGCGAGCGCCGCCTCGACGCGCTCCGCCTCATAGAGCGAGCGCTCCGACGACCACGTGTCGAAGTGGACGCCGAAGCGCTCCAGCGTCTCGCGGATCGCGTCGCGCATCCTCGCCGCGCCGAGCTGCTCGAGCCCGTCCAGGTCCTCGGGCTTGGCGCCCTGCGCGGCCAGATCGCGCGCCAGCTCCTCGACGTAGGCGCCCTCGTAGCCGTCCTCGGGCGGCGCCTCGCCCCGCATCCGCGCCGCGATCGACTCCGCGAAGCGACGCATCTGACCGCCGACGTCGTTGAGGTAGTACTCGCGCTCGACCTCGCTGCCCGCCAGCTCCAGCGTGCGGGCGATCGAGTCGCCGTAGGCGGCGTGGCGGCCTCCGGCCGCGGTCAGCGGCCCCGTCGGGTTCGCGGACACGAACTCGACGTTGACGCGCTCGCCCCCACCGTCCGGGCTCGCGCCCAGCTCGTCGCCGGCGGCGAGGACCGCCTCGACCCCCTCGCGATGCCAGCGGTCGGCGAGAAAGAGGTTGATGAATCCCGGCCCCGCGACCTCGATGCGCTCCGCCGTTCCCTCGAGCCGCCCGCCGAGCTCGTCGCGCAGCGCCTCGGCGACGACGCGCGGCTGCTCGCCTCGGATCGGCGCCAGCAGCATCGCCGCGTTGGTCGAGTAATCGCCCAGCTCGGGGCGGGGCGGCCGCTCCAGCGTGGGGCGCGTCTCACCCTCGCCGTCGCGCAACGCCGCAACCGAGTCCTCAACCGCGGCGCGCAGCTCGCTGAGCGGATCGCTCATGCTGCGATACTAGGCGGCGCAATCGCGAACCGGGGGGAGGTCAGATGCCCGAGGAGCAACCCGAGCGCCACATCAACATCCACACCTCCCCGGAGGCGATGGCCGGCGTCTACGCGAACTTCGCCAACGTCAGCCACTCCGACTACGAGTTCACGATCACCTTCGCCCGCGTCGACCACGAGGTCGAGGACGACGAGGTCCCGGGCGTGGTCGTCGCGCGCGTCGCTCTCTCTCCGCGCTTTCTGCGCGAGCTGATCGACGCGATGGAGGACAACTACTCGAAGTGGCAGACGCGCGAGGGGATCAAGAGCTTGCCCGAGTGGTCGGGCGAGGACGAGAAGGAAACCAAGCCCGCAACGGACGAATGAGGATCCTCGTCACCGGCGGGAGCGGGTTCGTCGGCTCGCACCTGACCGACGCGCTGCTGGCGCGCGGCGATGAGGTGCTGGTGGTCGACAACCTCACGACCGGCAGGCAGGAGAACCTCGCCGGCGCGATCGACGACGGGGCCGAGCTCCTCGTCGAGGACGTCACCGACGAGCGAGCGATGGCGCGCGTGCTCGAGGAGGCAAGGCCCGAGGTGATCTTCCACCTCGCCGCCCAGCCGCACGTGCAGCGCTCGGTCACCGACCCCGTGTTCGACCTGCGCTCCAACGTCGAGGGGACCGTGAAGCTGCTCGAGCTGGCCCGCAGGTTCGAGCCGCGGCGGATCGTCTTCGCCTCGACCGGGGGAGCGATCTACGGCGAGGGCGAGGGCCGCGAGCTGCCGCTCGACGAGGACGCGGACTGCCTCCCCTACTGCCAGTACGGCCAGAGCAAGATGGCGGCCGAGCTCTACCTCTCGCTGTACGGTCGCCTACACGGGATCTCGTCGATCGCGCTGCGCCTGGCCAACGTGTACGGCCCGCGCCAGGACCCCAAGGGGGAAGCCGGGGTGGTGGCGATCTACTCGCTTGTTCTCCACAACGGCGACCAGCCGATCGTGTTCGGCAACGGCCGCCAGACTCGCGACCTGATCTACGTCGGCGACGTGGTGCGCGCCTTCGTCACCGCCGCGGGCTCCGACGCCGAGGGCGCCTACAACATCGGCACCGGAAAGGAGACGAGCGTGCTGGAGCTGGGAGAGCGCCTCGCGCCATTGTGCGGCGCGAGCTTCGAGCCTCGCACCGAGCCCGCTCGCCCCGGCGAGATCCAGCGCATCTCGATCGCCAGCGAGCGCGCCGCGGACGTCCTCGGATGGAGGGCGGAGGTCGACCTCGACGAGGGCCTGAGGCGGACCGCCGAGTCGTTTGCCCCCGAGGCCGCCGCGCCCTGAGCGGCCGACGCGGCCCGGCATGAGCATCTCCGCCGAAACCACTCGGTTGCTCTTGAGCTGTCCCGACCGGCCGGGGATCATCGCCCGCGTCGCGGGCTTTCTGGCTGCCGCGGAGCGCAACATCCTCGACGCCGACCAGCACTCCAACGCGGAGGGACGGCTGTTCATGCGGCTGGTCTTCGAAGCGGCCCCGACAGCCGAGCGCGCCGAGCTGTACCGACGCTTCGCGGCCGAGGTGGCCGAGCCGCTGGAGATGGAGTTTCGATTCGCCGAGACGCAGCGGGGCCAGCGCCTAGCGGTGATGGCCTCGCGCGAGGACCATTGCCTGCTCGACCTGCTGTGGCGATGCAGCAGCGGCGAGCTGGAGGCCGAGCCGCTGCTGGTGATCAGCAACCACCCCGACCACCGCGAGGCGGTCGAGAGCTTCGAGGTCCCCTATCACCACATCCCCGTCGCGCCGGATGACAGGGGCCAGGCCGAGGAGCAGGCGCTCGAGCTGCTCGCCGGCGAGGTCGACCTGCTGGTGCTCGCGCGCTACATGCAGGTCCTATCCGGGAGCTTCCTGGAGCGCCTCGCGGTGCCGGCGATCAACATCCACCACAGCTTCCTGCCGGCCTTTGCCGGGGCGGAGCCCTACGAACGGGCCTGGCAGCGGGGGGTCAAGCTGATCGGGGCCACCGCCCACTACGTGACCGAGGAGCTCGACGCCGGGCCGATCATCGAGCAGGACACGGCCCGGGTGAGCCACCGCGACGAGGTCGGCGACCTGATCCGGCTCGGCCGCGACCTCGAGCGGGTCGTCCTGGCACGCGCGGTACGCGCTCACATCGAGGACCGCGTGATCGTCGACGGCCCGCGGACCTTGGTCTTCTGACCCTAGAAGCGCCGGCTCAGCCGTCTTCCGACAGCCAGTGGACGAAACTGGGCCAGGGCGCGAAGCTGTCGAGGAAACGCTCGAGGGCATCGGTGAGGCGAGCCAGATCGCTTTGGGGAATGGTCGTATTGCTGACGAAGACAACGCCGTGATGCTCGCGGTCATCGGCGGCCCAATCGGAGACGATCGGCTGGAAGTCGACGACGTTGTAGGTGACGACGACGCGACCCATTGACTGCGCCGAGGAGAAGAGGTTGTGGTCGTCGAGCGATCGAAGCTCCAGTTCGGCGGTAACCGCGACGGCGTCCCGACCGCGATCGGCCAGACGCTTCGCAACCTGGTCGGAGATCATCTCGTCGAGCAGAAGCTTCACGCCAAGGCGGCCTGCTCCCGACGCCAGGCCGCCTCAGCCGCTTCGGCTTGCTCGGCATTTCGCTTGATTCGCTCGTCGATCTCGTCGCGAAACTCGGCGTAGTAGCCAGTGGCGGCTCTGACCTGGTGGGGCCGGAGATTGAGCAACTCGGCAGCCTTCTCGATCGCAGCCTGCCCACGCTCGTCGAGGCCCTTGACGAACGAGATCAGCTCCCAAACGTCAGGACCGCCAACCAGGGCCGCTCGACGACCGGCGGGTCCGCCCCGAAAGACGATCCCCGGGTGCGCTTCCATGCGAAGGCCCTCGTCGACATAGCGCTCGGCAAGCTCGGACTTGCTCGTCCTCGCCGACTCGCTTCGCCGGTCAAGGCGCTCTACGACGTCCACACCCCAGCGGGCCGAGAACGTCTTCGTCGATCGTCTAGCGCGTGCCATTGTGTAAGACACCGTAGCACCGTGTCGTACAACCAGCCGAGAAGGGCGATGGCCTGCATCGAGCCTGGGCAGAGCTGGACCTCGGGCTCGAGGTGCAGCTCATCTGGTAACGGCTCACCGCCTGCGCTCGCCGGCGAACGCGCCTGCAGCGTCCTTTGCGGACTCCCAGCTTTCGAATCGGGCGAAGACCGTCGCTGCCCCCGGATGGGCGCTTCCCGCCCGCGCCCACTCCACGGAGGTCGGAAAGCGACCGTGGCGATCGTGAAAGGCGGCCATCGCCTCCGCGATCCGCTCCCGGGTCCAGTACGGCCGGCGGACGCGCGGCGCGAAGCTCGTCAGGCCCGCCTTTCGCCTGCCCGCGGTGAACGAGCCGAAATGCCGCCGCACCGTGCGCGCCGACGGGTATCCCCCTGGCGGTCGCTCGAGATCCGTCTTGGACGGCGCCCGGCCGAACTCCTGCGCGTAGCGGCGCAACGCATCGAGGATCTCCGCCGGTTCCCAGCTCGGGTGGTTGGGGGTCTCACCGGCGGCCTCCAGCATGGGTCCCCACCCGCCGAACATGAACTGCGCGACGCCCGCGGGCGGCCAGCGCGGGAACTCGCGCTGCCAGCGCTCCGACCCGCCGTGGCGGCGCGGCCGCCAATCAATCTGTGTCGGCGGTCGCCCCTCGAGCCTCGTCCATTCACGGATCGCGTCGAGCACTTCGTCGTCGCTCCAGCGCCGCGGGTTGCCGCGCCGGGTGCTGCAGCGATGACACAGCTCTGCGCTACGGACAACCGGCCCGCCGCACTCGCGGCAGGGATGCGCTTTGAGGTATCCGTAGACCGTCGTAAGGCTGAGCTCGAGGTGGTCGGCGATCGAGCGGACGCTGTGGCCGCTCGCCCGCATCCTTTGAGCAGCTTCCACTCGCTCCGCGAGCGGCCCGCGCGGCATGCGCAACCCAGGCGGCAGCCCGGCGGCCTCGCGGGCGTCGGACCACGAGTCGAAGAAGCGATAGACCGTCGTGTTTCCGGGCCAGCGCGGATGCTCACGCTCCCACTTGCAGGGAGCGCGTCCCATCAGGCCCGCAGAGCGGGCCGCGGACGGACACCACTCGTGCGACAGCGGCGGGGACCCGGTCTCCTCGGCCCAGTCACGGAACGCTTGGACGATCCGCTCCCGGCTCCATGTGTCCGGCGGGGTGTGGAAGCGCCGCGAGGTCGACCGTCGCGGGGTGATCAGGCGCAACGGTTCCATGCGGGCCGGATTGTCGCGCCTGGACCTGCCGCAGGCGCTCAGCGCTCGCGCTCGACCGCGGCGCCGATCCGCGCCATCGTCGGCCGGCACGGTGACCCCTCCTGGCGGGTCCCGCGGATCGTCAGGGCCCGCGCCGGACCACCTCGCAACCGCTCACGCGGTCGATCTTGCCGACCAAGGCGCGATCGTGGCCCGGCCCGCAGCGGACGAGGTCGCGGCCGTTGGCGCGCGACTCGACGAAGTCGTCCCCGGCTCCGCCGAGCACGACGTCGCTTGCCGCGCCGCCGTTCAGTCGATCGCCGTCGTCGCCGCCGCGCAGCACGTCGCTGCCGTCCTCTCCCTCCAGCAGGTCGTCCCCGCCCTCGCCGCTGAGCTGGTCGTCGCCCGCCCCGCCGAACAGGCAGTCGTCGCCCTCCCCGCCCTCGACCTGGTCGTTGCCGCCGAGCCCGAGGATGAGCTGGCTTCCCAGGGCACCGAGGATCGTGTCGGGCGCGTCGGTCCCCGTCTGAGTCTCCCCGCACTCCTGGGGCGGGTTTCCCGGCGGCACGGGCGTGGGCGGCTCGGGCTGCTCGATCGGCGGCACGACGGGCGGCTCCACGGTGGGCGGCTGGGGCGGCTCGGAGCCGAGGAACAGCGGGCCGGCCGCGGCTCCGTTGTAATTCGCCCACTCGTCCTCGACGCCGCCCACCGCGACCGATGCGATCTCGGTCTCTCCGAGCCGGCGCTGGGTCGACCAGCGGCCGTTCGGCTGCTCGGCGGCCGGGACGACGTCGATCGAGCCGTCGCTCACGTCGAGGATCCTCACCTCCGCCGCATCCGCATCGCCCGCGTCGATCCAGGGGCGGAAGCTGCACGTGAAGCAGTACCACTCGAGCTGCGCCGCATCGCCGGGGGCGGCGGGATCGCGGCGGAAGCTGCGACGCTCGCGAATGAAGGGGATCGGCGAGTCATAGCTGTCGGGATAGTCGATCGGGCCGATCTCGGCCGAGATGTCGGGGCCCCCGACTCCGAGATCGCCCCCCGTCACCTGGTAGACGTGGCGCGGGCCGATCGTGAAGCTCATCGTGTTGTCGGGCTCGAGCCGGAAGTCCTCGACGATGATGCCGCTCCACGGGCGGACCTCGAACTGCTGCGACTCGAGGTGATACGGAACCGGCTGACCGCCCTGACGGCGCATCCCGTCGACGACGAAGCGGTAGGTCCCGGCGGGCGTCGCCTGCGGCCCGGTGCCGCTGTCGGAGGGAGCCCCGGTCGGGAACGGGGACACGAAGGCCTCGAAGTGCGCCGTCCAATGCCACTCGTGGCTGCCCGTCGCATAGCTCGCGGTGTCGGGGCCTTCGGGAAACTCGAGCGTCACCGGGATCTCGCCCGACTGGTCGGCGTAGGGCTCCCACTGCGCGCCCGTGAGCCGTTCGACCCGAACCTGCGGGTTGTCGGTGAAGTTCGAGCCTCCGTTCCAGGTGAAGAACGCGGCCCCGAAGCGCTCGACGTCGGTGGGCTGCGAGATCGCGGCGGACTGCCCGCCATCGTCGGGAAGCCCCGCCTCGTAGGCCGCGATTGCGCCACCGCCGACCGTGCCGAGCGCAGCCGCCCGCGCATCGTTGAACTGGGTGTCGGCGGTCGCCTTGGCGACGAGGGGCTGCTCCTCGACCTGGTCGAGCGGCAGCACGACGCCCGGGTCCTTGAGCTGGCGGCCCATGTACACGAGCCGGGTCGCCATGTAATCGCTCGAGTGGGGGCCCCACCCGGTCAGCGCCTTGCGGTAGTGATCGCCGCGCTGGTACTCGCGATAGGTCGCGATGTAGCCGTTGTAGTCGTTCGCCATCGAGATCGGGACGGTCAGCGCGTAGCCGAGATCGGCCGACACCGGGGTCGTGCCGGGATCACAGGGCTGATCGCCGGGAGTCAGCGCGGTCGGGCCGCAGCGATCGTCGTGCGTGTAGTTGCCCTTGATCTCGTCGACCGGGTTGGGCTCGCCCTCGGCCTGGAAGATGTAGCCGATCTCGTTCCAGCCGTTGGCCGGGTTGTTGACCTGCGCTCGCATGCGCTGGTACTCGAAGTCCGTGACCGGGTCGGAGGGGTCGGCGTTGGGGCACGACCAGGTGCCCGTCCCGCTGCCGTCGGGCTCGTGCGTCCCGTCGCCGTTGGGGGTGCACTGCCAGTCGTAGCCGAGATGCTCGTCGCCGACCACCGTGTCGGTCCGGCTCTCGATGTTCTCGCTCTGGTCGAACCATTGCTCGCAGGAGCAGATCGGAAGCAGGATGTCGCCGAAGCGGATCGCCTGGAGGTGGACGTCGATGTCCTCCTCGAGCCCGGTGTACGACGGCGCCGAGTAGTTCTCGGGCAGGTCGCCGCACGGCCCCGGCGGCAGCGGCACGCAGACCGTCTCGAAGTCGTCGGTGGTCAGGCCCGGGTCGATCGGCGGCGGCGGGACGTCCGGCGGGTCCGGGAGCCCGAGCAGGTCTGAGAGGCTGGCGAGGCCCTCCTCGGCGGTGCTGCAGTCGGGAAGCCCGATGACCGGGAGCAGGGGATCCGCGGTTTCGAGCCCCTCGTCGACGCGGCAGTTCGACACACCCGGGTAGGGATGCGACAGCGGGCCCGGATACCAGCGGTCGATCATCGCGACGGGGAAGTCGGTGTCGAAGGGGATCTCCGAGCCCGGCTGGCCGGCCTCGTTCCAGGTGTCGAGGATCGCGCCGGCCATCAGGTGCGCCCCGTACTCCGCCTGCGCGTAGTCACGATGGCTGAACTCGAGCCGCTCGTGGATCGAGTGGTAGGTGCTGCGCTCGGGCTCCGACGTCCCGACGGCGCCCTGGGTCCAGACCATCGTCGCGTCCGTGCCGCGGTCGACCATCCGCTCGAGCGGGCCGATGTAGTCGGCGCTGATCAGGTCGTTGCCCTCGAGGAACTCCGGATGAAGGCTGAAGTTGACGAGGTTGGCGAGCGGCTCGGGGTGATCGGGATCCGAGACGTCGTCGAACCGGATCACCGTCAGCTCGTGGTCCGTGTTGCTCTGCGGGTAGCCGGCGGGGGTGCCGTCGTCGGCGGTCGCCGGCCCGAAAGAGTGGCGGTGCGTCTTGTCGAACTCCCCGACGGCGGCGCCGACCCGCACCGGGACGAGGTCGTCGCACGCCCGCTCGACCGCCTCGGCCATGCGCTCCGCCATGTAGGTGTAGAAGCGGATGTCGAAGACGTCCTGGAACGTCCACACGCCCCACGACGTCGACGAGTACATCGGCGAGGAGTGGTCGTGGCTCGCCGCCATCGTGAACGTCTCGCGCGTGATCCCGCACGGTGCTCCCTGCTCGTTCTCGCTGCCGGCCTCGAGCAGCTGCGCGGCGCGGCGGTAGACGAGGTCCTGGGGGATGTAGAAGTCGGTCTTGACGACGGCCACGCGCGCGCCGCCCGGACCCTGGACGACCAGCGCGCGGACGCTGAGCCTCGACTGGATCCCATACGAGGGCGCGCGTCGGAAGGAGTGCGTCGTCGGGTCGTAGTTGCCCTCCTCGGGGCTGATCGGCGTGCCGTCGGACGCGTACTGTCCCGCCGAGGCTCCGACGTGCCACGAAGCGTCGACTGCCGCGACGCCGGCGCTGACCTGAGCGTGACCCACGGCCGGCCACGCGAGCACGGCGGCCATGACCGCCAGTGTCGACCGAAGCACCCGTCTCCGCATACCCGCAAGCGAGCGTAACGCCGCGCCGAGCGCCAGTCCAGGCGGAACGTACGGCCGACGCGGGCTAAGACCCTTCGCCGCGCTCGTAGGCGACCGCGGCGCCGATCCGCTCGACGGTGGTGGGGTGGGTGCCGAACAGGAAGCTGACCCAGCCCGGCGGGTCGGGGTCGCCGAGGTTGGTGCGGGTGAGCTGCGTCTGAAGCCGGATCAGGCCCTCGGGGTCGCCGGTCAGCTCGAGCGCGAACGTATCGGCCGAGGCCTCGACGTCGCGGGAGAGCTGGTTTCCGACGACGTTGAGGGCGAAGACGGCCAGGGCCAGGGACAGCGCGAGCGCGGGCAGCGCCGCGGGGGTCGCGGGGTCGGCGCCGCTTCGCTCCGCCAGCCGGCGGCCCAGCTCACCGGCGAAGATCAGCGCGAACGGGGCGGCGAGCGCGACCCACGCCATCCCGCGCAGGATGTCGCGGTGCTCGACGTGGCCCAGCTCGTGCGCGACCACCGAGCGCAGCTCGGGCTCGCGCGCCTTGTCGAGCAGGGTGTCGTAGAGCACCACGCGCTTGGTCGAGCCCAGCCCGCTCACGTAGGCGTTCAGGGCGCGCGAGCGGCGGCTCGCGTCGACCTCGTAGACCTCGCCGATGTCGACCCCGGCGCGGCGCCCCAGCTCCAGCACGTCGGAGCGCGCCTCACCCGGCGGCAGGGGCTCGAAGCGATTGAAGATCGGCGCCAGCACGACGGGGGCCAGCCACGAGAACAACGCCCCGAGCGCGACCACCGCGACGGTGCCGGGAATCCACCACAGGCGCCCGAAGCGCCGCAGCATGCCGATCAGAAGCGCCGCGCCGCCGGCCGCGAACACGGCTCCGATCGCCGCCGTCTTGGCCTGGTCTCCCAGCCATCCCCCGAAGCCCTGGGTCGAGATCCCGAAGTCCACCGAGCGATCGTGCGCGATCGCAGCGGTCGGCAGCGTGGCCGCGGTCAGGGTGAGCGAGAGCGCAGCACCCGCCGCGGCGGCCCCGAGCAGCGGTCGGCGGGCCAGCCCGTCGAGGCGCCGGCGCACGAATCGCGGCCGGCCGACGGCGAGCACGACCAGTACGCCGCCCTCGATCGCCAGCGTGCCGATGAAGAGCAGCCGCTGGCCGCCGCGGTAGTCATCGGCGCGCTCGATCTGGGCCTCGCTGAAGTAGTCGCGCTCGGAGACCGGAGCGGGATCGATCGCCTCGTCGCGCGGTCGCAGCAGCCACGCCGCGGCCTCCGCGACGAGCACGGCGGCGACCGCCGCCGCCCCGACGCGCCACAGCCCCGCGTGCCGGTCGCTCGGCGACATCGCCGCCTACGATAGACCGCCCCCACCGCCGCCCCCGCAGTGCGCCTCGCGATCATCAGCGACATCCACTCCAACCTCCCCGCCCTCGAGACGGTGCTCGAGGCGTGTGACAACGCCGACGTCGAGCAGATCTGGTGCCTCGGCGACGTCGTCGGCTACGGCGCGCAGCCCGACGAGTGTGCGCGGGTGGTGTCGGAGCGCTGCGAGCTGTCGCTGGTCGGAAACCACGACCTCGCCGTGCTCGGCGAGCTGGAGATCAGCGCGTTCTCTCCCGCCGCCGCCGCGGCGGTCGAGTGGACGCAGTCCAACAGCACCTCCGAGACGCTCGATTTCCTGCGCCGGCTCGAGCCCTCCGACGAGACCCGCGAGGTCGGCCTCTACCACGCCTCGCCGCGCGACCCCGTGTGGG
>WNFU01000833.1_pt1 | contig 43085 bp, 34 predicted proteins | sample 5400121 | NCBI WGS metagenome assembly WNFU01 (sample SAMN13153360, study PRJNA577476) | soil metagenome | isolation source: 100 cm soil or saprolite under grassland replicate 1 | place: USA:California | collected 2016-06-15
GAGCTTGAAGGTCGTGCTGACGTAGCCACCCAGCCGGGTCGGGCCGGTGCCCGCGATCTCCTTGCGCAGGGCGAACAGCTCGCCCCGCAGGGTCCATTCGCGGTACATCGCGCGGGCCGGTGGGCGCCAGGTGAGCCGCAAGTCGAGGCCGCCGACCCTGGTGCGCAGGCTCGAGCCCGGGTCGGTGCCGTACAGACCCGTCCCGCCGAGCTGCATGTAGGCGGAGTGGTTCAACTGCCAGAAGTTGAGGACGTGTAGGAGGTAGCTCGGCCGGCCGGCGCCGCCGAACAGCGCGTCGTCGCTCGCACTCCGGGTGACCTGGGCGGTCAACTCGTGGGTGCCCAACCCCCCAAACGCGCGGTAGAACGAGACCCCGGTTCCGGCGAGGCCGTCTTCGCCCAGATACGTGGTGAGTGCGAGGGGGTATTCGGTCTCGGGTACGGCGTGCAGGTGCCAGCGGTTCAGCTCGCCGAACTGCTGGCGGAACTTTCCGATGTCGAAGCGGACGTGACCCGGCAGGCCCGTCCAGTAGGCGTAGCCCTCCTCGATGCCCACTTCGCCGTTCTCGAGGCTGACGAAGATCTTCGTGCTCGAGTATGGGTCGAGCGGCGACTGGAAGCCGATCTCGAACTCTCGCGGGTCGAAGTTCTCGCGTTGCACCCCGGGCTGCTGCCCGTAGGCGCGCACGTCACCGGTCACGCTGATCTCGGGGTTGAGCTGCGCCTGGCTCCGCTCCCGGCCGATGAATCTCGTGGCCGCTGCGGTGTCGGGCCGGATCCTCGCGGTGTCGGTGCCGGCGGCGGCCGCGGCCGCGGCCCGCAATTGGGCGAGCTCATCGGCCACGGATGTGTCCTGGGCCACCCGCGCCGCCGGAGCGCCGTGCGCCAGCGCGGAGCGCAGGCTGTCGAGCCGTGTTTTGAGCGCGCGCACTTCGGCCGCCAGTGAGTCCAGCTGACGCTGCGCCGGCTCCTGGGCGCGTGCCAGGCACGGCAGAGCGAGCAAGCATACGAGTGCGACGCTGCCTCCGATCACTGCATCGCGATGTACAGTCATCCCAGCCTCCCCTTCGGTCGTCCGAACCTCGCGCCGCGCGCGAGGAGCGCGGGCGCAGCGGTCGTGGTCCGGCGTCCAGTGACGCCGGCTCGGCTAGGCCTGGGAAGGCGGGGCGCGGGGCGGAGCGGTGAGGTGGTCCGGGCCGGCGGTTGGGCTGCAGTCGATCGGGTCGGGGCGGCGCTCAGTGCGCGTCCTCGCCGCCGGCTGCGCGCGGGCCTGGTGGGGCGCGACGCGCGTCCCGGCGTAGTGACACAGCGCGCACCGCAGCTCGTTGTGCAACGGCAGACAGCTGGAGCTGTGCTGCGCCTCGATGTGGGTCGGGGCGTTGAGCTGCTCGGTCGCGTGCGCCAGCGCCACCGCGCCGCCCGCCAGCGCCTGCAGCACGAGGAGCAGCGCGGCGAGCGGCGCGGTGCGGCGATGACGCTGGGTCCGGAATGCGATCACGCTTACCCTACGGGTTCGAGGGTACGTCGCTTGGCCCGCGCGTAAGCGCGGAGCCGGCGGAGCATCCGCCGGTCGTGGCGGACCGGGTCGTCGCCCTTGGGCGTCTCGATAATCTTAATCACGCCGGCGAAACGCGCGTCGCGCATGATGCGCCGGAACGGCTCGGGCCCGATCTCCCCCTCGCCGATCCACTGGTGGCGGTCCAGATGCGACCCCGGCGCGGCCTTGGAGTCGTTCAAGTGCAAGCACTTGACGAGCCCCAGGCCCACCTCCCGGTCGAACCGCTCCCATACCTCGTCGAGCCCGGCGGCCACGTCATACCCCGCGGCGTGCAAATGGGCCGTATCCAGGCAGAACCCGACTCGCACCCGGGCCGCCGCCGGCAGGGCGTCGCGCAGCGCCCGCAACTCCTCGAACGTGGACCCCAGCGCCGTCCCGGCGCCCGCCGTCCCCTCGACGAGCACCCCGACGTCGCCCGGCACCGCCGCGAGGCACTCCGCGTAGGCGCGGGCGTTCCGCTCGAGCCCCGCGCCGCGGTCGTCGAGGTAGTGGCCCGGGTGGGACACGACCCACGCGATGTCGAGCAGGCGGCACCGGGTCAGCTCACCGATGAAACAGCGCGCGCTCTTCGCCCGCAGGGCGTCATCGGGCGAGGCGAGGTTGATGAGATAATTGTCGTGGGACACGACCGCGCGGATCCCGCTCGCCGCGAGCTCCGAGCGGAAGGCCGCGGTCTGCGCCGGGGTCAAGAGCGGCTCCCGCCACTGGTTCGGGGTCTTCGTGAAAACCTGAATCGCGGTCGCGCCTATGCCCGCGCCGCGGGCGGGAGCCCGCGCGATCCCGCCAAGCGTCGAGACGTGGGCGCCGAGCAGGTCGTCCGGTAAGCGCCTCAGCCCCAATCCCCCTCCGTGAACGCGAGCCGCGAGATCAGTGGCACGAACCGCACGCCGCCGGCGTGGCGCTCTTCGAGCCCGGCCGGCGCCCGCCGGAGAATGACCAGCTCTTGGGCCCCCAGGTCACCGATGGGGATGACCAGTCGGCCGCCGGGGGCGAGCTGCTCGGTGAGGGGTGGGGGCACGGCGGGCGCGGCGGCCGTGACCATGATGCCCTGGAACGGTGCACGCTCCGGCCACCCGGCCGCGCCGTCGCCCAGCCGGGTCTCGATGCCCGCGAGCTTGAGACGCCGAAAGCGCTCCTCGGCTTCCACCAGGAGATCGGGGAGGCGCTCGATCGTGTACACGCGCGCGCCGAGGTGCGCGAGCACCGCGGTCTGGTAGCCCGACCCGGTGCCGATCTCGAGCACCCGGTCGCCGCGCCGCGGCGCGAGGGCGGTGGTCATCAGCGCGACGATGAAGGGCTGTGAGATCGTCTGGCCGTTTCCGATCGGGAGGGGCGCGTCGTCGTAGGCTTCGTCCAACAGGTGCGGCGGGAGGAACCATTCGCGCGGCACCGACGCCAGGGTCGCCAGGACCCGGCGGTCCGCGATGCCGCGCCCCGCGAGCTGGCTCGCGACCATGCGGCGCCGCTTCCGGCGGGTCTCAGGCGCCGGGACGCCCACGTGCGGCACCGCGCTGTTGCTGTCGCATAGGGTGAACTATACCTTGACAAGCCTCAACCTCGCGGTGGCCCCGGTGCCCGAGCAGACGCAGCCCAGAATCCTCCTCGTCGGCGATGCCGGCGCGCGGCCGGACGGCCTGGAGCGCTTCCTCGTTCGGGGTGGGTTCCAGGTCACCGAGGCGTCGTTTCCCCTCCCGGGGCCGGCCCTTCCCAACCAGCACCCGCCCGACCTCCTGATCTTCGCCGTCGGGGCCAAGGGGGCGCCGCTCGCGGACGCCGTGCGCGAGCTCGCCGCCGCCCCGGCGTTCGCGGGCGCCCCCGTGATCGTCCTGGTGGCCGACGGCGGGGCCGACGCCGTCGCGGATGCCCTGCAGGCGGGGGCGCAGGACGCCATGACGAGCCCGGTCCACTTCGGCGAGCTGCGCGCCCGGATCGACGCCGACCTGCGGATTCACCGTGATCGCGACGAGGCCCGCGACGCCCTGCGCTCCCGGGATCTCCTCTTCGACATCTTCCAGGAAGTCTCGGCCGTGCTGCGCGCGGACGAGATCTTCCAGACCCTCGTGCGGCGGGTCGGGCAGGCGTTCGGGCTGGCGCATTGCTCGTTCGTGCTCACCGCGCCGGACGAGGACAAGGGCCGCGTGGTCGCGGTGTACGAGAACCCGGCGATCCGCGACCTGCGCGTGGATCTCGAGCGCTATCCCGAGATCCAGGAGGCGATTCGCACTGAGCGCCCGGTGATCGTCCACGACGTGAAGGAGCACCCCCTCTTCGAGACCCTGCGCAAGCGGTGGCTGCAGCAGCAGGTCGACGTGAAGGTGCAGGCCGCCGTGGCGCTGCCGGTGTTCGTCCAGGGTCGCGCGGCCGGCGTGTTCTTTCTGCGGACCCTGCAGGGCGACCCGCAGCTCCGGCCGCAGGACGTGGCGTTCGCGAACACCATCGCACAGGCGGCGGCGCGCGTGCTCGCGAACGAGGAGCGCCGCGCGGCGATTTACCGCCGCCAGCTCAGCGCCGGGGTGACGGACGTGCTCACAGGCTGCGCGAGCCTCGACGCCCTCGACCGCCGCCTGCGCGACGAGTTCGAGCGCGCGCGCCGCTACTCCCTGCGCTTCGCGCTCGTCGTGATCGACGTGGACCGGCTGCGGGACGTCAACGAGCGGCTGGGCCAGGCGGCGGGGGACCGGGTGCTCGCGGAGATGGGCGCGATGATGCAGCACGAGATCCGCGCGCCGGACTTCGTGGCGCGCTACGGCGGGGACGAGTTCGCGCTCATCCTCCCCGAAACCGACGGGCCGGGCGGGCGGCAGCTGGTGGAGCGCGTGCGGCGGGTGCTGACGCGCCGCTCATTCCCCGACTTGGGCCCCGGCAAGGCGCCGAGCATCTCGGCCGGCGTGGTCGCCTTCCCCCATTCGGAGGTGCTGCGTCCCGAGGACCTGTTCGCGCACGTCGAGGCCGCGCTCGCACGGGGGAAGAAGGCAGAGGCCGACCGGATCGGGGTCGCCCTGGAGAAGCCCTAGTCCAGCGTCTTGTGGAACCGGCGCACCGACGCGGCGATCATCACCACGGCGAACCCGGTCAGGATCACCACCTCGCGCCACAGCGCCTCCAACCCCACGCCCTTGAGCAGGATGCCGCGCAGCACCTTGAGGAAATGCGTGAGCGGCAGCAGCAGCCCCACCCACTGGAACAGCACCGGCATCGCCTGCCGCGGGAACATGAATCCCGAAAGCAGGATGTTCGGCAGCACGAAGAAGAAGCTCAGCTGCATCGCCTGCTGCTGCGTGCGGACCAGCGTCGAGATGAACAGGCCGAACGACAAGCTTGCCACGACGAAGATCAGCGCGATGCCGTAGAGCAGCAGTACGTTGCCGGTGAGCGGGACGTCGAACACGAAGCGGCCGAGCAGCAGCACCGTGCTCATCTGGATCAGCCCCACCCCGACGTAGGGCGTGATCTTGCCCAGCATCAGCTCGGTCTTCGTCACCGGCGTGACGATGAGCTGCTCCAGGGTGCCGCGCTCGCGCTCCCGCACGATCGCCATGGATGTCACGAGCACCATGGTGATCGTGAGGATCACGCCCACCAGCCCGGGGACGATGTAGTTGGGGCTGCGGAGCCCGGGGTTGTAGCGCGGGCGGACGCGGGCCTCCAGGGGGACGTCGGCGCGGCCGGCCGCGCGGGAGAGGATCAGGAGGTTGCGCATCTGGGCGACGCCGGCCGCGGCGTTGATCGCGGCTTGGGAGGCGAGCGGGTCGGCCGCGTCCACGATGACCTGGACGGTCGCGGTGGTCCCGCGGCCCAGCCGCCGCGCGTAGTCGGAGGGGACGACGATGCCGGCCTGCGCGTCGCCCCGTGCGATCGCACGGTCGAGCGCCCGCCGGCCGTCGACGTGGGCGACGATGCGGAAGTTGCCGGTGTTCTGAAACGCGGCGATCAGGTCGCGGCTTGCGGGCGTGCGCGACTCGTCCAGCACGACGGTGGGCAAGTTGCGGACGTCGGTCTGGATGGCGAAGCCGAACAGCAGCAGCTGCACGACCGGGATCCCGACCATGATGCCCAGCGTCAGCCGGTCGCGGCGCATCTGGATGAATTCCTTGCGGAACATCGGCCAGAAGCGCGGCATCATCGCTCGTCGCGCTCCTGCAGGATCACGAACGCGTCTTCGAGCGTGCGGCCGCCCACCTGCGCCGCGACCTCGCCCGGCGTGCCGAGGGCGATGAGGCGACCGAAGCTCATCATGGCCAGCCGCCCGCACCGCTCCGCCTCGTCCATGTAGTGCGTGGTGATGATGACGGTGGTCGCCTGGCGCGCGAGGTCGTGGATCGCGCGCCAGAAGTTGCGGCGCGCCGCGGGGTCGACGCCCGCCGTCGGCTCGTCGAGGAACAGCACGGCCGGGCGGTGGAGCAGCGCGCAGCCGAGCGCGAGCCGCTGTTTCCAGCCGCCCGAGAGCTGCGCCGCGAGCTGGCCGAGCCGGCCGGAGAGCCCGATGAAGGCGATCACGTCGGCGAGCCGCTCGGTCCGCGCCGCCCCGCTGAGCCCGTACACGCCGGCGTAAAAGTCCAGGTTCTCGGCGACGGTCAAGTCCTCGTACAGGCCGAACCGCTGGGACATGTAGCCGATGCGCTGCTTGATCTGCTCCGGGGCGACGGCGACGTCGATCCCCGCGACCAGCGCCGTCCCCTCGGAGGGCTCGAGCAAGCCGCACAGCATGCGGATGGTGGTCGTCTTGCCCGAGCCGTTCGGCCCGAGCAGCCCGAACACCTCCCCGGTCTCGATGCGGAGGTCGAGCCCGCGCACCGCCGCGAGCGCGCCGAAGCGGCGCGTGAGGCCGCGCGTCTCGACGGCGGCCTGGATCACGGCCGGAGCGGGATCTCGACGGTGACGGGCATTCCGGCCTTCAGGCGCCCGCCCTCGTCGCCGCCGTCCGTTTCCACCTTGATGCCGAACACGAGGTCGGCCCGCTCACGCTCCGTGAGCGCGGCGCGTGGGGTGAACTCGGCGCGCGACGCGATCTCCACGACGCGGCCCTTGTACGCCCGGCCGTCGCCGTCCACCCACACCGTGACCGGCTGGCCGAGCGTCACCCGGCCGATGTAGGGGTCCCCCACGTAGGCCCGGATCCAGGGCCGGCGCACCAGCCCGACCGAGACGACCGGCATCCCGACCCCGAGCGCCTCGCCGGGCTCGGCGTAGCGCGTGAGCACGATGCCGTCCGCGGGTGCGAGGATCGTGAGCTGGTCCCGGATGGCCTCGGTCACCGCGACGCCCGCCCGCGCCGCCACCGACTCCCGCGTGGCCGCCCGCACGGCCTGGAGGCGCGCGGCGGCGGCCGCGGCGGCGGCGGCGAGGTTCTCGAACTGCTGCGTCGAGATCACCCCACTACGGTGCAGCGGCATGGCGCGGCGCAGATCGTTGGCGGTGCGCTGGCTGTCCGCGAGCGCGGCCGCGATCTCCGCGGTGCGCGCCCCCGCGGCCTGCGCCTGAGCGCGCCGCTGGGTGATCAGGGCGTCGAGCCCCGGCTGCTCCAGCAGCGCCACGGTGTCGCCCGCGCGCACGGTGTCGCCCTCGTCCTTCAGCAACCGCACGAGACGGCCGGCGGCGAGCGGCGCCAGCCGCGCCTCGCGAATCTCCACGGTTCCGGAGACCCGGAGCACGCCCGCGTCGCGATGACACGCGGCGAACAGCGTTGCACAAACGACGTCACGCAACAGCGTCGCGCGCAGGCGTCGCGCGGAACCGTGGCGTGACGCCGCTGCGTGACGTCGTCGCGCGACGTCTTGGCTCGACGCCTCCGCCCGACGCCTCACGTTTATTTGTGACTTTTCAGCCAATTGATCGGGTCGAGCGCGATCCCGCCCTGGCCGCGGATCTCGAAGTGCAGGTGGGGTCCCTGGTCACTCGACTCGCCGCCGACGTGGCCGACGAGCTGCCCCTGCGCGACGCGCTCTCCCTGCGCCACGGCGGCGTCCCTCAGATACCCGTAGAAGGTGTAGTAGCCCCCGCCGTGGTTGATCAGCACCGAGGTGAGGTAGGTGCCGAGCGGTCCGGCCAGGCTGACGGTGCCGCCGGCGATCGCCCGCACCGGGGTGCCCGCCGGCGCCGCGATCCCGATGCCGTGCCAGGGGATGCGGGTCTGGTTCGGTCCGGTGGCGGTGCCGAACTGGTACACCAGCCTCCCTTCGACCGGCCAGTCGAGCCGGCCGAGGTCGGCGGTCGTGATCGACGCGGCAGCAGTCGCGGCGCCGCGGGCTTCGGCCTCGCGCCGCGCGCGCTCGAGCGCCGCGATGCGGTCGTTCAGGGTTCGCTCGTCGCGCTCGAGCTGCGACAACCGCTGCTCCGCCTCGCGCGCGCTGCGGCGCGTCTCCCGCAGGGAACCCTGCCGCTCGTGCTCGAGCTGCAGGTAGCGGTCCAGCTCCTGGGTGCGCTCGCTGCGGCGCCGCGCCAGGGCGTCCCGGGCGTCCACCAGCGTCTGCCGCTCGCGCGCGATGCGGCCCTGCAGCTTGAACATGTCGTTCGCGAGCAGCCGGTCCTGCCGGCTCACGAGGTACAGATACTTGTAGCGCGACAGCAGGTCGCCGAAGCTCTCGGCGGCGAACAGCACCTGGTACGCGTACAGCGGGCCGCGCTTCGAGATGTCCACCAGCCGCCGCTCCAGCACCGCCCGCTTCTCCTCGAGCGCGTCTTGCGCGAGCAGCAGGTCCACGGTGGTGCGGTCGATCTCGACGGAGAGGCTGGCGATCTGGCGGTCGAGCTCGTTGACGATGCGGTTGGTGGTCTCCCGCTGCCGCTCGATGTTCGACAGCTCGTCGCTGAGGGAGTGCGCTTGCGTGCGCAGCCGCTCGAGCTCGCGCTCGACCTGAGTGCGCTCGCGGCGGATGTCTTCCAACCGCTGCTGGTTGTCTCGGAGCTGCTGATCGAAGGGGGCGGGCCGTTGAGAGGCAAGAGACGTTGCACAAAAGACGTAGCACAGAGACGTCACGCAAAGACGTCGCGCGACACCGCAAACGGTTGGACGCCTCTGCGTGACGTCTGAGCGTGACGTCTGAGCGTGACGTTTCACGCGTGACGCCTTCTACGCGCCTCGCGATGCCTCACGCTTGACGCCTCATACCCGTCTCAGGTGCCGCCCCACCGACGCCGCGCTCCCGAAGAAGCCGATGAGCATCCCAAACCCGACGATGGCGACGGCTTGCTCGCGCGAAAAGAACGCGGCGTGGATGAGCCAGCGGTCGATGAGCGCGTAGGCGCCGTACGAGAGGCCGACCGCGACGAGCCCTCCCAGCATCCCCTTGAGGGCGCCCTGCAGGAGGAACGGCCGCCGGATGAAGCCGTCGGTCGCGCCCACGAGGCGCATGATGGCGATCTCGCGGCTGCGCTGCAGCACCGCCATCCGGATGGTGGTGCCGATGATGATGATCGCCACCGCCGCAAAGGCCGCGCCCACCACGAGCCCGACCGCGGCCGCGATCTGGCGCAGCCGGTCGACGTTCTCCACCCAGTCGCGCCCGAACCGCACGTCGTCCACGAAGCCGAAGCCGCGGAGCCGCTCGGCGACCTCGTTCACGTGCTCGGCGTCGCGAAAGCGCGGCTTGAGCCTGACCTCGATCGACGCCGGCAGGGGATTGCGCTCGAGCTCCCGGAGCACGTCGCGGAACTCGACCAGCTCACGGCGGGCGCGCCGCAGCGCCTCGTCCTCGCTCACGTACGCCGCGCCCTGGACCTCGGGGAACGTCTCGATGTCCTTCTCGGCGAGCAATATGGTCTCGATCGGGGTGCCCGGCAGCAGGTAGGTGACGATCTCCACCCGCTCGGCCACGTCGCGCAACGCCTGCTGCAGGTTCACCGCCACGAGCCCGAACAGTCCTACGACGAACAGCGAAAACGCGATCGTGGTGACCGACAGGGTGGAGAGCAGCGGGGCACGCCGGAACGCGAGCAGCGCCTCGCGGATGACCAGGTTCACGGGCTCGCGGCCTGGTCGCGGGAGTCGTCCACGGCGGAGTCGTACACCAGCGCGCCTTCCTGCAGCTCGATCACCCGGTACGGCGCCTGCCGGACGAGGTCGAGATCGTGGGTCGCCATCACCACCGCGGTCCCGCTGGCGTTGATGTCCCGCAGCAGCTGGAACACGCCGCGCGTGGCGCGCTCGTCGAGGTTGCCGGTGGGCTCGTCGGCGAGCAGCACGGTGGGCTCGTTCACCAGCGCGCGCGCGATCGCGACGCGCTGCTGCTCGCCGCCCGACAGCTCGCGCGGGTAGGCCTGCGCCTTGGCGGCGAGCCCGACCTGGGTCAGCACCCGCATCACGCGCGCGGGGATCGACGACCGCCGCGCCCCCGTCACCTCGAGCGCGAACGCGACGTTCTCCTCGGCGGTGCGGTCCTCGAGCAGCCGGAAGTCCTGAAACACGATGCCGAGGCGGCGCCGTAACATCGGGACGGCCTTGCGGCGCAGCTCCGCCAGGTTGAAGCCCGAGACGCGCACCTCGCCGCTCGTCACGGGCTCTTCGGCGTAGATGAGCTTGAGGACGGTGGATTTCCCGGCGCCGGAGTGGCCGGTGAGAAACACGAACTCGCCCTTCGCGATGTGAAATGAAACGTCCTTCAGGGCGAGCCCCCCTTTCGGGAAGGCCTTGAAGACATTCGTGAACTTGATCACTTACAGCTGCGCCAGGGCCTGGGCGAAGTCCGCGAGGATGTCGTCGGCGTCCTCCAGTCCGATGGAAAATCTCAGGAAGCCGTCGGGAATGCCAGCCCGGGCCCGGTCTTCCGGAGAGAGGTTCGCGTGGGAGGTGAGCCGCGGCTCGGAGACGAGCGTCTCCACCCCGCCCAGGCTGGGCGCGTGCGCCGCGATCGTGAGGGCGCGGAGGAATCGCTCCGCCGCGCGCGCGCCCCCCTTCAGCTCGAGCCCCAACATACCCCCGAACCCGTTCATGATCCGCTTCGCGCCCTCGTGATCCGGGTGCGACGGCAGGCCGGGGTAGTGCACGGCGGCGAACTGCGGCTGCTTGCCGCACCACTCGGCCACCTGCAGGGCCGTGTGGTTCTGCCGCTCGACGCGGACCGCGAGGGTCTTCATTCCCCGCTCGATCAGCCAGGCGGCCATGGGGTCGAGCGCCTGCCCCCACACCTGCATCAGCTTCCGCACCTCCTCGATCACCGATTCCGTCCCCGCCACCGCTCCCGCCACCACGTCGGAGTGCCCGTTCAGGTACTTCGTGGCGCTGTGGATGACCACGTCGGCGCCGTGCTCCAGGGGCCGGAAGTTGAGGGGCGTCGCGAACGTCGAGTCCACGACGAGCGCCAGCCCTTCCGCCTTGCAGAGCGCCGCGATCGGCGCCAGGTCGATGATCCGCAGCAACGGGTTGGTCGGCGTCTCCACGAAGAGCGCCCGGGTGTTCTTCTTGAGCGCGCGTTTCCAGGTGCGCGGCTCCAACGGCGTCACGAACGTCACGTCGATGCCCAAGCGGCCGAATTCCTGCGCGAACAGCCGGTGCACGCCGCCGTAGATCCACTCGCTCGAGAGCAGGTGGTCCCCGGGACGCAGCACCGCGAGGTGCGCCAGCGCGGTCGCGCCCATCCCGCTCCCCACGAAGATGGCCGCCTCCGCGCTCTCGAGCAGGGCCAGGCGCTTGGCGACGCTGATCTGGTTGGGGTTGTTGCCGTAGCGCGTGTAGAGCACTTCCGCGGTCGAGCCGACCGGGTTCGTGAAGGTGCTGCTCTGGTACAGCGGCGTGACCACCGGGGACCACTCGGGGCGGGTCTCCGGGTCGCCGTGGATGGCGCGGGTGGAGAAACCGAGCCGGCGCTTCACCGGCCGCTCACGCGAGCGTCAGCGCGAAGGCCCCTTCGGCGGTGCGCGCCGCGAGGCGCCGCGCCACGAGGTCCTGGAGCAGCGCCGCCGCCGCCCCGGGCGCGCCTACGATGTCGAGCGTGCCGTCGGGCCGCTCGACCACGGCGGCGAGGCCGTGGCCCGTGAGCACGGGCTCGATCGCCTCGCGGTGCCCGTCGCCGATCCCCGAGAGCACCAGGACCACGTGCCGGCCCCGCAGCAGCTTGGCCACGATCTCGTCGGCGCAGGAGTAGTCGATGCAGCCGACGCCCCGGAAGTCCATCCGCGCCACCACCCCTTCACCCCCGTCCCCCCAAGCCCCTCCACCGGACGGGTCCGAGATCGCGCGCTCGATCCGCTCGCGCACCACCCGGCCCGTGGGGCGGGTGACGAGGTCCGCGTAAACGCCCGACACGGACTGCTGCAGCACCGCGTGCACGTCGATGTGCCGAATCACCGCGTCGTGGACCCCTGCTCGGGAATGATGATGAGCACCTGGGCGCCCGGAAAGGGCGGCAGGCCGTCTTTCAGGGGGACGTCGTCATCCCAGGTCGGCACGATCGCGATGCGCGCCGTGCCGCTCCGGATGGCGATCTTGCCGTCCCAGCGAGCGAGATAGCGGCGAATTCCCGCCAGCCCCTGGCCGCGGCCCGGATCGCGGAACCGGCTCACGCCCTGTATCAGCGCCGCCTCGAGCGCGGCTGCGTCACCCCAGCGGTCGCCGAACCGCTTGCTCTGCGTCGGTTCGAGCGAATGGCCGAACCCCACGCCGGCGTCCGCCACCGCGATCACGACCACCCGCCGGGCGAGCGTGCGGCGCCACGTGTAGGCCTGCACCGCCACCCACCCGCCCGTGCCGGCGTGCTCTACAATATTCTGGCACGCCTCGGAAAGCGCCATAGCGAAGCCCATCGTCGCCTTCGGATCGAGCCCGAGCTTGGACGCCAGAATGGCCGAGGCGCGCTGCTGAATCCTGCTCACGACCGCGTGCACGTCCTCCGCCGCGCGCACCGGCGTCACGGGCAGCAGGACGTCGCTCTCTTCCTGCGCCTTCGGTTTCGCGACCTTGCCGTGGATCTCGAACAGCTCGGCGGCCTCGTGGAAGAACCCGGCGCGCGTCCAGTAGCTGAGCACCTCGCGGTTGGTGGGCACGGTGAGGAGCGGCCGGTCGGCCGCTCCCGGGGGTCCAGGCCCGCCGCCCCCGTCCCCCGTGCCGCGCCGCGCCGCCTGCCCCGCGGCGAGCAATCCCACCAGCCCGTACGGCGACGCCCACTCTGCCGCGTGCGCGTCGAACAGCAGGCGTTCGCCGTTCCCGCGCGCCTCGGCGAACGCGCCCGCGAACTGATCGAAGGAGCGGTCGTCGAATTGCGCCGGCACTTCGACCAGCCGCGTCATACCGTGCTCAGCCGTCCGAGCAGATGGTCGCGCAGGCCGGTGGCGCCTCGGTGGGTGACGTTGCGGGCGCCCATCGCGGTGCCGTGGCGCAGGGCATGTTCCAGCGGGTGCCCCGCGACGAGCGACGCGACCACGGTCGCGCCGAACACGTCACCGCACCCCGTCGGGTCTCCCTCGCGCCCGGGCGGCGGCTCGGCCGCAACGAGCGCGGTCCGCGTGGGCCCGACGCGGCTCCCGGTCTCGGCGTGCACCGCTCTGTCGAAATAGGCCGCGCCCTTCGCCCCGAGCGTCACGACGAGCGTCTGGCAGCCCTGGGCGAGGGCCCCGGCCGCGACCTGGAGCGGGTCGTCGCCGAGCTGCTTCATCTCCTCCTCATTCACCTGCACCACGTCGAAGCAGCCGAACCACGCCGGCGCGCCGGGGAGCGGCTGCGGCACGCGCGTCCCGTCCGGCTCTCGGCCAAGGAAGAGGCTGTGCAGGTCTGCGTAAATGAGCCGCCGGAAGCCGCGGCGCACGAACTGCGCCGTCTCCAGCTCCATCTCGTAGCCGGAGATGAAGTTCACGTACAGGGCGTCGAGGTCGGAGAGCTGGGGGCCAAGCTCGACCCACGTCCACGGAGGCACCCCGCCCGACATCTGCTCGCAGCGACGCTCGAATTCGTAGTAGCGCAGCGTCACTCGGTTGTTCGGCTCCGGGACCTCGATGAAGCGCGTGCCGGGAGTCACGTGCCGGAGGCTGCGCAGGAAGGCATTCGCTGTCGCCGCGAGGTCCCGGCCGACCTTGATGATCGGGACGATCACCCAATCGTCCGGCAGCGTGGCGTCCAGCGCCGCGAGCGAGTACGCGATGCCGCCCCACTCTTCGATCGCCGGCTGCGCCGGATCGCGCCCGTGGATCGTGTCCCACACCATCGACCCGGCGACGCCGAGCCGCTTCACACCCGCCCCCAGGTGCGCTTCATGAAGACCGCCGCGGCGCCGTACACGCCCGCCGTGCCGGCCAGCTCGCCGGGCACGATCCGGCATACGTCCACGGCCGGCTTGAAGGCCCGGCGCTTCACCTCGCTCCGCAACGGTGCGAACAGCCGGTCGCCGGCGAGCGTGACGCCGCCGCAAATCACCACGACCTGCGGGTTGAACACGTTGATGATGTTCGCGACCCCCGCGCCGAGGAACTTGGCCGTGTCCCGCACGACTTCGAGCGCGTACCCGTCGCCGTCATGCGCCGCTTCGTACACGACCTGCGCCGTGATCCGGGAGAGGTCGGCGTTCACGTACTTGGGGAGCGACGTCTCGGCCCCCGCTTCGATGCCCTCGACCGCCCGCGCGGCGATGGCCGGCCCCGACGCGTACGCCTCGAGGCAGCCGTAGTTGCCGCACTTGCAGCGCCGCCCGGTCGAGTCGATGGTCATGTGGCCGATCTCCCCGGCGATGTCCGACGCGCCCCGGTAGATCTCGCCCGACAGCACGATCCCGCCGCCGATCCCCGTACCGATCGTGAGCCCGACCACGTGGTCCGCGCCCCGTGCCGCGCCGCGCCACCACTCGCCGAAGATGGCGCAGTTGGCGTCATTGTCGAGCGTGGCGGGCATCCCGAGCGCCCGGGTGATGAGCTCCCGCAGCGGGTAGTTCACCCAGCCGAGATTCGGCGTCAGCAGCACGACGCCGCGGGTCGTGTCGAGCGGCCCGGGCGAGCCGATCCCCACGCCCACGACTTCCCGGTCGTGCGCCGCCGCGATGGACGCGCGCGCGAGCCTCACGATTCGCCCGAGCACGGCCTCCGCTCCCTGCTCGGAGAACGTCGGCTCCGAGACGAGCCCCAGCACCTCCGAGCCGTCGGCGGCGACCGTGCCGACGACGATGTTCGTCCCGCCGATGTCAATCCCGACGATGTAACGCACCGGTTGCCTCGATGGCCTTGAGCACGTCTGCGACCGTGAGCGACTTCATGCACAGGTGATGCCCCAGCGGGCAGCGCCGCGGCCCGTGGGTCGAGCACGGGCGGCACGCCAATCCATCCAGCTCCACCACCTGGTCCCGCGGCCCCCGCGGACCGAAGCCGAACGCCGGCACGGTGGGTCCGAAGACCGCCACCGTCGGGGTGCCGACCGCCTGGGCGAAATGCAGCGGGGCGCTGTCGTTCGTCACCAGCACGACGGCGCGCCGGATCACCTCCGCCGCCTGGCGCACGGTCAGCCTGCCGCAGCTACTGACTGCCCGACCGCCCGACCGCCCGACCGCCGCGGTGATCTCGGAGGCCAGGGTGGCATCTTCCGGTCCTCCGACCACGACGATCCCCCCGCGGGCCGCGAGCTGCTCGGCCAACTCCCCGTAGTAGGGCCACCGCTTGCTCCCCCAGATCGAGCCCGGCGCGAGCGCCACGAACGGCTCGCGGATCCCGTGCTCGCGCAGGAAGCCCTCCGTCGTCGCGCGGTCCGGGACCGGGATCTCGAGCGACGGCATAGACGGCATAGCCCCGCCCGTCAGGGCGGGGCCCCCTGTCAGGGCGGGGCCCCCCGTCAGGGCGGGGTCCCCCGCGAGCGCCAGCAGGCGGTCGATCTCGTGACCGGTCTCCGCGCGCCGCCGCACGTCCGTGTAGAGGAGGGGCCACGCCCCGTGGAATCCCACGCGCCGCCGGATGCGCGCGAGCCACGCCAGCCCCGCCGTCCGCAGCGAGCGATGAGGAAGATACGCGGCCGCGTACCGCTCCGCCCTGAGCCGGCGGGCGAGCGCGACGAGCTTCCGGAGCCCGCGGTCCTTGCCGCGCTTGTCGTAGGCGATGACCTGCCGCACCGCCGGATGGGTCTCGAGGAGCGGCGCCGCCGTGGGCGTCGTGACGACGTCCACGGGCCCGTGTCGCCGGGCGAGCGTCTCGAGCAGGGGCGTCGTGAGCACGACGTCCCCCAGGAACGCCGTTTGGATGACAAGGGCGGGCGCGGCAGCGGGCGTGCGGCGCGTCACGGCTAGTCAACCTGGAGGACCGCGAGGAAGGCTTCCTGCGGGACCTCGACCGTGCCCACCTGCTTCATCCGCTTCTTCCCCTCCCGCTGTTTCTCGAGCAGCTTGCGCTTGCGCGTGACGTCGCCGCCGTAGCACTTGGCGGTCACGTTCTTGCGCAGCGGGCGGACGGTTTCCCGCGCGATCACCTTGGTGCCGATCGCCGCCTGGATCACGACCTCGAACAGCTGCCGCGGGATCAGCTCCTGCAGCTTCTCGGCGATCTTCTTCCCCCACTCGTACGCCTTGTCGCGATGGATGATGACGGAGAACGCGTCCACCGGCTCGCCGTTCAGCAGCATGTCGAGCTTCACCAGGTCCGCCGGCCGGTACTCGAGGAACTCGTAGTCGAGCGACGCGTATCCCCGGGACAGCGTCTTCAGCTTGTCGTAGAAGTCGAGGATGATCTCGGCGAGCGGGAACTCGAAGCTGAATTCGACCCGGGTCGGGTCGACGTAGTGCATCCCCTGGTACACGCCGCGCCGCTCCTGGCCGAGCTTCATGATCGCGCCGATGTACTCCGCCGGCACCAGGATCCGTGCCTTGACGTACGGCTCCTTGATGTGGTCCACGGTGGAGCCGTGCGGCATCAGGCTCGGGTTCTCGACCAGTTCGACCGCGCCGTCCGTCCGATGCACGTGGTACTCCACGTTCGGCACGGTGCTGATCAGGTCGAGGTCGAACTCCCGCTCGAGCCGCTCGCGCACGATCTCCATATGGAGCAGCCCGAGGAACCCGCAGCGGAACCCGAACCCGAGCGCGACCGACGACTCGGGCTCGTAGTGCAGCGACGCGTCGTTGAGCTGGAGCTTGGCGAGCGCGTCGCGCAGCTCCTCGAACTGGCTCGCATCCGTCGGGTAAAGCCCCGCGAACACCATCGACTTGACGTCCCGGTAGCCCGGCAAGAGGTCGACGTCCCGGTGCTCGGCGTCGAGCACCGTGTCGCCCGGGCGGGTCTCCCGCACCCCGCGGACGTTCGCGACGAAGTAACCCACCTCGCCTGCCTCGAGACGCTCGGCCGGCTTGTGGCCGAGCTGGAGGTAGCCCACTTCGTCCACCTCGTAGACGTCTTCCTTGTGCGCCCCGAAGGCGATCTTCATTCCCGGCTGGACGGTCCCATCCACCACCCGGATGCTCGGAATGGCGCCGCGGTAGCGATCGTAGTAGGAGTCGAAGATCAGCGCCCGCAGCGGGGCGTCGTGGTTTCCGCGCGGCGGCGGGACCCGGTGCACCACCGCGTCGAGCAGCTCGGGAACGCCCGAACCCTCCTTGGCCGAGATGCGGAGGATGTCGTCCGCCTTCGCCCCGATGAGATCGTGGATCTCCCGCGCCCGCCGGTCGGGCTCGGCGCCGGGCAGGTCGATCTTGTTCAGCACGGGGATGATCTCGAGGCCCGCGTCGAGCGCGAGGAACAGGTTCGAGATCGTCTGCGCCTGGATCCCCTGCGACGCATCCACCACGAGGATCGCCCCCTCGCACGCCGCCAGCGAGCGCGAGACCTCGTAGGTGAAATCCACGTGGCCGGGGGTGTCGATGAGGTTCAGCTCGTACAGCTGGCCGTTTCTGGCGTGGTAGCTCATCCGCACGGCGTTGAGCTTGATCGTGATGCCGCGCTCGCGCTCGAGGTCCATCGTGTCGAGCACCTGCTCGCGCATCAAGCGCTTGTCGAGCGTGCCCGTCAGCTCGATGAGCCGGTCGGCCAGGGTCGACTTCCCGTGGTCGATGTGGGCCACGATGCAGAAGTTGCGGATGTGGTCTTGGCGCATGTCGGCAGGGAAATATAGGTGCTAGGTGCTAGGTGCTGGGTGCTAGGTGGTGAAGGGAAGTCCTAGCGCCCAGCACCTAGCACCCAGCACCTGACTAACACCCGACCTGCGTCCCGACCTATCTTTGCGTCACCCCCGCATGCCCCCCGTCACCGGTTGGTTCGACCTCGCTCCGAAGGGCGGCTTCCTGCGCCTCGCGGCGAACGGCTACCTGCCCACGAAGGGCGACCCGCCGGTCCGCCTGCCCGGGCTGCGGCGCGGCGACCTCGTGACCCTCGAGAACGGTCGCGTGCTGCACGTGAACGGCGCGCCGCCGGGCACGAGCCTCGCCGACCGCCCCGACTTCGCGAAGCTCGGCGCGGTCCATCCCTCACGGCCGCTGCTGCTCGAGACGTCCCGTGCTTCGAGCCCGCGCACCGCCGAGATCCAACGCGTCGTGGACCTCGTCTGTCCGTTCGGGTTCGGCCAGCGGGCGCTCATCGTGTCGCCGCCCAAAGCCGGAAAGACCGTGATGCTCCAGGCGATCGCCGAAGGCGTGGCACTGAACTACCCGGCGGCCACCCTCCTCATCCTGCTCGTGGACGAGCGGCCGGAGGAGGTGAGCGAGATGGTGGATTGGGGTCGCGGCGAGGTGATCGCCTCGAGCTTCGACCTCCCGCACGAGCGGCACGTCGCAGTGGCCGACATGGTGTTCGACCACGCCCGCCGCCAGGTGGAGCTCGGCCACGACGTGGTGATCGTGCTCGACTCGCTCACCCGACTCGCCCGCTCGCACAACACCGCGGGGCGGTCGACCGGCCGCACGCTGTCCGGCGGGCTCGACGCGAACGCGCTCGCGAAGCCGAAGGCGCTGTTCGGGGCGGCGCGCGCGGTGCCGGGCGGCGGTTCCCTCAGCGTCGTCGCGACGGCGCTCGTCGAGACCGAGAGCCGGATGGACGACGTGATCTTCGAGGAGTTCAAGGGGACCGGCAACGCGGAGTTGCGGCTCGCCCGCGAGCTCGCGGACCGGCGGATCTACCCCGCGGTGGACATCGCCGCGAGCGGCACGCGGCGGGAAGAGCTGCTCGCGGACCCGGCCACCGTCGATGCCAAACAAAAGCTCCGGCGGGGACTCGCGGGGCTCCCGCCGGAGAAGGCCATGGAGGTGCTGCTGGCGCAGGTCAAGCGGGCCAAGACCAACGCGGAGCTGCTCGCGCCGCGCCCGTAGCCGATCAGTTCCCCGCCTGCACGATCTGCCTGTAGCTGTCGGGGTTCCACTTCGGCCGCACCGGGGTATTCGCGACGTCGAGCCCGAGGTAGAACACGAGCTTGATGATGCGCGACTCCTTCTCCGCGTCGATCTTGTCCGGCGAGTCGCTCACCTGGTGGTAGTCCGGATGGGTGCCGTTGAAGAAGAACAGGATCGGCACGCCCTTCCTCGCAAAGTTGTAGTGGTCCGAGCGGAAGTAGAAGCGCTCCTGCGGCCAGACATCGTCGATCGGGGTCATCCGCAGCTCGGGGTGGGCCGCGGCGACGCGGTTGAGCGTGACGCCCAGGTCCGAGTGCTCCTTCCCGATGGCCACGATGGTGTCCTTCCAGTTCCGCCCAACCATGTCGATGTTCAGGTCGGCCACGATGTCGGCGATCGGAACGGCGGGGTGCTCGGAGAAGTACTGGCTGCCCCACAGGCCGCGCTCCTCGCCGCTCACGGCCATGAACGCCAGGGAACGCTTGGGCCGGGGTGTCAGCTTCGAGAACGCCTCGGCCGCCTCGAGCACCGCGGTGGTGCCCGACGCGTCGTCGTCCGCGCCGTTGCAGATCGAGTCCGCCCCCTTCGCGACGCAGCCCTCCCCCGCGCCCGGCGTCCCGACGTGATCCAGGTGCCCGGTGAAGAACACGTACTCGCCCCTGAGCTTCGGATCACTGCCTTCGAGGATGGCGATGACGTTGGGCGCCGACGCACGGGTGAGGTCGCGCTCCTTCACCCGGTAGGTCACCGTGACCCCGGCGAGTCGCCGCGCGCTCCAGCCGGCCGGCTGCGCGCGCACGGCGACCGGGTCGATCCCCAGCAGGGCGGCCGCCGTGGCGTCGCGGATCTCGAACGCGCCTGCCGCGAACTCGCCCTCGGCGGGCACGCCCTCGAGCGTGCGGGAAGGGAGCAACGTCCGGGCCAGGCGGTTTTCCCACTGGGCATCCGGCCGGTTCGAAATCACCATCCACCCAATCGCTCCGGCGCGGAGCGCCATATTCACCCATCCGCTGTTCAGCGCGATGCCCTGCGGCGAGGCCGTGCCGACGAGCGCGACCCACGCGCCGGTCACGTCCGCCCCCGCGAGCGGATTTGCCGAGTCGGGGGTGCCCGTGAACAGGACCACGGGGCCGCGCAGCTCGCGTGGCGGCAGGGGGGCGAAGCGATAGACGTAGACGTCGGTGCCGGGCTTCAGCGTCGCCGTGGTGGCGCCGGCGATGGAGATCTCGCTCGCGGCCGTGTCCACGATGCGCTGGGCGACCGCGTAGCGCTGCAGGTACGTGCCGCTGTCGCCGCCCGGCTTCAGGCCGAACCGCCGGAACTCGCCCGCGACGTAGCTCGCCGCCTGCTCGAGCTCCGGGCTGGGCGTCGCGCGCCCCATCATGGAGTCGTCTGCGAGGATGCCGATGTGGCGCCGCACGTCTTCGGGCGTGATGGAGTTGACGGCGCGCTGCACGGCCCCCGCGGTCTGCCCCGCCAGGGCGCCCGGCATGAGCAACAGACACAGATAGGAGAGGCGACGCACGGTCTGTCCTCGAAAAAGGGACCGAAAGCTAACGCGCCCGGCCGCGGGGGACTACGGCCGGGCGCGTCAGTGCGTCTCAGCATCGGTCACGGCTTGCGCCGCTTGAGCTCCGGCTCCTTGTCCGGCTTGTCGCGCGGCGGCTCGCGCTTCGGCTCGGCGCGCGGCTCGGTCTGCCGCGGCGCCGGAGGCTCGACGCGTGGCCTGGCCGGCGCTTCGACCGGCGGTCGCGCCGGCGCTTCGACCCGCGGCCGGCTCTCGGGCTCGCGCCGCGGCTCGACTCTGGGGCGCTCGGCCTCGACCGGCACCGGGGGCCGCACCCGCTCCGGGCGGAATTCCGGCGGCCCCCGCCGGTCGGGCTGCTCGGCGCGAGCGGGAGGATCCGGGCGGCGGCGCCCGCCGTCGCCCTGGTCCGCAGGCGGCTGGCGGTCGCTCGACTGCTCCCGGCGCGGCCGCACGATGGGCGGCGGGACGATGCCGGTGCCGCCCAGGTCCCGTCCGCGCACCCCGACCTCGCGGCGGCGGTCGTCGTTCACGGGCCGCTGCCGCACGCGCGAGATGAACACGTCCGATCCGCGGCGATCCTTGAAGATGAACCGTGGCTCGGGCCTGAGCGGCCGCGTGAAGACGACCCGCGTGCCGCCGTAGTAGCGGTAGGGGTAGTAATACGGGTCATCGAACACCACGACCCGGAACCGGACGCAGGTGTAGTCGTAGGGGCTCCAGTACGGGTAGCTCACGTAAGAGTGGCAGTCGTAGCACAGGAACCGCGGATAATCGTAGTGCCGCTCGACGTAATAGGGGACGATATCGTAGTCCCAGTCGGTGTAGCCGTCCGGCACGATGCGCTGGGCGAGATCGGTGAGGGCGACGTAGGGGTCGCCGCGCACGCGGCCGTCGGCGATCACGCGGTAGTCCCAGCGCTCCCCGCTCTCGATGGCGCCGTAGACGAACGGGTCGGCCGCCACGACCGCAAAGACGTAGCCGACGCCCGGATAATCGTCGACGTAGAAGGCGTCGCGGGAGGAGCCGCCGAGCGCTTCATACTCCCGGCCGCCGCGCGCGAAGTTGTCTCCCCACGGCTCGCGGGGAAACAGCACGCGCACGCGGCCGTCGGTGTCCACCCGCAGGATCGTGACGTAGGCGTCCTGCTCGGTGCGGAAGTAGACCCGCACCGCCTGGCCGCTCCCGTACGGATCGTCGCCGCGGTTGGTCCAGACCTCGACGCGGGGCCGGTAATCGAATGAGCCGCTGGACAGCAGACCGACCAAACCCAGGATCATGAGCATTATTGGTGCCTCCGTCGGGACCGCTGAGGCACCTCGTGTGCCAGCCGGCGGCCGCGGCTGCAACTGGTTATCGACGAGCCGGTTACGCTCAGGGCGGCCGTCCGTCACGCGGCCCGAGGTGTCCTCTACCCCGGACAATCGCTCGCCCGTTAGCTTCCGCCACGCATGACTGACGCGCAGCGCCTCGATCTCCTGAACCCGGCCGACGTCGCCCGGCTGGGCGGGATCGAGATCGTCGCGCAGGGCGTGGTGGAGGGCTTCCTCGCGGGGATCCATCGCTCGCCGTTTCGCGGCTTCTCGGTCGAGTTCACGGAGCACCGCGCCTACCAGCCCGGCGACGAGCCGCGCTACCTCGACTGGAAGATTCTCGCCCGTTCGGATCGGCTGTTCGTGAAGCAGTTCGAAGAAGAGACGAATCTGCGCGCCATGATCCTCGTGGACGCGAGCCGGTCGATGGCGTGGCGCGGGGCGCCCGCCCGGCTCACGAAGCGCGCGTACGCCGACCGGCTCGTGGCGGCGCTCGCGTTGATCCTGCTGCGGCAGCGCGACGCGACCGGCCTCATCACCTTCGACGAGGCGGTGCGGGAGGTGATTCCGGCGCGCGTAAGGAGGGGGCAGTGGACGAGGCTCGTGCGCGGGCTGCTCGACACGCCGGATGGGCTGGGGACGGCGGCGCAGGCGGCGCTGCTCCACCTCACATCCCTGCTCGCACGCCGCGGGCTGGTCGTCTTCGTGTCGGACTTGTTGTTTGATCGGGGGCTCGCCCTCACGGCGCTGCGCTATCTCCGGCACCGCGGCCACCAGGTGATCGTGGTGCACCTGATGGACCCTGCGGAGGCCGAGCTGTCAGGCCCGCCGGAGGTCCGGTTCCGGGATCCGGAGTCGGCCGCGAGCGTGGTCGTGCGGCCGCGTGAGCTGGCGCGCGCGTATGCCGGCACCGTGCAGCGCGAAATCTCGGCGTGGCGGACCGCCTGCCGGCGGCACGGGATCGCGTACCATCACGTGCTGACCGAGATGCCGTTCGGCACGGCGCTCCGTCTCCTGGCGTGACCTTCCTGCATCCGCTGGCGCTCCTGGGGCTCGCCGCAGCGGCGATCCCTGCGCTGTTGCACCTGCTCGAGCGCCGCGTGCCGCCCGAGGCGGAGTTCCCGCCGATTCGCTACCTGACCGAGGCCGAGCGACAGAACGCCCGGCGACTGAAGCTTCGGCACCTGCTGCTCTTGCTCCTGCGAACCGCGCTGATTGGGCTGATTGTCCTGGCGGCGGCCCGGCCGCTGGTGCCGGCGCGAGGCGGCGGCGGCGGGGGGGGCGGGGGGGGCGCGCACGAGCCGACCGCGCTCGCGGTGATCTTCGACAACTCGCCGTCGTCGGGGGTGCTGGTGGACGGGCGCCCGACGCTGGACCGGCTCCGGGCCGCCGCCCGCGGGTCGATCGCGCGCGCCGGCGCCGCGGACCGGGTGTGGCTGATGCTCGGGGACGGCGTCCTCCGCGGCGGATCGCGCGAAGCCCTGCTCGCGACCGTCGACAGCGCCGTCCCGACGTCCCAGCGGCTCGACCTCACCGCGGCCGTGGAGCGGGCGACGCGGCTCGTGGACGCGGAGCCGCTGCCGTCGCGGGAAGTGCATGTGGTGAGCGACCTGCAGCGGACGGCGTTCGGCCAGGGCCGGGCGGACGCAGCGCGCGGCGTGCGGGTGCTCGCGTTGGCCCCGCCCCCGCGGGCGCCGTCCAACCGCGGGATCGGGACCGTGCGAGTCGCGGACGGGGCGGTGGCGATCACCGTGACCGGGACGCCGGGCGCCAGTCCCGCCCCGGTGACGGTGCGGCTGCGCGGCCGCGACGCGGGCCGGGCGCTCGCCGCGCCCGGAGCAAGCGTCTCCATCCCGCTCCCCACCGTTACCCCCGGCTGGTGGGTGGGTGAAGCGGTGCTCGACCCGGATGAGCTGCGCGCCGACGACCGCCGCGCGCTGGTGTGGCGGGTGGCGCCGCCCGCGCGGGTGCGTGCGGAGCCGGGTGCGGGGTCGTTCGTGAACGCGGCGCTCGCCGTGCTCGCGGAGGGGAAACGGGTGGCCGACGGGACGGACGTGTCCATCGGCGAGCGGCTGCAGGCGAGTCCCGGGAAGAGCGTCGTGCTGCCGCCCGCCGATCCCGCGCTGGTCGGCCAGGCGAACCGCGCGCTCGCGGCGCGGGCCGTTCGCTGGCGGTTCGCGGCCCCCGGCACGCCTGGTCCGCTCAGCTCCGCGAGCTTCCCGGGAATCGGTGGGATTCCGGTCGCGCGGCGCTATCGGCTCGAGCCGAGGTTGGGGGACGGCGGACAGACGGGGCGGACGGGCGCGGACAGCACCGTTCTGGCCACGGTGAACGGGGAGCCCTGGCTCCTCCAGGACGGCGACGTCATCTTGCTCGGCAGCCGGCTCGACACGGCCTGGACCGCGCTCCCCGCCGCGCCCGCGTTTGTGCCGTTCGTGGATGCGGTGGTGAACCGCCTGCCGCGCGGCGAAGGAGGGGCGCCGGTGACCGAGGTCGAAGGGGCGCCGCGGGTCGCGTTTCAGACGCGCGGCGCCGACACGGTCGGCGCCACGGTGTACGGGCTCGATCCGCGCGAGTCGGACCTCACGGCCGCCGCCGACGATCTGGTGCGCCGCGCGATCGGCGCCGAGCCGTTGGACGACGCCCGATTCGCCGCCCAGCGCTTCGCCGGGGCCCGCCGCGCGGACGCGAGTGGCCTGTTGCTCGTCCTGGGGCTGCTGGTCGCCGCCGTGGAGCTCGGAGTCGCAACGCTGACGCCCTGATGTCGCTCGATTTTCTCATTGACCGCTTCGACGAGCTGCCGGCGACCCGGGCCCTGGCCGAACAGCTGCCGGCGGCGGGTTCCCGTCTCGCGATCGCCGGGCTGCCGGGCTCGAGCCCGGAGGTGCTCGTCGCAGCCTTGGCGCGCCGCTTCCCGCAGCGCGTGTTCGTCGTGGTCGCGCCGACGCCCACCGAGGCGGAGCGCTGGCTCGCGGACGCCCGGACCCTCGTCGGCGAGACCGCCGCGCTGTACCCGCAACGGGAGGCGCTCGGCGCCGAGGAGCCGCACCTCGAGATCGCGGGGGAGCGGATCGAGACGCTCGAGGCGCTGCTGTCTGGCCGGGTCCGCCTGCTGATCACCACGGCCCGCGCCACGGCGGAGCGGACGGGCGTTCCTGCAACGCTCGCGTCCATGCGGCTGGTGCTGGAGCCGGGCCTCCCCGCCGGGCCCCGGGCTCCCGGACTCGGGGGTCTCACGGAAATCGTGCAGCGCCTCGGTGAGATGGGCTACGACCGCGTGCCTACCGTCACCGAAGTCGCGCAATTCAGCGTGCGCGGCGGGATCCTCGACGTGTACGGCTTCGGGATGGCGGCGCCCGCGCGGATCGAGTGGTGGGGGGACGAGGTCGTGTCGCTCCGGACGTTCGATCTCGATTCGCAGCGGTCGGGCGAACCGCTCGAACGGGTCACGGTTCTGCCGGTGAAGACTGAGGGTGTTGGCGCCGCGCCCCGACCCCCGCACTCCCACCACAGCGCAGGACAACGCCAGTCCCTGCTCGACCTGCTGCCGGCCGACGCGCTGCTCGTCCTGGAGCGGGAGTCGGCGCTCGAGCAGGAAGTGGACCGCGCGTGGACGGAGGCCGCCCACCATCTCGAGGTCGCCCGGCGGCTGGGCGAGGAGCCCCCGGCGCGAGCGGAGATCTTCACCGACCCCGAGCGGTGGCGTGCGCGGTTCGCGGGGTACGCCCGGCTGGCGCTCAACGCGGCGGATGCGGCGGCGCGCTTCCCGCTCGCGTCGCCGGAGCCGGCGGATCGCGACATCAAGCGGCTGCGGCAGATCGTGGCGAGCGGTCCGGCGACGGTGGTCCTGTGCGACAACGAGGGGCAGCTCGAGCGGCTCGAGGAGCTGCTCGGGAGCGAAACCGCCACGCTCGCGCTCGGGGCGCTCGACGGCGGATTCGTTCTGCCGTCGCTGCGGGTGCTCACCGATCACGAGATCTTCCGGCGGGCGCGCCGGCTGCGGCGGCCGCGGCGCTACCGGACGGCGTCGTCCACGGCGGCCACCCGCGCGCTCGCGGCCGGGGACTACGTGGTGCACCTCGAGCACGGGATCGGGATCTACCGCGGCATCCAGACCATCGCCGTCGGCTCGGAGGGCGGGGCGCTCGAGGTCGCGGTCGTCGAGTACGAGGGCGGCGACCGGCTGAACGTGCCGCTGTACCGGCTCGACCAGCTCGAGCCGTATCGGGCCGCCGGGAACGGGGACGCCCCGCCGCCCCGGCTGCATCGCTTGGGCTCCACCACGTGGCAGCGCCAGCGGGAGAAGACACGCGCCGCCATCCGCCAGATGGCCGCGGAGCTGCTGGACCTGTACGCGCGCCGCCAGCTCGCGACCGGCTTCGCCTTTCCGCCCGACACGACCTGGCAGCGTGAGCTCGAGTCCGCCTTCCTGTACGAGGACACGCCCGACCAGCGGCGCGCCACCGAAGAAGTGAAGCGCGACCTGGAGCGCGCTCGCCCGATGGACCGGCTGCTCGTCGGCGACGTGGGGTACGGCAAGACCGAGGTCGCGGTGCGCGCCGCGTTCAAGGCCGTCCAGGCCGGCAAGCAGGTGGCGGTGCTGGTGCCCACGACGATCCTCGCCGAGCAGCACGGGCGCACCTTCCACGAGCGGCTCGCCGACTACCCGGTGCGCATCGAGGTGCTGTCGCGGTTCCGGAGCCCTGCCGCGACGAAGCGCGTCACGGAGCTGCTGGAGAACGGGGAAGCGGACATCGTCATCGGGACGCACCGGCTGCTGTCGCGCGACGTCCGGTTCCACAACCTGGGGCTCCTGATCGTGGACGAGGAGCACCGGTTCGGGGTGCGGCACAAAGAGCGGCTCAAGGCCCTCAAGCTCGCGGTGGACGTGTTGACGTTGACCGCCACGCCGATCCCGCGCACGCTGCATCTGTCGCTCGCCGGGCTCCGCGACCTCACGCTGCTCGAGACGCCGCCCAAGGACCGCTCGCCGGTGCTGACCTTCATCGAGCCGTGGGACGACGCGCTGATCGAGGAGGCGCTGGCGCGCGAGCTCGACCGCGCGGGCCAGGTGTACTTCGTGCACAACCGGATCGAGACGATCGACACCATCGCCGAGCGGGTGCGGGCGCTCGCGCCGCCGCGGGCGCGCACCGCGGTGGCGCACGGGCGGCTCAAGGAGGTGGAGCTCGACCAGGTGATGGCGCGCTTTGTCCGGGGCGAAGTGGACGTCCTCGTGTCCACGATGATCGTGGAGTCCGGGCTGGATGTGCCGAACGCGAACACGATGATCGTGAGCCGGGCAGACCAGTTCGGGCTGGCGCAGCTGTACCAGCTGCGCGGGCGGGTGGGCCGCAGCCACCGCCGCGCGTACTGCTACCTGCTCGTGCCGGATCAGGTGGATGCCGACGCCGAGGCGCGGCTGCAGGTGCTCGAGCACCACACGGATCTCGGGTCGGGCTACCGGATCGCGCTGCGCGATCTCGAGCTGCGCGGCGCGGGCAACCTGCTCGGCGGTGAGCAGTCGGGACACGCCCAGGCGGTCGGGTTCGAAACCTACCTGCGATGGCTCCAGGAGACCGTCGACGCGCTGTCGGGGAAGGGGGATCAGGGGAGCGGGAAGCGCGTGCCGCCGGAAGTGATACTCGATCAGCCGGCGCATCTGCCCGACGCGTACGTGCCCGACGAGGCGGCGAAGCTCGATCTCTACCGGCGGCTGGCGCGGCTGGAGCAGCCGTGCGAGATTCAAGCCGTGCGCGAGGAGCTGCGCGATCGGTTCGGGCCCCTCCCCGACGAAGCGCAGTGCCTGCTCTTCGTGTCCGAGCTGCGCGCGCTCGGCGCCCAGACGGGACTGGAGACGGTTCTGATCAAGGGCGAGGAGGCGCGGCTCACGTTTCGGCGGGACGCGCACCCGCACCTCGCCGGACTGAGGGTGGCGCTCGACGCGGTGCAGTTCGAGGCCGACGTGCGGCGGACGACGCCCCTCTCCCTGCGGCTCCGCCGACTCGGCGGCGAGGCCATCGCCCCCGGTCTGGTGCGCGCTCTCACCGCGGTTCTGCAGCACGCTCCCGATTGAGGAGACAGGATGCGACGGCTGGGTCTGCTCTTCGTGGTCCTCACGCTCGCGGCGTGCAACGCGCTGCGCGACGCGTTCTCGGCACAGCCGCAGGTCGCGGGCACGGCGGCGGGACAGGCGCTGACGGTCGAGCGGCTGGCCGGCCTGGCCGGGGAAGCGAAGCAGGTCCCGCTCCGCCCCCCGACGCTCACCGGGCTGACGACCGTGTGGCTGGACTACGCGGTGTTGGCCGTCGACCTCGCGGGGGGCCGCAACCTGGACGATTCCGCGCTGGTGCTCGCCGCCAACTGGCCCAACGTGGCTCAGCGGCGCTGGGAGCACTTCCACGAGCGGCTGGTGACGGAACGCGCGACGCTGTCGCGCGACCAGACGGACTCGGCGTTCCGCGCGGGCGACGTGCGGTTGTTCCAGCACATTCTCATCCGCGTCGCGCCGAGCGCTCCGGCCACGGACGAGCGGCAAAAGCAGCGGCAGGCGGAGGGACTGCTGCGGCAGGTAGCGGCGCAGCCGGGCGGGAACTTCGCGCGGCTCGCGAACCGGTTCTCCGACGACCCGGGCAGCAAGACGCGGGGAGGGTACCTCCCGGCCGGCGCGCGCGGCGGCTTCGTGCCCGCGTTCGACACCGTCGCGTGGGCCCTCGCGCCGGGCGCGATGAGCGGCGTGGTGCGCTCGCCCTTCGGCTTCCACATCATCCGCCGGCCGCCCCTGGAGGAGGTGCGCGACTCCTTCCAGGCGAACCTCGAGACCACGCTCGCCCAGCGCCTCGACTCGGCGTACATCGACAGCTTGGCCCGCGGGCGCGACCTCAAGGTGGCGTCGGGCGCCCCGGCGCTGGTCCGCCAGATTTTCCAGCAGGTCGCCGCCGCGACGGAGGACAACCGCAAGATCGCCACGTATCGCGGGGGCGCCGTGCGGGTCCGGAACATCGCGCGCTGGCTGTTCGCGCTCGACCCGCGCGACGTCAACGGCCTCAGCATGGCGACCGACGCTCAGCTCAACGAGTTCGTCCGGCGCCTCGCCCAGCGCGACCTGCTGCTGCTGCAGGTCGACTCGGCAGGCGTGCAGCTCACGCCGGACGACTGGCGGGAGATCAAGACCGGGCACGATTCGGTGGTGTCGATTCTGCGAAACCTGCTCGGGCTCTCGCCCCAGCTGTTCAAGGACTCCGCGGCCGGCGAGCCGGCGCGGGTGCAGCTCGCCATGGCGCACGTCGACGGCTACCTGGACCGCGCCCTCAAGCAGGGGACGGCGCAGTTCTTCCCCGTGCCGCCGTTCTTCGCACTGGCGCTGCGCCCCGGGCGGCAGTGGTCCATCAACCAGGCGGGCGTGGCACTGGCGCTGGAGCGGGCCCAGCAGGTGCGCGCCCGGGCCGACTCCGCGTCCGGCGGTGTTCGGACGGGGCTCCGGCCGGCGCCCGGCCCGCCGCCCGTGCCGCCCGACACGGCGAGCCGGTAGATGCGCGGGACCCGGTTGACCCTCCTCACGCTCGGCGTAGCGGCGGGGCTCCCCCGTGCAGGCGTGGCTCAGGGAGACGCGCCGCGCGCGCGGCCGGTGGACCGCATTCTGGCGATCGTGGAGTCGAAGCCGATCCTCGCCTCCCAGGTGGAAGAGCAGGTGGTGCTGGCCCAGGCGCAGGGACTAAAGGTTCCGGAGGACTCGGCTGGCCGGGATGCCATGCGGGGCCAGATCCTGCGACAGATGGTGGATGAGGAGCTGCTCGTCCAGCAGGCGCAGCGCGACACGAACATCAGGGTGACCGACCAGGAAGTCCAAGACCAGGTCGAGAAAACCGTCCAGAACGTCAGGAAGCAGTTCAGCGCCCCCACGGAGTTCCAGACCCAGCTCCGGGCCGCGGGGTTCGTGTCGGAAGAGGAGTGGCGCCGCTGGCTGGCGGAGAGCCAGCGCCGCGCCATCATGCAGCAGCGCCTCATCGAGCAGCTGCGCCAGAAGGGCAAGCTGCGAGCGATTCCCCCCACGGACGCCCAGATGCGCGAGTTCTGGGACCAGAACCGCGGCCAGCAGCCGAAGCGCCCCGCGGCCGTCTCGTTCCGCCAGATCGTCGTCGCCGCGCAGCCGGACTCCGCGGCGAAGGCGCGGGGGCTCCAGCTCGCGGAGTCGTTGCTGGTGGCGCTGCGGCACGGGGCCAACTTCGCCGAAGTGGCCCGCCAGTACTCGGCCGACAGCGTCTCGCGGGAGCAGGGAGGCGACCTGGGCTGGTTCCGCCGCGGCGTGATGGTGAAGGAGTTCGAGGACGTGGCGTTCCGCCTCAGGCCGGGCGAGATCTCCGGCGTCGTGGAGACCGACATCGGCTACCATATCATCGAGGTGGAGCGGCTGCAGCCGGCGGAGGTGCTCGCGCGGCACGTGCTGATCGCGCCGGAGATCACCGCTGCCCAGGTGGAGCGGGCGCGCCGCGCGGCCGATTCGGTGCGCACCGCCCTCGCCGCGGGCGCGCCGTTCGACGTGCTGGCGCGGCGCTACGGCGACCCGAACGAGGGGAAGCTCGTCCAGGACGTCCCCATCTCCGACCTGCCGCCGGACTACCTGCAGGCGATCGGGAACGACTCCCTCCCGGGCCTGAAGCCGGTCTTCGCGGTCGGCGCCGGCACGAAGCGGCCCAAGTTTGCCGTGCTCGAGCTGACGAAGCGGGTGCCGGAGGGCGAGCTCGCGTTCGAAGACGTGAAGGACCGCATCCGCGAAACGCTGGGCCAGCAGCTCGCCGTGAAGCACTACCTCGACCTCCTGCGCCGCATGACCTACGTCGACATCCGGATGTAGCGGGGTGGCTCCGCATCCGCGCCTCGCCGTCACGCTCGGCGACCCGCGCGGCATCGGGCCGGAAGTGGTGGAGCGTGCGTTGCGCGCCGCCCGGCTGGCGGCCGAGATCACGATCATCGGGGCGGACGAGCAGATCGAGGCGATCCCGGCGGACCGGAGGATCGGGGTCGGTCGCTGGAGCAGCGGCACGGGTCAAGCGACGGTCGAGGCCGGCCGTCTCGCGGCGCAGTCGGTGGAGCGCGCGGTGCAGCTGGCCCGCGAAGGGGAAGTGGACGCGGTCGTGACCGGCCCGGTTCACAAGCACGCGCTTCACCTCGCCGGCTACCGCTATCCCGGGCTCACCGAGCTGCTTGGCCACCTGGCGGGTGACGTCGACGTCGCGATGATGCTCGCGGCCGACCGGCTGCGCGTCGTGCTCGTGACGACCCACCTGGCGCTGCGAGACGTCCCGGACCAGGTGACGACGGAGCGCGTGGTGCGCACGGGAAGGATCACGGAGGCGGCGCTGCGCCAATGGTGGGGCATCGCGCGGCCCCGCCTCGCGGTGTGTGCGCTGAACCCGCACGCCGGCGAGTCGGGCCTGTTCGGCGACGAGGACGATCGGGCGCTCCGCCCCGCGGCCCAGGCCCTTGGCGCGGCCGGGCCGCTCCCCGCAGACACGGTTTTCGTCCGGGCGATGAAGGGCGAGTTCGACGCCGTGCTCGCGCCGTATCACGACGTGGGCATGACGGCCGTGAAGGTGGCGGGGTTCGGGACGGGCGTGAACGTCACCCTCGGGCTGCCGTTCCCGAGGACCGCGCCCGATCACGGCACCGCGTTCGATATCGCAGGGAAGGGGGTGGCAGAGCCCGGCTCGATGCGGGCGGCGCTTGAGCTGGCAGTGAAGCTGGCCGCAAGGCGCAAGCCGTAAGCCGCAAGCGGTTTCCCGTCATGAGTGCCAGGCGACAGGAAGACGTCCTGACCGCTTGGCTCTCGAGGCTGACAACCGCTTGCGGCTTGCGGCTTGGAACTCTACTGTCGGCTCGCCTCTTGCAGTTTTCTGAGCAACTGTTGGTGGAGCTCCAGCTTCAGCTTCTGGCTCGCCCGATTCACCACCACCACCGCCCCTACGTCCAGCAGCGTCGCGCGCTCGACGAGGCCGTTCTCCCGCAGGGTCCGGCCGGTGTCCACGAGATCGACGATCCAGTGGGACAGGCCGAGCAGCGGCGCCACCTCGACGCTCCCGCTCACGGTGATCACTTCCACGCCGAGGCCGATGTCGGCGAAATAGGCGCGGGTGAGGCGCGGGTATTTCGTCGCGACGCGGGGCGTCGCGCCATCCGTCAGGCCGGGGTACGGCGTGGCGGCGGGGCTGGCCACGACCATCCGGCACGCGCCGAATCCCAAGGCCAGGGGCTCGAGCACGTCGGCTTCTGTCTCGCGCAGCACGTCGGTGCCGGTGATGCCGAGATCGGCCGCGCCCGACTCGACGTAGACCGGCACGTCGGCGGGCTTCACGAAGAGGAACGCCAGCGCGCCGTCGGTCGACGGGACGAGCAGCCGGCGCGTGGACGCGGGTTCCGACGGCTGCGCCCCGATCTTCCGGAACAACTCGACGGCCGGCTCGAGCAGGCGCCCCTTGGCGAGCGCCGCCGTCAGCGCGGGCGCCGCGGTCACGGCGCGGCCCCGGCGAGCGCGTCCAAGTCGATGGCGAGTCCCACCGCCTGCAGCGGCCGCCCGAAGCGGCCCATCAGGTCGTCGCAGCGGCCGCCCGCGCCGACCGCCGTCCCGGCGCCCGCGACGAAGATCTCGAAGTGGATGCCGGTATAGTAGTCGAGCCCGCGCACCTCGCCGAAATCGTAGACGACGTGGCGCCGCTCGTCCTCCGTGAGGGCGGCGTCGATGGCGAGCAGGCGCGCGACGGCCTCGTTCGCCTCCGGCGCCAGGCCGGCGGCGCGCTCGAGCGCCTCCCGCCGGCCGATGATGAACGACAGCTGGGTCAGCAGCTCGGGCGCCGCGGCTGCGAGGCCGGCGGCGTCCTTGCGGTCGATCAACCGGCGCACGAGCGCCCGTTCCTCGGGCGCGAGCGCGGCCAGCGCCGGCGCCAGCGCGCCCGCGTGGCCCAGGTTGATCTGGAATTCCGTGACGTCGGCGCAGCGCACCAGCGCGAGCGCGAGCCGCAGCGCCTCCACGTCCGCCGCCACCGCGCCGTCGCCGAGCAGTTCGCCGCCGACCTGGAAGATCTCGCGCGGCCGCCGGCCCTGCCGCTCGGGATCCTGCCGGAACACCTTGCCGGCGTACGAGAGGCGGAGCGGCGCGGGCCGGTCGGCGAGCTTCGTGGCCGCGACGCGCGCCACGCTGGCGGTAAAGTCGTAGCGCAGCGCCATCAGCTTGCCGTCCAGGTCGAGGAACCGGATCAGGCGGTCGCCGACGTCGGGCCCCCCGCCGCCCGCGCGCACGAACACCTCGGCGTACTCGAAGGTGGGCGGAATGATCTCCTCGTACCCGGCGGCGGCGAGCCGCTCGAGCATCCGGTCCTGGAGCCGGCGGCGGCGGCGCACCGCTTCGCCCGTGAGATCCAGCGCGCCCGGCGGTATGGGGGCGATGGCCGTGCGCGGCTTCACGTCGCCCGCTCCGCGCCGGGGATCCGCTGCAGGCGGGCGGTGTTTACCCGGCGCCCGTCCATCTCGACGATCTCGAACACCGCGCCGGGAACCGAGACCCGGTCGCCGACCTTCGGGAGCCGGCCGAGCACGCCGAACAGGTAGCCGCCGATCGTGGTGTAGTCCGCCTCGTCGAGCTTGAGGCCGTACGTCTCGTTCACGGTGCGCAGCGGCGTCGCCCCGGAGAGCAGCGGGGCCCCGTCGCCCGGGGCCGCCTGCGTTTCGGCGGCCGGCCGGTCGTACTCGTCGTAGATCTGGCCGACGATCTCCTCGAGCAGGTCCTCCATGGTCACGAGGCCGGCGGTGCCGCCGAACTCGTCGAGCACGATCGCGAGGTGGATCTTCTGGCGCTTCATGTCCGCGAGCACGTCCTCCACCTCCCGCGTCCCGGGGACGAACACGGCGGGCCGGAGCACGGCGCGCAGCGCGCCGGCCTTGGCCGAGCGGAGTCCCGCGAGAATGTCCTTGGCGTGCACGACGCCGACGATGTCGTCGAGCGATTCCTGATACACGGGGTAGCGCGAGCGCCCGGCGACCGCGACCTGGTCCGCCGCCTCCTCGAGCGTGAGATCGATCGGCAGGGCGGCGATCTCGGTGCGGGGGGTCATCACCTCGCGCGCGGTCTTCTCGCTGAACTCGAAGACGCCCTCGAGCAGGCGCGCGTCGTCCGCGTCGAGGCGCCCCGTCTTGCGGCTCTGCTCCACCAGCATCCGGAGCTCCTCCGGCGAGTGGACGCGCTCGAGATCGCCGGTCGTGCGCTTGATGCCCAGCAGCCGCACGACTCGGTTGGCGCTGCGGTTGAGCAGCTCGGTGAACGGCCGCGTGATCCAGGAGAAGAAGATGAGCGGGGCCGCGATCCAGCGGCTCGTGGCCTCGGGATAGGTGATCGCCCAGGACTTGGGCGCCTGCTCCCCGAACACCACATGGAGGAAGGAGACCAGGCTCACGGCGACCACCGAGGCCACTCCCCCGCGAGTGAGGACGTTGAGCGCGGCAGGGAGCATCGCAAACCACTCGCGGAACAGGTGGGCCACGGTGTCTTCCGAGACGTACCCGAGCAGGATGGACGCCACGGTGATGCCGAGCTGGGCCGCGGAGAGCTGCCGGTAGAGATCTTGCAACGCCTTCTGCACGGTCTTAGCCTTCCGGTCGCCGCGCCGCACCAACGCCTCGATCCGCGTGCGCCGCGCCGCGACCAGCGCGAATTCGGCCGCGACGAAGAACGCGTTGGCGAGCACGAGCAGGACGACCGCCAGGAGGCGCACGCCGATCGATTCTGACAGGGATCCGGGCATGAAGGCGGGAACATAGCCGGTGGTCACTCGACTTCAAGCGCCGCCCTACGAGGCGCTGCTCCCGCATCTGCCGAGGATCGGTGCGGCCGACCCCGAGACCGTGGCGACCGTCCGCGCCATCCTCGACGACGTGCGCGCGCGCGGCGACCCGGCCGTGCGCGAGCACACGGCCCGCCTCGACGGCGTCGACCTGCCGTCCGGTGAGTGGGAGGTGTCCGCCGCCGCGTGTCAGCGCGCGCTCGACGGCATCCCGCGAGCCCTCCGCGCCGCGCTCGAGACCGCAGTGCAGCGGGTCCGTGACTACCACGCCAACCAGGTGCAAGACGGCTTCCTCGAGCGGGACGCGCTCGGCAGCGAGCTCGGCATGCGCGTGGTGGCGCTCGACCGGATCGGCCTTTACGTCCCCGGCGGCAAGGCCGCCTACCCGTCCACGGTCATCATGAGCGCCGTTCCCGCGGTCGTCGCGGGGGTGCCGGACATCGTGATGGTGACCCCGCCGGGAGGTGCCGGATCGGGGCCGCCGGACGCGGTGCTCGCGGCCGCCCGGCTCGCGGGCGTGGGCCGGGTGTTCCGCGTGGGCGGCGCGCAGGCGATCGCGGCGCTCGCGTACGGCACCCCGACCATCCCGCGCGTGGACAAGATCGTGGGCCCGGGGAACCGCTTCGTGACGGAGGCCAAGCGCCAGGTCGCGGGCGAGGTCGGGATCGACATGCTGGCCGGCCCGACGGAGATCCTCGTCATCGCCGACGAGACGGCCGACGTGCGCTGCGTGGCGGCGGACCTGATCGCCCAGGCCGAGCACGACGCCGATGCCTGCGCCTGGTGCGTCACCACGAGCGCCCCGCTCGCCGACGCGCTCGCCGCCGAGCTCGCGCGCCAGGTCGCCCGCTCTCCCCGCCGGGCCATCGTGGAGCGCGCGCTGCGGGATCACGGCGTGGTGGTCGTCGTGCCGGACCTCGACGCCGCAGTCGAGGTCGCGAACCGGCGCGCGCCGGAGCACGTCGAGATCCTGGTCCGGGAGCCCTGGCCCGTGGCGCGGCGTATCCGGCACGCGGGCGCGATCTTCCTCGGGAACTCGACCCCCGAGCCGGTCGGCGACTACCTCGCCGGCCCGTCGCACGTGTTGCCCACCGCCGGAACGGCCCGGTATGTTTCGCCGTTGGGAGTCCACGATTTCGTGAAGCGCATCAGCGTGATCGGCTACTCGCAGGCGCAGCTCGAGCTGGACGCGGCGCACCTCATCGCCCTCGCCGAAGTCGAAGGATTGTTCGGGCACGCGGAAGCGGTCCGCATGCGGACGACCAGCCCCGAGGCCTGATGGCTGCCACGCTCCCGCTCGACGCCCACTGCACGCACCGCGCACCCCTCCGCCCCGAGAGTCGGCGGCGCATGTCCGTCGTGCTCGGCCTCACGGCCAGCATCATGGTGGTGGAGGCCGTCGGCGGCTGGCTCGCGCACTCTCTCGCGCTGCTTGCGGACGCCGGGCACATGCTCGCCGACGTGGGCGCCCTCGGCCTGTCGCTCGGCGTGGCCACCCTCGCGCAGCGCCCGGCGACGGCGGAGCGGACGTATGGGCTGCTGCGACTCGAGATCCTCGCCGCGCTCGTCAACGGGGCGGTGTTGATCGCGATCTCCATCGGCATCGCGATCGAGGCCGTCCAGCGGCTCCGCGACGCGCCGCCGGTCCAGGGCGCGCTGCTCTCCGCCGTCGCGGGTCTGGGGCTCGTCGCCAACCTGGTGGGCGCGGCGATTCTGCACCGCGGGCACCGGCACTCCCTGAACGAGCGGGGGGCCTACCTCCACATCGTGAGCGACGCCCTCGGCTCGGTGGGCGCGCTCGCCGCCGGCGCGATCATCCTCGCCACCGGATGGGTCGCGGCCGACCCGCTGATCTCCGTGCTCATTTCGCTGCTCATCCTCGCCGGCGCGTGGCGCCTCGTGCGGGAGAGCACGGACGTGCTGCTCGAGGCGGCCCCGACCCACATCGCGCTGCAGGACGTGCACGACCGGATCGTGTCGGTTCCGGGCGTCGCCTCCGTGCACGACCTGCACGTCTGGACCGTGACCAGCGGGGTGATCGCGATGAGCGGTCATCTGGTGGTCCGGAACCCCGCCGATAACCAACGCGTCCTCGAGACCGTGCAGCAGCGCCTCGGGGGCATGGGGATCGGGCACGTGACGGTGCAGATGGAGACGGATCAGACGTGCGAGTAGAGGGCGGTAGAGGATGGTAGAGGGCGGTAGAGGAGCGTCCTCTACCGTCTTCTACCGCCCTCTACCGCCCTTTGGTGATCTCCCCGCTTGTATTTTCCCGGGTACCTTCCTATACTGCGCCCCTCACTTCACCGCCGGTTAGGCACGCACCGTCAGGACGCGGCCCCTTGCAGATCCGCAACATCGCCATCATCGCCCACGTGGACCACGGGAAGACTACGCTGGTGGACCAGATGCTCCGCCAGGCGGGGGTGTTCCGCGCCAACCAGCAGGTGGGCGAGCGGGTGCTCGATTCCAACCCGCTGGAGCGCGAGCGGGGGATCACGATCCTCTCGAAGAACACGGCGGTGCGCTGGGGGAATAAGAAGATCAACATCGTGGACACCCCGGGACACGCCGACTTCGGCGGCGAGGTGGAGCGGATTCTCCGCATGGTGGACGGGTTCCTCCTGCTCGTGGATGCGGCCGAGGGGCCGATGCCGCAGACCCGGTTCGTGGCGGGGAAGGCGTTGGCGCTGGGGCTCAAGCCGATCGTGCTGGTGAACAAGATCGACCGCCAGGACGCGGAGCCGTTGCGGGTGCACGACGAGGTGCTGGAGCTGTTCTTGGACCTCGAGGCGACACCGGAGCAATTCAACTGCCCCTTCCTCTATACGTCGAGCCGCGCGGGCACGGCGACCCCCGACCTCAGGGCGCCCGGGCGGGACTTGAAGGCCCTGTTCGAGACGATCCTCGAGACGATCCCGGCGCCCAAGGCGGATCGGACGGGGCCGTTCCAGATGCTCGTCTCGACGCTCGACTATTCCTCTTATCTCGGCCGGATCGCGATCGGGCGGATCGAGCGCGGCCGGGTGCGGGTGGGGGACGCGGTGGCGCTGCTGCCGCTGGGTGAGCCGGGGCCGGCGGGAGACGGGCTGTACGAGCAGGCGCGCGTGGCGAAGCTGTTCGGCTTCGAGGGGCTCGAGCGGGTCGAGCTCGAGGAGGCGGCCGCGGGGGAGATCGTGGCGCTTGCCGGGCTGGTGGGCGTGGAGATCGGCAAGACCGTCACGGCGCCGGACTATCTGGAGCGGCTGGCCGGGATCGCGGTGGAGGAGCCCACGATCTCGGTGGACTTCAAGGTGAACGACTCCCCGTTCGCGGGGCGGGACGGGAAGTACGTCACCGGGCGGCAGCTGCGGGACCGGCTCTTCCGGGAGCTCGAGCGCAACGTCGCCCTGCGGGTCGAGGAGACGGACGATCCCCAGACCTTCACGGTGTCGGGCCGGGGGGAGCTGCACTTGGGCGTGCTGATGGAGACAATGCGGCGCGAGGGGCACGAATTCCAGGTGAGCCGGCCGCGCATCATTCCGCGCGAGGGTCCGAACGGGGAGCGGCTCGAGCCGTACGAAGAGCTCTTGATCGACTGTCCCGAGGGGTGCGTCGGCGTGGTGATGGAGAAGTTGGGTCCGCGGCGGGCGACGCTCCTGGACATGAAGAACCCCGGCGCCGGGATGGTGCGGATGCGGTTCAAGATTCCGGCCCGTGGCCTGCTTGGGTACCGGTCGGAGTTCCTGACCGACACGCGGGGCACGGGAATCCTGCATCACCGCTTCTTCGAGTACGGTTCCTGGGCGGGGCCGATCTCGGGGCGGACGCGGGGCGTGTTGGTGGCGGACCGGGAGGGCGTGGCGGTGGCGTACGCGCTCTTCAATCTGCAGGAGCGGGGAACGATGTTCGTGAAGCCGGGTGACCCGCTGTATGAGGGGATGATCGTGGGGGAGAATGCCCGGACCGGGGACATGGACGTGAACCCCGCGAAGGGAAAGAAGCTGACGAACATGCGGACGACCGCGTCGGACGAGATGATCATGCTGGAGACGCCGCGGCAGGTGACGCTGGAGCTGGCGCTCGAATACATTGAGGACGACGAACTGATCGAGGTGACGCCGTCGTCCATCAGGCTCCGGAAGCGGGCCCTGGGCGCCACCGAGCGGCGCAAGCTCGCCCGAACCGCGCGGGCGGTCGAGGAGTCGTAGGGAGAAGTCGGATACGCGCGTTCGAGCCATCAAGTGCAACCTCAGCTGGGGGTGACAATGTTGTCCCGTGAGACGTCGAACTGGTCGCTCAAGCGTCGCAGCGACAGCCTCGGCGAAGAGGAGTTCGCAGAGTTCGAAGAAGACAAGGACCTGGACGAGGACTTCGACGACGAGCTGGATGAGGACGAGCTGGAGGAGGAGGACCTGGACGATCTCGACGAATACGACGACCTGGACGACGAGTTCGACGAGGAGGAGGACGACGAGTTCCGGCCAAAGAAGGGGCCGCGGCGGGAGTGGGAGTGAGAGCGGGCGGTCAGGCGGTCAGGCGGACTGAACCTGCGCGCGGTGAAGGCACCGTCCGCCCGTCCGGCCGTCCGCCTGTCCGCCCGGTTCATGAGCGCGGCCAGAGGACCAACGCAACGACATGACCGACCAACGCCGCCAGCACCACGTCGCTCATGAAGTGGGCACCGCTGGCCACCCGCGTCAGGGCGCACCCTAGCGCCAGGCCATACCACAAGGCCGAGGGGGCGGGAAACAAGCGGGCCAGCATCGCCGCGGCGGCGAATGCCACCGCCGCCTCGCTGCTCGGCAGGCCGAGCTGGGCGGTCGAGAAAGGCTGTTCGGACCAGGACCGGAACACATGGGCGCCATCGGTCAGACCGGGACGCTCGCGACGGAGCGCCACCTTGAGGAGCTCGGCGACGATCCCGCCGAGGGCGGCGGACCAGAACAGCAGGAGACCGCGACGGCTTGCCTGGCGCAGCGTGCGCCGCAGCCGCGGCACCCAGTCGTGCAGGAGGAGCGCCAGCGCCACGATCGCCCACAGCGGGAAGTACCCAACGAGCCGCACCATGCGACCCCAGCCGCGGTCGTAGATCCCAGAGAATCCTAAGTGATGGAAGATCCACTGATCGCAAACTTGCGCGATCGCCGCCGCCGACCGTGGCCGTGCTTTAGGCGCCCCACGTGCCCAAGTCACGGAGCCGGCGACAGTTCGGCGATGATCGTTGGAGGGCCGCGTCCCAGCCATCGTTGTGGACCAGCCGGGCGCGGGTGGCGGCGCGCAGCCAACGCAGCGGCTCCAGGCCCGCGCGCCGCGTGTCGTCGACCACGTCAATTTCCGTACGGCTTACCGCACTCCGAGCAGAACTTGGGCGCGCCATCGGTCTCGGCGCCACAGTGGGAGCACTTTTTCTTCGGGCTGATGACCGTGCCGCATTCCGGGCAGAACTTCCCGCCCTGGGTCTTGGCGCCGCACCTGGGGCACACCGCCGCGGCGACTTGCGCGAGGTCCCGCTGGGCCACGAAATCCACCGCCTTGGCCTTTTCGACCGCCTGGTCCTTGGCGGCCTGCGCCTGCGCGGCCGCGATCTCTTCGTCGAGATCCGGGGCGCAGGTCTCGCACAAGCCGGCCTTCTTGTTCCAGCACACCGGCTCGCACACCCAGCTCCCGCAGCGTGTGCACTGCTTGAACAGCGGGCTGATCTCCAGCACGGCGGCCTTCAGCGCGGCATCGTGCTGCGGGCCGGCCACCACCGACCCCAACGCCTCCGCGGCCCGGCCCGCGCCGCCGAAGAGACCACCCAACAGCGAGGCCGCGGCGTTGGCGGCCGCGGCCGCCGTGCCGAGTTTGTTGCTGCTGAAAGTGGACATGTAGCCGTTGCCGCACTTCCGGCAGAAGAACTTGAACTGAAACCCGCGGCCCGACGACAGGTCGGTGTAGTTGTCGGTGAACGGAATGGTGGCCACGCGGTGCCCTCCCGTTATCATTGGACGGTGGCGGTAGAACCTGCCCGCCGGGCTACGATTGTGCAAGCCGGTGATCGGATGCCGGCGCCTGCGTCCGCGCATGATCGCCTCGCCAATCGGGGCTATCTTACCCCAGCCATGAGCGATCCCTCGGCCCCGGCCGCGCGCCTGTCCGCCGCTCTCGCTGACCGCTACCGCATCGAGCGCGAGCTCGGCGCGGGCGGTATGGCCACCGTCTACCTCGCGCGCGACGTGAAGCACGACCGCGAGGTCGCTCTCAAGGTCCTCCGGCCCGAGCTCGCCGCGGTGCTCGGTGCCGAGCGGTTCCTCAACGAAGTGCGCATCACGGCGCGGCTCGATCACCCACACATCCTCACGCTCATCGATTCCGGGGAATCGGACGGGTTCCTGTGGTACGCGCTGCCGTTCATCCGCGGCGAGTCGCTGCGCGCCACGCTCGAGCGGGAGCGGCAGCTGGGAATCGACGAGGCGCTCGCCATCACACGCCAGATCGCCAATGCGCTCGACTTCGCGCACCAGCACGGCGTGGTCCATCGCGACATCAAGCCGGAGAATATTCTCCTGCACGAGGGCGAGGCGATGCTGGCCGACTTCGGCATCGCGCTCGCGGTCAAGGAGGCGGGCGGTAACCGGATCACTGAAACGGGACTGTCGCTCGGCACGCCGCAGTACATGAGCCCCGAGCAGGCAACGGGAGACCGCCAGGTTGACGCACGGTCGGACGTCTATTCACTGGGCGCGGTGCTGTACGAAATGTTGGCGGGAGAGCCGCCGGTGACGGGCCCGACGGCGCAGGCCATAATTGCCAAGCTGTTGACCGAGCGACCGACCCGGCTGCGTGTCGTCCGGGACAGCGTGCCGGAGGGGGTCGACCTGGCGGTGGCCAAGGCGCTGGCCAAGACGCCGGCAGACCGGTTTGCCAGCGCGGGGGATTTCGTAGCTGCGTTCCACGCGACGACGGCAGCAGCTCCGCGTTCGACCACGCCGTGGCATCGCCGGACCGTGCTGTTCGGCGTCGCCGCGGCCGTAGCTGTCGCCGTGCTGGCGTTCGGCGCCTCGCGCCTGATGCGCGGTCGGCCGCCGGGTTTCGCGCTGGGCCGCTCGGAGCAGCTCACCGCCGACCCGGGCCTCGAGATTCAGCCCGCGCTCTCACCCGACGGGAGGGTGGTCGCGTACGCCGCCGGAAACGCCGCGCGGATGCGGATCTTCATTCGGCCTGTGGGTGGGGGCCGCACGCTGCCCTTGACGGACGATTCCACGGCTGTCGAAGCACAGCCACGCTGGTCGCCGGATGGCAACAGCCTGCTGTTTCTGGCCCGCGGCGGCGTCTCCATCGCGCCGGCACTCGGCGGCGCGTCACGACCCGTCGTTCCACCGTCGGCCACGGCTCACGTCGCCACGGCGGCCTGGGCGCCGAATGGACGCGAGATCGTGTTCGTGCGGGCCGAATCCCTGCTCGTGGCTCCGGTCGAAGGCGGCCCGGCCCGCCTCCTCGCGACTACCCTCGACCTGCATTCTTGTACCTGGTCGCCGGCCGGGAAGTGGATCGCGTGCGTCACTCTGAACGCCGAGTCGGTGCTGTCTGGCACCTCGTTCGGCAATCTGGCACCGAGCGCCATCCTGCTCTTTCCGGCTGCCGGCGGCGCTCCCGCGCGCCTGGTCGAGCCACAGGCCTTCAACCAGAGTCCCGTCTGGACGCCCGACGGCGGGCGGCTGCTCTTCATTTCCAATCGCGACGGCCCGCGCGATGTGTACGCAATGACGGTCTCGTCGTCCGGCCGGCCGCGCGGCGCGCTGACTCGCCTCACGACCGGGCTCGGCGCGATTTCAATTTCGCTTTCCGCCGACGGCCGACGGCTTGTCTACGCGGTCTACTCGGCGCGCGCCAACATCTGGTCGCTGCCCATCCCTACGGGCGCCCCCGTCACGGCTGACCGCGCGATACCAGTAACGAGTGGTAACCAGGTGATCGAAGCGATGCGGGTGTCGCGCGATGGCCGTTGGTTGCTGTACGACTCGGACCTGCGCGGGAACTCGGACATCTACCGCATGCCGGTGAACGGCGGTCCGGCAGAGCAGCTCACCGATGACCCGGCCGATGAATTCGCTCCGGATCTTTCACCCGACGGCCGCGCCATCACCTATCACTCATGGCGCACCGGAACACGCGATATCGAGGTCAGGCCGCTCGACGGCGGGCCGGTCGAGCACATTACGGCGACACCGCGGCAGGAGAGCCTCCCTCGCTGGTCTCCCGATGGTCAGGCGATCGCATTCTACAATAGGGTCTCGCCATTCTCCCTGTTCATTACCCGTCGAGAAGCCAGCGGGCGATGGGCAACCCCCACGCTGCTCGCCTCGAGTACCGTGGGCGACTCCTGGTCTCCGGATGGTCGCTCCATCGCTTACATCGAGGCGGAATCCGACGCGCGAGCCGGTCCCGTGATGGTCGTGCCCGCCGAGGGCGGCAGCCCCCGCCGGGTGTTCGATCCCACACCGACCGCGCCCCCGGGCGACCAGGCCGAGTGGAGTCCAGATGGCCGGACGCTGTACTACAAGGCGCACGATTCCCTCGGACGCGCTTCGTTCTGGTCGGTGAGCGCCGCGGGCGGACGTCCGCGCCTGCTGGTCCGATTCACCGATCTGAGTCGACCGTCCTCCCGCCGGGACTTCGCGACGGACGG